>Ga0081539_10000032_pt1 | contig 311452 bp, 235 predicted proteins | sample TabmetS4T2R2_FD_71023 | JGI IMG/M metagenome (GOLD analysis project Ga0081539, IMG submission 71023) | Tabebuia heterophylla rhizosphere microbial communities from the University of Puerto Rico - S4T2R2 | ecosystem: Host-associated > Plants > Roots > Rhizosphere ...
GACCCTGCTGGCGGCCGTGCCGCGCCCGGACCCGACCGCCCGGCTGACGTTCACCCCACCCCGCGGCGAGGTCGCCGACCCGACGAACCCCCCGAGCGGCTGCTACTTCCACCCACGCTGCCCGTTCGCCATCGACCGGTGCCGCACGGAACGGCCCACCTGGCAGGAGATCTCGCCGAACCGCCGGGTCCGCTGCCACCGCGCGGCGGAACTCGACCTCCGCGGCATCACGACCTGACGCCCTGGGGCCCTGGGTTGTTTCGCGAGCCGCGCACCCTCGAACACTGTGAGTGGGAATCACCAGATTCGCACATTGCTTGACGGCGAGCCTGTGCGAGTTCAACGATTCTCGTTGAACCCTGTTCGGTATTGGGAAACGGAGGCGGCGCGATGATGCGTCGAACCCTGGTGGGCGCCGTGGCCGTCCTGCTGCTGGCGGCGTTGACCGTGGTGGGGTCGGGAGCGGGTACGTCCGCGCCGAGAGCGGTGGCCATCGAGAACGGGCTCGCCCGGACGCCGGCGATGGGGTTCAACAACTGGAACGCCACGCACTGCCGCGCCGAGTTCAACGAGCAGATGGTGCGCCAGATCGCGGACATCTTCGTCACGCGTGGCCTGCGCGACGCCGGCTACACCTACGTCAACCTCGACGACTGCTGGGCGCTGCCCAACCGCGACGCCGCCGGCAACCTGGTGCCGGACCCGGCACGCTTCCCGAACGGCGTCAAGGCGGTCGCCGACTACGTGCACGACCGGGGCCTGAAGTTCGGCATCTACACCAGCGCGGGCACGAAGACCTGCAACGAGCTGGGCTTCCCCGGCGCCATCGGCCACGAGCGGCAGGACGCCAACCTGTTCGCGTCGTGGGGTGTGGACTACCTGAAGTACGACAACTGCGGCGACCACCTCGGCCAGAGCGCGCAGCAGCGCTACACGACGATGCGCGACGCGTTGGCGGCCACCGGCCGGCCGATCCTGTTCTCCATCTGCGAGTGGGGCCAGAACGCGCCGTGGGACTGGGCGCAGTCGGTCGGCAACAGCTGGCGCACCACCGGCGACATCTCCGACAACTGGTCCAGCATGCTGGGGATCTTCAAGGCGAACGTGGGCCTCGCGGTGAACGCGCAGCGCGGCGCGTGGAACGACCCCGACATGCTGGAGGTCGGCAACGGCGGCATGACCGACACCGAGTACCGCAGCCACTTCTCGTTGTGGGCCATGATGAACGCGCCGCTGCTGATCGGCTCGGACCTGCGCCGGGTCGGCCAGGGCACCTACGACATCCTGACCAACCGCGACGTGATCGCGCTGGACCAGGACACGCTGGGCATACCGGCCAACGAGATCGCCAACACGGGCGGCCGGCACGTGCTGACCAAGCCGCTGGAGAACGGTGACGTCGCGGTCGCGTTGTTCAACGAGACCAGCACGACCGCGACGATCGGCACGACCACCGCCGCGGCCGGGCTCGGCAACGCGACCTCCTACCAGGTGAAGGACCTGTGGACCAAGGCGGTGACGACGAGCACCGGCACGATCAGCGCGTCGGTGCCCGCCCACGCCACCGTGGTCTACCGGGTCAGCAGGGCGGGCACGTTCACCACGCCGCCCGCCGGCACCACGCAGGTGTCGGCGTTGCCGGCCGCCCTGTCCGCCAGTGCGTGGGGCCCGGTGGAACTGGACCGCAGCAACGGCGAACAGTCGGCCGGCGACGGCCGCACCCTGACGATCGGCGGGGTCACCTACGCCCGCGGCCTCGGTGTGCACGCACGCAGCGAGGTGCGGTACTACCTCGGCGGCCGGTGCACGTCCTTCCAGGCCTGGGTGGGTCTCGACGACGAGACCGGCACCAACGGCAGCGTCTCACTCGAGGTGTGGGCCAACGGCACGATGCTGGCGACCAGCGGCGTGGTCCGCGGCACGGACGCGGCGAAACGCGTCACCGCCGACGTGACGGGCCGGCAGTACGTCCACCTGGCCGTGCTGCCCACGGTGGACGGCCCGCGTTACGACCACGCCGACTGGGCCGACGCCACGGTCACGTGTGCCTGACCGCCACCCCGCCTAGGTGAGGATGTCGACCCCGCCGAAGGTCAGCGAGCCGACCTGCGGGTCACCCGGCGGCCGCAGCAGCGGGGCGTACCAGACGGTGTCGGAACCGATGGCGGACACGCCCGGGCAGGAGACGTTCCGGAAGCCCGCGGTCATGGTGCCTCGGCCGAGCACGTCGCTCGGCGTCTGGTACGAGAAGACCGGGCCACCGCTGTCGCCGGGGGCCACCACGCACTGACCGGTCCTGGCGGCGCGGGTCAGCGGACCCACGGTGGCGCACGGGATGCCGCCGACCGCGATGAACTCGTCGACCACCTGCACCGGCACGCCCTGGTGCTCGCCGCTCGACGCGCCGCTCGTCACGATCAGGTCGCCGACGAAGTCGGGCGTGGCGCCGGCGACGTGCACGCTGGACGTCGAGTTGAACGCCCCGGTGTAGACCCGCGCCGCCACCCCGCCGGGGTAGCCGATCGCCATCGTGTCGCGGCACGGCAGCTTGGCGAACGAGTAGCCGGTCGGGCTCGGCTGTCCGGGGATCGTGACGTCCTGCGCGTACTCGGGCCCGTTGCTGCAGTGGGCGGCGGTGACCACGAAGTAGTCGCCCTGCGGGTGGCGCAGCGCGAACCCGTTGGAGCAGCCGCCGACCGGGGTGTTGTAGCGCGAGCCGCCCGTGAACTTCGGGATGTCGGCCTGGCGGCCGACCATGGCCTGGGGCGTCGCGCTCACCTCGACGGTCATCGGGACCGACGTCAGTGCCGCGAGCCGGTCACGTCCCTGCCGGGCGGTGACGGTGGCGGTCAGGCCGCTGCCGTCGGGCTTCGGCGCGACCGAGGTGACCGCGCCCGTGCCGGCGATCCGGCTGGCCTCGCGGACCAGCTCGGCGTGCCCGTACCGGGCGGGCAGGAACGACACGGCCACGTCGGCGGCGCCGGCGGCGGCACGCGCGGTCGCCGGGACCTCGCCGGGCCAGTACACCCGGACCTGACGGTCCACGGCGGACACCACGATGCTCCCGTCGCCCGCCTTGTCCGCGGCCGCGACGGCGGTCGCGGCCCGGTCGAGCCGGTCCTGCACGGCGTACAGGTCCGCCCAGCTCGCGTAGCCGCCGGGTACCGTGCTCGCCGGGGGCGCGGCGGGCCTGGCGTCGGCCACGGCCGGAGTGGCCAGGGCGGCCGCGACGACCCCGGCGATGCCGGCGATCAGCAGACAGCGGCGCCACTTCTGACCAGATCTGGTGTGTCTCATGCGAAACCAACCTCCTCGGGTGGTGAGGGTCGGCTGGCACGCTAGGCAGCGACGGTGTGCCGGTGCTGAGCCGCCGCTGAGTCACACGGGCGGCACGAGGGTGAAGTAGCGGTCGAGCGCGTCCCGCTCGCCGGTCACCCCGGCGAGTCGGTCGGCGGGGATCCGCTGCCAGAGGAACAGCATCAGGTCCGAGGCCGTGCCGGCCAACTCGACGGTGCGGGGGCCGGCGCCGGGCGGCGCCTGTTTCAGAGTGCGCCGGAACGGCGCCATCGGTGGCGCCCCGTCGCGCACCTCGCGGGCTGCCGCTTTGACCGCTTCATGCCGCGAGGCGCGGCCGCCCACCCGCCCGACCCTAAGATCCACATCGCCATTTCCTTACCTTCCAACGAAAACACCTGAGGTGTGTGGATGCGCAAGCTGTGCAGACCTGCCGTCACCGGCGCGATACTGGCTCTGGGACTGGCTTTCCTGCCGTCCTCGGCCGCTGCCGCGGACAGTCGCTCGCCGGACGGTTCCTGGTCGGTCACGCCGGTCGGCGGTGCCTACCAGATCACCCTGACACTCGACCACCGGCTCCCGGCACGGGACGCGTCACCCGAGCTCGCCGTCGACGGCCGTTCGCTCGGCGCGGCCCGGCAGTCGCGGGACGGGCGGACGCTCACCCTCGTCACGGCGGATCCCGCGGCCGCGCACGCGTCCTCGGTGCGGCTGGCCTGGAACGGCGTGGTGCCCGGCGCGAACACCGCGCGCACCGCGGCCGTGGCCGAGGTGCCGGCGGGCGTCCCGATCACCTCCCAGCCGGCGGCCGCGGGGCGGTACGAGGTCACCCGGGCCGACTACGACTTCGGTGACACCGCGCTGAACCTGTCCGGTGTCAGCAACCTGCCGGTGGAGGAGCGCGCCGCGGTGTGGGTGCCGGCCGGCGCGTCCGGCCAGCGGCCCGTCGTGGTGTTCCTGCACGGCAAGGCGGACGCCTGCCAGAACCCGGGCACCGGCGAGTTCGACAGCGCGAACTGGCCCTGTGCCAGCGGGTTCGAGCCGGTGCCGAGCTACCTCGGCTACCAGCGGTCGGCCGAGATCCTCGCCAGCCGGGGCTACGTCGTCGTGTCGGTCAGCGCGGACGCGATCGGCGTCCACGACCAGACCGCGGCCCCCGACCGCGGCGGCCTCGCGCGGGGACAGCTGGTGATGGCCCACCTCGACCTGCTGGCCAAGGCCAACGCCGGCACGGCGTCCGGGATGAGCACCCTGCTGAAGGGCAGGCTCGACCTCACCACCGTCGGCCTGATGGGCCACTCCCGGGGCGGCGACGGCATGGTGCGGGCCGCACTGCTCAACGCCGCGCGGACGAGCCCGTACGGGGTCCGGGGTGTGCTGGCGATCGCGCCGATCGACCGCACCCGGCCCGCCCTGCCCGACGTGCCGCTGGCGGTGCTCCTGCCCTACTGCGACGGGGACGTCGCCAACCAGGAGGGGCAGCACTTCTTCGAGGACTCGCGGTACACGCGGGGCGCCGACACCGCGCTGAAGTCGTCGTTGCTGGTGATGGGCGCCGACCACAACTACTTCAACGAGCTGTGGACCGACCTCTACGGCGACGACTGGGACGCCTACGTCGACCCGGCCGACCCGGCCTGCGGCACCACGACGCCCGGCAACATCCGGCTCACCGCGGACGAGCAGCAGGAGACGGGAATCGCCTACACGGCCGGCTTCTTCCGCCTGACCCTCGGCAGGGAAAGCGCCTTCCTCCCGATGTTCCAGGCCAACTCGGGCAGCGCCGTCCAGGTGGGCGCCGCGACCGTGCTGCAGGCGACCCAGTCGCCGGCCGCGCAGCGGCTGGACGTGGCCCCGCTGCAGGCGGCGGCCGCCAACGTCGCGTTCTCCGGCAAGGTGGTCGGCCAGTACTGCGCGAGCGTCGCCGGCAGGTCGCCGCAGAGCGGGCTGCCGTCGTGCAGCGACTCGACCGCCACGGGCCGCTTCCCGGCGTTCACCCCGGTGACGCACACGCCGAACGTGCCCGCCAGCCCGATGCTGCACCTGACCTGGACGAACGGGGGCCAGCTGACGGCCACCCTGCCGTCCGGCCGGTACGACGTCAGCGGCTACGGCGCGCTGACCCTGCGGGCGGCGCCCGACGCGGCCAACGTCGCCACGGACCTGACGCTCACCGTCGTGGACGGCGCCGGTCGCACGCGGTCCACCGCCGTCTCGGCCCTGAGCGGCGCGCTCGAGCCGCTGCCGTCGGGTAACCAGGACCTGCTGCCGAAGACCTGGCTGCGCACGGTCCGGTGGCCGGTCGCCGCGATGACCGGCGTGGACACGACCGACATCCGGCAGCTGCGGATCACGACGCCGTCGGCGCCCGGCGGGGTGCTGCTGTCCGATCTCGGGTTCACCACGCCCGCCGTCGGCACGGGCGCGCCGACCACGCTGCCGCAGCTCTCGGTCACCGGCACCACGGCGAACGAGAACGCCGGCACGGCGACGGTCACCGTGGCCCTGTCCAAGGCGAGCACGGTTCCGGTGACCGTGCACCTGCAGGCGCTGGCGGGTGCCGGCACGCAGATCACCCCGGCGGCCCAGCAGGTCGTGATCCCCGCCGGCCGGACCAGCGTGACGGTCAGCGTGCCGGTGGTGGACAACACCGCGGTGGACGCGACGGCCGACACCGGGTACGAGGTGGTCCTCGGCTATCCGTCGAACGCGGTCACGGGCCGGAACACCGCGTATATCACCGTTCACGACGACGAGGCGTGACGAGCCGCCCCGGGGCGGTGAACCCTGCCGTCCCGGGCGGCGTAAACCCTGGTGCACACCGTTCCTTCTTTCGAGGAAAGGCAGCACAACGATGACCAGACACAGACGTCTGCTCATAGTCGCCCTGACGGCCGGCCTGGCGGTGGCGATCACCGCGTCGAGCAGTGCGGCACAGCCGGATGACGGCAGCAGCCGCGGCCAAGGCGTTCTGCGCGAACAACTCTCGGGTTACGCGGAGACGCCGCTGGCGCTCTCCACCCCCGCCTCGGGCCGGTTCACCATCCGGATCGACAACGAGGCACAGGAGATCTCGTGGCGGCTCAGCTATGCCGACATCGCGACCGCCGTCACGCAGGCACACGTGCACTTCGGCAGCCCGGCCCAGACCGGGGGTATCAGCTTCTTCCTGTGCACCAACCAGGGGAACGGCCCGGCCGGCACGCAGACCTGCCCAGCCCCACCCGCGACGATCACCGGCACCATCACGCCCGCCGACATCACCGGCCCCGCCGGGCAGGGCATCGGCGCCGGCGAGTTCACCGAACTCGTCGACGCGGTGCACGCGGGCTTCACCTATGTCAACGTGCACAGCACGGCATTCCCGGGCGGTGAGGTCCGAGCCCAACTCGGGCATCACCACTGAGGGGCGTCTGGTGAGCGCTCCCGTCCGGAGCGCTCACCAGGATCAGCCGGTCAGAAGCGGTAGAGCGTCAGGCCGTACTCGTCCAGTGCCTCGAACACCGGCTGGTACCAGGAGATGTTCTCCTGCCCGAACACCTGCCGGCACCGGCCTTCCGGCATCACCGCACCGCTGGTGACACCCTCCGCGAAGGCGTGCCCGTTGTTGAACGTGCTCAGGTTCGAGCCGCCGGAGTCGCCGGGCTCGACGCACGCGTTGTGCTGGGTCAGCCCCTCGACCGTGCCGATGTAGTTGCCGTTGTTGTCGAAGTAGTCGACCGTCACGCTCGACGCCGTGACCGTGCCGCAGGTGACGCCCGTGGTCCGGCCGGACTTGCACATGAAGGTGCCCGCCGGCGCCCGGTCGACGTACCAGTTGTCCACGATGTACACCCCGCCTGCGCCGTCGTAGGCGTTGACGTACGGTCCCTGCAGCCACTCGGCGGTGTTGTCGACCCGCACGGCCGCGTAGTCCCTGCCCGGGAACCGGGAGGCCACGAACGGTCCGATGTAGACACCGCTGGCGGAGAAGGCCGCGTCGCCCGGCACGCCGCAGTGCCCGGCGGTGACGAAGTACCGGGTGCCGGCCCCGTCGAACGCGTTGAAGCCCACCGAGCAGCCGTTGAACGGGTCGCCGCCGTGCAGCCACTGCTGCGCGACGGTCGGGACGACGTCGCTCTCCTCGATCCGCACGGCCTGGCCGAGCCCGTTCAGGGCCGCGGACCGCGGCCTGTCCGCCCGCACGGTGACGACCACCGCGTTGCGCTGGACGTCGATCCGCCACGACGTGATGTCGCTCAGCGCGGCCTTGTCCGTCGCCGCCAGGGAGTCCAGCCTGTGCTCGACGGCCTCCAGCTCGGCCATGCTGTTGGCGACGACCACCGGCTCCGCGCCGACGTTGCGCACCTCGGCCGAGCGCTTGGCCGAGCTCACCGCCACCACCAGCTTGCCCGACTTCTGGTCGTACCAGCTGCCGGCGAAGTCGGCGCCGAGGCGGGGTGCGAGTTCGGCGTTGAGCTGCCTGGCCGCCTTCTGCGCGGCGAGCTGCCAGGTGACCTGCTCCGGGCTGAGACCGAGATCGCGCTGCAGCGCCCGCGAGATCTCGTCGCTCACCTCGGGTGATGGGCCGGCGGAACCCGGCTGTTCGACCTGAGGCGACCGTGCTCCGGCCGGGGGCGCGGCCGAGGCGAGCGGAGGGGAGACCAGGACGACGGCGGTGGCCAACGACACCGCGCCCGTCAGGACCAGCCGAATCTTGTTCGGGAACATGGCGTGTCTCTTTCTTGACTGGATACCCCGACCTGGTGGTCGGCGTGCGCCACGCTCGCACCGCTGCCTGCTCGCCAACCTTGGAACAACCTTGACGTCCAGGTCAGGGCGAGAGGAGCCGCTCGAAATCGTCGACGTGCGTCCCGTGGCGGTCGTTGGATGCGGCCAGGATGGCCGCTTCCAGGACCTCGGGCCGCACGTCCGTGAGGTCGCGCGGAGAGGTGATGCCGGCCGTGTGTTCGTAGTTCCGGACGACGACGTCGAGGTGGACCGGCGCCGCGAGCCGCCAGCCGCGGAGCAGGATCAGCTGGGCGATCGCCGGGTAGGGCGTGAACTCCGGGTTGGTGAGCCAGTCGCGCAGCTGGGACTCCGGAACGTTCGCGTCCACGCCCGCTTCGCGCAGTGCCTGGATGACGGCGGGGGCGAGCGGTTGTGCGTCCTGGTCCGGGCCGTGTTCGAGGAGCTCGCCGTAGAGGTGCACCGCGTCGACCGTGGTGGCGTGCGCGGCCGCCGTCCGTCCCTCCTGGTGGAACTTCCGGGCGGTGGCGAAGAGCGTTCGCGCGTGGTCGACCGACGGCGCGGCGGTCGGGGAGTCGTCCTCGCGCTGCTGGAAGAGTGACAACCAGCCGATCACCGCGATCAGGAGGAGCGTGGCCAGCACGGCACCTCGGCGGGTCAGGTCCGGTGAGGTGCCGGCCGGCGGTTGCCGCTCTCGCGTGGTGCCGGGCTTCTGCCGGGCCGCCGGTCGCGGTCGTGGGACGGTCGGCGCCACGCGGTCCGGCGGTGTGGGTAGCTCACCGTGCAGGATGGCCTCGTGGATGGCCCGTAACTCCGGGCCGGGGTCGGTGCCCAGCTCGTCGGCCAGCCGTCGGCGGACGGCGGTGTACCGGTTGAGGGCCTCCGCGCCGCGCCCCGCCGCGTGCAGGGCCCGCATGAGCAGGGCCTCGAGGGGCTCGGCGAGCGGATACTCGGCGACGAGATCCGGCAGGTCGGCGATCAGCGCGTCGGCGTTGCCGAGCCGCAGCTCCAGCTGTGCCCACCGCACCACCGCGTCCAACCGCCGCCGCTCCCAACTGTCCCGGACCCGCGCGGCCCAGCTGCCCGGCACGCCGGCCAGCGGAGCGCCTCGCCACAGTCGCAGTGCCTCGGCCAGCGCGGTGACCCGGGAACCGTCGTCGCGCCGCGGGTCGTCGTCCTCCACGACGAGGCGCCGGAACCGGTGCAGGTCCACCAGATCGGGGTCGATGTCCAGCACGTAGCCGGCGTGCCGCCGCTCGATCCGCACCGCCGTCTCCCCGGTGCGGGCGGCGGCCTGCCGCAGCAGCCGTCGCGTCCGGCTCAGGTACGAGTACAGGACGTTGCGGGCCTCGGCGGGCGGCGTGTCGCCCCAGACCCGGTCGATGAGTGTCTCGGTGGCGATCGGTCGGCCCGCGTCCACGGCCAGCGCCGCCAGGACCGCCTGTGGCCGTGCCGCTCCGACGTCCAACGCCTCGCCGGCCACCCACAGCTCGACCTCCCCCAACAGCCGGATCTTCATCGTGTGGATGCCCTTCGCTCAGAACGGCGGCCCACGTGCGTGAGCCGGGCCGACCGTCGTCGTACGAACGGTTTTTTCTAGCTGGCGCTCATCGCGTGGGCGACCCGTTTCCGCGATTGTGGACAATTCCGCACAACAGCCCGGGAAATCGCGGCCGGCGACGTTGTCCGCCATTGTCCAGCCAGGTCAGTGGCGGTGCGTCGGTCACCGCGCGCGGAGGGTGGCGGCGTGGAGGGCGACGTTGCCGCCGCCGAGGTCCTCGGCCAGGGTCAGCTCGACGGCGAGGGTCTGCCCGTCACCGCCGGCGTTGTAGGTGACGGCGAAGGTCGAGGTGTGGCTCTCGTCGAACGAGCCGACCGCGGTGAACGAGGTGTCCGTGACCGCGGCCGCGCTGTCGTCGCTGAGCTTCGCGACGTATCGCAGCGTGCCCTGGTAGACGCCGGCGTAGACGGTGAACGTGCGTTCCGTCCGGTCGGCCGGCACCACGAGCCGGAAGCCGTTCCCGCGCAGCCCCACGTACTCCAGCGACCGCACACCGTCGGCGACCGGCGCCGGTTCGCCGTCGTCCCAGGAGAACGACACGGCCGAGTCCCGGTCGTGGAGCCGGTAGGGGTCGGCGTTGCCGATCGTCGTGTAGTCGCGGATCTGGTTGACGCCGCGTTTGCGGTTGCTGCAGTGCAGGTTGTACCGGCAGTCGGCGGTGACCGGGTTGCCCGCGAACCGTTCCGGCCAGCCGGTGTCGCCGTCCAGGTAGCCCCAGTGCACCCAGTCGGTCACGCCCGGCCCGGACAGGTGCACGACGCTCGGCACGGCGCCCCGCTCCATGCGCAGGCTGCCGGCGGGCTCGTGCCGGGAACCGATGATGACGCCGGCGGCCAGCGCCACGAACACGATCACCGCCAGGACGGCGGGCGAGGCACGCAGCGAGCGCCGGGGCGCGGCGCGGGTGGCCGCCGTGCGGCGGTCGATGTCGGCCGCCACGGCCCTCGGCAGCCATGGCACGCCCGGCAGGGACTCGTCGACACCGGCCTGGCAGCGGCGGACGACGGCGGCCGGTTCCGGTCGCCGCGCCGGGTCCTTGGCCAGGCAGTCCTCGACGATCTCGCGGAGCTCCTCGGGCACGTGCTCGAGGTCGGCCCGCAGGTGCACGAGGCGGTAGAGGACCGTGTCGGTGGCGCCTTCACCGAACGGCAGGTGCCCGGTGGCGGCGTAGACCAGCACCGCGCCGAGTGCGAACACGTCGGCGGTCGGGCCGACCGGGTCGCCGATCACCTGTTCGGGGGAGATGAACCCCGGGGTGCCCACGCGTGCCCCGGCATGGGTCAGCCCGGACGTGCCGATCGCGTGGGCGATGCCGAAGTCGATCACTCGTGGCCCGTCGTCGGCCAGCAACACGTTGGCCGGCTTGAGATCCCGGTGGATGACGCCGGCGGCGTGAATGGCCTGGAGCGCCTCGGCGATGCCGGCCCCGAGCTGGAGAACGCTTTCCTGGGGCAGCGGCCCGTGGTCGGTGACGGCCTTGCGCAGGCTCGGACCGGAGATGTAGGCGGTGGCGAGCCACGGCACGGCGGCGTCCGGATCCGCGTCGACCAGCGGGGCCACGTACAGGCCGTGGACCCGGCTCGCCGCCTCGACCTCCCGGCGGAACCGGCGGCGGAACAGCGGATCGTCGGCCAGCTCCGGACGGATGACCTTGACCGCGACCGGTCGCCGCCCGGGCGTGTGGCCCAGGTAGACCCGCCCCATGGCACCCGCGCCCAGCCGTCCGCTCAGGCGGAACGGCCCGACCAGCCGGGGATCCGCGTCGGCGAGCGGCTCGATGCCGGCGGGGAGCCGGCCGAGCGGGAACGGCGACCGGTCGGACCCCGCCGCGCGGGCCGAGCTGAGCGTTGAGTTCAGCTCGATCCACCGTGCGCGCCACGCGTCCTCGTCGCCGCCGCAGGCGCGTACGTAGGCCAGCGTGACCTCCAGCGACGGGAAGGTCTTCCCGCCGGCCGCCGCCGACAGCGCCGTGGCGGACCGCAGTGCCCTGCGGGCGAGTTGACGGTAGGGCGGGTTTCCGGCGCGGTAGCGCAGCTGCCGCAGCTCGAAGGCGAACTCCGCGAGTGGGCCGGCATTCGGATCAAGTGGCCGTTCAGTGCGTGGCATGGATTCTCCGCGCGCGGTGCTGCCCATTGTTGTGAATTATCCATGGTCCATTTCCTGACCATGGCGAAGCGCTTCCGTGGAGCGTGGTTCGGTCGTATCGTTACTGCGCTTACCGGTGCTGGTCAGGTCATCGTACAAGGGGGGCATCGTGGCGGTTGACGCCGCGCTGACGGATCAGGCGAGCTGGGTCAGACAAAGCTGTGACCTGCTGATACGCAACGTAGAGCGATTCATACACGGCAAGGCCGAGGTCGTTCGGGACGCCGTGATCTGCCTGCTGGCGGAAGGACACATACTCATCGAAGACGTTCCCGGCGTCGCGAAAACATCACTGGCGAAGGCCGTCGCCAATTCGATCAAGGGAACGATGCGGCGCATACAGTTCACACCCGACCTGCTGCCGTCGGATGTGATAGGCGTTCAAATTTACGACAGCGGCAGCCACACGTTCGACTTCCGCCGGGGCCCGATATTCGCCAACATCGTGCTCGGCGACGAGATCAACCGGGCGTCGCCGAAAACGCAGTCGGCCCTGCTGGAAGCCATGGCCGAACGGCAGGTGACGGTCGACGGGGTGACCTATCCGCTGCCCCGGCCGAACGTCGTGATCGCCACCCAGAACCCGATCGACCAGCAGGGCACGTACCCGCTGCCGGAGGCGCAGCTGGACCGCTTCATGATGCTGCTGCGGATCGGCTACCCGAGCGCCGGCCCCGAGCGGGACATCGTCACCGACGCCATCGCCCGCCGGGCCCCGGAGCAGCTCGAGCCGGTCCTGACCACCGACGACCTGCGCCGGATGACCGAGATCACCAGGCAGGTGCACGTGGCGCCGTCCATAGTGGACTTCGTGGTGACCGTCACCGGCGCCACCCGGGCGATGAAGCAGGTGCGGCTGGGGGCCAGCCCACGGGCGAGCAACGCACTCGCGTTGGCCGCCCAGGCCCGGGCGGCCTGCGCGGGCCGGTCCTACGTGACGGTCGACGACGTCAAGGCCGTCGCCCGGCAGGTCCTCGGCCACCGGCTGCTGCTCTCCCCGGACGCCCAGGGCCACACCTCGGCCGAGATCATCGACCGCGTCCTGGCCGCCGTTCCCGTGCCCCGACAGCGGGATCGGTGAGGGCGGCATGCTGACGAGACCGGGTGTGGCCGTGGCCGTCGCCGGGCTGGTGTTGCTCGGCGGCGCCTGGCTGACCGACTATCCGGAGCTGCTCGTGCTGGCCTTCGGCTGTCTCGCCGCGCCGGTCGTGGCCCTCCTGCGGTTGCTCGTGCGGACCGACCTGGTGCCGGCGCGGGAGCTCCGGCCGAACCGGCTGCCCGTGGGAGAACCCGCGTTCGGGGTCGTCACGATCGCCAACCGCGGGCCGCGGCGCAGTCCGCCCGCCGTCGTCCGTGACGTGGTCGCCGGCACCCCGGTGAGCATTCCCGTCCCGGGCCTGGCCCCCGGGGAGGAACACCGCGAACGCTACGCCCTCCCCACCCGGCGGCGCGGCGTCCACGAGGTGGGTCCGCTGACCGTCGCGCACACGGACCCGTTGCGGCTGGCCGCGTTCGGCCGAACGCACCGAGCCAGCGCCACCCTGTACGTCCATCCCCGTGTCCACCCCATGCCGCCCGGCCGCGCGCACGGCGAGGACGAGCCGGCCGGCCGGCCGAGCCTGCCGGACGTGGCGTTCCACAGCCTCCGCGCGTACGAGCCGGGGGAGGACTGGCGCCTCATCCACTGGAAGTCCTCCGCGCGGCTGGGCTCGCTCATGGTGCGGAGCACCCCGGTCCCCGACGAGCCCGGCCTGATGGTGGTGCTGGACACCGGCAGCCCCGACTACACCGACGACTCCTTCGAGGAGGCCGTCAGCGCGGCGGCGTCGCTGTGCGTGGCGGTGCTCGGTCACGGCTCCGCGGTGGAGCTGCGCACCACGTCGGGTTCGATCGCCGCGGACGGGGCGATGGCCGTCCTCGATCTGCTCGCGGGGGTACGCGCCGGCGGCCGAGGGCTCGCCGCGCTGGCCGACATGGTGCCGCGGCAGGCGAGCCGGCTGTGTGTGCTCACCGCCCGGCGCTCGGCCGCGGCCCTCGCCGCCGTGGCCGCCGTCCGGGGCCGGTTCCTGGCGGTCGACGTCGTCGCGTTCACCGGGGCGCTCGGTGCCACCGCCGTGCCCGGGATCGTGGTGCGCGACGCCGCCGAGCTCGCCGGGGTCTGGCATCGGCTGGTGCACGGGTGAACGCGCCGAGCAGGCCGCACCTCGGTGTGGAGATCGTCCTCATCGGCCTCGGTTGCGCGATGACCGGCCTGCTGTACAAGGATTTCTTCGCCGGCGGCTACCTTCCGCCGCTGCTCTGGGGCGCCGCCGGCGCCACGGTGCTGGCACGCGTCGCGGCGGCCCGCCTCCGGGGTGCCGGGACGCTGCTCGCGGCCGTGCTCGGCTTCGTCGTCTTCGCGGCCTTCCTCGTGTTCCCCGGCACGCTCGAGCACGGACTGCCCACCCGGCGCACCGTCTCGGAGCTCGCCGCCGGCCTGCTGCACGGGTGGACGCACATGCTCAGCGTCGGCTTGCCGGCGGGGGTCTCGCCGGACCTGCTCGTCACGCCGGCGCTCGTCAGCTGGTCGGCGGCCTTCGCGTCGGTGGCGTTGGCGGTGCGCACGGAGGTCGTGCTCGCGCCCGCCGTGCCCGTGCTGCTCGCGTTCGCACTCGGGCTGCTGTTCACCGCGGACGCGACGGACGGCGAGCTCGGCCTCGCCGCGGCGTTCCTGTTCACGCTCCTGCTGCTGGTCCTGGCCCGGTCGGCCAGGCTCACCACCGCGGACCGGCGCGGGATGGCGGTCCGCGGGTTGCCGATCATCGCCGTCGTCACCGTCGCGGGCGCGCTGGGCGCGGACCTGGTCCCGTTGGCGACCGGGGCGTCCCGGTTCACCCTGCGTGACGTCGTCCCGCAGCCGGTCGAGGTGGCCGACACCCTGAACCCGTTGGCAACTCTGAAGAACGAGCTGCGCGGCCCGGTCCGTGAGCTGTTCACGGTCCGGGTGGACGCCAACGACACGGGCCGGGAGCTGGACCGGCTGCGCACCGCCGCCCTGGACGACTTCGACGGTACACAGTGGACCACGCGGGACAGCTTCACCGCGCCTGGCCGCACCCTGGCCGCGGACCCCGGCCTGGCCGACCCGCGCCGCGTCGAGCTGCGCCTGTCCGTGCGGGAACTCGCCGGTCCCTACCTGCCGGCGGCGGGCTGGCCGATCCGGACCGACGCCCGCGGGGTGGGCTTCAGCGCCCGGTCGGGCACGCTGGTCACCACGGCGCCCTCGCCCCGCGGCCTGGCCTATGCGGTCACCGGACTGCTGTGCGCGGACGACGCGCGCCTGCGCCGGGCCGGGCCGGACCTCGCCGGCCGGAACGCCACGCTCCCATCCGGCCTGCCGCGGGAGATGCAGGAGATGGGCGCCCGGCTCACCGCGACGGCCCCGACCGCGTACACCAAGCTCGCCGCGATCGAGTCCTACCTGCGTGGCCTGCCATACCGCCTGGACGCCCCGCCCGGGCACTCCTACGCGGCGGTGCGCCGGCTGTTCGCCCCCGACCCACGGGACCGGGCCGGCTACGCCGAGCAGCACGCCGCCGCCTTCGCGGTGCTCGCCCGGTCGCAGGGATTCCCCGCGCGCGTCGCCGTCGGCTATCTGCTGCGCCCGCAGCGCCGCCGGGCCGGCACCTACACGGTGACCAGCAAGGACGCACACGCCTGGGCCGAGGTCCGGTTGAGCGGGTCCGGCTGGGTCACGTTCGACCCCACCGATGTCGCGGGCCGGTCCACCCCCGGCCCGGCGCCGCCGCGGGAGGCGGCCGCCACGCCGGACACCCCGCGGAACACGCCGCCGGGCACCGGGGCGGTACCGATCGAGGACCCGAGCCTCGCACCGCGGCGGGACGGTTCCGGGCCGCCGGGCTGGCCGCCGCTCCCACTGGTCGTGCTGACCCCGCTCCCGCTGGCGGCGGCGATCATCCTGGTGGCGAAGCGTCGCCGGCGCCGCCGGCGACGACGGGGGAGCCCGGCGGCGCGGATCGCCGGCGCCTGGGCGGAGGTCACCGATCGACTGATCACCTACGGCGTCGACGTGCCGCAGTCGTTGACGGCACACGAAGTGGCCAAGCGGGCGCGGGTCCGGCTCGGCGGGCCGGCGGCCCCCGTGACCGCGCTGGCGCCGATCGCCACGGCGGCGGCCTTCGCGCCGGTGGCGCCGGACGAGGACGCGGTGCGCACCGCGTGGGAGCTCGATTCCCTGCTGGGCAACGAGTTGCGGCGCTCGCGGCACCCGCTCGACCGCGTCCGGGCGTGGTTGGACCCGCGTCCGCTGCTGGCCAGCCGGCGAGACCGAAAGGCGATGGAGGGGCTGTGGGGAGAATAGGCAGGCGTCGGTTCGGTCTTCCCCGATCCGTCTCATGTGGACTGGCGATCGCGGTCACGGTGAGCACGATCGTCGTGGCCGGTTGGCGCAGCGGCGACCCGGCCGAGCGGCCGCGGCTGCTGTCCGGCTCCGCCTGGCTGCCGTCACGGGAGGTCGGCGAGCTCACCCTGGTCCACGGCGTGTCCGCCGAGGTGGCGGCCCGCGTGCAGGTCGCCGCCCCCGGTGACCGGCTGGACGCGCTGCAGGCCGGCGGCACCGGCTTCGCGATCAACCGCACGGCGGGGTCGATCCGCCGCGTCGACGGCGCCACGCACGACCTCACCCAGCCGACGACCCCCGTCCCCGGCGCGCGGGACGGGCTCGCGGTGTACCTGAGCGGCGAGACCCTGTACGGCTTGGACACCCGGCACGGCGTGCTGGTCCGGGTGGACCCCAGGACTCTCGTCAACCGCGAGTCGCTGCTGCTGCCGACGCGGGCCGGCACACCGCAGGTCGCGGTGGGCCCTGGCCGGTTCTGGGCACTCGACGGCGACACCGGGAACCTGGTCGTGGTGCGTGCCGGCCACGCGGCCATCCGCCGCCATGCCGGATCGTCGGACACGCTCGCGGTGGCGGGCGGATCGCCGGTACTGATCGACCACAATGGACAGACGGTCGAGGTGCTCGACCCGCGCACCGGCGAGGTCGCGCACCGGGTCCAACTCGCGCTGCCGCCGGACGCGCGGCCGCGAGTCGGCGGTTCCACCGGTGAGCCGCGGCTGTCCATGGTGAGTGGCGGCGGCCTGTTCGTGACGTGCGACCTCACCGCGTTCGCCTGTGCGGACGCCGTACCCCTGCCGGCTGAGGGAGCCGAGTTGGGAGCGCCGGTGGAGGCCGGCCGGCGGGCGTTCGTACCCGACTACACCACCGGCCGGGTCTGGGTGATCGACCTCGACACCCGACGCGTCCGGGTGACCCGCCCCGTGGTCGACCCCGCGGTGCGCTACGAGTTGCTGGCCCGCGACGGGATCGTGTTCTTCAACGACCCGGACAGCCCGCGGGCCGGGGTGATCCGGCCGGACGGTGACGTCGTACGGATCACCAAGTACGAGCGCGCACAACAGAGTCAGGAGCCGCCGACGACGCGTCCGGGAACGGGCCCGTCGACCCCGGCCCACGCCGACGCCACCGGTGGTCGAACCGGACCGGGCGCGCCCGGAGGCCGGCCTGCCATCAGGATCCTGGTCTCCAACTCCCGGCCGCGCATCGGCGAGGAGGTGGTCCTGCGGGCCAGCGCCGAGTCCGGACCGGAGCCGGTGAGCGCGCACTGGACGTTCGGCACCGGCCAGGAGGCGGACGGTGTGCGAACCAGCCACCGCTGGCCCGCCGCGGCGACCTACCAGGTCACCGTGCACGCGACGCTACCCGGCGGGAGGACGGCCGACGCCACCCTGCGGATCAAGGTCAGCACACCGCTGAGGCGGTCCCTACTGGTCCAGACCACCGGCTCCGGCGTGGTGACCAGCCGGCCACCCGGCATCTCCTGCCCGCCGACCTGCGAGGCGGCGTTCGTGGCGGGGGAGCCCGTCACCCTGTTCGCGAAGCCGAACGCCGGCCAGACCTTCACCGGCTGGACCGGCGCCTGCGCAGGGACGGACGGCACCTGCGCCCTGCTCATGGACGACACCAAGAGGTCGTCGGCGAACTTCCGCGTACGCCCGGTCGGCGACTTCACGGTCGGCCCGCTACCCGGCAACTGGTGCTACCTCCGCAGCGGCGAGAACGGGATCTGGGACGTCGACATGTGGTTCCAACTCGGCTGGACCAGCACCGACGGCTCCGCGGCCCCGGCGAACAAGGTCCGCGTGACAACCGACGTCGGAACCTGGCGAGACTGGACCTTCAACACGGTCCTCCCCCCACCCCTCGACTACCTCGACACGTTCGCCACCCAGGACGACCGCTACCTCAACCGCCTCCTCCGGGCGACCGTCACCATCGACCCGGACGACACGGTCGCCGAAACCGTCGAGACCAACAACACGTTCGTGCTGGTCATCGACCTACGTACGGCACTCCCGCCGCCCAACACCAACAAAGAGGTCGAGTGCCACCGGGAATAGCGCCGGATCTCGAGCCAGCTCACGCGGCATTGGGCCGCGCGTGCGGTCTAACTCGACAAATCGGCGGGATTCGGCCATACCGAGTGGCATTTGGAAGTGACGTATCCGGGGTAAAAGGTAGATCGCGCTCCGGTTATTCCCGTATCCGTCGTGACTGCGTACGTGGCGGCCATGTTCGTGCAGAACTCCTTCGTGCTGGCATACGCCCAGGGCAGTAGGGCAGCCGTGACGACGATGACCCCGCCGCAGAACCAGAGTTGTCCTCTGTCGTTGTGTTCGTGGGCGTGAATGGCGCCCCATATGGCGAATGCGATCACCGCGGCTGCGATGCCCAGGGTGAATGGTAGGAACTCGATAGCCTTCAACCCGATATCGCGAAACAACTCTCCCATGTCAATCACCGTCCACATGCGACAATGTGTGCTTTGGGCGTCGCGACTGGGAGTGTTCTCGTTGCAGGCGGTGACCAGATCGGGTCTGGTGGTCGCTGAGTGTTACCGAGGCGGAGTGCGCGGATTCGGGGATACTGCACGCGAGACCGTTAGTCCCGGTCGGTGAAGGTCAGCACCGGCGCGTCGTCCTCGATGCTGACGGTGACATGGCGCCCGCCGCGTAGTTCGCCTGACAGCAGGGCGTGGGAGAGGCGGCGGTCCACCTCCCTGGCGATGGTGCGCCGTAACGGGCGGGCGCCGTACTCCGGGACGTAGCCGCACGACGCCAGCCACGACAGCGCCTGCTCGTCCACCTCGAGGGTGATGTCCTGTTCCCGCAGGCGTTCGCGGGTGTCCTCCAGCAGCAGCGCGGTGATCCGGCGCAGCTGCTCGGCGTCCAGCCCGCGGAACAGGATGATCTCGTCGAGCCGGTTGAGGAACTCGGGCCGGAAGTGGCGGCCCACCGCTGAGAGCAACGGGTCGCGCACCTGCTCGACCGGGACACCGGACAGCGCGGCGGCGAGCAGTTGGTCGGCCCCGATGTTGCTCGTCATGATGATCACCGTGTTGGCGAAGTCCGCCGTGCGGCCCTGTGCGTCGGTCAGCCGTCCGGCGTCCAGTACCTGGAGCAGCGTGTTGAAGACCTCCGGGTGGGCCTTCTCGATCTCGTCCAGCAGCACCACCGAGTACGGGGTGCGGCGCACGGCGCCGGTGAGCCGGCCGCCCTCCTCGTAGCCGGCGTAACCGGGTGGCGCCCCGGTCAGCCGCGTCACCATGTGCTCGTGCGCGAACTCGCCCATGTCGAACCGGATCAGCCGGTCCGGCGAGCCGTACAGCGCCTCGGCGAGTGCCCGCGCGACCTCTGTCTTGCCCACCCCGGTGGGCCCGAGGAACAGGAACGATCCGATGGGCCGCCGCGGGTGCTTGAGCCCGGCCCGGCTCCGGCGCACGGCGTCGGCCACGGCCTCGACCGCCTCGTCCTGTCCGACGATCCGCCGGTGGAGCTGTTCCTCGAGGTGCAGCAACCGGTGCCGTTCGCTCTCGGTGAGCTGTGCGACCGGGATGCCCGTGCTGCGGGACACGACCTCCGCGACGTCGTTCGCGTGCACCTCCGGCGCGGACGCCAGCGCCGCGCGGGCGGCCTCCAGGTCCGCGACCGCCGCGGCGAGTCGTTCGTCGTCCTCCTGTTCCAGCCGGCGAACCCGGTCCTCGAGCGCGACGATGTCCGGCGCCGCGGACTTCTGCCTCAGCCGCACCCGCGCGCCCGCGCGGTCCACCAGGTCGATCGCCTTGTCCGGCAGGAACCGCTCGGTGACATACCGCGCCGACAGCTCCACGGCCGCCACCAGCGCCTCGTCGGTGATGCGGACGACGTGGTGCCGCTCGTACCGCACGCGCAGGCCCTCGAGCATCGCCACGGCCTCCTGCGCCGACGGCTCGTCCACCACCACGGGCTGGAACCGCCGCTCCAGCGCGGCGTCCTTCGCGACGTGCCGCTGGTAGTCCTCGACCGTGGTCGCGCCGATGACCTGCAACCGCCCGCTGGTCAACGCGGGCTTGAGGATGTTCGCCGCGTCCATCACCGCCCCTTCGGCGGTGCCCGCGCCGACCACCGTGTGCAGTTCGTCGACGAACAGCACGACCATCCTGTTGGTCGCGGTGACCTCGTCGATGACACCCTGCAACCGTTCCTCGAACTCCCCGCGGTACTTCGACCCCGCCAGCATGGCCGCCAGGTCGATCGAGATCAGGCGACGGGCGCTCAGCGTGGGAGGCACGTCTCCGGCCGCGATCCGCGCCGCGATGCCCTCGACGATCGCGGTCTTGCCCACGCCCGGGTCGCCGATCAGCACGGGGTTGTTCTTCGTCCGGCGCGACAGCACCTCGACGATCTCGTCGATCACGTCGTCCCGGCCCACCACCGGGTCCAGCTCCCCGTCCCGCGCGGCGGCCGTCAGGTCGCGCCCGAAGCGCTCCGCCCGGCGGGTCTGCGAGCCGGGGCGCCCGAGACCGGGGAACAACCGGCCCACGAGATCCTCCAGCGGACTGGACCCGAAGCCGAAGAAGTCGTCAGCCATGTGCCCGCCACCTCCGCTCCACCACCAATCCTCCACGTTCGGGCGCCCGGCGCAAACCTCGCGACCCCGGCGCCGGCGAAGTTAGCCTAGGTATGTAGATTACGGCCGTGCGCAGGACCAGGGCGTTGATGGAGGTCGCGGTCGCGATCATGAGTGACCCGGCCGGTCAGCATTGGGGTTATGCCCTGATGCGGGAGTCGGGGGTGCGGTCGGGTGTGCTGTACCCGATCCTGGCGCGGATGCTCGCGGACGGGTGGCTGGCCGACGGCTGGGAGGACCCGGCGACCACGGGTGGGCGGCCTCCTCGCCGGTACTACGAGCTGACCGAGAAGGGTCGAGGCGAGCTGGGCGCCCTCCTCGCGCGGGCTCGTTCGGACGCGCGTTTTCGTGGGTTGAACCTGGGCGGCGCGCGGTGACCGACTTCTTGGTGGGCGGTTCCGCGTGGTGGGTGGTCCCGGCGACGCTGCTCACCATGGCGGTGGTGTTCGGTGTGTTCCCCGGCGTGACACTTCGCCTGATCGTGTTGCTCTATCCGAAGGATGATCCGCGGCGCCGTGAACTGGTGGCCGAGCTGTACACGTTGGACCGTGTGCAGCGGATGGAGTGGGTTTTCCAGCAGTTGGAGACAGGGTTGTTCGAGGGGCTGTCCCGACGGCTGGCGGAGCGCCGTGAGCGCCGGCGTGGTGAGCGAGCGGATGATCCCGGTTCGCAGGAGACGTACGAGACGGTGCCGTCGCGAACCGATGACGGTCCGCTGCTCGGCCCGGACTCGGGGTCGTGGGTGTCCAGCCCGGTGTTGCGGCCCGTTCCCGGCCGGATCGGGATGACCGACGTCCGCCAGGTGGAGGCCGCGACGCGAGCGCTGCGCTCGCTGGACTACCAGTACGGCGGCGGGTTCTGCCGTGACGCCGTGGTCGCGCAGCTGTCCTGGGGGCAGCAGATGCTCAACTCGTCGGGCACCGACGTCGTCAAGAAGAGACTCCACATCGCGCTCGCCGACCTGCACAACCTCGCGGGTTGGATGTCGTTCGACGTGGGTCTGATCGACTCGGCGCGCAACCACTTCGGCCGCGCGCTGGAGCTGGCCAAGGCGGGGGAGTCCGACGTGTTGGTCGCGAACATCCTGTACCGCATGGGCCGGGTCTACCTGCACAAGGAGGCTCCGGACGACGCGTTGAAGATGTTCCAGCTCGGCCAGATCGCCGCCTACCAGTCCGGTTCGGAGCTGGCCGTGATGGTGCTCTGCGCGAACCAGGCCTGGGCGTACGCGATGATGGGCGACGAGGAGCAGGCGATGAAGCTCATCGGCCGGACCCGTGACGAGTTCGCCCGGGCGAGCCACGGCGAGGCCGCGAACTGGGTGAAGTTCTTCAACGAGGACGACGTCTACTCGATGATCGGCACTGTGCACACGGTGCTCGCGCAGAAGGTCGACTCCCGGCACACGAAGTACGCGATCCCGGCGCTGACCAGGGCGATCGAGTATGGCGACGAGATGGCCCGCGACAGGGCGTTCAACCTGAGCATGCTGGCACTCAACTACCTGCTCGCGGGTGAGGTCGACCGCGGTGCCACGATCGGCCATCAGGCCGTTGACGTGGCTCAGCACCTCACCTCGAAGCGTGTGCTGGACCGGCTGTTGCCGCTGAGGATCGAGGCGGACAAGCACCGCGACCACACCGGTGCCCGTGAGTTGTCCGACGCGATCAGCAGGTTGGCCGGGGCGCACGCCTGACTGGTCAGATGAACAGCGGCGTCGGGTTCAGGTTCTCGTACGGTGTCGGCGCCGCGAGCCGGCCGAGGCGGACCGGGACGTCGAACAGCCGGCCCGGTGCGTAGCGTGCCCAGAAGCTGCGCATGCCCGGCACCACCACCTTCACCACCGGCAGCCCGATGTCCGGTCTGGTCTGGTCCAGCACGAGCACCTCGAGCCCGAGCGACTCCACCCGGCCCCGCACCAGGTCGACATCGCCGAGCAGGTCTGGTGTGGACGAACGGGGATAGTCGGCCGCCGTGCGCGGGCGGACGTCCGGGTCGGCCACCAGGTACGGCTGGTTGCCGATGGTGGCGTGCTGCCACCAGTTCACCGGTTCCCGGTCGAGCCAGCCGTACCGGCGGTCCGGGCCGAGGTCGCACACGACCGGCATCAGCTGGTTCATCTCCGTCAACGCCCGGCGCAACGCCACCCGCGGGTCCAGGTGTGCGCCGAACCCGAACATGATGTCCTCGGGTTCCCCGTCGACCCGTCTCGACAACGCGGCCATCGTCGGGATTGCGGTGTCGGCGGTGACATCCAGCACCCACACGTCGCGGTCCAGTCCGGTGTAGACGGTGCGGAGCTCGTCGAGCCAGGGGTCGGTGAAGCTGTCCAGGTCGACCGCGGGTTGCCGGGTCCGGTTGTACCACCAGATCGCGACCGCGTCGCGTTCGACCAGCTCCAGAAGTCCTTGCAGCACAGCGTCTTCCAGGCTGCTGCCGGCGGCGTTGCCGTTGGAGTCGGCGTAGAGCGGGACCAGGTCGCCCTCCGGCGGTGCACCGTAGTACAACAGCGCGGTGGGCAGCAGCCGGTGCCGCTCGTTCGTCAGCGACCACACCGGTGTCCAGTCGAGCTCCGCGTCGTCGTCGAACGGGTCGGGCACGTGCTGGAACGGCGCGTGCGTGGCGTTCCAGGACGACCGCCCCGGGTACTGCCGTTCGTCGAACAGTTGGCAGGTGGCCGGGTGGATGGCCCGCTCGCCGAGCGAGCGGAAGCTGCCGCGGACCCGTTCCTCGTCGCCGTGGAAGAACCCGGAATGCCGTTCCAGCGCCTCACACAGCGCGCTGACCCTGCCGTGCAGGGGGGTCACGCCCTTGCCGCCGTTCTCGACGCGTGGTCCGGCGGTCACGTCGAACAGCGTGCGACCGGCGACGGCGACGTTCGGCCCGGCCCGGAAGGAGTTGAGGAACGCCGGTCCCCGGTTGGCCCGGGTGATCTCCTTGACCACCCCGGTCACCGGGCTGATCAGGTGCTCGTACCGGGCGAGGACCTCGTGCGGCGGCTGTGTCCGGTGCCCGCCGGCGTTGTCCGACGACCTCGGTCTGCTGGTCAGGACCACCGGCCGCCACGCGCGGCGACGCATGTGCGTCGGGTCGCCGCACCGCTCGCACTGCGGCCGCCGGCGGAACTCGTGGCGCCGTGTCCGCAGGTCGACGCTGTCGACGGTCAGCACGGCGCGCTGCCCGGGATAGCGGTAGCCGGCCAGCCATTTCGTGGCCTCCAGCGCCAGCATGCCGGCCGCCAGTGCCGTCAGTGCCCGGACGGACGCCACCGGGCGGGCGGCGGGGCCGACCTGCCCCAGCCTCGCCTGCACGTGGGCCTCCGCCTCGCGGTGGCCCCACAACCGGTTCGCCAGGCAGTGCCAGCACCCCGGCTCGGGTGTGCCGAAGACCGGCCCGATCCACACCTGCGCGCCCACGAGCTTGGCGAGCAACCACGGGCGGCCGGCGGCACGGTGTGCGGCGTCGACGTCCGCCAGGTCCGGCGACAGGTAGTCGTCGCAGAGCACGACCGACAGGTCGGCCGGATCGTCCGCCTGCGCGAACCCGTCGCGCACAGCCAGTCCGGCCTCCCGCAGCGCGGCGGACGCGGGCACGGGATCCACTCCGCCGGTCGCGATCACCTGGATCCGTCTGTGTGTCGTGTTCGCGACCGCGGTGGTGGCGTCGAGGCCGGCCGCCTCCCAGTAGGCCATGGCGCGCTTCTCCGCGCCGGAGCCGGGTGGCGGCCCCAGCGTGAGCAACCCGGCGTCGTCGAGCCGGGCCAGGAACCTGCCGGCCTGCTCCACTGGCACGCCGGCGGGGACGTCCCGCAGCACGGTCTCCAGGTCACGAGTGCCGTCCAGCAGTGGCGCGAGTGCTTCCGCGTCGGATCCCTTCAACGCGGTCACACCGCGCTCGGCGAAGAGGTAGACGGCCTCACCACTGACCACTTCGACACGAAGGTGACGCTTGAACCCCACCAGCCGCCCCGCCGGTGCGCCAGGGTCGGTCATCTCGCGTCAGGCCGACTTCTGCGGGACGACGACGAGGTTGAACGTCTGAAGGCTGAAGGCGGCGAGCCCGTCCTGCGGGATGCGCCACCGGTCCAACTCGTCGATCACGACGTCACTTTCGGCGGCGCCGGCCAGAGCCAGACCACGCGCGGCGAACAACGAGTCCAGAGCACTGGCCACGGTGGCCTTGTCCTGCGACGTGTCGATCACGGTATCTCCTAACGTTGACTTCCCCGACGCGCGCCCGACGGTATTCGGTCCGCGCTGTCAACCATCTGCCATCGCGCTGCCACGGGTCGGTAGCCGTCGCGGTCGGTCAACGCGGTCCCGCGGAGCAAACGCGCACACGTGCCGCACCTGCCGCCTGTCGTTGCGGCACTGCGCACTCCGGACCGGTGGTGCGCATCAGGGCACGCCCTACGCCTTCCGGTGCGGGCCACCCGCGGCTCGGTCGGCGTCCACCGTGTCCAGGGCCGCCGCCCTGTTCTGGAGGTCGTCGACGTACCGGCGTAGCAACCGCACGAGTTCGAGGAGGTCGCGGTCGCTCCATTCGCTGAACACCGGGGTGCTGAGCCGGTGCCGTGCGGCGTCGAGGGCGTCGATGACCTTGCGGCCCTCGCCGGTGAGGACGGCTTCGTTGACGCGGCGGTCCGTGGGGCTCGGGCGGCGCTCGATGAGGCCGTGCTCGGCGAGCTTGGCGACCTGCCGGCTCACGGTGGTGTAGTCGCGGCCGGCCCGGTCGGCGAGCTCGCCGACACCGATGGGGCCGAACCGTTCGATGCCGACCAGGAGGGGGAACAGCGCGCGGTCGAGGGTGACGCCGGCCTCGCTGAGAAGGACGTCGTCCCGCTGGGGCATGTTGACGAGCGCGACGAGGTCGACGACCGAGTCGTGCACGTGCCGCATCGCGGTCTGACGGCGCCTGTTGACCATGGCGAGCCGTGTCTCCTTCTGGCCGATCTCTCCGGTGGGCCGAGCCTACCGAGGCGGCGTCGGCGCGGACGGTGGCGGCAGCTATTGACAAAATATTCTTTTACGTAAAGACTGATTTTGTCATGAGAGATGTCGTCTACCTCGACCAGCTCGAGCAGGCTGAGGCCCTGCTCAAGCCGCAGCGGATCGAAGTGCTGCGGCAGCTCGCCGAGCCCCGGTCGTGCACCGAGGTGGCGGTCGAGCTCGACCAGACCCCGCAGCGGGTCTACTACCACGTGAAGCGCCTGCTGGGCGCCGGCCTGGTGCGCCAGGTGGCCGAGCGCCGGGTGCGCGGCATCCACGAGGGGATCTACCAGGCGGCCGGCCGGTCCTACTGGCTGTCCCCGAGCCTGGTGGGCCGGATCGGGGACAGCCGGACCCGCGACCGGCTCAGCCTGGGCTACCTGGTCGACCTCCTGGAGACCGCCCAGGCGGACGTCGCCGCGCTCGACCTCACCCGGCCGGACCTGCCGTCGATCGGCGTGTCCGGAGACATCCGGGTGCGCCCGGAGCACCGCGCGGCGTTCCTCGACGAGCTGCAGCGGACGCTGCAGGACCTGTTCACCCGCTACGGCGGCGCCGAGGGCGACGCGTTCCGCCTGGCCGTCGCCTGCTATCCGAAGGGAAATCCCGATGACCGAACCTGACCTGCGTTTACGCGCGGTCGTCCCGGCCCCGCCGAAGGTCGTGTACGAGGCGCTGACCGACCCGACCGCGCTGCGCGTGTGGCTGGCCGAGCACGCCGAGGTCGACCTGCCCGGCACGTACGAGTTCTGGGGCCGCTTCACGCCGGACGGCGCCGAGCCGCACCAGCGCGTGCTGCACGTGGACGAGCACACCCTCCGGTTCGCCTGGACCGTCGAGGGAGTCGAGACCACGGTGGGGTTCGAGGTCGCCGAGGACGAGGACGGCACGCTGGTGACGCTGAGCCAGACCGACCTGCCGAGCTTCGAGGACGTGATCGCGGACAAGGCCGGTGCCCGTGGCGCGCTGCAGACGTTCTGGACGCTGGCGATCGCCAACCTGGCCGACTACCTGGCCGGCCGCGAGCTGACCCCGAAGTGCGACTTCACGTCGACCGAGCTGCGTGCGTCGATGGTGATCGACGCGGCGCCGGAGGCGGTGTTCGACTCGATGACGCAGCCGGAGCACTTCCGGCGGTGGTCCGGCGCCCATGTGGACATCGAGCCCCGGGTGGGCGGCCGCTTCGCGATGGGTGGGTTCGAGCTGGACCCCGGTGGCGCCGAGTTCGTCGAGTTCGAGCCGGGCCGCAAGGCGACGCTGCGCTTCGCCGACGGCATGATCGACAGCTGGGAGCTGGCCGACTCCGACGGCAGGACCCGGCTCACCGTCACGCAGAGCGGGTTCGACCCCGCCAACCCGCCGTACCCGGGCTGGGCCGGCTGGCTCGGCGGCCTCGCCGCGCTGCGCCGTTACCACGAGCTCCCGCGGTGGCGGTCGATCTGGCGCCAGATCGAGGTCACGGGGGTACCCGAGGGCATGTTCAGCATCGACCAATAAGGACCTAGGCGTTGCCGAGCACCCTGGTCACGGTGATCTCGATGACCACCCGCGCCGGATTCGGTTTGGGCTGCCGGTAACGCGTGGCATAGCGGTGCTCCGCGTCGCGGACGGACTCCGGGTCCTCGCGGAGCACCGCGCGTCCCTCCAATGTGGACCAGCGGCGGCCGTCGAGCTGGCAGGCGGCGACCGGGACGCCCTGCTCGCCCGCTTCCTTGACCAGCCGCGCCTTCTTCGACGACCGAAAGGTGATCACCCTGGCGAGACCCGCGTCGAAGTCCACGGTGACCCCGACGGCGACGACGTGCGGAGTCCCGTCAGGACGGACGGTGGTCAGGGTCGCGAGATGCCGTTCGGTCCAGAACTCCCGGAAGGCGTCACCACGTGCGGTCAGGTCGATCGTCATGGCCGCAACGCTAGCCTTCGGTCTCGGGCGGAAGCTGCTCGCCCTCAACCCCACCCCGGTCGTGGCCCTCAACCGCGCCGTCGCGGTCAGCGAGGTCCACGGGGCCGCCGCACTGTCCCTTGTGGACGCGCTGGATCTTGGCCACTACCACGCCACCCGCGCCGACCTCCTCCGCCGGCTCGGCCGCGACAGCGAGGCGGCGGCCGCCTACGAACGAGCCGCCGCTCTGGCACCGACCTGCGCCGAACGCGAGTTCCTCGCCCGTGGCGGCAGGAGGGGTCCACTCAGGACACACGCCGCGAACGAGAACCTGCCCGGTCCAGAGCAACGGTGACGCGAACCGTGCGTGGCCTCGCTCAGAACAGGGTCGCGGGCTCGACCGGTGCCGGCTCGGGCAGTGGGTCGAGGTCGGGTACCAGCGCTCGTACGTCGTCGTGGAACCGGCGGGCGAGGGCCGGGGCGTCGTCGTTGTCGGGGGTGTGCACGAAGACCGTCGGCGACCGGCCCTCGCCTAGCCAGCCGGCGACCACGCCGGTCCACTCCCGCCACCCGCCGACCGTCTCCTCGACCGAGTCGCGGCCGAGGTAGCGGACGATCGGCCGGTCGGTCAGCGCGCGCGTCCGCCGCGGCAGCCGCGGCTTCTTGGCCCAGGCGTCCTGCTCGGCCTCGCTGGCCGGCGGGTTCCGGAAGAAGACCGTGGTGTCGAACGGCACCCACTCGGCGTCCGCGTCGGCGAGGGTCCCCTCCAGCAGCGCCGTCGCGCGGGCGTCGGTGACGAAACCGGGGTGGCGCACCTCCACGGCGCGCCGGCGGTCGGCGGGCAGCCGGCGCAGGAAGCGGCCGAGGGCGTCGACGTCCGGAGGGCCGAACGAGCCGGGCAACTGGGTCCACAGGACCGCCCGTTCGCCGAGGGGTTCGATCGCGTCGAGGAACGCCCGCATCTCGGCCTCGACCCCGGTGAACCGGCGCTCGTGCGTGACGACCTTGGGCAGCTTGACCACGAACCGGAAGCCGGGGTCGGTCTGCCGCGCCCACGTCTCGACGGTGTTCCGGGCGGGGGTGGCGTAGAAGGTGGTGTTGCCCTCGACCGCGTTGCACCAGCCGGCGTAGGCCCGCAGGCGCTGCGTGGCCGGCAGCGACGGCGGCAGGAACCGCCCGGACCACGCCTTGTGGGTCCACATCGCGCAACCGACATGAAGCCGTGCCACCGCCACCTCCCTTCCGCCGTGAGTGAAAGCTACTCGACGTCGGCCATCGGCTACGGTCGGACGAGAACCGGCTCCCATGGGCTCCGGTCGCCGGCCTGCGGAGGGAAGCGGCGTAGTGGTGGGACCACCGAAGGGCGCCAGCACCATCGGCGAGGTCGCCGCGGCGGCGGGGGTGTCCCGGGCGACGGTGTCGCGGGTCATGAACGGCAACACCACCGTCGACCCCGAGCTCTCCGCGCGGGTGCACGCCGCGGCCGCCCGCCTGCAGTACCGCCCCAGCACCATCGCCCGGGGGCTGTCGCTCGGGCGCACCAACACCGTGGCCCTCGTCGTGCCGGACCTCGGCAACCCGATGTTCCAGCAGCTGCTGCGCGGGGTGATGGCGGCCGGCGTCGAGAGCGGCTACCGCGTGCTCGTCGCGGAGACGGCCGAGAACGCGGACGAGGAAGCGGTGGTGGCGCTGGAGGCGCGGCTGTGCTGCGACGCGCTCATCCTGGCCAGCCCTCGGATGCACGACGCGGAGCTCGCCCTGCTCCTGCCGCGGGTGACGCCGCTGGTCGTGGTCAACCGGGCCGTCGCGGGTGTGCCCATGCTCGCCGTCGACTTCGCCCACGGCGTCGGGGCGCTCGTCGACTACCTCGTCGCGCAGGGCCACCGGGACCTCGCCTACGTGGCCGGGCCGCCGGGCGCGGCATCGAACGGGGTCCGTGCGCGGGCGTTGGCGGACGCGGCGCGGCGGCACTCGTTTCTGCGTGTGCGGACCGTGCCGGCGGGGTCCACCATCGAGGACGGCTACCGGGTGGCCGACCAGGTGCTGGAGACCGGGGCGACGGGTGTGTTGGCGTTCAACGACCTCGTCGCGTTCGGTCTGCTCGCGCGGTTCAGCGAGACCGGTGTGGCCGTTCCCGGTGACATCTCGGTGACCGGGTTCGACGGTATCGAGCTCGCCCGGTACGCCACGCCGTCGCTGACGACGGCGAGTGTCTCCCAGTTCGACCTCGGCCGCCGCGCCTGGGAGAAACTCGCGGAGGCCATCGACGGGGAGATCATCGACGGGGAGGACGCGGCCCCGGAGCCGGAGCTGGTTCGGCCGGAGCTCGCGGTCCGGGCGAGCAGCGGACCCGTGCCACCGGCTCGCCGGCTCGGTATGCCCTCGTCCGACCTGGCCGGCGCGGCGCGGACGCGGGGCGCCGGCGTCCGGGCGCGGTGGCGTGTCGAGGCCGGTGGGGGCGGCGCCGTGCTCGACGGCTTCGACCTGCCGCTGGTGCGGTACCGGGACGGGACCGGCATGCCGCAGGTGCACAGCCCGCGGCCGTACCTGCATCCGGTGCGCTCCCCGTCGGGGCGCGCCATCACGGAGGTCAGCCCGCTCGACCACCGCAACCACTACGGGGTCTCCTTCGCCGTGCCCGACGTCGACGGCACGTCCTACTGGGGCGGTCGCACGTTCCTCCCCGGTCAGGGCCCCACGCTGTTGGGTAACCACGGGCGCCAGGCCAGCTCGCGCGTCGACATCGACGAGAGCGGGGCGTGCCTGCGCGACTCGCTCACCTGGGTCGACGAACGGGGTCGCCGGCAGCTGGTGGAGGAGCGCGAGCTGACCGGGGTGGTCATCACCGAGATGGAGGCCTGGGCGCTGGGCTGGCACAGCCGGCTGACCGCGCCCACCGGGGTCACGATCTCGAGCCCGGCGCTCATGGGCCGGCCCGGGGCCGGTTACGGCGGCGTCTTCTGGCGGCTGGTCTCCGCCGACTCGACGGAGGTGCTCACGCCGGACCCGCTGTCGAAGCCGGACGCGCACGGCTCCCACGGGCGGTGGGTCGCGTTCGGCGGGCGGTACGGCAGCGAGTGGACGTCCGTGGTCCTGGTGCAGGACACCGCTTCTCCGCCGCTGCCGTGGTTCGTGCGGGCCGCGGACTACGTCGGCGGGGGGCCCTCGCTGGCGTGGGAGGCGCCGTGCGTCATCGGGGCGGGGGAGAGCCTGGACACCGGTCTGGTCGCGCTGGTCGTGGATCGGCGGCTGACCGTCCAGGACGCGGGGGACCTCGCCGACCTGGCGCTCGCCCGGGTCGCGACGGCCCGCCTCGAGACGTCGTGAACCGACCTCCACGCGGGGTGCGCAGGTCATCGGAGAAACCGGTTTCTTCTCGGGATCTTCGCGAGAGGCCCTTGCTCCTCGCGGTCTGCGGCAGTACGGTGAGCTGAGAAACCGGTTTCTCAGGTACGCCGGCCGGGTTTGCCCTGCTCTTTCACGCACCGTCTGCTGGCCCGATCCTGGGCACCCTGGTGCGGCTGAATGCCCGGCTACCGCTTGTGCGGAAGAGAGGTTTCAGTGAGCGCAGCGCGCGAGGAGAACGATCGGACACCGGGCGAGCGCAGTCGCCGGCAGGTGTTGCGTGCCGGGGTGGGCGTCGCCGCTGGTTCGTGGGCGCTGGGCGGGGTGCCGGCCGCCGCCGGCGCGTCGGGGCTGCCCTGGGTGGCGGATCTGGGCGACGGCCGCTACCGCAACCCGGTGCTGTACGCGGACTGGTCCGATCCCGACGTGGTCCGGGTCGGGAAGCACTTCTACCTGGTCGCTTCCACGTTCAACCGCATTCCCGGGCTGCCGGTGCTGCGGTCGGCCGACCTGGTCAACTGGACGATCGTCGGCCACGCGCTGACCGAGTTGGCGCCCAGGGACCACTTCAGCGTGCCGCGGCACGGCAACGGGGTGTGGGCGCCGGCGATCCGGCACCACGACGGGAAGTTCTGGATCTTCTACCCCGACCCGGACTTCGGGATCTTCGTGACGACCGCGACCGACCCGCGTGGTCCGTGGACGCGGCCGCATCCACTGAAGCCAGGGCTGGGTTTCATCGACCCGTGCCCGCTCTGGGACGACGACGGGCAGGCGTACCTGGTCCACGCGTGGGCGAAGAGCCGCGCCGGCATCAACAACCTGCTGACGCTGCACCGGATGAGCCCGGACGGCACCCGCCTGCTCGACGAGGGCACGACCGTGGTCGACGGCGCTGACATCCCCGGCTACACCCACGCTCGAAGGGCCGAAGCTCTACAAGCGGGACGGTTGGTACTGGATCCTCGCACCGGCCGGGGGAGTCAAACGCGGGTGGCAGTCGGCGTTCCGCTCCCGCGACATCCGGGGCCCGTACGAGAACCGGATCGTGCTCGCCCAGGGCGACACGCCGGTCAACGGGCCGCACCAGGGCGCCTGGGTGACCACGCCGGCCGGGGAGGACTGGTTCCTGCACTTCCAGGACCAGGAGGCCTACGGCCGCGTCGTGCACCTGCAGCCGATGCGGTGGCGCGACGACGGCTGGCCGGTCATGGGGGTGGACGACGGCAACGGCCTCGGCAGCCCGGTCCTGGTGCACGCCAAACCGCGCGTGGGCGGCCGGCCGCCGGTGACCGCGCCGGCGACCAGCGACGAGTTCACCGCTCCCGAACTGGGCAGGCAGTGGGTGTGGCAGGCGAACGCCGACCCGGCCTGGTGGTCCCTGCGCCGGCACCGGCTCACCCTCGCCTGCCGGCCGCACCCGAACAGCCACGACCTGCGCCTGCTGGGCAACGTGCTGGGACAACGGTTCCCCGCCGAGTCCTTCACCGCGACGACCTCGATGAGGCTGACCACGGAGACCGAGGGCGTCCGCGCCGGGCTGGTGGTGCTGGGTGCGACCTACGCCTGGATCGGCCTGCGCCACGAGGGCGGGCAACTCGTGCTGACGTACCGCACCGCGGCGGTGGACGCCCCGGAGGTCGACGCCGTCACGGCTGTGCCGCTGGGGCACCAGCACGGCCCGGTGCTGCTCAGGGTGACCGTCACGCCGGGCGCGGCCTGCAAGTTCGCGGCCACTGTGGACGGTCGCGGGTACACCGACGTCGGCGCGCCGTTCCCGGCGACCCCGGGCAGATGGATCGGTGCGACCGTCGGCGTGTTCGCGACCGCCCCGGACGGCGTGGACCGTGCCGGCGCGGCCGAGTTCGACTGGTTCCGGGTGCGGCCGGTAAGCCGCGAAGGGTAGACCTACTTTCCGAGCAGTTCCGCTGATTCTCTCGCGGACCAGGTTGTTAACGCTAACATTTCTTGTTCCTCAACGAGGAGGGGCGTATATGGTTTCGCGGTCATTTTTCGGAAGAGCACTGAACACCGCGGTAGTACTGGCGATGGCTATGGCCGCGGTTGTGTGGGTTCAGCCTGCGGCGGAGGCGGCCGTACCGGTGAACGGGACCACCTACCAGGTGAGCGCCGCCAACAGTGGCAAGTGCCTCGACATGGTGGCGGGCACCACGGCGAACGGAGGCCTTGCCCAGCAGTGGAGTTGTTCCGGGGACACCTGGCAGCAGTTCACGGTGGGAGTGTCCGGCTCGTACCAGACCCTGACGAACGTCAACAGTGGCAAGTGCCTGGACATCCCGTACGGCACGACCGAGTCCGGTGTCCAGCTCCAGCAGTGGAACTGCAACGGGTCGGCCTACCAGCAGTGGCGGCTGGTGGCGTCGGGTACCGGCACGTACCAGCTCGTCAACGTCGCGAGTGGACTGTGCCTGGCCAACCAGAACGCGGGTACCGGCTCGGGAGTTCCGGTCGTGCAGGTGGCCTGCGCCGCGAGTACCGACCGGCAGTGGCTGTTCACCGCGGTGGCGACGCCGACGGTCGCGGCGGACGGGAGCGGGCGGTACCGGACGGTGCAGGCGGCCATCGACGCCGTGCCGGCCGGCAACACGAGCCGGGTGACGATCACGATCAAGCCCGGGACCTACCGCGAGGTCGTGACCGTGAACAAACCGCTGATCACCTTGCAGGGACTGGGTTCCGCGCCGTCCCAGACGGTGATCGTGTACAACAACTCCGCCTACACCCACGGTACCTCGGGCAGCGCGACGGCGTTCGTCAGCGGCCGGGACTTCGTGGCGACGAACCTGACGATCTCCAACGACTTCGACGAGAGCTCCACGCCGAGCGGTCAGCAGGCGGTGGCGTTGAACCTCTCCGCCGACCGCGCGGTGCTGCGGAACGTGCGGCTGCTCGGTGACCAGGACACGTTCCTCGCGAACGACTCCGCGCGGGCCTACCTCGTGGGCTCCTACGTCGAGGGCACGGTCGACTTCATCTTCGGTGGCGGCACGCTCGTCCTGGACGGCTGCGACATCTACGAGAAGCGGTCGACGGGTGGGCCGATCACGGCCGCGAGCACGCCGGCGACCAAGACCTACGGTTTCCTGTTCTACCGGTCGCGGATCCGCGGCGCGGCGGCGGCCGGCACCACGAACCTGGGCCGGCCGTGGCGGCCGGACGCGCAGGTGCTGTACCGGGAGTCCACTTTGGACGCGGTGGTGAAGACCGCGCAGCCGTGGACGGACATGTCCGGCAACCTGTGGCAGAACGCGCGGTTCGCCGAGTACCGCAACACCGGCGCCGGCGCGGGCACGGGTGCGAACCGCCCGCAGCTGCCCGACTCGCAGGCCGCGACCTACACGCCCCAGCGCTACCTCGCGGGCTCCGACGGCTGGAACCCCATCGGTTGACGAGAAAGGACGGACATCATGCGCTCCACCACGACCTGGGCACGCGCCGCATGCGCGGTCGCCCTCACCCTCTCCGCGACCGTGGCCGGTGCCTTGCCGGCTTCCGCGGCCGTTCCCGCGAACGGATCCACCTACCAGATCAGTGCCGCCAACAGCGGCAGATGTCTGGACCTGGTGGCGGGCACCACCGCGAACGGTGGGCTCGTCCAGCAGTGGGGCTGCTCCGGCGACACCTGGCAGCAGTTCACCCTGGGCACCTCTGGTTCGTACAACACGCTGACCAACGTCAACAGCGGTAAGTGCCTGGACATCCCGTACGGCACGACCGAGGCCGGCACCCAGCTCCAGCAGTGGAACTGCAACGGGTCGGCCTACCAGCAGTGGCGTCTCGTGGCTTCCGGTTCCGGCACCTACCAGCTCGTCAACGTCGCGAGTGGACTGTGCCTGGCCAACCAGAACGCGGGCACCGGTTCCGGCGTACCGATCGTCCAGGTGGCCTGCGCCGCGAGCACCGACCGGCAGTGGCTGTTCACCCCGGCCGGCCGCACGTGGTCCACCGCCGCCGACGGCTTCGCGGCCACCAGCGGGATGGGCGTCCCCACCACGACCGGCGGCGCGGCCGGCGCCACGGTCACCGTGACCACCTACGCCGACCTGGTCCGCTACGCGACGGCGGGCGAGCCGTACGTGATCAGGGTCAACGGCGCGGTCACCGCCACCCCGTACGGCACCGAGCTCCGCGTGGCGTCGAACAAGACGATCGTCGGCGTCGGCACCCGGGGCCACATCGTCAACGGGGGTTTCTTCCTCGGCAACGGCGTCAACAACGTCATCATCCGCAATCTGACCATCCGCGACACCCGCGTCGCGTCCGACGACCCGGACGACAAGGAGTTCGACTACGACGGCATCCAGATGGACACCGCCCACCACGTGTGGATCGACCACAACACGATCGTGCGCATGAACGACGGCCTGATCGACAGCCGCCTGGACACCTCGTTCCTGACGGTGTCGTGGAACGTGCTGGCGGAGAACAACAAGTCGTTCGGCATCGGGTGGACGAGCAACGTGACCGCGCGGATGACCATCCACCACAACTGGATCCACGACAACAACCAGCGCAACCCCAGTACCGACAACGTCGCCTACGCCCACCTGTACAACAACTACCTGCAGAACATCGCCTCCTACGGCAACTACGCCCGCGGAGCGACGAAGATGGTCCTGGAGAACAGCTACTTCGACAACGTGCACGACCCGTACTACCGCGACGACGCCGCCCAGCTGCGGCAGTCCGGCAGCGTCGTGGTCAACTCGACCGGCCAGCAGGAGACGGGCGGCTCGGCGTTCAACCCGAGGGACTTCTACGCCTACACCCTCGACCCGGCGGCCACCGTGCCGTCGCTCCTGCGGACCTACGCCGGTCCACAGGCCAACATCGGCATCTGACCCCGAACCCGGCCCCGGCAAGACCAGCTGGTCTTGCCGGGGCCGCGGCACGTCCACGCCGGCGGTCTCGCCGGCTGCGCGAGGACGAGGAGGTCACCGAGGAGGGCCCGGTCGTGTGTGCGGAGTGGTCGGGAATGATCCAACCGGCGGCCTCGGGGGCGGTAGGGCGGGTCGCCGGTTCGAGCAGGAGGGTGTGCCGTGCTTTCAGCGCTCGCGAGGTGGTGCGGGCGCCACCGCAGGCTGGTGGTGCTGTTGTGGGTGTTGCTGGCCGCGGGCCTGCTGGCCGGGGCGCGCCTGGTCGAGGGCAGCACGGCCGACGAGGTGGCGATACCCGGCAGCGACAGCGAGGCGGCCAACGCGTTGCTGTCCGAGGCGGACATGTTCGGCCGGCAGAGTTCCCAGCTGGTGCTGACCGCCCCTCGACGCGGGCACGTCGACTCGCCGGAACTCCAGGCCGCGGTGCGGGACACGGTCGCCGCGGTGGCCGCCGTGCCGGGGATCGGCGCGGTGCCCCGGCGGGCCGAGCCGAGCCCGGACCGGACCGCCGTGCGGTTCGGCGTGCCGCTCGACGCGGGGGTCACCGCCGACAAGGCGCTGGCGCAGCGGGTGCTCGACGCGGCGAAACCGGCCCGGGCGGCGGGAATGGACGTCGCGCTCGGTGGTGCGCTCGGGCGTCAGCTGTCCGCGCTGAACTCCCGGCCCAGCGAGATCATCGGCATCGTGGCGGCGCTGGTGGTGCTGCTGCTGGCGTTCGGCTCGGCCGTCGCGGCGCTGCTCCCGGTCGTCACCGCGCTGCTCGTGGTCGTCGGTGGGCTGGCGGGGCTGGACATGCTGAAGAGCGCGGTGAGCATTCCCGACGTCGCGCCGACGCTCGCGGCGATGATCGGGCTCGGGGTCGGGGTCGACTACACGCTGTTCCTGGTCAGCCGGCAGCGCAGGCTGCTCGCCACCGGGGTGCCGGTGTCGGACGCCGTGGCCGGCACCGCGCGGTCGGCCGGCGCGGCGGTGGTGTTCGCCGGTGCCACCGTGGTCGTGGCGATCAGCGGGTTGATGCTGACCGGCGTCGACTTCGTGTCCTGGCTGGGCTGGAGCAGCGCGTTGCTGGTCGTCGGCGCGGTGGCCTCCGCCGTCACCCTGACGCCCGCGCTGCTCGCGATGGCGGGCGGACGGCTGCGCTGTGGCCGTCGGGCGGCGGCGGCCGACGAGGACCTGGACGGGAGCGTGTGGGGCCGGTTCGCGTCGTGGTCGGCCCGCCGCCCCGTGACGGTCGCGGTCGCCAGCACGGTCGTGCTGCTCGGGCTCGGCGCGCCGACGCTGGCGTTGCGGCTCGGGCAGTCCGACGCCGGCGACCGCGGCACGGTCCAGCAGACGGTGCTGTACTACCAGGCGACGGCGGCGGCGTGGGGTCCGGGTGAGAACGGCCCGCTCAGCGTGGTGCTGACCGACCCGGCCCAGGTGGAGCCCGCCACGGCCACGCTGCGCCGGACCCGGGGCGTCGCCTCGGTGTCACCGCCGCGTCCGCTGCCCTCCGGGGCGGTGGCGCTGCGGGTCGTGCCGACGACGGCGCCGTCCGACCCCGCCACCGACGACCTCGTCGACCGGCTGCGCGACGAGGTGCTGCCGAGGTTCGGCGAGGCACATGTCGGCGGCGGCACCGCCACCCGCATCGACCTGGCGAACCGCATCACCGGCCGGCTGCCGTGGCTCATCCTGACCGTCATCGGCGTGGCGTGCCTGCTGTTGCTGCTGGCGTTCCGGTCGGTGTTGCTGCCGGTCAAGGCGGCGCTGATGAACATCGTGTCGGTGTGCGCCGCGTACGGCGTGGTCACGGCGGTGTTCCAGTGGGGGTGGGGCGCGGGCCTGCTCGGCCTCGACGGGCCGGTGCCGATCGACAGCTACGTGCCCATGGTGCTGTTCGCCGTCCTGTTCGGGCTGTCCATGGACTACGAGGTGTTCCTGCTGTCGGCGATCCGGGAACACTGGATCCGCACCGGGGACAACCGCGTCGCCGTGCGTCGCGGCCTCGCCGAGACCGGCGGCGTGATCACCTCCGCGGCCCTGATCATGGTGTGCGTGTTCGCCAGCTTCGTCCTGGTGGACAACCCGACGGTGAAGATCTTCGGACTCGGCCTGGCCACCGCCATCGTCGTGGACGCCACCATCGTCCGCTGCCTGCTGGTGCCGGCCACGATGGTCCTGCTGGGCCGCTGGAACTGGTGGCTCCCACGCCGGCTCGACCGGTCACCGACTACGGTGAGTGTGTGACGACGGTCGGTAGGACAGCGCTGCGCGACGTCCGGGTCTTCGACGGCCAGGGGTTGACCGAGCCGCGCACGGTGGTGATCGACGGTGCGGTGATCGGTGCCGACGCGACCGGCGTCGAGGAGGTCGACGCGGCCGGGGGAGTGTTGCTGCCCGGGTTGATCGACGCGCACATCCATCCCGACGGCCGGGCGGCGCTCGCCGCGCTGGTCGCGCATGGCGTGACCACCGGACTGACCATGGCGACCTGGCCGGCCGAGCTGGTGGCCTCGATGCGGAACCTGCCCGGGCTGGCCGACATCCGCAGCGCGGGCCTGCCGGCCATCGGCCCGGGCGGCCTGCACGCGCGGATGCCCGGCCTGGCCGAGCTCGCGGTCGTGCGCGATCCGGCACACGCGCGGCGGTTCGTCGCCGACCGGGTCGCCGAGGGCATCGACTACCTCAAGATCATGCTCGAGGCGCCCGGCGAGGGCGGCCTGCCCGAGGACGTGGCGCGGGCGCTGGTGGACGCGGCACACGCGCACGGGCTGAAGGTGGTCGCCCACGCCGGCTCGCCAGGGGCCTACACGATGGCGCTGGACGTGGGCGCCGACGTCATCACACACCTGCCCCTCGGGGCGCCGATCGCCGACGGCGACATGACGAGGATCGTCGCCGGCGGCCGCGTCGTGATCCCCACGCTGGAGATGATGCGCGGCCTGGCCGACCCGTTGGGCCTGCCACCCGGGGCCTATGCCGCGTCGGCGCGCGGGGTCGGCGCGCTGCACGCCGCGGGCGTGCCGATCCTGGCCGGCACCGACGCCAACGTCACCCCCGGCGTCCCGTACCAGCCGGCGTTCGGCGCGAGCCTGCACGACGAGCTGGCGCTGCTGGTCGACGCGGGCCTGAGCACCGCGGCCGCGCTGCGTGCCGCGACGTCGTTGCCCGCCAAGCACTTCGGCCTGTCCGACCGGGGTGCGATCGAGCCGGGACTGCGCGCGGACCTGGTGCTCGTCGACGGCGACCCGCTCGCCGACATCGGTGCCACCCGGGCCATCCGCCGGGTCTGGGTGGCAGGCGCGGAAGGCTCATGAGTTGACTTTCGCAGGCGGAAAGGCGGCCGCTGACGAGCGCCGATGGGGTGGACTTCGCGTGCCGTGGCCGGGATTTCGCCCATGCCGGTCCTACGGTGACCGGCATGGGCAATCGTTACTCGTCGGCCGCTTACCGGGAGTTGGGCGCGATGCTGCGCCGGGTTCGGAAGAACGCCGGCCTCAGCGCGGAGGCGCTGGCACGCAGGCTGGGCTGGCCGCTGACGGCGATCTCCCGCATGGAGAACGGCTGGCGAACGTCGAGTACGACGGACGTGATCCAGTACGCGGCCATGTGCGACCTGAAGTGGCGTGAGCTGCAGCCGCTGGTGGAGTTCACCAGGGTGGCCGAACGCAAGCAGGGCTACTACCTCTCAGACGAGCGGATCGACGGCTCGCTGCAGTCGCTGATCTTCCACGAGTCCTACGCCGAGCACTCGATCATCTACGAACCACTGGCGATTCACGGGTTGTTGCAGACCGCCGGATATGCCCGGGCGCACATCACCACACTCAATCCCACCATTGATGAAGAAACGTTGGCCGGTGGTGTTCGCACCCGCATGGAGCGGCGGCGGGTTCTCGATCGGCCGAAGCCTGCGCGGTTCACCTTCTATATCCCCGAGCAGGCTCTGCGACTCCAGGTCGGCACCGATGCGATCATGCACGAGCAATTTCTCCATCTCGTGTTCACGGCCGCACTGGACAACGTCACCGTGCGGATCGTGCCGAGTGCAGCTGGCTCCTTCGGCGATGCGTTCCGCCTGATGGAGTTTCGCGAACACCGTCCCATCGTCTATCTGGACCACCTCCGGTTCGGTGGCCTGATCCTCGAGGATCCCGACTACGTCAGCAGCTACCGCGAGGTGGTGCCCATGCTCGCGAACATCGCCCTGGATCAGGGACAATCTCGGCAACTCGCGGCCACCTTGGCTGACGAGTATGACCGAGGGAGCCAACGGGATGTGGCGCAAGAGCAGCTACAGCCACGACGTGGGAACCGACTGCGTGGAGGTGGCGTGGCCGACCCCCCAACCCCCATCTACGAATGAACCCGTCCTGGTCCGCGACTCCAAGAACCCCGACGGCCCCATCCTCACCCTGCCGCCGACGGCCTGGAGCCAGCTTCTGGCCACCCACTGACCCAGCTCGGCGTGTCGCCTTGGTGTCGATCTGGAGTTCGGGCAGTGTGGGCGCAGTCCGGCACCAAGGAAAGGGGACGTCAGCACATGACCGATGCTGGGACGCATGTTCATCAGCAGATCATCTGCGCCAACGTCTTCATACGGCGAAACGGACGGCTGCTCGTCCTGCGACGATCCAAGAACAAGAAATATGCGCCCGGAATCGTTCATCCGGTAGGCGGAAAGCTGGACCGAGGCGAGAACCCCTACGTCGGCGCCGAACGGGAAGCCCTGGAGGAGACCGGCCTGCGCGTCAAGAACATGCGGCTCGAGGCCGTCCTACTCGACATCGAGCCCGTAGAAGGTGAACCGTACGACTGGCTGGTCTACCACTTCTCAGCCGACTACGAGTCGGGTGAGCTGCGCCCCACGCCCGAGGGGGAGCTGATCTGGCTTGCGCCGGACGAACTGGTGAACGAGCGTCTGCATCCTTCGGTGCAGCCGATCATCGAACAGATTCTCGACCGGGAGACCGGGACCATGTTCACCACGAACGAATACGACCCACAGAAGGCGAAGATCGTGCGCAGTGAGATCAGCTACTGCGTAGAACGTCCGGTTTCGCTGGTATGACCCCGGTCCTGCGGGGTCGAACGGGCCGCCAGCTCCTCGAACGCGGCAGCGAGCCCGGCCGCGACACTTCGATCGGGTTCGTCCGGATGTCGCAGGAAATGACCGAGGAGCGCCCCCGAGAACACATCTCCCGCTCCGACGGAATCCACGGTCGCGACCTGTCGGGTTGAGCACGCCCGGGACATACCCCGGAATGAGTACGTCGCGCCGTCAGCGCCACGCGTCTCCACGAGAAGGCACTCCGGGGAGACATACCTCCCGATCTCCCCGGCGCATGCCTCGTCAAGAAACGATCGCTCCTGGGAGTTGAACGTGACCACCGTGGCTCGAGTAAGAAGACTTCGCACCAACACGGCGCTGAAGGCGCCGCGGTCCGCCTTCACCACCCACGCCAGTTTCGCGTCGTCCGGGAGTTCGGCCAGCAGCTGCTCGGCAGCATCGAGTGGGCCGGCGGTGACGCACAACCATGCGGCGACACGGGTGATCTCGCGTTGTATGTCCGTCAGACCCGCGAATCCCTGTTCCGCCGCCCCCATGAACGACATGGACCGCCCGCCTCGATCGGTGAATATCCATGACGCCCGCGCGTGCCCGCTGTGCTGGAAGATCCCCCTCGTCCCGACACCCGCGCCGCTGAGCGTGTCCAGGTACTCGAAACTGTCCGTGTCCTTTCCCAGCCACGTGATCAGTTCTACGTGAATACCGTGACGGGCGAGGACCATCGCCACATTAGGCCCGCTTCCGCCGCGCCGGCCGCGTACGTCGCTGAGGCGCGCCGTGACCAGCGCGGCCTCTCCGGCGTTCGGCAATGTGTCCACTTCAAAAATATGATCAAAGGCGGCGAACCCGGTGACGACGACCGGCCCCGGATTCTGATCAACTGACCCGGCATGATCGCGATTCGTCACCTATTGAGTGTAGGCGACAGCTCAGAAACTGGTCAAAAAGATGACTCTTCTTGACCGGCATTGGCGTGGCCGGTCATCCTGAGGCTGGGACATGCCCTACTGGACAGGTGGTAGGTCACCATGAACAACTTTCCTACGGTAGCCGGTTTGAAAGTTGATGACCTTGCCCGGCAGTTGATCGGTTATCGTCTCCCGCCGCACCGGCTGCCACTGTGCCGCAATCGCGCTCCTTTCCGCCAGCTGCCGCCGGACCTCGTCGAGCTGACAGCACTCCGGGCGCTGTCAGCTCCGGAGAAGAAAGGGCGTCTCACCGACGCCGTCCGCGATGTCGCCCGGTTGTCGATACCGGCTCCGGATGACTATGTGGTTTTCGAGGCGCACATAGACCTGACCGAAATTGATGACGAACTTGCCCTCGCGCTCATGCGCCTGGGGTTCGAACCCGACGACTTCGCGAAGATGGAGCCCGAGGAATACCGGCATCATTTCACCCTGCAGTACGTCGTGCCGGCGGGTTCGGACAGAGTGGCGGCTTGCCAGCACCATGTCACTGACGCGGCGGCGGATGCGGCACGGGTCATCGCCGCGCACGCGACCGCCGATGGATACGTGGAGACGGAAGCATATCGCAGCAACTACTTCTGCGTTTTCCCGGAACGTGACGGTTCGCCGGAGAACGAGGCACGTTCTCCGCTGACGACCCGGTTCGTGATCCGGAGCGTGCCACGGAGTGCGTCGGAAGCCGCTGCGACGGGTTTGCCACTGGACGTCAAACGCGCCGCGGACATCCATGTGAAGATCCTCGGCCGGTTTCCACCCTATGATGGCACCGATCCACGTGACCGGCTCAAACGTGTCGACGACGACTATCCGGCTGGCCGGCGACAGATCAAGTCGGCATTGCTGGCGGAGGGCTTCTACGAAATAATCTCCGAGGGTGGGAACTTCCTGTACAGCGCGCATTTCGCGGAGATGCGTGAGGCCAACTCGGCGTTCGCGGATCTCGTACGGTTCGGGTGGAACCGCGGCGAGGTGGCGAGCGTGGTACGGGAGGCGTGCACGGGTGTGTGGCGAAAGCGCTCTCGTTCGGCTTCCGGCGAAGATCTGCTGGCCAGTGTCCCGCCGCTGCTTCGCGGATCGTGGCTATGAGGAAAGACAGTCTTCGTGACCGTGGTTCCGGGTATGTACGACCCGTCGTGTAAGTGGGCTTTGGAAATGTTCGCAAAGCCATCCGTCTTCATCTCGTACTCCTGGGACGAGGATGAGGATCACCCGGCGTGGGTACGTGGCCTGGCGGAGCGGTTGCGGGGCGAGGGGGTCGATGTCCGCCTCGACCAGTGGTACGCGAGTCCGGGACAGCAACTCCCGGCGTTCATGGAGGCCGCCGTCCGGGAGTCGGACTTCGTTCTCGTGGTGTGCACGCCGGCGTACAAAAGATCCTCGGACGGCAGAATCGGCGGCGTGGGATACGAGAGTCAGGTACTCACCGCGGAACTGCTGACCGGCCAGGACGATGGCAAGGTCATTCCGGTACTGCGCGAAGGAGACTGGCGGCAGGCCGCGCCGTCCTGGTTGCTCGGCAAGTGGTACGTCGACCTTCGTGGTGAGTCGCCGAGTGAAGCGATGTACGACATGCTTGTTCGTACGCTTTTCGGCAGGTTCGCGGACACGGAGCCGGTTGGCGAACGTGACGCCGCTCGAATGGAGGCCCTGTCGGCCAATCCGGCAGCGGCGCCGTTAACCGAGCGCTCGGTCAGGCCGAGAATCATCGCTCACTTCCTCGACCACTACGTCCTCGAGATATCGGGCTACGGCTCCGGTCACGTGTCCCTGGACAGAAGCATCGCAGCCGAGGTCGGCCTCGCGTTCAGGCTGGCGATTCTGGCCGCGGACGAGGTGCTGGTCCCCGCGGTGTCGTACTTCCAGTCCCCCCTCTGCCGCAGGATAGTGACCAAGTACCGAAGTATCTACAACCTCGGTGTGGTCAAGCTGATCGGGGACGCGTACCGGTGGGACGAGTTCCAGGAGAACAGGATGCGGGAATATCCCGCTGGTAGCAGGCAGTACGACATCTATTCGGGACTTGACCAGATTCGCGTGCCCATGCCCGCCCTCGTCGGCACGGACAGGAACACCACCGTCGCGCTCCACGAAGAGTGGTACATGCTGATGTCGAGGACGGACTCCGGCATGGGGGTCATCGCGAACCTGCTGCGCGGTCTGGGGGTTGGCGCGTCGTTTCGTCCGGTGCGTGCCGCGATGGCCGTGCCGGAGATCACGCAAAGTGAGGCCTTCGTCGCGGAGAATGTGTACCCTGTCCTGTTCGACAGATCGAACTCGAGGGTTCTCGGCAGGCTTTCCGCGTTGATCTGCTCCCTGTTCTTCCAGGTGATGTCGAGCGACTTCAACGCGACGTTTCTGAGCGAACTGAACTATGTTCGGAACATCGACCCACGTGCCGATACCTCGGTGCTGTCCTATCGTACGATGCTTCGAGATCTGCGGCTGGAAGACGAGCTGTTCCACGAGATCTGCTACTGCCGGCCACTGGATCTGCTGAGGCTCCAGCAGGATCCGCGGGTCCAGACGGTGGTGAACAGGTCAGCTTGAGACGTCGGGGAGGCGCCGGAGAAACTCGTTCACGGACGGACCTCGTCCACACAGGTGATGGCGACGTCTCCCAACTCGGTGCAGGCGTAGGCCTGGAGCAGCGTGACGCCGAAGCGTTCCGCCATGGCGGCCACCATCGCCGCGGGCGCCGGCCCGCCGTAGGGCCGCCGCACGAGGTGGTCGTGGTCGTGCGGCGACGGGGGCCGGCGGAGCCGGATCGCGCACACGGCACCCATGAAGTTGAAGGCGGTGACCCCTTCGGCACGGACCACGTCGAGGAACCGCGACGCGGAGAACCGCCGGTCGATCACCAGCCGGGCGCCGGAGACGACGGCGGGCAGGAACGCGGCGTGCCGGGCGTTGATGTGGTGCCAGGGAAGAAGTTGTACAGCACGTCGGCGGGGGAGTAACGCATCGCGCGTTGGACCCGCGCGGTCTGCCCCGGCCCGGCCGCGACGGGCAGCAGCGCGCCCTTGACCCGGCCGGTGGTGCCCGAGGTGGTCATGACGAGCGCCGGGTCACCGGGACCGACCCGGCGCATACCCACCGGCCTGCCCGCGGCGACCAACTCGTCGAGGCACACGACCCCGGTGCCGCCGACGACGACCACCGGGGTGGTGGTGTCCGGGCCGGGTGAATCGCGCGGCAGGCCCCTGGTGGTCGCGCACCCGGCAGACCGGCCGGGTGCGCCGGGAAACGGCGCGTCGTGCGGCAGGTCGCTCGCGGTTGCGCAGCCGGCGGAGTGGGCGAGTTCGCCGAGAAACGGCGCGTCGCGGAGCAGGTCGCCCGTGGTCACGGTCGTCACGCAGCCGGCCGAGTGGGCGAGCGTCCGGGCCCACCGGCCGTCCACGTCGGAGCTGAGTGGCAGCTCCACCGCACCCAACGCGGACAGCGCGGTGGTCACCGCGATCGCCTCGGGTCCGGCGGGCAGGCAGGTCGCGACGGCGTCCTCGACGCCGACGAGCCTCGCGAGGCCACCGGCGATCGCCCGCGAACGCTCCCACAGGGCGGCGGCCGTCCAGCCCGGCTCGCCCGCCAGGCGCACCACCTCGTCGTCCGGCCGGGCCTCGGCCCGGCCGGCGACGGCGGCCGCGAAGGAAGGGGACATGAGGCCGATCATCGCCAGCGACTCCGGTGTGGTGGGAGCGTTCCGTCTCGGTCAGCGAACCGCCCGGATGAGTGCCTGGAGGACGTCCTGCACGTGCCGGATCAGCAGGTTCGCGTCGGCGTACCCGCCCGCCTTCCGGTGACGACCGTCCCTTTCACCAGCTGATCGGGAGTTCGTGGACGCCGTAGATGTTCATGTCGTGCCGGAACCGGAGTTGTTCGAACGGGACGGCGAGCCGCAGGTCGGGTAGCCGGCGCAGCAGGACGGGCAGGGCGATCTCCATCTCCGCACGGGCGAGGGTCTGGCCGAGGCACTGGTGGCTGCCGTAGCCGAAGGCGAGGTGTCCCCGGGCGTTGCGGTTCAGGTCGAGGGTGTCGGGGTCGGCGGCGAACGCCTGGTCCCGGTTCCCGGCGGGCAGGTTCATCAGCAGCACCTCGCCGGCGCGGACGCGTTGACCGGCGATCTCGACGTCCTCCGTGGCGATGCGGGCGACGAGGGCGTGCACGATCGTCAGGTACCGCAACAGTTCCTCGACCGCGGTGGCCAGCGCGGCCGGGTCGTCGGTCTCCCGGATCCGCGCCGCCTGGTCGGGGTTGCGCAGCAGGGCGAGGGTGGCGAGGGCGATCGCGTTGGCGGTGGTCTCGTGCCCGGCGAACAGCAGGAGGATGCCGTTGATCACCAGGGTCGTGCGGTCCAGCTCGCCGGTGTCCACGTGTTCGCGCAGGACGCGGCTGATCAGGTCGTCGCCGGGCTCGGTTTCCTTGCGTGCCACCAGTTCCCGCAGATAGCCGAACAGGGCGAGCACGGCCTCGCCCTTCTGCTCGTCGGTGGCGTGGGTGGTGGACATGGTCGTGCTGTGCCGCTGGAAGAACTCGTGGTCGGCGTAGGGCACGCCGAGCATCCGGGAGATCACCAGTGACGGGATCGGCAGCGCGTAGTCGCGCACGAGGTCGGCGGGTTGGCCACCCGCGACCAGCTGGTCGACGAACTGGTGCGCCATCTTCTCGATCTCCGGGCGCATCGCGTTGATCCGCCTGACGGTGAAGTCCTTGGTGAGCATGCGGCGCAGCCGCGCGTGTTCGGGGTCGTCCATGCGCGGGAACGTCGGCGGCGGGTCGTCGAACCCGGCGAACGACTGCAGTTCGCCCATGTCGGCGCTGATCCGCGGGTCGGCCAGCGCGGTCCGGATGTCCTCGTGCCGGCTCACCACCCAGACCGGGATGTCCTTCCACACCGCGCGCCGCAGCCCGGCCGTCCCGCGCCAGTCCGCGTACTCGGCCGGCGGATCGAACGGGCAGCGGGCGTTGTGCGCCCCGGGGAACGGGGGCAGGCCGGTCGTGCCGGTGCTCATCTGGGTCACTCCTCCACCGTGTCGATGGCGGAGGCGGGGCAGACCGCGGCGGACTCACGCACCGTGGCGTGCAGCCGCGCCGGCGGCGTCTCGTCCAGCAGCGCCACGGCGCCGTCCTCCTCGCGCTGCTCGAAGACCTCCGGCGCGAGCAGTACGCACTGCCCCGCGGCAACACACCTGTCGGCGTGGACCGTCACCTTCATCCCGGCTCCCTATGTAAGCAAACGTTGACATAGTCGAGGTTAGGAGAAGATCCGCACGTATGTCAAAACTTGTTTACATGCTTGGCCAGCTCGGTTACGGTGACTTAGGTTCCGATGACCGTCTGTGACGCCCTGGAGGCCGTGGATGCTGCCCTACCTCGCCCAAGCCGCGAACGAGCCGGTGGGAGGGTTGGCCGGCTGGGCCACCGACCTGGTGGACGCGCTCGGCGGGCCTGGGATCGCGGTCATCTCCGCGCTGGACAGCATGGTCTCCGTGGTCCCGGCTGATCTGGTGATGCCGCTGGTCGGGTTCTCCGCGTCCCAGGGCGCGATCAACCTCGTGGTGGTGATCGCGTGCGCGACCGCGGGGTCGGTCGTGGGTTCGCTCGTGCTCTACCTGCTCGGGATGCTGCTCGGCCGGGACCGTGCGCGGGCGTTGCTGCTGAGGATCCCGGGACTCAAGGCGAAGACCGTCGATCGTGCCGAGGCGTGGTTCGCCCGGCACGGCGCCAAGGCGGTGATGTTCGGCCGGCTGTTGCCGGGTGTCCGGGCCTTCGTCTCGCTGCCGGCCGGGGTGGAGCGGATGCCACTGCCGAAGTTCGTGGTGTTGACCGCGATCGGCAGCCTGATGTGGAACTCCACGCTGCTGGTCGCCGGCTACCTGCTGGGGTCGAACTGGCAGGTGGTGACCGATGTCCTCGGGGTGCTCACGTTCGTGCTCCTCGGCGCGGCCGTGCTGGCCGTCGGCTACGTCGTCGTCAGGCGCCGGCGGGCGAAGCGGGTCAGTGCCGGTGCGGACGAGGTGCGTGCGTCATGACCGCCGGCCCTGGGACGAGCAGCGCGGAAACCACGCACTCGACTCCGCCTCGGCGGCGGGACTCGGCCAGGACCCGTCAGCGTCTGCTCGACGCCGCGCGCCATCACTTCGCCCGCAACGGCTACGCGGGGACCCCGGTGCGGGACATCGCCGAGGGGGCCGGGGTCAACGTGGCGCTGATCAACCGGTACTTCGGCTCCAAGGAGGGCCTGTTCGCGGCCTGCCTGACCGAGGCCGCCGACGGGCTGCGGCACGCCACCGCCGACTCGCCGATCGAGCGGCTCCCGGCGATCCTCGCCGGCGAGGTCGCCGACTCGGGTGTCGAAGGGGGGCACTACGAGCACCTGCTGCTCCTGGTGCGTTCCTCCGGTGACGAACGCGTGGACCAGATCCGGCTCGGCGTCCTGCGTGACTACGGCGAGAAACTGGCGTTGAAGGCCGGCTGGCGGCCCGACGCGCCCGGTGGTGACGACCTCGTCCTGCGTGCCCAGGTCGTTCTCGGTACCGCTTTCGGCATCGTGCTGCTGCGATCCTCGGGCCTGGAGCCCCTCGCGTCCGCGCGCCAGCAGGACCTCGTGCCGGCGCTGCGTGATCTGGTCGACACGCTGCTCCCGCCTCCTGGGTGAACGGCGGGCCGTCTTTCGTTGCCCTCCCAGTGACATTTCGTCACCGCCTGTTGACGCCGCCGGCCTATGCGTGAATTGTTCACATTCGTCGCGGTAACGGTGGAGGGAGCGAGATGCGCGTGCGAAAGTCGATCGTGATGGTCGCGGCCACGGCCGCGGTGATGGGTGGCGTGGGTGTCCCGGCGTCGGCGGAGCCGGCCGGCGTCTCCGTCGTCGACGCGGTGGAACTGGTCGGCGCCAGGAACTTCCGGGACGTGGGTGGATACACCACCGCGGACGGTCGTACCGTGCGCACAGGCGTGGTCTACCGGTCCAACAAGCTGTCCGCCCTGACGGACGCCGACCTTCAACGGCTCACCGACCTGGGCGTCACGCTGGACGTCGACCTGCGCAACGTCGTCGAACGTTACGAGGAGCCGGACCGCATTCCCGCCGGGACCCGGTATCAGGTGGCCGACGTGGTCTCCCTGGAGTACGGTCTGCGCTTTCACGGCAACGCCACCGTCACGCTCGCGAAGGCGCTGGCAGCGGGGCTGTTCAACGGATCGGACAACCTCGGGCAGTCGATCGCCTACCCGTTCATGGTCGACTTCGTCGGCGCCGACCACGCGTTCGGCGACCTGCTGCGGGCCATCGCCGGTAACGGCTCGGGCGCGGTCGTGTTCCACTGCACGGCGGGCAAGGACCGCACCGGATGGGGCACGGCCGTCCTGCTGAGCCTCCTCGGCGTGCCGAGGTCGACCGTGGAGGCCGACTTCATGCTCAGCAACGACCGGCTGGGCAACCCGAAGGCCGTGGAACTGAGCTGGCTCCGCGCGGCGTTCGCCGAGGTCGACCACCTCTACGGCTCGATGGAGGCATACGCCCGCCAAGGCCTGGGCCTCGACGACACCACCCTCAACGCCCTGCGGACCCGTCTGCTGATGTGACGCCGCTCCTGCCGTTGCGGGCCACTGCCCGCATGAAGGTCGGCAGAGAGCGAAACCCCCACACGTGATGTGATCATGCGGGAAGGACGGATTCCTTCGACAGGCCGGTGGCGGCGAACTCGATCTGCAGTTCCAACCGGTCCTGAAGCGCCTCGGGTGGGAGCAGTCTCAGGGCCACGCGCAGGCACTGGGCCGCGGTGTTCGGGAGGTGGTCCCGCACCCGCCTGGCCGCCGCCACCAACATCGCGGCCACCTCCGCGTCCCCGGCGTGTACCTGACGGGCGGTCTCGAGATACGGCACGTGGTCGGACGCGAGGGCGACGCGGCACGCGGTCCCGTCCCGGACGGCCGAGTCGAACGCCACGGACAGGAGCTGACCGGGCCGGGACGCCGTCACGACCAGCATCGGCGCGGGTGGCGGGTTGCGCAGCAGGGACGCCACCAGCGCCACCGAGGACGCGTCCGCCGCGTGCAGGTCGTCGAGTGCCAGCACGAGACCGGACATGCTGGCGTGCGCGATCAGCAGGGCCCGCAACGCGTGCCGGACCGTGTGCCGGTCGGCGCCATCACGGTCGTCGTCGAGGCCGAGCAGCGTCGCGACGGAGGGGAGGACCTGGGCGCAGCGCACCGCGTCCAGGAGGGTCAGCCTGTCGAGCGTCGCCGGGACGAAATGGTCGTCGGCCGCGTCGGCCACGACACCGAAGGGGCGGTCCGCGCCGTCGGCGCGGGCGTACCACGCGGGCACGCCTCGCCGGTGCGCCAGCCGGCACATCTCACGCAGCAGCCGGGTCCTGCCGGTTCCGGGCTCGCCGACCACCTCGACGAACCGGCAGCGCGCCATCTCGGAGAGCGCGTCATCGAAGAAGGTCAGCACCTGGTCGTGACCTATTGTGGTCATCGTTTCCCCCCAAACGAGATATCGGTCAGGGTCGGGACTCTAGGAACCCGGACGTGGTCGTGTCTTCGGAGTGCGACCCTGGTGTTTCCCGGCCGCCACCCTGGTTCACTCCGCGAGGGCCCGCCGCAGCTCAGCCCGGCCGGTGACGTCCAGCTTGCGGAACACGTTCGTCAGGTGGAACTCGACCGTCTTGCGGCTCAGCACCAGCTGCTCGGCGATCTCCCGGTTCGACCGCCCCTGGCACACCAGGGTCACCACCGCCCGCTCGGCGCGGGTGAGGTCGCCGAGTGCCGCGGACGGTGCGTCGAGGGGCAGGCCCACGGCCTCGCCCGCCTGCCGGGTCAGTGCCGCGTACGCCCCCGCGCCGAGAAGACTGAACTGGCGGAACACCGACCGCAGCGTGCGTTCCGCCGCGGCCCGCCGGCCGAGCGCGGCCTCGCAGGTCCCCGCCAGCAGCTCGACCCTCGCGGCCTCGATCGGCAACCCGACGGTACGGGCCAGGTGGAGCGCCCGGGCGCACTCGCGGAGCGCCTCGTCGTGGTCGCCGGTGGCGAAGGCGAGCTGCGCACGGACCCGCGTGACGGCGACCCGGGTGGACATCCGGTCCCGTCCGGCCACGTCGAAGGCGGCCAGCGCGGCGGCCGCGTCCTCGGTGCGGCCCAGCTGGGCGAGCGCGTCGGCACGCAGGGGTCCCAGCAGGCTCGTGCCCGGCTCGCGCCCCGGATAGAACAGCTCCAGCTCCTCGGCCGCCGCCAGCATCGCGACGGCGTCACCACGCGCCCTCGCGACCTCGGCCCTGGCGGCGGCCGCGTAGGCCAGCGCCGCCGGGGTGCCGATCTTGGGCGCCCACATGGCCGCCGCGGCGACGTGGGACTCCGCCTGCTCCCACGCTCCCCGCGCGGCCAGTGGATAGCTGGCCAGGGCGTGCAGGAGGGCGTAGTCCCAGAACCGGTTGTTCTCCTCGGCGTCGCCGACCGCGAGCTCCGTGTGCAGGACGGCCTCGTCGAGTGCGCCACACCGGTACTCGACCTCACCGAGATAGCCGAGTGCCTGGGCGATCCGCAGGTTCTCGCCGCGGATGGCGCGGTCCACGGCAGCGGTCAGGTCCCGCCGCGCCCCGGCGAGGTCGTCGGTCCACAACCGGACCATGCCGCGTGCCACGAGCCCGTCCAGGCCACCCGGCGCGCCCGGTTCGTCCACATGGGACAGTTCGGTCAGCGCCTCGGCGCCACGCCCGGACACCGCCAACCCGATGGCCCGCGCATACCAGGCGTGTGCGGCCACCCACGGCGTTCGCGCGGTCGCCACCGCACGGACCCCGTGGGCGACCATCTCCTGCCACGACTGGGTCAACACCGCGATGATCGCCAGCTGGCCCGCGATCCGTGCCTCGAGGTCGGCCGGCTGGCCCGCCACGCCGGGCGCGTGCACCGCCGCCAGCGCGCGACCGAACAGCGCGGTCGCGTCGGACACCTGACCGGCCAGCAGGAGCTGGTAGGCCGTCACGTAGTCGGCCCACGCCCCCGACTCGGCGGCCAGCTCGTCCTCGTACCGCACCGTGCTGGCGACGTCGCCGACGACCAGCAGCGCCTCGAACGTGGTGAGCAGCCGGCGCCGCCGGTCCGGGCCCGGCGGCGTCAGGTCGAGGGCGTGCCGCAGGTAGACGGCGGCGGGCAGCAGCCGCCCCTGCGTGAGGTGTTCGGTGGCCGCCCGTTCGATGTCGTCGGCGAGCCGTGCGTCGGGACCGTCCGCGGCGGCGATGCGGTGCCAGAGGACCCCGGCGCCGCCGCCCTGCGCGGCCAGCAGGTGCAGTGCCCTGCGCCGCGTCCGGTCGAGGTCGTGGTACACCAACCCGCGGACCAGCGTGCTGGTGAACGCGAGGTCCTGCCCCATCGAGCCGGGGATCTCCTCCAGCAGCCGCGCCGCCACGGCCTCGGTGACCGCCTCGGCCGTGACCTCGCTGAGCTGACGGGCCTGCGCCAGGCTGAACCGGCGGCCGATCACCGCGCCGGCGGCGACGAGGTCGCGGGTCGCCGGCCGGCACGAGGCGAGCCGCGCCCGCATGGCCGTGGCGATTCCCCGGGGCGCGGGCAGCGAGCCGTGCCCGAAGACGATGGCGTGCATGGGCAGCTCGTCGAGCAGGTGCCGCACGTGCAGCGGATGGCCGTCGGTGTGCTCGTACAGGCGGGCGGCGCCCGCCGGCGACAGACCCGGGTGACCGGTGCTGACCGCGAGCCGCACCAGGTCCGCCGGCGGCAACCCGGTCAGCTCGAGCCGGACACCCCGGTCCGAGTCGAGCAGCCGCCGCCACCCGTCATCGAGCTCGGTGGGCTGCTGAACCACGATGACCAGCACGGGTCGCGGCGCGAGCCGCCGGACGGCGAGCCGGACCGCGGCCATCGACAGCCGGTCCGCCCACTGCGCGTCGTCGATCACGATCACCCGTTCGGCGCCCGCGAGTTCCGCGGTGAGCGCGTGTGCGACGAAGACCGGGTTCGCCGAGCCGTCCACGGGGATCGCCGGCATGAGCTGTGCCAGCACGCCCCACGGCAGCTCCACCTCCTCCTCGTCGGCGCTGGCCCACACCACCGGGGCGACCTGCGCGGTACGGAGGAAATGGCGCACCAGAGCGGTCTTCCCCACCCCGGCGACGCCCGCGACCCGGACGACCCGGACGTCCCCGGCCCGGACCGTGTCCCACACCTGCCGCAGGACAGCGAGTTCGCGATCACGCCCGACGAAACGGACTTCCCCGTCCATGCGCACATGGTGTCACGCAGGCGGATGTCACCGGAGGTGCCTGAGTTTGTTGGGATTGCCGATGGCGTGGACCAGGCTGATCCTGTTGGCGGTCGTGACGAACGTCAGCACCGTGACGACACGCGACCCGGCGAGGGCGAGCACGCCTGGTTCGCCGTTGACGGTGCGGACCTCGAACCGCAGGCCGAGGCCGGTGAACGCGGTGAGCAGGCGTTCGGCGATGGGGCGGGCGCCGTGCAGGGTGGTCAGTGGTGCGCCCCGGAGCAGTCCGCCGGAGTCGAAGTCGCCGGTGGCGTCGGGGTCGAGCAGCGCGACCAGGGCGGCGAGGTCCTCGCCGGCGCAGGCGTGGGCGAAACGGTCGCACAGGTCCCGGAGTTGGGCGTGGGTGGTGGAAAAGCGGTGCCGGGTCGGGTTCGCGGCTATTCGCCGGCGCGCCCGGCTGGCGAGTTGGCGGCACGCCTGCGGGCTGCGCCCGACGGCCTCGGCGATCGCGGGGAACTCCAGGCCGAACACGTCGTGCAGGAGGAAGGCGGTGCGCTCGGCCGGGGTCAGCTGCTCCAGCACGACCATGAGCGCCATGCGGACGGAGTCGTCCAGGGTGATCTGGTCCTCGGGCGCCAGCCGGGGGTCGGCGACGACGGGTTCGGGCAGCCAGGGGCCGGGGTAGGACCGTCGTGCGCGCTCGTGTGCGCGCAGCCGGTCCAGGCACAGGCGCGTGCATACCGTCACGAGCCAGGCGCGGGGATCCTCGATGCCGTCGGGACCGTGGTCGATCAACCGCACGAAGGTGTCCTGGGTGACGTCGTCGGCGTCGTTGACCGAGCTGAGCATGCGGTAGGCGACGTCACGCACCAGGCGCCGGTACGCCTGCCACCACTCGGCTACCAGCTGCGGAGCGGTCTCATCCATGCCAGGTACGACGATCGTGCGGCGTGTGGTGTGACATGACCGGACCCTGTCACACCCCGGCGGGTTCATCCGTCTGTCTCCGCATGTCTGCCACGGAATCCGCCACGCCCGCATCCTCCACACCCGCGATCCGACGACCCGCCTGGCTGCCGTCCGAGCGATGGCCCGCCGCCGTCGGGACGCTGACCGTCGACGGTCACCACGTCGCGCTGACCGACGTCGGCGACGGGCCGACACTCCTGCTCGTCCATGCCGGGATGTGGAGCTTCATCTGGCGTGACCTCATCGAGCGGCTGCGCGACCGGTTCCGCGTGATCACGTTCGACCCGCCCGGGAGCGGCCTGTCCGACACCGGGCCGGGCGCCGGGATCGAGCAGGCGGCACGAGTGCTCGACGCCATCGTGACGCGGCTCGACCTGCGCGAGGTCACCCTCGTCGCACACGACGTGGGTGGACCGGTCGCGCTGCACGCCGCCAGCCGCTGGCCGGAACGGGTCGCGGGCCTGGTCGCGGTCAACACGTTCGGCTGGCGGCCCACCGGTTTCCTGTTCCGGTCCATGCTGCGCCTGATGGGGAACCCGCTCATGCGTGAGCTGGACGTCTGGACCGGCTGGCTGCCCCGCGCCGCGTCGACCCGGTTCGGCGTCGGGCGCCACCTCGACCGCGTCGACCGCAGGGCCTTCCGCGGCGCGCTGGGTCACCGGGGCCGCCGCGGCTTCCACCGCTTCCTGCGCTCGGCCGCCCGGCACGACTACACCGCGGTCGAGTCGGCCGTCGCCCACCTGCGCGACCGACCGGTTCTGACGATCTTCGGCGAACGCAACGACCCGCTGCGCCTGCAACCACGATGGCGCGACCGCGTCCCGGACGTCGAACAGGCCGTCGTGCCGAAGGGCTACCACTTCCCGATGTGCGACGCGCCGGACCTCGTGGCCGGGCTCATCACCGACTGGCACCGGCGCCACCGGCCCGGCAGCACGACCGGCTGATGGTCGCCGGGCGTCAGGCGGGGAGCCGCCGGTTGGAGAAGTACGGCCTGTGGAACGGGAAGTCGTTGGCGAGCCAGTGCTTCAGCGCCGCGTGGGCCTTCGGGTAGTACCCGCGGTCGTACGCGCTCGGGGTCACCCACCAGCTGACGTCCACGTCGTGTTCCAGCAGGTCCGCCGTGAGCTTCGTGCGGCCGCCCATCGGGTACAGGTAGCAGCAGCCCAGGTAGCCGCCCGCGGTGTCACGCAGGACGTAGGTGTACGAGCCGCCGTCGCGGAACTCGCACTCGTGCCACACCAGGTCGACGTAGTTGTACTGCTCGGTGACCGGCCCGGTCGGCCAGCCGCCGCCGCGGGTCTCCCGGATGAGGGACAGGCTCGCGTTGATGCCCGCGACGTCGTCGGCCAGGTCGGTGCGGGTGATCGCCCGCGCGACCACGTCGCCGTGGGTCAGCTCCGTCGGGGCCGTGACACCGTCCGGCATGGTCAGTCTCTTCACGAACTGGCGGTAGTCCATCAGCGGACCTGGTAGCCCAGGATCACGATGCCCGAGTCGAGCCTGGTCACCGTGTCCAGCTCGAGCTGGGTCAGGGCGCCCTCGCGGAAGAGCAGGTCCTGCGGACCGCCCCTGCGGACGAGCAGCGGGTGGAACCACAGGCGGATCTCGTCGAGCAGGCCGTGTTCCAGCAGGGTGTGCGTGAGCTGCCCGAAGCCGTACTGGACGATGTTCCTCCCCGGCTCGTTCTTCATCTTCTCGATCGCGGCCACCGGGTCCCCGTCGATGACCGTCGTGTTGTTCCACTCGGGGTCGGTGAGGGTCGAGGAGACCACGTACTTGGCCATGGCGTTGATGTGGTCGCTCACCGGGTCGCCCGACCGGGTCGGCCACACGGGGGCGAAGCCGTCGTAGGTGTGCCTGCCCATGATGAGGGCGTCGCACGAGAGCAGCAGCTCGGTCTGCACGGCCTCGCCCTTGCCGCCGTCGGGGCCGCTCGACGGCCAGTGGTGCGGGGTCTCGATCACCCCGTCGAGTGAGATGTACGTCGAGTTGATGATGCGTCGCATGGTGTTTCTCCTGATGGCTGGGCTTGTTCGCTGGGAGAGAGCCTGCGCCACGCGACGCGTGTGGGCATCCGTGCCCGGCACGGATCGGGTACGGAATCATGTGCGGGGTGGGTTCGCTGCCATGGGGGGACATCTCGGCCAGGGAGGCCGAGGTGCTCGCGGCCGTCGGCGAGCACCTGACGAACGCGCAGATCGCCGGCCGGCTGCACATCTCGGCCCGTACGGTGGAGAGCCACGTGTCGGCGCTGCTGCGCAAGTGCGGCGCGAGCGACCGCCGCCAGCTGGCCGTGCTCGCCGCCGAGGCGGCCGAGGTCGGGGCGCGGGCCGACGACGCGGTGCTGCCGGAGCCCCGGACCAGTTTCGTCGGCCGCGCCGAGGAGCTCGACGCCGTGCGGACGGCGCTGGACACCAGCCGGTTGGTGACCCTCACCGGGCCGGGTGGGGTGGGCAAGACCCGGCTCGCCGTCACCGCGGCCGCCGCGGTGGCCCCACGGTTCGCGGCCGGCGTGGTGTACCTCGACCTCGTGCCGGTGCCACCCGGACAGGTGGTGGCCGCGGCGGCGGGCGCGCTCGGCGTCACCGAACGCCCGCCGCGGCCGCTGGTCGACAGCGTGGCCGACCGGGTGCGCGGACGGGCGATGCTGCTGGTGCTGGACAACTGCGAGCACGTGCTCGACGAGGTCGGCGGGCTCGTCGAGGCGCTGTTGCGCGTGGGCGGGCGGCTGCGGATCCTCGCGACCAGCCGGGAGCGGCTGTGCGTCACGGGCGAGGAGGTGCACGCGGTGCCGCCGCTGCCGCTCGGCTCGGCGGCCGAGCTGCTGTTCCTCGACCGCGCCCGCGGTGTCGACCGCACGTTCGCCGCCGCACCCGCACTGGTCACCGACGCGTGTGCCCGGCTCGACGGGCTGCCGCTGGCCATCGAGCTGGCGGCCGCGCGTGCCGCCGCCATCGGCGTCGACGGGCTGCTCGTCGCACTCGACGACCGGCTGCGGGCGGTGGTGGGTGCCCGCGGTGGCGAGGCACGGCACCACTCGCTCGCCGACGTGCTCGGGTGGAGCTACGACCTGCTGGAACCCGCGGAACGCGTGTTGTTCCGGCGGCTCGCGGTGTTCGCCGCGGGCTTCGACCTCGACGCCGCGGCGGCCGTCTCGCCCCGCGAGCGGCCGAGCACGGTCGCGCACCTGCTCGGCCGGCTGGTGGAGAAGAGCCTGGTGGTGCGGCGCGGCACCGACAGCACGCGGTACCGGCTGCTGGAGACGGTCCGGGCGTTCGCGCACGAGCACTTCGCCGACAGCAACGAATGCGGCGAGGAACGCGACGAGGTGCTGCGCGCGCACCTGGAGTGGGCGAGCCGGGTGGCCGGGGAACTGGAGAGCCGGCTCGACGAGGACGACCGCGCGGCACGCTACGACGAGGTGGTCGACGACCTGCGGGCCGCGTTCGCCAGGACCGGCGCGGAGCCGGATCCCGTGGCGCACCGGCTGGGCCGGGCACTCGCCCACCTCACGTTCGCCCGGGGCTCGTTCGTCGAGTCCCGCACGCACTACCGCGCCGCGGCCGACCGGGCCACCGCACCCGCCGACGCCGTCCGGGACCTGCGCAGCGCGTCGGAGGCCGCGCAGTCGCTGGCCGACGGCGACGACGCGTTCGACCTGCTGCTCACCGGCGCCGACCGCGCGGGTGACGAGCGGGACCGGGCCGTGATGCTGGCGTTGGCCGTGACCCTCGCGACCCGCTTCGCCGGGGACTTCCGCCACGCGGTGCCCGCGGCCCGCCGCGCGGACCTGCTGGCGCGGGCCGAACGGACACCGGTCGCGGACAGCGAACACGCGGCGGTGCTCGCGACCGCCCGGGCCTGGCAGGCCGGGGGCGACCCGGCCGCCGCCATCGACGCCGCGCACGACGCGGGCGATCCGACGCTGCTGCAGGGTGCCCTGGACTGCGCCAACCTGGCGGCCGCGCGCCAGGGCCGGCTGCGTGAGGCGTACCGCATCGCCCGCGAGCGGCTGGACCTGCTGCCGATGCTGACCCGGCACCGGCCGGCCGACGGCATCGAGATGTTCGACCTGTTCCACTCCGTCTCGTTGTGCGCGCTGGCGGTGGGTGACCTGCCGGGGGCGCTGGCCGTCGCCGACCGTGCCACCGAGGAGGACCCGGTCAACCGCGACTACCCGTTCGTGTCGATCCTCAAGTACCTGGCGCCGCTCACCCTGTCCGGCCGGTTCGACGAGGCGGTCGAACTCGGCGAGCGGGCGTTCGCCGAGTGGCGCGCCGCGGGGGCGCCGCTCCTGGCGTGGCTCGCGCCGTCGGTGCAGGTGCTGGAGCTGGCGACCGGTCTGCGTGGTGACCACGGGCTGTGGCGGGCCCGCACACTGGAGTTCGCCGGCCACGCGGATCCGCGGTCGGGTCGCCTCGCGGCCACCACGGCGTTCGTGGAGGCCAGGCTGGCCGTCCACACCGGACACCTGACCGGCGCGGACCGCCTGGTGCGCAACGCGTTCCAGGAGTTCACCCAACCGTGGTACCGGGCGTACGCGAACGCGGCGGGCGCGGAGCTGGCGGTGCTCGCCGACCTGCCTGACGCGGAGAAACGGTTGACACAGGCCGAACACACGGCCGAGGAGAACGACTGGGCGGCCGCGTGCGTCGCCCGGGCGCGAGGCAGGTTCACCGGCGATGGTGCCGCTTTCCGCCGGTCCCTGGAGATCTGGGCCCGCATCGGCGCGCGGTTCGAGCTGGCGCGCACGGAGGAGGCGGCCGGATGACGGCCGCCCACCTCACGCGGACCGAGCGCGATCAGAACGGGCAGTGCTGGATGCTGCCGCCGGGCAGCAGGTTGTCCCGCACCCATCCCATGACACCCGTGGTGTTGTCCCGCAGGTACGTCCAGGTGATCTGGTCGTCCCCGCCCGTGTAGCAGTAGTACGTCAGGGAATGCGACGGCTGGACCGAACCGCGCGCGGTGCACGTGATGCTCGACCCGGTGCGGATGCGCGCGCCGGCCGCGGCGCCGGTGACGGTGTTGCCGTCCAACAGCGGTCCGCTCGTGCCGCACGGCGCGAACTGGACGCCCACCTCGGTCTCCGGGGCGGCCTGTGCCGGCGCGCCCAGCACCGCGGCGGGCACCGCCACCATGACGGCGATCATCGCGAGTTTCCCGGTTTTCCTCATGTTTCCCCTCCAGTCCTGCCCTGTCAGAACACGGGCAGTCTGGCGGAGAGCGGCTCACAGTTCCCTGTCACCGTTGATTCGGTGAGAATGGGGTGTGTGAGAAGCATTGTGCTGGTGATCGTCGGCGCGGTCGCCGTGCTGCTCGGTGGCGTCTGGGCATTGCAGGGCAGCGGCGTCATCGGCGGAAGCGTGATGACGGACTCGACGCTGTGGCTGGTGATCGGCATCGTCGTGGTGGTCGCCGGGGCGGTGTTGATCGTCCTCGGTGCCCGCAAACGCGTCTGACCCGGCGCCAGGATCGCCTCACTTCTCGCCGGTCGGGTCGCTCTACAGTGACCAATCACCTGTTCGGGTTTCCGTCACGAGGGTGACCGGGGCGGGCAGGGGTTTCGCGTCGGCGTGGGCCAGGCCCTCGAACAGGAGCGCGAGGTAGCGCCGCCAGCCCTCGTCGCCCGGGGGCATGGTCCACAGGACGGTGGTCAGCATGGCCATGAGCCGGGGCAGGTCGTCGGGGACGAGGTCGGCGCGGAGCCGGCCGGCGTCCTGCGCGCGCCGGGCGAGTTGGGTGAGTGACTCGTAGAACGGGGTGTAGACCTCCGCGGTGAGGGTGCCGGCGTGGCGTGCGGCGGCCAGGGTGTTCAGTTCGCGCGCCGCCAGGCGCATCGCGGCCTCGACCAGGCTGACCAGGCCGCGGTGCGGGTCGTCGTCGGCGAGTGCGTGTTCGGTGGCGGGGGTGAGGTCTTCGGCGATGGCCTGGTCGAGGGCGGCGCGGACCAGGTCGGCCTTGTTGGGAAAGTGGTTGTACAGCGTCCTGATGCGGACGTCGGCGCGGTGGGCGATCTCCTCGAGCGGCGCGTCCGGGCCGAGTTCGGCGAAGACCGTACGTGCGGTGCGCAGGATGCGTGCGGCGTTGCGTGCCGCGTCCGCACGCAGCGGGCGGTCGGTGTCGGTGGCCACGACGACAGGGTAGCAACCTGCAGTCGACTGCAAATTGTGCTAGCTTCGGCCACGCGTCGAACTTGCAGTCTGCTGCAAGATCGCGGTCCCCGCACCTGCCTGGAGGTTCCTGTGACCACCGAACTGCCGGTCTTCCCCGCCGACCATGACGTGCGCTGCCCGTTCGACCCCGCGCCCGAGTACACCGAGTGGCGCGACACCGGTGGTCTGCGCAAGGTGAGCTGGCAGGGCCACGAGGTGTGGGCGGTGAGCCGGTACGAGGACGTCAAGGTCGCGATGACCGACCCCCGGGTCAGCGCGAACGTCGCCGCGCAGCAGGGGAGCGCGGAACACCACGACGCGATGCCGACGGTCTTTCCCCGCACGGACGACCCGGAGCACGCGGTGTTGCGGCGGATGCTGACCAAGGACTTCACGGTCAAGCGGGTCAACGCGTTGCGCCCGGAGATCTCGACGATGGCGGACGAGTTCATCGACGCGATGGTCGCCAAGGGCAGCCCGGCCGACCTGGTCCAGTCCTATGCGTTGCCCATCCCGTCCCTGGTGATCTCCCTGCTGCTCGGTGTCCCGTACAGCGACCACCAGTTCTTCCAGGACACCACCTCCGTGCAGATGAGCCGCACCGCGACCGAGGAGGAGCGGAACGAGGCCGCCGGGAAGATCTTCGGCTACCTGTACGAACTCGTGGGCCGGAAGGAGGCCGAGCCGGACGACGCGCTGATCAGCCGCCTGATCCGGGAGTACCTGCCGTCGGGGGAGCTGACCCGCGAGACGATCGTGATGAACAGCTTCATCCTGCTGACGGCGGGCCACGAGACGACCGCGAACATGATCGGCCTGGGCACGTTGGCCCTGCTGGAGAACCCGGACACCCTCGCGAGGATCCGCGACACCGACGACCCGAGGGTGATCTCGGCCGCGGTCGAGGAACTGTTGCGGTACCTGACGATCGTGCACAGCCTCGTCGCCCGGGTGGCCAAAGAGGACATCGAGATCGGCGGCACCCTCGTCCGCGCCGGCGAAGGACTGATCATGAACCTCCCCGCCGCCAACCGGGACCCGGCGTTCCTCGACAACCCCGACACCCTCGACATCGACCGCAACGCGCGTGGACACATGGCTTTCGGCCACGGCATCCACCAGTGCCTCGGCCAGACCCTCGCCCGCGCCGAACTGGAGATCGCGCTGCCCACGCTGCTGCGCCGCCTACCGAACCTGCGCCTCGCCGTGCCGCCGGAGGAGATCCGGTTCCGGGGCGACATGAGCATCTACGGCGTCCACGAGCTGCCCGTCACCTGGGAGAAGCCATGAGGTTCGACGGCCGGGTCGCCATCGTTACCGGTGTGGGCGACAATACAGACTCCGACCACACGCGACGGTGGAGCGGAAGACGCGGTGTCTTCCGCTCCAGCGGCCTTCATGGATAAGGAGCGGATCACCCGGCTGCTCACGAACGGGATGAGCGATGACGCGATTCAAGCCAACGCCCCCAGCGCCGCCAGTAAGGCGGAGGCAACTATCTGCGTAATTGGTCCATTATGGAGGAGCCGGGTCGTGGAGGTTTCGGAACCAGACGAGGCTCGATCCGCTCAGCCGCGCCAGTAGCCGTTCGCCGCGGCGATGGTCTGAAACTCGAGCGCCACCACCTGCGCCGCGTGAATCAGGCTGTCCGGAGTGGTGGCGTAGTTCGGCCGACCGCCCTTGAGGACGTCCAGGTCAGGCTGGATGTTGTGCACTGTGTGCCGGGCCAGGGTGAACGCCAGGGCGCGACCTTCCTCGGGCGTTTTGGTGATCAGCGAGTTGCCGGGGACCATGACCATCCCCTCGTCAGGCACGCGGTTCATGATCGCAGTCAAGCACATTCTCGCCTGCGCGACCCGAGTTCTCCCTCGAACGTGTAAACCCTGAGTTTGCCTGGCGTAGGCCGCACGGCGAGACTTCCTGTCATGGACCTGGAGGTGTTGCCGGTGTCAGTACTGCGCGATGTCGTCGATCTTCTGGTATGGATAGTGGAAGGCGCCGGCGCGTTGGTTATCTTCGTCGGTGCGGTGTGGGCGTTCGTCAGGTTCGTCGTCAGCGGGCTCGGACGACGTCGCGCCCCCCGGGGGTTGCGGCCCGGCCCGACGCGGGACTTCAACCGTATCCGCCTGGGCCTGGGCCGGTTCCTCGCCCTGGGCCTGGAATTCCAGCTGGCCGGGGACATTCTGCGCACCGCGGTCGCGCCGACCTTCACCGAGATCGGTCAACTCGCCGCCATCGCCGCGATTCGTACCGCGCTGAACTACTTCCTCGGGAAGGAGATCGCGCACGAACGTGCCGAGATCGAGCGCGCGGCCGCCCCCGGCGACGCGGCGAACACGGAAACCAGGCCATGACCGAGGTGCTGGGGCATGCGGCGTTGCTGGTGACCGTGCTGGGGATGCTGGCCGCCGTCGGTGCGGCGGTGCGGCTGCGCCGGGTGCAACCGGCCGTTGCCCTGCTGTCGGACTTCCTCCTGGCCGCCGGGCTCATCCGCCTGGCGGGCGAGCTGTCCTGGACGTCCCTCGCACTGGCCGCCGCGACGGCCGCGGTGCGGCTGGTCCTCAACGCCAACCTGCGGACGTTGAACGCGCGGCGCGTGCGGGGACCCGTCGCGTGAACGGCGGACGCCGAGCTATTCGAGTTCGCCGGTCAGGAACTGGGCGCGGCCGTGGCCGAACGACCAGTCGTCGTCGCCGTTCTCGGTGATGGACACGATGAGGTCGGCGGGGTCGAGGCCGCAGTCGCGCTCGAGGTTGCGTGCCAGCACGGCATAGAACTGTTCCTTGGCGGCGCGTTCGCGTCGCCGGCTGACCACGTGCAGGATGACGAGGTCCGCCGAACGGTCGATGCCGAGGCCGGTGTCCAGCGCGACCACCTGGTCGGCGCGGTTGGTGCGCACCACCTGGTAGCGGTCGCGCGCCGGGACGCCGAACGCCTCGACCACCGCCTCGTGCACGGAGTCGAGGAGAGTGCGGACCTGCGCCGGTGTGCGGCCTTCGAGGAGGTCGACGTACAGCAGTGGCATTGTGGTGTTCTGTCCAATCAGGATAGTAGTGTCCATACAGGATTACGAGGCGACGGGCCGGCCGCTACCCGAGCACGGCGCTCTGGTACTCGGCGAGCTGCTCGGGCCGGTCGATGCTGCCGTGGTGGTGGACCTGGAGCCAGCGTCCCCGCTGGTGGCCGAAGACGCGGGTGGTCCGGATGGTGAGTGGGACCCGGGCACCGTCACGATCGTGGTACTGGCCGAGCTCGCGGCCGGCGAACACGACCGCGTCCGGCCACCAGTAGGTGGCGGCGTCGACGAACGTGACGCTCAGGCGGAGGTCGCCGGCGAAGATGCGCCGGTAGAGGTCGGTGATCGCCGTGCCGGAGCGGAGGATCCCGCCGACCGGGTTGTTCAGCTGGGCCAGCTCGTCCTGGGACCACACCGCGGTGAGTGCGTCGAGGTCGCGGCGGTTGAGGGCGTGGTAGAAGGTTTCCAGCGCGGCGATCGCGCCCTCCCGGCCGGGATCCTTCGTTTCGTCGAGTCTCCGGCGCGACGCGGGTCCGAACTGGTAGTCGACGAGTTCGATCATCAGGGTGTCACAGCCTTTCGGTGAGTCGGCCGAGGATGTGCGCCGCGGGCTCGGCGGACGCGTGCCGGAATCCCGTGCCGGCCCAGAGATGGAGCCGTTCCGTGTCGCCGGCGGCGGCCGCCGCGGTGCGCAGTGGGCGGGTCAGGTGGTGCAGGGCGGGATAGCCGGCGGGCGCCAGCCGGTCGAAGTGGTCGGTGAACGCGTTGGGCAGCGCGCGGGCGGGGCGGCCGGTGAACGCACGGGTGACGACGGTCCGGTCGCGGGCGGGGTCGGCGAGCGCGGCCCGGTGGGGTTTCGACGCGCCGCTCTCGTCGGACCGCAGCAGCACGGTGCCGACCATCGCGGCCGTGGCACCGGCCCTGAGTACGTCGGCGACCGCGCCGGCGGTGGCGATCCCGCCGGCGGCGATGAGGGGAAGGCCGGTCACCCGGGTCACGGCGCGGACGAGGTCGCCGAGCGGGAGGTCGGCGGGCAGGCGGTCCGGGGTGAGCGTGCCGGAGTGCCCGCCGGCGGCGGATCCCTGGACGACGAGCACGTCGACGCCGGCCGCCGCGGCCTGGCGGGCCTCGTCCGCCGACGTGACGGTCTGTCCGACGAGCGTGCCCGCCGTGCCGAGCGCCGTGATCACCGCGGGGTCCGGGATGCCGAAGGTGAAGGTGACCAGCGGGACCGGGTCGGCGAGCAACAGGTCGATCTTGTCGCGCCAGCCGTCGTCGTCCTCGGTGACGGGAACGGCGGCGAGGTCGAGACCGTAGCGGTCGGCCTCCGGCTGGAGCGCGCGGGTGTAGGCCGCGTAGGCGGCGGGGTCGACCGGCACCGGGTTGGGCGCGAACAGGTTGACCCCGAACGGCACGGACGCGGCCCGCACCTCGGTGATCTGCCGCGCGAGCGCCGAAGGGGGCTGGTAGCCGCCGGCCAGCAGCCCCGCGCCGCCGGCCGCCGCGGCCGCCATGACGAGCCGGGGCGTCGTCGGGCCACCGGCCATCGGCGCCGCGAGGATCGGCGCCGCGATGCCGAGGGTGGCCAGCGTGCTGTGCATCGCAACCTCCCGCCTTTCGTCGAGGTCGACGCTAGGCAGCGGACGCGTCGCTGTGAAATGCCGGTTGTAGTGCATCTATGCTTCTCGGTTATGAGTGAGTTCGCGAGGGTGGAGCTGCGCCACCTGCGCAGCTTCGAGGCGGTGGCGCGGCTGACGTCCTTCACGCAGGCGGCGCGCGAGCTCGCGATCACCCAGCCCGCGCTGAGCCGCACCATCCGGCAGTTGGAGGACGCGCTGGGGGCGACGCTGTTCGACCGCAGTACTCGCCACGTCGAGCTGACCGCCGCGGGGCAGACTCTGCTCTCCTCCGTTGAACGCGCGCTCGGCGAGCTGGCCCGCGGCTTCGACGCGGTACGGCAGGAGACGAGCATCCGGCTGGGGTTCAGCTGGCTGCTCCCGGACCCGTGGGCCCAGCAGACGGTCAGCCGGTTCGAGCAGGCGACCGGCACCACCGTCGACCTGATCCGCACCGACGATCCCCTCGCGGCCGTTCAGCAGGGCAAGGTCGACGTCGTCCTGGTGCGTGGGCCCGTCCGGTCGTCCACCCTCCGCGTGGTGCACCTGTTCGACGAGCCCCGGATCGCGGTGTGTTCGATCCGTTCGGCCCTCGCCGAGCGGACGGAGCTGGCCTGGCACGAGGTGCCGCGCTGGCCGCTGGTCGTGAACACTGTCAGCGGCACCACCGGGCCCTGGTCCTGGCCACGCGGCGAGGGACCGGACACGGTGGTGGAAACCGCCAACTTCGACGAGTGGATCGAGTGTGTCGCCGCCGACCGCGGCATCGGCGTCGTCCCCGAGGTGGCCATGAGGCGCAACATCCACCCCGCGGTGCGGTTCATCCCGTTGGTGGGCGCGCCGCCGAGCCCGGTGGCGTTGGTGTTCGTCCCGCACGTCCACCAGGCCGTGCTGCGCCGCTTCGTCGACATCGCCACCACTCGCTGAGAAGTCCAGGACCGATGGGCGGCACCTGATCTTCCGCCGCGCGGAAACGGCGTGGCCGCGGGCGAACCGGCGACCCTACCGTGCGGTGGCAGGTCGCACCCGAGTCGGGAGCGGGGAGGCAGGAGACCCATGGAGATCTCGCTCGCGGGCAAGGTCGCGCTGGTCACCGGGGCCGGGCCGAACATCGGCAGCGGCATCGCGCTCGCGCTGGCTCGGTACGGCGCGGTCGTCGCGTGCAACGACATCGACCCGGCCGCCGCCGCGGCGGCCGTGGCGCGGATCGAACGCAACGGTGGCACGGCCGTCGCCGCGCCCGGCGACGTCACCGACGAGGACGAGGTGGGCGGCTACGTCGACCGGCTGGTCGACGAGTTCGGGCACATCGACATCCTGGTCAACAACGCCGCGCTGCTCGGCGGCAAGGGGGTGCTCGACGAGTCCGCCGACGGCTTCCGGCGCGCGGTCGAGGTGGCGGCGATGGGTAACTTCCTCAACACCAGGCACGTCGGCCGGCACATGGCCGAACGCGGCATCCGCGGCTCGGTCGTCGCGATCTCCTCCTCCAACGGCTGGTCGGGGTCGGCCGGGGTGATCGCCTACGCCTTCCACAAGGGCGGGGTGAACAACTTCGTCCGGGCCGCGGCCATGGACCTCGCGCCCTACGGCATCCGGGTCAACAGCGTGACACCGACCGCGCCGAACCCGGACAACCCGGAGCTGCTGGCGAACGGCGCGCGCGGCGTGCTGGACCAGCTGCGCGGCACCGGGATCGGCGGGCCCACCGGCACCGAGCCGTGGCGCCGGCCGGCCCGCTGGACGGGGGAGCGTGCCCCCATGGTCCCGATGGGCACCACCGGGACCCCGACCGACCTCGGGCACCTCGTCGCCTGGCTGTCCTCGGACTACGCGCGCCTGATCACCGGCTGCGACTTCGTCGTCGACGGCGGCGCCCGCGCGAAGAACTTCGCCTACGCGCCGGCCGCACCCGCCGACCTCGCCGGACCGGCCCCACTCATCCCACTGGACACCAGCGGCGTCCTCGACGCGGAGCTGACCTGAGGCGGGAGGACCGACCGTGGTCACACCGAGCTTCGTCGCGGCGGCCGACGTCGAGCCCGTCACCGAGCTGCTGCGTGCGCAGTGGGAGGGACTGCCCGCCCGGTCGCCGTTCTACGCCGCCCATCTCGCCGGCCACGACGTCGCGGCGTTCTCGAGCCTCGATCACCTGCGCGAGCTGCCGTTCACCACCAAGGCCATGCTCCGTGACTCCCAGGCCGCCGCGCCGCCGCTCGGACAGCACGCCGGCGTCGCGATGAGCGAGGTGGTCCGCGTGCATGCCTCCACCGGCACGACCGGCCGGCCGAGCTGGGTCGGCGTCACCCGCCGCGACGCCGTCGCGTGGACCGACATGGTGGCCCGCGCGTTCACCACCATGGGGGCCGAGCGCACGGATGTCGTCCTGCACGGCGCCGGGCTGGCCCTCTTCGTCGGCGGCCTGCCGATCCGCGACGCGCTCGAGCGGATCGGCGCCACCGTGGTGCCGATCGGCACCGGTGCGTCGGAGAAGGCATTGCTGGCGCTGGAGACGCTCGGCGTCACCGCACTGCACGCCACGCCGTCCTACGTCCGCTATCTCGCCGAGTACCTCGTCAAGGCCGGTCGCGACCCCCGCGAGTTCGGGGTGGAGAAGATCTTCGTCGGCGGTGAGCCCGGTGGTGGGGAACCGGCCTTCCGCGCGCAGGTCGAGCAGGAGTGGGGCGCGCGGGTCACCGAGGGGCTCGGCAACGCCGACATGGCACCGGTCCTGTTCGGCGAGGCGCCGGGCAGCGGCGGGATGCGGTTCACCGGCGGCCGGCACGTGGTGGTCGAGCTGATCGACCCGGACAGCGGCGAGCCGCTCGTCCCGGAGCCCGGCGCCTCCGGTGAGCTGGTGTACACCTCGGTCGATCGGGAATGCTGCCCGCTGGTGCGGTTCCGCACCCGGGACCGGGTCCTCGTCACCGGGCTCGCGGCGGACGGCGCCCCGCTGATCCGCTGCGTCGGCCGGACCGACGACATGCTGATCGTGCTGGGCGTCAACATCTTTCCCTCCGCAGTCCGCGACCTCGTGCAGTCCCTGCGCCCGCGCACCACCGGCGCGATGCAGATCGTGCTGCCCTGCGAGGGGCCCCGGGTGGAGCCGCCGCTGCGCATCGAGGCTGAGTGGGGCGAGGACGCCGGTGACGTCGAACGGCTCGCCCGCGAGATCGAGGAGCTGATGCGCGCCCGGCTCTCCGTGCGCGGCACGGTGTCGCTGGTGCCGCCCGGCACGCTGGAGCGCACCGAGATGAAGACCAGGCTCACGAGGGTGTCCCCATGACGGTCGACGAGATCAGAGCCACTCTCGCGGGCGACGACTACCACCTCACGGTCGTCAGCACGGAGGAAGGCGTGGACGTCCGGATCACCGCCGGCCCCGACGCCTGCGCCGACTGCCTGATCCCGAAACCCCTGATGCGCGCCATGCTCGGGGACGCCCTGCACGTCCCCGAGCACACGATCACCCTCCGGTACCCGGCCGACACCGGGCTTCCGTGAGGTGAAAGCGGCCTCGGCCCACTCCGGCGGGGTCGGGCAGGGTGAGAGCACCAGGGGTGCACACCGACGGTGAGGTCGGGAGGGATGCCGCATGATCACGCGGGCCGCAATCTGCCGGGAGCCGAGGCGACCGTGGGAGGTCGTGGACGTCGAGCTGGACGAGCCGAAGGCCAACGAGGTCAGGGTCAAGTTCTTCGCGGCCGGGCTGTGCCACTCCGACGACCACATCCAGAAGGGGGACGCGCAGATGCGCTTCCCCGTGGTCGGCGGGCACGAGGGCGCGGGCGTCGTCGACGCCGTCGGCGCGGGCGTGACGCGCGTGGCGGTCGGTGACCACGTGGTCTGTTCGTTCATCCCCGTGTGCGGTGCCTGCCGCTACTGCTCGACGGGCCGCCAGAACCTGTGTGACGAGGGCAAGAACGCCTCCACCGGCATGTTCGCCGACGGCACGTTCCGGTTCCACCTCGACGGCGAGGACCTCGGCGGGTTGTGCGTGCTCGGCACGTTCTCCCGGTACGCCGTGCTGTCGGAGTTCTCGTGCATCCCCGTCCCCGCCGACATCCCGTTCGAGCTCGGCGCGCTGGTCGCGTGCGGGGTGCCGACGGGCTGGGGCTCCGCGGTGTACGTGGCCGGGGTGCGGGCCGGGGAGACGGTGGTGATCTACGGCGCCGGCGGGGTGGGGAGCAACGCGGTGCAGGGGGCGCGGTTCGCGGGCGCGAAGAACGTCGTCGTGGTGGACCCGGTGGCGTTCAAGCGGGACATGGCGAAGGTGTTCGGCGCCACGCACACCTTCGCGGAGGCCGGGGAGGCGCACGAGTTCGTGCGTGAGCTGACCCGGGGCGAGCTCGCCGACGCCGCGATCATCACCGTGGGTGTGCTGCACGACGAGGTGATCGACCACGCCCTCCAGATCGTCGGCAAGAACGGCCGGGTGACGATCACCGCCGTCGGCAAGGGCGAGGTGAAGGCGCCGGCCGGCATGCTCATCGGCTACCAGCGGCAGGTCCGCGGGGTGATGTTCGGTGGCTGCAACCCGCTCTACGACGTGCCCCGCCTGCTCGGGCTGTACCGCTCCGGCGACCTCAAGCTCGACGAGCTCATCACCCGCCGGTACACGCTCGACGAGGTGAACCAGGGGTACGAGGACATGCTCAGCGGCAAGAACGTCCGCGGCGTCATCATCCACGAGCACTGAGGGAGTGAGAACAATGACGCTCGCCCCGAGCAACACGCTCGTCGTCGACAACGCACAGCTCATCGGCGGGGAGTGGGTGCCCGCGGCCGGCGGGGACACGATCGACGTGATCAACCCGGCGACCGGCGAGGTGCTGGCGCGGGTCCCCCGCGGCGCGGCGGCCGACGTCGACACCGCCGTGCGTGCCGCCGAGGCGGCGTTCCCGGCCTGGCGCGACACGCCCCCGCCCACCCGTGCCGCGCTGCTCACGCGGTGGGCCGAGCTGATCGAGGAGCACGAGACCGAGCTGGACCAGCTGGAGTCGCAGGAGGTCGGCCGCCCGCACTGGGGTCCGCTGGGGATGCCCCGGCAGCTCCGCTTCGTCGCGGGCCAGGCCGACAAGGTCAGCGGGCTGTCGCTGCCGACGACCGTGCCGGACGCGATCGGCCTGACGCTGCGTGAGCCCTACGGTGTCGTGGGGTGCGTGATCCCGTGGAACGCCCCGGGCCCGATGTTCGTCAACGAGGTCGGACCCGCGATCGCCGCCGGCAACACGATCGTGATCAAGCCGGCCGAGGACGCGCCGCTCACCCCGCTGGCACTCGCGAAGCTCGCCCTCGAGGCCGGCATCCCGCCGGGCGTGGTCAACGTCGTCACCGGCTACGGCCCCGAGGCGGGCGCCGCGATCCCGGCACACCCGGGGGTCCGCCGGATGAGCTTCACCGGCTCGCCGGCCACCGGCGCGTCGGTGATGGCCGCGTGCGCGAAGAACCTCGTGCCCCTGCACCTGGAGCTCGGCGGCAAGTCACCGCAGGTGATCTTCCCCGACGCCGACCTCGACGCCGCGATCCCGGCCATCGTCACCAGCATCACCCTCAACACCGGCCAGATCTGCGCCGCGGGCTCGCGTGTGGTGGTCGACCGCGCCGTCCACGGCGAGGTGGTGCGCCGCCTCGCCGACGCGATGGGGCAGGTCTCGGTGGGGCCGTGGCACGAGCCCGTGCGCATGGGCCCACTGATCAACGCCAAGCAGCACAGGCGGGTGCTCGACTACGTGCGCAGCGGCCAGGAGGAGGGCGCCGAACTGGTCCTCGGCGGCGGCGTGCCCACCGGCGAGGTGTTCGAGAAGGGCTTCTTCGTCGAGGCCACGCTGTTCGACCGCGTCACGCCGGACATGCGCATCGCGCGGGAGGAGATCTTCGGGCCGGTGCTGTCGGTCATCCCGGTGGACGGCGAGGAAGAGGCCCTCGCCGTGGGCAACGGCACCGACTACGGGCTGGTCGCCGCCGTGTGGACGGCCGACGTCGGGCGCGCGGTGCGGATGGCGCGCGGGCTGCAGGCGGGCCAGGTCACCGTGAACGCCGCGCTCGCGGGTGGGGCACTGGTCGGCGGCCCGTTCGGCGGCTACAAGCACAGCGGGTTCGGCCGCACGATGGGTGCCGACGCGGTGCTGAACTACACGCAGGTGAAGACGGTGCTGCTTCGTGGCACGGCGTGACGGCGGCGGGCTCCGCATGCGGGTGCTCATGGAGCCCCGGCACGGCGCCCGCTACGACGACATCCTCGCGCTCGCGCTGGCCACCGAGCGGGCGGGCTTCGACGCGTTCTTCCGCTCCGACCACCTGATGGGCGTGGACCCGGCGGACACGTCGTACCAGCCGACGGACTCCTGGACCACGCTCGCCGGCCTCGCCCGCGACACCGGACGCGTCCGGCTCGGCACCCTCGTCACCGCGGCGACCTACCGCCCGCCGGGGCTGCTCGCGACCATCGTGTCCACTGTGGACCAGATGAGCGGCGGACGGGTCGAGCTGGGGATCGGCACCGGCTGGTACGAACGGGAGCATGCCGCGTTCGGCATCGGGTTCCCGCAGACGGGTGAGCGGTTCGACCGCCTCGAGGAAGAACTGGCGATCATCACGGGGCTGTGGGCCACCACGTCGGCGGAGCCGTTCTCCTTCGATGGCGAGCACTTCCGCGTCGAGGCCAACCACAGCCCGCCGAGGGGGACGCAGTCGCCGCACCCGCCGATCATCATCGGCGGCGCGGGGGCGCGGCGGACCCCGGCGCTCGCGGCGCGGTACGCGGACGAGTTCAACGGCGCGCTCGGTGGCGACCTGCGTGCGCGGTTCGAGCGGTTCGCGCGGGCCTGCGAGGCGATCGGCCGCGACCCGGACGAGCCGAGGCGCTCGGCCGTGCTCCCGGTGGCCTGCGGGACGACCGCGGCCGACCGCGACCGGCGCGCGGCGGTGATGGGTGGCGAGCTGATCATCGCCCACGCGGCGATCGGCTCGCCGGACGAGGTGACCGAGCAGGTCCGGGCGCTCGGCGCGGCCGGCGCCGACACCGTCTACTTCCAGATCCTCGACATCCACGACCTCGACCACCTCGCGCTGCTCGGTGCGGAGGTGCTGCCGCACGTGGTCGACTCCGGGGAGGCGGTACTCCAATGACCATCACGACACGCGCGGCCATCGCCCGCGGGCCGCACCTGGGTTGGGAGCTGGCGGAGCTGTCGCTGGACGAGCCGAAGGCGCACGAGGTGCGGGTGCGGTTCGCGGCCTCGGGCCTGTGCCACTCCGACCACCACATCACCAAGGGCGACGCACCCGTGCGGTTCCCGGTCGTCGGCGGGCACGAGGGAGCCGGGGTGGTCGAGGCGGTCGGCCCCGACGTGCGGCGGGTGCGGGTGGGCCAGCGGATCGTCTGCTCGTACATCCCCGCGTGCGGGGCCTGCCGGCCGTGCTCGACCGGGAACCAGAACATGTGTGTGAAGGGCCTCAACGCGTCCACCGGCATGTTCCTCGACGGCACGTTCCGGTTCCACCTCGACGACGAGGACCTCGGCGGCTTCTGCACCCTCGGCACCTTCTCCCGGTACGCCGTGATCTCGGAGTGGGCGGCCGTCCCGCTGCCGGACGACATCCCGTTCGAGATCGGCGCGCTGGTTGGCTGCGGGGTGCCGACGGGCTGGGGGTCCGCGGTGTACGCGGCGGGCGTGCGGGCGGGGGACACGGTGGTGATCTACGGCTCCGGCGGTGTCGGCGTCAACGCCGTCCAGGGCGCCCGGTACGCCGGGGCGAAGAACGTGGTCGTGGTGGACCCGGTGGAGCTCAAGCGGGACATGGCGAAGACGTTCGGCGCCACCCACACGTTCGCGGATGCCAAGGAGGCTCACGACTTCGTGGTCGAGGCGACCCGGGGGCAGCTGGCCGACCACGCCATCTGCACCCCGGGCGTGGTGACCGAGGAGATCGTCGGCAACGCCGTACAGATCGTCGGCAAGGGCGGTGGGGTCGTCGTCACGGCCGTCGGGAAGTTCGGCGAGAACGGCATCCACTTCCCGGCGGGGATGCTCATCGGCTACCAGCGGCGGATACGCGGCGCGTTGTTCGGCGGCTGCAACCCGCTGTACGACATCCCCCGCCTGCTGGGCCTGTACCGCTCGGGCGACCTCAAGCTGGACGAGCTGATCACCCGCCGGTACTCCCTCGACGAGGTCAACGACGCCTACCGCGACCTCGACGCGGGAAAGAACCTCCGGGGGGTGATTGTTCATGACTGAGCGGAGCTTGCGGAGCGAACATCATGACTGACATGGTCAGGGCGGCCGTGCAGGTCGGGCCGCGGGAGATCGAGATGCGGGAGTTCCCCCGGCCGCGCATCGGCGACGACGACGGCCTGCTTCGCGTGGAGGCCAACGGCATCTGCGGCAGCGACGTCGAGATGTACCGGGGACACCTGCGGATGGGCACGTACCCCGTCATCCCCGGGCACGAGCCGCTGGGGATCGTCGAGGAGGTCGGTGAACGGGCCGCGAAACGGTGGGGCGTGGCGCCGGGTGACCGGGTGGCGCTGGAGGTCATCGTGCCGTGCCGGTCGTGCCACGACTGCCTCACCGGCCGCTACCAGGCCTGCCGCAACCGCACCGTCGGCCACGGGGTCACCGGCACCGAGACCCCGCCGGGGCTGTGGGGCGGCCTCGCCGAGTACCTGTACCTGTCGCCGAACGCGGTGCTGCACAAGGTGGACGGCAGCCTGCCCGCCGAGCTCGCGGTGATGTTCAACCCGCTCGGCGCGGGCGTGCGCTGGGCGCTGCACCTCGGTGAGGTGCGGCTCGGCGACACCGTGCTGGTGCTCGGCGCGGGCCAGCGCGGCATCGCGTCGGTGATCGCGGCCAGGGCGGCCGGCGCGGGGACCGTGATCGTCACCGGGCTCGCCGCGGACGCCCACAAGCTCGCGCTGGCAAGGGAGTTCGGCGCGGACCACACGATCGTCGTGGACGACGAGGACACCGTGGCACGCGTGCGGGAGATCACCGGTGGGGCGATGGCCGACGTCGTGCTCGAGCTGACCCCCATGGCCGCCGACCCGGTCACGCACGCACTGGAGGCGGCGCGGCACGGCGGTCGCGTGGTGCTCGCCGGGCTCAAGGGCGGCAAGGAGATCCCCCTGCGCACCGACCTCGTGATCAACAAGGCACTGCGGGTCGTCGGCGCGTTCGGGGTCGACGCGACCGCCTACGCCGAGGCCATCGCGATCATCGAGTCCCGGCGGTACCCCCTGGAGAAGCTGCACACCCACACCTTCGGACTCGACGACACCGCGAAGGCCATGGAGACGCTCGCGGGCGAGGTGCCCGGCGAGCAGGCCGTGCACGTGTCGGTTCACCCCTGACGAGGTCGCCCGTGCTCATCGACACCCATGCCCACCTCCTGCCCGCGGGCTACCCGGCGGACGCACCCGCGTGCTTTCCCCGGATGACGCCGGTCGACGGGGACACCGCGCGCACGCTCGAGTTCGGTGCCCTGCGCTTCCGCGCCCGGGACGTCTTCTTCGACGCCGAGCGCCGCGTCGAGGCGCAGCGGGCCACCGGCGTGGACGCCGAGGTGCTCACCCCGATGCCGCCGCTGCTGCGCTACGACCTGCCGGTCGCGGACGGGTTGTCGCTCGCCCGGTACGTCAACGAGTTCACCGCGGCGTTCTGTTCGGTCGAGCCGGCCAGGCTGTTCGGCTTCGGGATGGTGCCGTTGCAGGACCCGGACACCGCCGCCGCCGAGCTGGCCGCGGTCCGTGATCTCGGGCTGCTGGGCGTGGAGATCGCGTCGAGCGTGCTCGGCGCGTCGATCGGCGACGAACGGTTCCTGCCGTTCTTCGCCGAGGCGGTCCGGCTCGGGCTCGCGGTGTTCGTGCACGCCCTGCCGACCCCGACCGACCGGTTGCCGGCGGCGGCGACGGGCACCTACGCGGTGGGGGTGGAGGGCCTGTTCGCCGCGGCGTCGATGGTCACGGGTGGCACCGCGGCCAAGTGCCCGGACCTGCGCATCTCGTTCAGCCACGGGGCAGGGGGATTCCCGCTGCTGGTGCCGCGCGCGCAGTATTTCTGGGGCGGCACGTGGAACGAGGAGCCACCCGAGCGGGAGCGGGCGATCGCGCCGGAGGACGGCCCGTCGCCACTGGAGTACGCGCGCCGGTTCTACTACGACACGGCGGTGTTCGACCGGCGGGCGCTGCGTTACCTGCTGGAGCTGCTCGGCCCGGACCGGTTGCTCGTGGGCTCGGACTTCCCGGCGATGCCCCGGGAGGAGCCGTGCGGGCGCACGCTGCGGTCGTTGGACCTGCCCGACGCCGATCTCGCCGACGTCACCTGGTTCAACGCGTTCCGCTGGCTGGGCACGCCCCCGCCCACGTCGTGACCGCAGGTGGCGATGGCCCGTGAGATCGAGCGCGAGGCCTGGGTGAGGAGCGCGGCCAGCTGCCGCGGTCGCGCGCTGCGGGTCGGCACCACGATGCTGATGGCTGCCGCCACGTCGCCGTCGGGACCGGTCACCGGGACCGCGACCACGAGGTGGGGCAGGGTGATCTGCCCGTGCGCCACCGCCACCCCGGTCTGCCGGACCTGGGCGAGCTTGCGCCGCAGCTGTGCGGGGTCGACGACCGTCAGCGGCGTGAACCGTGCCAGCCGCGACTGGAGCACCTGCTCCTGCACCTCGCGCTCGGCGTGGGCGAGCAGCACGAGCCCCGTGCCGGTGACGTGCATCGGCCAGCGGTCGCCGACCCGGCTGCTGACCTGGTGCACCCGTGCCCGCATCGCCTCGACGTAGACCACCTCCAGCCCGTCGCGCACCCCGAGGTGCACGTTGCCCCTGGTGATCTGGTGCAGGTCGTCGAGGTAGGGGAAGGCGATCTCCCGCAGCTCGAGACCGCGCGGCGCGAGCGCCGACAGCTCGAGCAGCCGCAGCCCCACCGAGTAGCGGCCGTCGTCGCCGCGTTCGAGCGCGCCCCAGCCGATGAGCTCGCGGACGAGCCGGTGTGCGGTCGGCAGGGTGAGGCCGACGCGGCGCGCGATCTCGCTCAGCGACAACACGCGGTGCCGCGGCCCGAACGCGTCGAGCACGGCGAGCACCCGTCCGGCCGCCGTCCGGTGCAGCGCGTCACCGGCACCGTCCGTTGTGGACGGCGCCGTTGCCGGGTCGGTCCGCTCACGCACCCGAACAGTGTCCGTCAGCGCGTCGCCGGCCGGCAGGGACAAATGACGTAGGCCGGTCTCCGAAAGTCTTCCGCCGGGCGAAATCCGCCTGCCTCCCGGGGCGCCTGCGCCCGACGCTGGACGGCGACCGCATCAACGACGAAGCGGGAGGACGCACGTGAGAAGCACGAGTCGACTGCTGCCCCTTCTGTTCGCCCCGCTGCTGTTCGTCGCCGGCTGCGGCGGTACCGCGAGCCCGGGTGGCTCGCCGGAGGCCACCGCCGGGCCACCACAACGCGGTGGCGAGCTCACCGTGCTCGAGGACGCGGGTTTCTCCGGCAGCTGGCCGACGGGCCTGGACCCGGCCACCAGCACGACCGGCGGCGCCAACCTGCCCCAGATGAGCGCCATCTACGGCGGGTTGTTCGTGCTCACCGCGAAGGACGACGGCTCCGACGCCGAGGTGGAGCCGAACCAGGCCGAGAGCTACCAGTTCGCCGACGGCGGGAAGACCGTGCGGATCACCCTGCGCGAGGGCATCGAGTTCAGCGACGGGACGCCGCTGGACGCGGCGGCGGTCGTGTTCAACATCCAGCGGGCGATGAAGTCCCCGTGCACCTGCCGGCCGCTCTGGCCGCTCGCGGAGAACGGGGTCACCGCGGACGGCGACCGCACCGTGGTGCTGAGGTTCACGCGGCCCTACGCGGCGGCGATCAACTCGTTCCCGGTGTCGAACGTCAACTGGATCGTGTCGCCGACCGCGCTGCAGAAGGTGGGAGCGGACAGGTTCAAGATCGAGCCGGTCGGCGCCGGCCCGTTCACGGTGGTGTCGAACCAGCTCAACTCCGAGCTCGTGCTCGAGCGCAACCCCACCTACTTCAAGGAAGGCCTGCCCTACCTGGACCGGCTGACGATCAAGTCCATCGGCGGGGACCAGCCCGCCTACCAGGCGCTGCTCGCGGGGCAGGCGCAGGCCTACGAGGGGCTCAACACCACCCCGCTGCTCGAACAGGCGCGGTCCAACCCCCAGCTGACGGTCACCGTGCAGCCGCCGACGTCGCCGTACGTCGTGCAGCTCAACACGAAGATCGCGCCGTTCGACGACCAGTTGGCCCGGGAGGCCATCTACGCGGCGACCGACTTCGCCGCGATCGCCAAGGGGCTGTTCAAGGGCAGCTACCCGGTCAGCCAGATGTTCACCGGACCGGGTGGGCTCTTCCACCACGAGAAGGTCGACGGCTACCCCGCCTTCGACCTGAAGCGCGCCAAGCAGCTCGTCCAGGACGTCGGCGGGATCACCGTGACCCTCGGCACGCTGGACACCTACGTCGCCGAACAGGTGATGACCGCGCTGCAGACCCAGTGGCAGGCCGCCGGGATCACCGTCAACATCGAGAAGTACCAACTGTCCACACTGGTCCAGAAGTTCAACTCGAAGAACTGGCAGGCGATGCTGCAGACCGCGGGCGCCTGGGACCCGGCGTCCGGCGTCGGCGTCGCCTTCCGGTTCAGCTCGACCTCGCCGTTCTCCGGGGTGGCCGACCCGGAGCTCGACCAGCTGCTCAACGACGCGGCGGCGACCATCGACGACGCACAGCGCGAGCGGCTCTACGTCCGGGCCGCCGAGCTCATCGCGGACAAGGCCTACGCCCCGTTCGGTCTGGCGTTCGCCCCGGCGAACCTCGCGGTCAAGGGTGTGCACGGGCCCGGGCTCACCACCAAGATCCCGCCGATCGTCGTCAACAGCGGCATCCAGTGGGACCAGGTGTGGCGGGAGAGGTCATGACGGCGGCCGGCACGCGCGTGGTCACGGCGGTCACCTCGCCGAGCCTGCGCCTGATCGGCCGGCGGCTGCTCACGGCCGTGCCCATCCTGCTGGGGGTGAGCATCCTCAGCTTCTGGGTGCTCAACCTCATCCCGGGCAACGCGGCGCAGCAGCTGCTCGGCGCCGAGGCCACACCGCGGCAGGTCGCGCAGCTCGAACACCAGCTCGGCCTCGACGAGCCGGCGGTGACCCGCTACCTGCACTGGCTCGGCGGCGCGCTCACCGGCGACCTGGGGAAGTCCCTGTCCAGCAACCAGCCGGTCACGGACCTGCTGTGGGGCCACCTCGCGGTGACCGGGGAGCTCGTGCTGCTGGCGTTCGTCTTCTCGCTCGGGCTCGCGGTGCCGGTCGCGCTGCTGGCCGCCTACCGGACGGGCAGCTTCTTCGACCGGCTCAGCATGCTCGTCAGCATCGGCGGGCTCTCGATCGCGAACTACGTGCTCGCCCTGCTGCTGGTGCTGGTGTTCGCGGTGCGGCTGGCGATGTTCCCCGCCATCGGGTTCGTGCCGCTCGGCGATAGCGTCGGCGGCAACCTGCGCTCGCTCGTCCTGCCGGCCGTCGCGATCGCGTTCCCGCTGTTCTGCTTCTACACCCGGTTCCTGCGCGGTGACCTGGTGGACCAGCTGCAGGGCGAGGACTACATCGTCACCGCGCGGGCCAAGGGGATCGGCGCCTGGCAGGTGCTGCTGCGGCACGCGTTCCGCAACTCGGTGTTCGGGCTGATCACGGTGGTGGGCCTCAACCTCGGCACGCTCATCGGCGCCACCGTGATCATCGAGCAGATCTTCGCGCTGCCCGGGCTCGGCCAGCTGATCCTGCAGGCGATCAACGCCCGCGACTTCGTCGTCGTGCAGGCCTGCGTGGTGGTGTTCGCGGTCGTCGCGGTGCTGGCCAACCTGCTCGCCGACCTGCTCTACGCCGTACTGGACCCGAGGATCCGCTATGGCGGTCGCTGACGCCACCGCCGTGGTGCGGGCCCGGCCGAAGCGCCGGGCCCGCACGCCGGAGATCGTCGTGCCGGCGGCGATCCTCGCGGTCATCTTCGCGGTGTGCTTCCTCGGCCGGATCGTCCTGCCGATTCCCGCGCCGGTCGGGGGGAACGTGCTGGACTCCTACCTCCCCGCGTTCTCGCCCGGCCATCTGCTGGGCACCGATCCCAACGGCAACGACATCCTGGCGCGCGTGCTGGACGGTGGCCGGTCGTCGCTGTTCATCGCGCTGGCGGTGAACGTGTTCGGCCTGCTCGTCGGCGGCACGCTGGGCGCGCTGTCCGGGTTCGTGGGCGGCCTCACCGACACCGTGATCATGCGCCTGTTCGACGTGCTGATCGCGTTCCCGTCGCTGGTGCTGACGCTCGCCGTCGCGCAGAGCCTCGGGCCGAGCGTGACCACCACGATCTTCGCGCTGGCGTTCTTCAGCGTCCCGGCGTTCGCCCGGGTGTCCCGCGCGGCGACCCTGCGACTGCGGGAGCTGCCGTTCATGGCCGCGGCGCAGCTGTGCGGCACCCCCGCGTGGCGGGTGCTGTTCCGGCACCTCGCACCGAACATCGCCCCGCAGCTGGTGACGTTCGGGTTGCTGGGCATGGGCATCGTCATCGTCATCGAGGGGGCCCTGAGCTTCCTCGGGCTCGGCATCCCGGCGCCCGCACCGAGCTGGGGCAACATGATCGCCCAGGGCCAGCAGAGCCTGTCCGCGACGCCGATGCTGGTCGTGTGGCCGTCGCTGGCGCTGTTCGTCACGGTGCTGACGTTCAACGTGCTCGGCGAGAACCTGCGGTCCCGCTGGAGCCGCCGATGAGCGACGACGTGCTGATGACCGCACCCGACTGGGAACCGGCGACCGCCGCGGCCGGTGAGCCGTTGCTGGCGGTCGACGACCTCCAGGTCCGCTTTTCGGCCCGGGACCGGCAGGTGCACGCCGTGAACGGGCTGTCCTACCGGCTTTCCGCCGGCCGGATGCTCGCGATCGTCGGCGAGTCCGGAGCCGGGAAGTCGGTCGGTGCGCGGGCGCTGCTGGGCCTGCTGCCGCACACCGCGCGGGTGTCGGGCTCGGCGCGGTTCGCCGGCAACGAGCTGGTCGGCCTGCCGGAACGCGAGCTGCGCAAGGTGCGGGGCGCCGACATCGCGATGGTGTTCCAGGACCCGACCCGCTCGCTCAACCCCACCATGCGGATCGGCACGCAGATCACCGAGGCCGTGCGGGCCCACGACGACGTCGACCGGCGCGCGGCCCGGGACCGGGCGGTCGAGCTGCTGAGGCTGGTGAAGCTCGCCGCGCCGGAACGCCGGTTGCTCGCCTACCCGCACCAGCTCTCCGGCGGCATGCGCCAGCGGGTGATGATCGCGATCGCCTTGGCCGGCGAGCCCCGGCTGCTCGTCGCGGACGAGGCGACCACCGCGCTCGACGTCACCACGCAGGCGCAGATCATGGAGCTGCTCCTGGAGCTGCGGCAGCGGCTGGGGATGGCCGTCATCATGATCACCCACGACCTGGGGCTGGCGGCGAGCTACGCCGAGGACGTGCTCGTCATGTACGCCGGCAGGGCGGTCGAGTACGCGCCGGCGAGCACGCTGTTCGCCAACGTCCGCATGCCGTACACGCGCGCGCTCCTCGGCGCGTTGCCCGTTCTGGAGCGGGAGCCGCACACGCTGCTGCCGGTGATTCCGGGCCAGCCGCCCGACCTCGGGACCCTGCCGTCCGGGTGTGCGTTCCGGTTTCGCTGCGGTGTGGCGAGCGAGGAGTGCCTGAACGCGCCGCCGTTCGCCGAGCACGAGCCCGGGCACAGCTGGGCGTGCTGGCATCCGGACGGGAGGGACGCCGATGGCTGACACGCTGTTGAGCGTGCGGGACCTGGAGCAGCGCTTCACCGTCCGCGGCACCGGCGGCCTGAAGGAGGGCGTCGTGCACGCCGTGTCCGGCGTGTCGTTCGACATCCGGTCCGGCGAGACCCTCGGCGTCGTCGGCGAGACGGGTTCCGGGAAGTCCACCCTGGCCAGAGCGGTGCTGCAGTCGCCACGTCCCCAGGGCGGCGCGGTGCTGTTGCGGGGCACCGACCTCACCCGCCTGCGCCGGCGTGCGCTCGTCGCCGCGCGCCGGCGGGTGCAGATGGTGTTCCAGGACCCGTTCGGCTCGCTGAACCCGCGCTGGCGGGTCACCGAGCTGGTCGAGGAGCCACTGCTCGGCCACACGCCGCGGGCCGCGATCCGGGCGCGGGTGCGGGAGCTGCTCGACCTCGTCGGGCTCGACCCGGACGTCTACGGCGGGCGGCGGCCACGGGAGCTGTCCGGTGGCCAGTGCCAGCGGGTCGCGATCGCGCGTGCGCTCGCGCCCAACCCCGACCTGATCGTCTGCGACGAGCCGGTGTCCTCGCTCGACGTGCTCATCCAGGCGCAGGTACTCAATCTTTTTGAGCAACTGAGGCGCGAGCTCGGCGTGTCGTACCTGTTCATCTCGCACGACCTCGCGCTGGTCCGCCAGGTCAGCGACCGGGTGGCGGTGATGCACCTCGGGCAGCTCGTGGAGACCGGGCCGGTGGCGGCGCTGTACCGGCGGCCGCTGCACCCGTACACGGCGGCCCTGCTCGACTCCATCCCGGGCCTCGACCCGGTGACGGGCGCGGCGCGGCGGCCGAAGCCGTTGGCCGGCGAGCCGCCGTCACCGCTGCAGCCGCCGAGCGGCTGCCGGTTCCGCACGCGCTGCCCGCTGGCGCGCCAGCGTTGTGCCGACGAGGAACCCGTGCCTCGGGAAGTGTCGCCGGGGCGGCAGGTGGCCTGCCATTTCCCGCTTGCCTGATGAGAAAGGAGTTGCCCGTGTTCGAGGCGATGATCGATCCGACGGGCCGTCCGTCCGGCGGTGCCACCCCCGGCGCCCGCGCCACGCGTCCCGCCAAGCTGGACGGGCTGGTCGTGGGCCTGCTGGCCAACGTGAAGCAGAACGCCGAGCCGTTCCTGGACGCGGTCGGCGACCTGCTGGCCGAGCAGTACGGAACGGCGGGAGTGGTGCGCCGCAAGAAGCTCAGCATCACCGACCCCGTGCCCGTGCCGATGCTCGAAGAACTCGTCGAGGCGTGCGACGTGGTGGTCACCGGCGTCGGGGACTGCGGTTCGTGCAGTGCGTCCGCCGTCGCCGACGGGCTGGCCTTCGAGGCGGCCGGCATCCCCGCCGCGGTGATCTGCAGCGAGGCGTTCGTCGTGAGCGCCAACGCGATGGCCAACGTGATGGGCGAGTCCGGCTACACCTACGTGACGACCGCGCACCCGGTCGCGCCGCTCACCCCGGACGAGGTCCGCGAGCGGGCCAGGATCGCGTTGCCCGACGTCGTCGGCCTGCTGACGGACGTGGCGTGAGCACGGACGCCGACCAGCTGGCGTACGCCCGGCTGGCGATCGAACACGCCCACGACAAGGGCTGGACGGACGGGCTGCCGGTCGTGCCCGCCACCGCCGACATGGTCGAGGAGTTCCTGGCCACCACACCGCGGGCCCGGGACGAGGTCGTCGCCGCGGTGAAGCACCTCGGCCGGGAGTGCACGGTCGAGCAGGCCGCGGTCAACGCGATCATGGCGGGCTGCCGGCCGGAGTACTTCCCCGTGGTGCTCGCGGCGTGGGACGCGCTGATGACCGAGCGCACCGTGACCGGCGGCGGGTGGCAGAGCACCAGCGGACCCGCGCCGCTGATCATCGTCAACGGTCCCATCCGCGACGAGCTGGGCATCAACTCCGCGGGCGGCGTGCTGGGCCCCGGTTTCCGCGCGAACGCGACGATCGCGCGGGCGGTCGGGCTGGTCGTGCGGAACGTCTTCGGCATCCGGCCGCACGAGCTGGACCAGGCCACCCAGGGCATCCCGGGCCGCTTCTCCCTGTGCATCGGGGAGAACGAGGAGGAGAGCCCGTGGGAGCCGCTGTCGGTGGAGCTGGGCCTGCCGGCGGGCACCGACGCGGTGTCGGCGCTGCTGCTGCGCACGTGCGAGTTCGTCGACAACCGGCACACCTCGGACGCCGAGGAGGTGCTCTGGGACATCTGCGACACCGTGGCGCGGATCGGCGCGGCGATCGTGCCGTACTCCTCGGCCGGGCTGATCCTCGGGGTCGAGCACGCCCAGCAGCTGGCGGCCGCCGGTTTCGGCAAGGCCGACGTCGCGCGGTGGCTGTCCGAGCGCGCCGTGCGTGACCACACCGACCTGGGCCGCGCCGGCAAGAGCATCGAGGGCGCGGCGCCGAACGTCGACGAGCGCGGGATGCACATGGTGCCCGACCCCGCCCAGATCCCGATCATCGTCGCGGGTGCCCGCAACGCGGCCATGTCGATGGTCGTGCGGCCGTTCGGCTTCGGCGGCTGGATGCGCACACCCCAACCCGTACACCGCGAGGCCCGCGTGCGGACCTAGCGCGAGCCGGTCAGGGCCTCCTGCCGCGCAGCGGGCGCCAGCGGACCTGGGGGAGCAGTGCACCGGTGGTGCGGTGGGTGAGGCTGCCGGCCCACACGCCGGCGCCGTAGGCGATGTCGTCGGCGAGCCGGCCGAGCACGAACCGCGCCGGGTCCAGCGTGTGGTGCCGCTGGCGGGCCCACTCGGCGAGCGCGGGCCCGAGCACCAGCGACGCCACCGCGGCGCGCCGGCCCTTGCGCCGGGCCGCGAGCGCGAGCAGCGGCAGCGCGTACTGGGTGCCGTAACGGCCGATGCCCTGCCAGGTCTGGTAAGCCGCGTCGAGCATCACCCGGGCCGAGCCGGGATCGGGTTGCCGCTGCCGCCGTATCGCCCGAATGGTGGTGAGGACCGAGCCGGCGTAGGCCGCCGCGGCGAGGGCGGGCCGGCGGGCGAGGGCGGCGGCGACGGTCGCCGTCGGCCAGGGGAACAGCACCAGCGGGGGCACCTTGCCGGGGTGGCGCAGCGAGAGTGGCGCGGCGGCGGTGCCGTAGCGGAACCGCCGGTGCAGCAGGTCCCGCCAGGTCTCGGGTTCGAGGTGTCGCACCTGGACGGTCGGGTCGTAGCGGATCCGCCAGCCGGCCGCGGTGAGCCGCCACACCAGGTCGACGTCCTCGCCGGCGACCGACAGGGCCGGATCGAGGACCGCGCCGTCGCGGGCGACCGCGCGGAGCGCGGCACGGCGGAGGACCAGGGCGGCGGTCGGTGCCCACGGGACCCGGGTGCCGGGGGCGACCGGCGCGGGGGTGTCGCCGAGGTCGAGGCCGAACGTGGCGCGGGTGTACCGGCCCGCCCAGCTGTCCGGCGAGACGGGGACGATGCGCGGGGCCGCGGCGGCCACCAGCGGGTCGGCGAAGTGCCTCGCCAGCTGGCGGATCCAGCCCGGTGGTGGCACGCAGTCACTGTCCACGAACGCCACCAGCTCGGTGTCGGCGGCGGCGACGCCGGCGTTGCGTGCGGCGGCCGGCCCGCCGTTGGCCGGGCGGACGACCAGTCGGGCACCGAACCGCGCGGCGGCGCCGGCGACCGCGTCCGGGTCGCGGGAGGCGTCGTCGACCAGCACGATCGGATGACCGTCGGCGGCGACGGCGGCCAGGCAGCGGACGAGCTTCTCGACCCGGTCGAACACCGGGATCACCACGGTCACGTCCGGTGCCCGGGCGGGCTCGGGTGGCCGGGGGTGCGCGAGCCCGGCGTCGGTGAGCCGGCGGGCCAGGACGCCGGCCGCCCGCGAGGCGACCGGACCGGTCCGCAGCTCGGTCCAGGCGGCCCGGCCGGCCGGTGTCAGGCGGAAGATCCGGGCCGGCGAGCCGCCGAACCAGCTGCCGTCGGACAGCCGTCTGACCGAACCGTCCAGCGTGATCCGGAAACCGGCCGGAAGTGGTGTCGTCACAGGGAAAGCCCTCCGTCGACGGGGACGACGGCGCCGGTCATCCCGCTGCTCGCCGGCCCGGCGAGGAAGGCGAGCACCTCGGCCACCTCGGTGGGGTGCAGCAGCCGCCGGAACGGTTGCCGCGTGGCGAACTCCTCCGCACTGTCCAATGCGTACAGCCGGGCGGTCTCCCGCAGCATGGCGGTGTCGGTGGAGCCGGGGCTGACCGCGTTCGCCGTGACACCGCTGTCACCCAGCTCCGCGGCGAGCGCCCGGACCAACCCGGCGACGCCGGCCTTGGCCGCGCAGTAGGCGGCCAGCATGGGCAGTCCGCGGGTGGCCGCGGCCGACGCCACCGCCAGGAACCGGCCCGAGCGTGGCGAGGGGCGCCGCAGCAGTGCCGGCACGGCGGCCCGGGCCAGGTTCAGCACACCGCGGAGGTTCACGTCCAGCACCGCCTGCTCCTGCTCGGGCGGCACCTCCCAGGCCGGCACACCGCCCGCGATCACCCCGGCCGCCGCGATCGCCGCGTCCAGCCCACCCCACCGGGCCTCGGCCTCCGCCACCGCCGCCGCGAGTGCGCCGGCCTCCCGCACGTCGGCGACGAAGGACGCGACCCGCTCGCCGCCCTCGACGACCACGGTGGACAGCTCGGCGTCGGTGGCCATCGGGTAGGGGAGTGCGGGGTCGTCCTTGGTGCTGTCCACGGCGAGCACCGCCCACCCCTGTGCCGCCAGTGTCCGCACGGTCGCCGCGCCGATGCCGCGGGCCGCGCCGGTGACCAGCGCGACCCGGGTCATGCGAGTGGGCTCAGGTCGCAGGCCCGGTCCGGGCGGCGCATCCCGATCGTCACCGGCACCGGGCCGCGCCGCCGGTGCGAGTGGTCCTGCGACGTCCTCGGCTTGACCTCCACTGTGGACAGTGCGGCTTCCCCGTGGCCCTTCACGCATTCCGGGTCCGGGCCGTCGAGCGGCAGGCCGGTGAAGAACTTGGCGGCCATGCAGCCGCCGCGGCAGGAGTCGAACGCGTCGCACTGTGTGCACGCGCCGCCGGTCTGCGGGCGGCGCAGGTCGGCGAACAGCTCGGACTCGCGCCACACCCGCGCGAAGCCGTGGTCGCGGACGTTGCCGGCGAGGAAGTTCTCGTGGATGGCGAAGGGGCAGGCGTAGACGTCACCGATCGGGTCGATGAGGCAGACCACGCGGCCGGCACCGCAGAGGTTCAGGCCCGGCAGGGCGTCACCGTAGGCGGCGAGGTGGAAGAACGAGTCGCCGGTGAGCACCTGTTCGCCGTGGGCCAGGAGCCAGTCGTAGAGCTGTCGCTGTTGCGTGGCGGTGGGGTGCAGCTCGTCCCACACGTCCGCGCCCCGCCCCGACGGGCGCAGCCGCGTCAGCCGCAGCTGCGCGCCGAACCGGTCCGCGACGGCCTTGAACTCGTCGAGCTGCCCGGCGTTCTGGCGGGTGACCACGACGGACACCTTGAAGCCCCGGAAGCCGGCGCCGGCGAGGTTTTCCATGGCCTGCAGGGCGGTCCGGTAGGAGCCGGGGCCCCGGACGGCGTCATTGACGTCCGCGGTGGCGCCGTCGAGGGAGATCTGCACGTCGACGTAGTCGTTCCTGGTGAGCCGCTGGGCGATCGCGGGGGTGATCCTGATGCCGTTGGTGGAGAACTTGACGCCGACGTGGTGGTCGGTCGCGTAGTCGACCAGCTCCCAGAAGTCCGGGCGCACGGTCGGTTCGCCGCCGCCGATGTTGACGTAGAACACCTGCATGCGTTCGAGCTCGTCGACGACCGCCCGGCATTCCGCTGTGGACAGTTCGCGTGGGTCGCGGCGCCCGGAGCTGGACAGGCAGTGCACGCACGACAGGTTGCAGGCGTAGGTCAGTTCCCAGGTCAGGCAGATCGGTGCGTCGAGGCCGTACTGGAACTGGTCGACGAGGGGCATGGTTGCTCCCGGATCATGTCGGACGCGGCCAGGCTGGTCAGTGCTGTCCGGTAGGCCGGCAGGTCCACTTCGGACACGCCGGCGTGCGTGCACGCGTCCCGGGCGCTGCGGTGGTCGGCGAGGCTCCGGACGACCTCGAACAGCGTGCGGGACTTCAGGAACGACAGCCGGCGGGTGCCGAAGTGGTACAGCAGGGCGCCGAACCGCTCCGGCCGGATCGACACCTGCGGGGGCACGTACCAGGCCGTGTCCAGCACGTCAGCCATGACTCAGTACACGCCACACATGCCGTCGATCGACACCTCTTCGACCAGCAGTTCGTCCGCGAGCACGGTGTCGTCGTCGGTCGCGGTGGGCTGTTCGATCGTCTGTGTCCGGATGTCCGCCATGGCATGACTCCTTCTTTTCGACACCATGTGACGAATATCGAGTAGGATAACGTCACCGTGTGGCACAAACAACCCCCGCTCGCCGTGGCCGCCCTCGCGGCACCAGTGCGCGCACGCTGGAGTTGATCGCGCTGCGGCTGTTCACCGAGCAGGGCTTCCACGAGACCACCGTCGACCAGATCGCCGCCGAGGCCGGCGTCAGCAGGCGCACGTTCTTCCGGTACTACGACGCCAAGTCACAGGTCCTGTGGGCCGAGTTCGACAACGAGGTCACCACGATCCGCACCACCCTCGCGGCGACCCCCGACCACCTCCCGGTGATGGACGCGGTCCGCCGCGCGGTCATCGCCGCCAACCACTACCGCGCCGAGGACGTCCCCGAACTGCGCATGCGCATGAACCTGATCAGCACGGTCCCGGACCTGGCGGCCAGCGCCACCGTCCACTATGACGCCTGGGAGCGCGCGATCGCCGAGTTCGTCGGGCGTCGCCGGGGTCAGCCCGCGGACTCGCTGTACCCGCTGGCCGCCGGCCGCGCCACCCTCGCCGCGTGCCGGGCCGCCTACGAGCGCTGGTCGGTCCGCGCGGACGCCGACCTCACCGTGTACCTGGACGCCGCCCTCCGCGCCCTGTCCGCGGGCTTCAGCGACGACGTCATCACCGGCGAGCCGCTCTAGGCTCGACAGTTAAGCAACCTCTTGACTTTTTGGTCGCCGGGCGTCATGGTTAAGTACATGCCTAACCAATCCGGCCTCGGTCCTGTCGGCCGCGTCTTCCACGCGCTCGCCGACCCGACCCGGCGAGCGATCGTCGAGCGGCTGGTGCGTGGTCCGGCGGCCGTCAAGGCACTCGCCGAGCCGCTGACGATGTCCCTGCCCGCGGTGATGCAACACCTGCAGGTGCTGGAGGGGGCGGGCGTCATCGTGACCGAGAAGGTCGGCCGGGTGCGTAGCTGCCGGATCGAGCCGGCGGCGCTGCGCACGGCCGAACAGTGGCTCCACGGTCAACGCACGCGGTGGGAAAGGCAGCTTGACCAACTCGGTGACTACCTGAAGGAAGGGTGATCATGGACGTGACACACTCGACGTTCACACTCGAACGCCAGTACCCAGCCCCCGTTCGGCGCGTGTTCGAGGCATGGGCGACCCCGGCGGCGCGCAAGCGCTGGATGGCACAAGGAGCGGAGCACTCGCAGAACTTCGTGATCGGCGGCCTCGAGACGGCCAAGGGGTTCGACGGGGAGGGTCGTGCGCTGACCTACGAGGCGCGCTACGTCGACATCGTCGACAACGAGCGAATTCTCACGACCTCGACCCTGCGTGCCGGGGATCAGCTGTCGACCGTGTCGGTCACCAGCGTCGAGTTCCAGGAGGACGGCGTCGGCACCCGGGTGGTGGTGACCGAGCACGGAATGTATCTCCCGGGCCAGGAACAGCCGGAGTGGCGGGAACAGGGAACCGCGCGGCAACTGGACACTTTGGCCGCGGAGTTCACCGCCGCCGCCGAGTCGAGGGGAAACTGATCACGCCTCACGCGTCGGCCCGCGCCGGGTTCGGGCTCGATCGCTGGCCGGCCCTGTGGTTGGCTCCGGTGTGCGCACCCTGATGTATGTCCGCAAGCGGGTCCTGGAGTGGCGCGAGGTGCCCGATCCGGTGCTCGAGGCCGACACCGACGCGCTGGTACGGCCGTTCGCGGTGGCTCGGTGCGATCTGGACAGCGCCTTGCTACGCCATGACCTCGGTACGCCGATCCGGATCGGCCACGGTGTCGGTCTGCTGGACCGCCGGTTGCTCCACGACCTCGGGCGTCGTCCGTTCACCGGTCCGTTTCCGTTCGGGCACGAGTGTGTCGCCGAGGTTGTCCGGACCGGTGCGGCTGTCGGATCGGTCGCGTCGGGCGATGTGGTGGTCGTGCCGTTTCAGATCTCCTGCGGTCGGTGTGCGTCCTGTGGCCGGGGTCTGACCGCGGCCTGCGTCACCGACCGGCGCACCGCCATCTCGATGTACGGCCTGGGCGAGGCGGGCGGCGGGTGGGGCGGCGTCCTGAGTGATCTGCTGCGGGTGCCGCACGCCGACCACATGCTGCTCCGGGTGCCGGCCGGTGTCGATCCGGTCGCGCTCGCCAGCGCCGGCGACAACCTCCCGGACGGCTGGCGGGCGGTCGCCGGGCCGTTGACCCGGAACCCCGGGGCTCCTGTGCTGGTCCTCGGTGGCCGGGCGAAGAGTGTCGGGCTCTACGCCGCCGCGAGTGCGGTGGCACTCGGCGCCGCCCAGGTCGACTACCTGGACACCAGCACCGAGCGGTTGGACATCGCCGCCTCGCTCGGCGCGCGTCCGCTGCGTCGGCGCGGCGGGCGACGGAGCTGGCCCACTCGTGGGAGGCCGGGCACCCGCTACCCGATCGTGGTGGACGCCAGCGGTGAGCGCGGCGCACTGGCGCACGCCATGCGGTCGCTGGCGGCTGGCGGGGTGTGCACCTCGGTCACCCCGTACCTCACCGCTGGGACCCGCCTGCCGTTGTGGACCATGTACGTGCGACAGGCCAGCTTCGTCACCGGCCTGACCAACGCGCGGGCCGAACTGCCAGCGGTGTTGAACGCGGTCTCCGCCGGCAGCCTCCGGCCCGAGCTGGTCACCGGGCTGCTCGCGGACTGGGACGATGCGCCGACCGCTCTCCTGGCGCCGACGGCCAAGGTCGTGGTGGCCAGAGCCCGGGTCACCGAGGGCCAGACGTCGACCGAGTGAGGGGCTACGCGTCGTGGTCCTCGGTGAGCCGGTCGTACTTGTCGGCTCGTCCTCTGGCGCGTTCCACCGGGTACTTCTCGCCGTTGCGCCGCATCTTCGCCCGGAGCGCGACCGGAAGATCGATGTCGAGGACATCGGCGAGCCGCAGCAGGTAGGCGAACACGTCCGCGACCTCCTCGCGAACACGTTCCGCCTGGTCGGCGTCGTCCATCATCGCCGACGACTCCTCCGGGGTGAGCCACTGGAACAGCTCCGTCAGCTCACCCACTTCGCCGGACAGTGCCATGACCAGGTTCTTCGGCGTGTGGAAGGGCTGCCACTCCCGCTGGTCGGCGAACTCGCGCAGTTCTCGTTGAAGATCGCTCAGAGTCACCCTGCCTGGTTACCACACCGCCAGCCTGGCGAGATGCCGTAGCGCTGGAACGCGGCGGTGTCGGTGATGTTGCGGTCGAGCACGTCGGCGCGTACGGCCTCCTCGGCGCGTTCGACCGGGTCGCCGTAGCCGCCGCCACCGCCGGTGGCGCAGCGGATCACGTCGCCGGTGTGGATCACCGCGCCGTTGACCTTCAGCAGGCGCCGCTCGTCCGCCCGGCCGGGGTTGATCACCACCTCCGGGCCGACCGCGTCCTCGCCGCCGAACAGGCCCCACGCCGGCTGGCGGGACCGCTCGAACCACAGTGACACCGTGCAGTCGCACAGCGCCTCGTACTCGCGCACGACGCCGTTGCCGCCACGCCACGTGCCGGCGCCGCCGGAGTCGGGGCGGATGCGGTAGGTGTTGACGCGCCACGGGTACCGGGTCTCGAACACCTCCACCGGGATGTCCTTCAGGGAGCCGTTGACGTTGTTGATGAGCGCGCTCTCACCGTCGGAGCCGGACCACGCGCCCCAGCCGCCGACCGTCGCCTCCAGGCTCACGAACTCGCGGCCGACGCGGGGATCCACGCCCGCCGTGAGCACGATCATCGAGTCGCCGTGCGACGCGCCCGCCACCCGGTCCGGCATCGCCGGGGCCAAAGCTCGTGCCACCATGTCGATCAGTAGGCCCAGGTGGGAGAAGTACCACTGGCACGCCGCCGGCGGGCGGGCGCCGAGCACCGAGCCCTCCCGCACCCGCGTCGTCATCGTCCGGAACGAGCCGCCGTTGCCGGGCAGGGACGGGCTCACCAACAGCTTGTAGCCGACCCGCAGTGCCGACACCGCCTGCGCCACACCACAGTTGACCGGGCCGACCGTCTGGTCGCCGGACTCGGTCACGTCGAAGTCGATCGCCTCCCCGGCCACGGTGATCTTCAGGCGGATCGGGACCGGCATGTCGAGGTCGATGCCGTCGTTGTCCAGCACGCCTTCCGCCGTGTACACGCCGTCGGGGATGGCGGCGATCATCGACCGTTCCAGCAGTTCGGTCTGCCGGAAGATCTCGTCCCGCGCCTGTTCCAGCGTGGCGAGGCCGAACCGGTCGACCAACTCACGCAGCCGCTGTTCGCCCATCGTGATGCACGCGATCATGGCGTGCATGTCGCCGCTCGTCGGGTACGGGAACCGGACGTTGCGGGCGATCGTGTCCATCAGTGCCCGCTCGTCCTGCCCGCCGGACACCAGCTTCTGCGGGCCGAGGCGCAGGCCCTCCTGGAAGATCACCACGGAGTCCATGGACCCGCCGGGATCCTTGGAACCGACGTCGATCCAGTGTGCCCGGCACGCGGTGAACCCGACGAGCGTGTCCCCGGCGAACACCGGGCCGAAGATCGTCACGTCGTTCAGGTGCGTGCCGCCGAGGTAGCTGTCGTTGAGGATCCACACGTCGCCGGGCTGCCACACCTCGCGGCCGAACTCCGCCTCGGTCGCCCTCGTGCAGGTTTCCAGGTTGCCTAGGAAGATCGGCAGGCCGGCGGACTGGCCGAGCACCTGGTGGTCGGCGTCGAGCAGCGCGACGACGCAGTCACCGCACTCGTAGATGATCGGCGTGTACGCGGAGCGGATGAGCGTGGCGTTCATGTCGTCCGCGGCCGCGTTGAGCGCGTTGCGGATGATCTCCACGGTGACCGGGTCGATCATGACACCCTCCGGATGACCAGCGAGCCGATGTCGTCGACCGTCACCTCGTGTCCTGGTGGGACGACCGTGGTCGCGGTGTCCTCGACGACCACCGCCGGGCCCGCGAACCGGTGCCCGGCAAGGAGATCGTCGCGGCGTGCCAGGATCGCGTCGTGCGGCGTGCCGCCGAAGATCACCTGCTGGACGCGGTGCGGGAACGCGGACGAGGAGGCACGCGGCCACTTCTGCGGTTCCGGGCTGCCCAGGTCGCCGAACGCGGTGGTGCGCAGGGTGACGAACTCGATGGGTGCGCCGAGGTTCGCGTGCCCGTACCGGGTGCGGTGCAACGCCGCGAACCGGGCCGCGACCGTGTCCAGGAAGTCCGGTGTGGACGGTTCGGTCGCGCCGGTGAGCGGCACGGTCAGCGTGTACTCCTGTGCCGCGTAACGGATGTCGACCGAGTGGGTCACCGAGCGGTGTTCGGCGGGAACCGCCTCGTCGGCCATGGTGGACAGTGCGGTCTCGGCCAGGTCGGTCAGCACCGCCACCATGTCCGCCGGGTCGAGGTCGGCGTCGAGGTGGAAGTACGGCTCGCTGAAGTCGCGGCGGATGCTGGTCTGCAGCATGCCCCACGCGGAGAACGCGCCGGGGAAACGCGGCACGACGGTCTCGGCGATGCCCAGCTCGGCGGCCAGGAACACCGCGTGCATCGGCCCGGCGCCACCGAACGCGACGAGGCCGGAGTCCCTCGGCTCGATGCCGCGCGACACGGTGATGGTCCGGATCGCCTGCGCCATGGTCGCGTTCGCGACGTCGCAGATCCCCTCGGCCATCGCCACCGCGTCCAGGCCGAACGTCGTGCCCAGCCCGGCCACGGCCTCGGTGGCCAGGGAGACGTCCAGGTTCAGCTGCCCGCCGGCGAAGCCCTCGGGGTCGATGCGGCCGAGGACGAGGTTCGCGTCGGTGACGGTCGGCTCGGTGCCCCCGCGCCCGTAACAGGCCGGTCCGGGGCGGGCACCGGCCGAGCGCGGCCCGACCCGCAGCCCGCCGGCCTCGGACCAGGCCACCGACCCGCCGCCGGCGCCGACCGTGTGGATGTTGACCACGCTCATGAGCATCGGCAGCCCCTCGAGCCCGGCCTCGGCGGAGGTGTCCGGCTCGCCGTCGACGACGAGCGACACGTCGAACGACGTCCCACCCATGTCGATGCCGATGAGGTTCGGCCGGTCGATCGCCTTCGACAGCTCCGCGCACCCGATGGCCCCGCCGACCGGCCCGGACAGCAGCGTCTGCAGCGGCCTGTCCCGCGCGGACGCGGCGGTCAGCACCCCGCCGGAGGACTGCATGACGTGCAGCGGCACGCGCACCCCGTCGGCGGCCAGCCGGGCCTCGAGGCCGGTGAGGTAGCGGCGCACGATCGGCCCGGTGTAGGCCTCGATGACGGTGGTGGAGGTGCGTTCGTACTCGCGCCACTCCTTGGCCGTCTCGTGCGAGAGGCTGACCGACACGCCGGGGAGCTCCTCGGCGAGGATCTCCCGCGCCCGCAGCTCGTGTGCCGGGTTGCGGTAGCTGAACAGGAACGCGACCGCGACCGCCCCGTGGCCCCGCTCCCGGGCCGTGCCGGCCGCCCGCCGCACGGCGTCCTCGTCCAGCGGCGTCAGCTCGGTGCCGTCGGCCGCGATCCGCCCGCCGATGCCCAGCACGTCCCGGCGGGGCACGAGCGGTTCCGGCTTGCGGTAGTGCAGGTCGTACAGGCGGGACCGGGGGCCGCGCGCGATGTGGTAGCTGTCCTCGACGCCGTCGGTGGCGAGCAGCAGCACCGGCACACCGCGCCGCTCCAGGAACGCGTTGAGCCCCTGGGTGGTGCCGTGCACGAGGAAGCCGATCTCGCCGGGGGTGGCGTGCGCGGACCCGAGCCCGGCCATGACGCCCTCGCTGAGGTCGTCCGGGGTGGTCGACGCCTTGCTCGCGGAGAAGGTGCCCGTCTCGTCGTCGTAGCCGACCACGTCGGTGAACGTGCCCCCGATGTCCATCGACACGCGGTATCGAGCCATGTACACGACGCTAGGCAGTGGACAGTCGCAAAAGGTGTGCGTGGCGCACACCCCCGACGGCGGGGCTCATGCGCGGGGCACTGGCTGGTCCTGAGGCGGGAGGTGGCGTTCACTCCACTGCGCCAACGGCTCGAGGACGGCGATCAGCTCCTCGGCGTCGGGCGTGAGGGTGTAGCTGATCTGGACCGGCATGCTGGGGATGACCGTCCGTTCGATGAGCCCGCGAGCCTGTAGTTGCCTGAGCCGCAGCGTCAGCTGCGGATCCGAGATCCCGGGGACCAGGCCGCGGTACTCCTTGAACCGGCGGGCGCCCCGGGCCCCGGCGAGCAGGATCGGTCCGGTCCAGCGGCCCCCGATGATGGCGATCGCGCGGAGGACGTGGCGGCAGCGCTCCTCGTCGACCGGGGTGTCAGGTGAACTGGTCACTTCTGAAAAGTAAGTAACTTTGGTGCTGTTTGGCAACCCGGATCGGCGGCGAGATGCTTTCCCCATGACGACAGTTCTCGTAGCGGGCGCGACCGGCAGCCTCGGTGGCCTGATCGTGCGGAACCTGCTGGACCGAGGCGCCGAGGTGCGTGCGCTGGTCCGGAAGTCCTCGATGGACAAGGTGGCGGCGCACCCGAACCTGACGCTGTGCGTCGGTGACCTGACAGAAGGCGCGGACTCACTGCGGCACCATGTGGACGGCGTGGAGGTCGTGGTGTCCGCCGTCCAGGGCGGGCCGGACGTGATCGTCGACGGGCAGGGTGAACTGCTGCGGGCCGCGGAACGGGCCGGCGTGCACCGCATGATCCCCTCGGACTTCTCGATCAACCTCTACGGCTACGACTACGGCGTCAACGTGCTCTCCGACCTGCGCCGCGTGTTCGCGGAGTCGTTCGCCACGTCGACGGTCGCCCGGACGTCGATCTCGATCGGCGCGTTCCCGGAGTACTTCCTCGCCCCGATCCACGAGGTACTCGACCCGGCGGCCGGCACGTTCTCGGTCTGGGGAGACGGCACACGCCCGATCGACATCACCACGATCCCGGACACCGCCGCGTTCACGGCCGAGATCGCCCTCGATCCGACCACCGCGGGCCGCGACGTGCACGTGGTCGGCCAGCAGCTGTCCATGGTGGAGCTGCGTGACGAGGTCGAAGCGGCGTCCGGGCGGCGGTGGGAGCTGGTGCGCAAGGGAACGGTGCGGGACCTGCGTGCGGAGGTCGTGCGGCGGCAGTACACCGCGTCCAGCTGGCTGGACTACGTTGCCCTGCAGTACCAGGTGGCCATGTTCGACGGACGAGCCGCACTGCGCGACCTACGCAACGCCGACTACCCGGCGGTGAAGCCGACCTCCGTGGCGGCGTACCTGGCAGGCCCGGGGGCGGCCCACTTCACCGTGCCGAACTGATCGTTAGGCCAGCGCGTGGCACACCACGTGCAGTGCGAGTCGCCTGGCCGGGTCGCCGTACGCGAGGCCGAGGTCCTTCGCCCGGGCGATGCGCGACAGCACGGTGTTGCGGTGCACCCCCAGCCGTTCGGAGGCCTGGCTGAGTGACCCGCCGCAGTCGAGCACGGCCAGCACCGTCGCGACGAGGGAGTCGCGGTCCTTCGCGGCCATCAGGTCCGGCAGGCACAGCTCCGCGACCTCCACGATCCGGTCCCGGGGCAGCCACGCCAGTGCCGCCAGCGCACCCACCTGGTCGAAGTACCGTCCGGTGCCGGGACCGTCGTCGCGGGCGACGTTGGCGGCGAGGCGGGCCTCGGTGACCGACCGCATGAGCCCGGGCACCCCTTCGTGCGCGCCGCCGACACCCACCACGAGGCCGTGGCGGCGTGCCGCGTCGGTGACCGCGTCGACGAACCGGGTGGCCGGCGTGTCGCCGGGTGAGTTCTGCCAGGACAGCCAGCCGCCGTCCTCGGCCACGATCGGCCACCCCGGCCGGTGCCGCTGCCACTCCGCACGCACCAGCCTGGTCAGCTCGTCGGCCGGTTCGCCACGCACCGGCGACAGCCACACCGCGCGGTTGACACCCTCGACCCGCCAACCCAGCTCCGCCAACCACTCCGGGGCGTCCACATCGGACTCGACGGGTGCTGCCGGGGCGTGGGTCAGCCGGCGCAGCAGCTGGAACGCCGCCCGCTCCTGGGCCTCCCGCGCCGCGGTGTCCACCTGCGACTGCGCGAGCGCGGCGAGCAGCGGCAGCCGGGCCAGCCGCAGCAACGACTCCACGTCACCGGCGTCCGTGGCCGCCCGGTCCGGCACCGACGCCACCAGCGTCGCCCACGGCCGGCCGCGCGCGTCGTTGACCGTCACCCGCACCTCGGTCGCCTGTGGCTGGTCCCGCACGGCCGCGGCACGTCCCGCGGCCACCGTCATGCCGATCACCAGCGCCACCGGCACCGGCGCCAGCTCGCTGTTCAGCACGCCGAGCACGCTGCGGATGCTCGACTGCTCGGCGAGCCGCTCCGCGCACAGCGCGATCCGCGACGCCCTGGCCGCCTGCGGCGCGCTGACCTGCACCGCGAGGGTGAGCGCCACGTCGATCGGGTCGCCGTCGATGGCGAACAACGCGATGCCGAGCCGCTCGGCGAGGACCGCGCTGGACGAGCTCATCGCCGAGCGCGGCACGACCACGGCGCTGACGTTGCGTTCCCACGCGACGTGCAGCGCGGCGGCGAGCGACCAGCCGCCGGTGGCCGCCTCGTGGTGCAGGACGACCAGGGCGTGGGGTGCGGTACGGCGTAGCCGCTCGAAGGTCTCGGCCAGCACGACCTCCTGCACCTGGTGGCCGGGATCGGCGAGGTGCACGGCCTCGGCGTGCAGGAGCGGCTCCAGCCGCAGCAGTTCGGCGAGGTCCAGGGGAGCGGTGCTTCTCATCGACGCCTCGGGTGGTCGAGCGGGATGCCGTGCGACGCCGGCCCGACCATGGCGAGCCCGGCGGCGGAGTACCAGACGGCGTCGGCCGGCATGACCAGCACGTCGACCAGGTCGCCGGGCCGCAGCGCGTCCAGTGTGGACAGTTCGCCGCGGAGCACGTCGAGCAGGCAGATGAGGTCGGGTGCGGCGGCCACCAGCGCGCCGTCGGCGAACACGGCGACGATCTCGCTGCGCAGCTCGAGCCGCAGCAGCCGGTCCTGCCCGCCGACCTCCTCGATGACGATGCTGGACGGGTGCGCGGGGAGGGTGACGTCGCTCGGCCTGCTGTGGTGTTCCAGCTCGACGATGCGCCCGCGGCCGATGCGCCGGCACCCGGTCACGGCGGCGAGCCGGGCGACGAGCACGTCCGGGTCGTGCGACTCCAGCAGCAGCCGCCCCACGTTGAGCAGGCGGGACATGGTGCCCGGCAGTGCGGCGTGCCGGAGCTCGCCCGCGGTGGCGGGGTAGGCCGCGAGGGCCGCCCACCCGCCGAGGGTGTCCACGTTGGACCGCAGGAGCCGGTCCATCCGCGCCGGCACTCCCAGCTGGATGGCGACCGACTCCCCGGTGGCGCCACGCAGGACGAGCGGTGCCGGCGCGATCCCGGCGAGCCGCATGGCGGTGTGCTGGACGATCGCGAAGGCGCGGCCCATCCCGTCGGCGTCGATCAGCGGCAGTCCGAGCTGCGACGCCGCGGCCAGCGGGTAGAGCGCGCTGATCGTGGCGGCGGCCAGCGGGTAGACGGCGCCGAACGGCGCACCGGTGAGCTGCTCGAGCTCGGTGATGGCACCGGAGAACTCGTCCCCGGCCGGCGGCAGGTCGGCAACCGCCGGCCCGGACCCGATCGAGCACAGCGCGACACATCGCGTCTGTGGCGGCAGCGTCTCCGGCCGTACCAGCCGCACTGGCCCGTTGCGCCGCAACACGTTGACCGTCCAGGCGAGCACCGTGGCGTAGCCGACCTCGGTGACGGCGGAGGAGTAGAACTTGGCCCCCTCGAACAGCACGGGCACGTCGTCGGCACTGATGGTGGCCGCGGCACCGACATACCCGCCGGTGACGTCGGTGCGGGTCATCGGCCGGCCTCCGGGGCGCCGACCACCCGGACCCGGATCCGGATCGTGCCCGACGGGCCGTAGGCGATCGCCACCGCCGAGGACTCGACCGCCACCGCCGAGCCGGGGGCCGCGCCGTTGGTCGTCGCGATCGCGGTGGCGCGGGCGTTGGCGTCCTGGCGGACCTGCTCCAGCTGGGCGGTCGAGGAGACGAACGCGATCTCGTCCATCCAGGCCGCCGGGCGGCTCACGGCGGCACCCACGCAGGTCAGCTCGTCCGGGTCGCGGTCCGCCTTGACCAGCGGCACGGTGTCCGGCGTGAGGGGGTTGGCGTGCGTCAGCTCCGCGGTCGGCACCACCAGGGCCGTGCCGAGGTCCGGCAGGGGCTGCGGCCGCACCGCCGGGAGCCCGTTGCGGACCTCGCCGACCACCGGGTGCGGGCGCCGGTCGAGCAGCACCCGGCAGTCCTCGACGCCCGCCAGCGTCGCCGCGCCGGCCAGCCGCAGCGCGTCGGCCGCGCCGAGACCCAGTACCGGGAGCGCACGCAGCCGGGAGGCGCTGACCCAGCCGCCGTCGCCCCTGGCCACCCGGAACGGGGTGCCGCGCGCGGCTTGTTCACAGCGGTCGACGATGTCCGCGGCCGCCACCGACAGCGCCGAGTTCAGCACCACCGTCGCCTCCCGCGCACCCATGCCGAGGCCGCCGAACTCGTGCGCGGCGGAGATCCGTGCGTCCGGCAGGGCGGACAGCAGCGCGTCCGCGACCTCCCGCTCGTGCCGGGGGTGTGCCGGCGAGCCCGTGGCCACCACCGCGACGTGGTCGTGTTCGAGCGACGCGCAGACCTCCCGCAACGCCTCCCGGTCAAGCGGCCGCAGCTCGTGCCCGAACAGGTCGTAGCCGCCCGGCACGGTGTATCTCCTGTTGATCAGCCGCTCGACCACGTCGTCCGGGTGCCGGCCCAGCGCCGGGTCCGTCGCGGCACGCGGCACGATCCGGATCACCGCGACCGGGGACAGCGACGTGTGCTCGTGCAGCACGCGGGACAGCAGCAGCCGGCTGATGTCGATCACCACCCCGCCCGGCGCGCCACCGCACGCCGCGACCGCGCGGGGCAGCAGCGCGGCCGGGTCCGCGCCGTCGACCGACAGCGACGCCAGCACCTCCCGGCCCCGGACGACGGCCGCGTGGGAGCGTTCGGGGCCCAGGCTGACGCCGATCAAGGCCTGCATCGGGCGTAATCTACTCGGATCGTTTACGCAGGTAGCGATCGACGGCGACGGCGAACAGGATCAGGCCGCCCTGCACCACCTGCTGGTAGGTGGTGTCCCAGCCGAGCAGGTTGAAGCCGTTGCCGATGAGCGTCAGCAGCAGCGCGCCGACCACGGCGCGCCAGATCGCGCCCTCACCGCCGAGGATGCTGGTGCCGCCGATGACGGCGGCCGCGATCGCGGTCAGCTCCATGCCGGTCGCCATGCTGGACTGCGCCGAACCCGCCCGGGACGCGAGGATCAGGCCGGCCAGCGCCGCGCAGACCCCGCTCACGACGTACGCGGCGACCCGGATCTGCCCGACCCGGATGCCGGACAGCCGGGCGGCCTCGGCGTTCCCGCCGACCGCGTACACGCGCCGGCCGAACGTCGTGGCCGAGATCAGGATCCACACCGCGCCGACGGCCACGGCGAACACGACGGTGGCCGACGTCAGCCCGAACAGCGACGGCCAGGTCAGCATGCTGAAGTCCTCGGCGTCGGCCGCCAGGGGGTAGGCGATCACCCCGCCGGTGACCACGACCGCGGCGCCCCGGTAGATGATGCTGGTCGCGAGCGTCGCGACGAACGAGTTGACCCCGGTCCGCACCACGACCGTCCCGGTCACGAAGCCGAGCACCGCCCCGGCGGCGACGGCGGCGAGGAACCCGGTGAACACGCCGGCGACCTGGCTCACCCGCACCCCGACGATCGCCGACAGCGCGAGCGTCGCGCTCGCCGTCAGGTCGAAGACCCCGGACAGGATGCACACGGTCGCCCCGGCCGCCAGCAGCCCCACGACGGCGCACTGGTCCAGCAGGTTCACCACGTTCGAGCGGGTCAGGAACGTGTCGGTGGACAGCGACAGCCCGACAACGACCGCGAGTAACGCGACGAGGATGCCGTAGTCGCGAGCCCGCACACCCCGGCGTACTCGCTGAGTCTGTACCTCCTCGGTGGGCACCTCGGTCACGGTTGTCACTGCTCGCCTTCCTGCCCGAACGCCACGGCCATGACGTCCTCCCTTGGGGTGCCTCGCGGGAACTCGCCTGCCACTCGCCCGTGTCGCAGCACCAGTACCCGGTGGGCAATCCCGAGCACCTCCTCGATCTCCGAGGACACGACCACGACGGCCATTCCCCTCTCGGCCAGCTCGACGATCAGGTGGTGGATCTGCGCCTTCGCCGCCACGTCGACACCGCGCGTCGGCTCGTCCACCAGCAGCACGGTCGGGTCGCACAGCAGCCACTTCGCGAACAGCGCCTTCTGCTGGTTGCCGCCCGACAGGGTCTCGACCGGCGCGTCGAACCGGGCGGCGCGGATGTCGACCTCGCGCGACACGCCGTCGACGTGCGTCCGCTCCGACCCGTGCCGCACGAACGGTCCGGACCGCCGGGCGCCCAGGGAGGACAGCGCCACGTTCTCCCGCACCGAGCGGACCATGACCAGGCCCTGCTCCTTGCGGGACTCCGGCACCATCGCCACCCCGGCCGCCATCGCCGTGCGTGGCGTGAGCCTGGCCAGGGCCTTCCCGTCGACCTCGACCACGCCGCCGGCCGCGCGGTCCGCGCCGAACAGCAGCCGCAAGGTCTCGCTGCGGCCGCTGCCGACGAGGCCCGCGATGCCGACGATCTCCCCGGCGCGGACCTCGAGCGAGACCCCGTCGACGATGCCGCGGGCCAGACTCCGTGCGGCGAGCCGTACGGGGGCGTTCTCGGTGAGCGGCGGCGGGTCCGGGTGCAGCACCTCCAGCTCCCGGCCCACCATGTGCCGCACCAGCGTGTTCGGCGTGTGCCGGGCGGCCTCCTCGGTGAGCACCAGCGCGCCGTCCCGCAGCACCGTGACCTGGTCGGCGACGGCCAGCACCTCGTCGAGGAAGTGCGACACGAGGATCACCGTGGTCCCGCTCGCGGACAGTCTCCTGATGAGACCGAGCAGGTTGTCCTTCTCGTGTTCGGTGAGCACGGCCGTCGGCTCGTCCATCGCCAGCACTCGTGCGTGCCGCGCCAGCGCACGCAGGATCTCCACCTGCTGCCGCACCCCGATCGGCAGCGAGTCCACCCGGGCCTGCGGGTCGACGGTGAACCCGGTCAGCTCCAGCAGCTCGGCGAACCGGGCCCGGTCGGATCGTCTGTCCGCGAAGCCGAGCCGGTGCGTCCAGCGCGCCAGGAACACGTTGTCCAGCACCGACATCGCCGGCACCAGCGCACCCTCCTGGGAGATGAGGCTGATGCCGTGCGCGATGGCGTCGCGCGGGTCGCGGATCGTGGCCTGCCGGCCGTCGACGCTGACCGTGCCGTGGTCGGCGCGGGTCGCCCCACCCAGGATCTTCACCAGCGTGCTCTTGCCGGCGCCGTTCTCGCCGACCAGGCTGTGCACCTGTCCTGAAGCGATGTCGAGGTCGATGTCACGCAGGACCGGGACGCCCCCGTAGCTCTTCCCGACCCCGCGCACGGAGATGGCGACCATCAGTCTGAGTACTCGGCGGTCTTACCTTGCAGGGTTTCCTTGGTGCCTAACGACTCGTAGTCGGTGAGCGTGCGGGCGTCGGTGGCGGCCGGGACGTCCTTGCCGCGTGCCTTGTCGATGCCGAGCTGCGTGGCCTTGGCGCCGTCGGACTTCTCCGGGATGACGTACGCGCCGTACCACGTGCCGGACATGACGCCGTCGAAGGCCTGTCGTGAGCCGCCGTTGCCGACGAAGAGGATGTTCCTGCCCTCGGCCAGCGGCGCCGCGCCCTGGATCGCCTGCGACGAGCCGATCACCACGTTGACGTCCGGGTGTGCCTGGAGCACGTTCTGGAACGCGGCCCGCCCGGTGTCCGGGGTGTAGCCGCCCACCACGCTGGCGACCACGTCCGCGCCACCCGCCTTGAGCGCGTCGACCGCCGCGTCGGTGCGGGCCGTGTCGAGCGGGTAGTTCTCGAAGCCCTGCAGGTAGGCGGCCTTGCACGGCTGCGCCTTCAGCTGCTCGCACGCACCGAGTCCCAGCTCGGCCAGGCCCTCGCCGTTGATGGTGGGCGCGTCGACGATGTTGATCGTGCCGGGGACCTGGGCCTCGGTGGTGTCGTAGCGGCCGCCGACCGGGGTGAACTCGACGACCACGACGATGCCGGCCTGGATCGCCTGCTTGACCGCCGTCACGACCGCGGTGCCGTCGTTGGCCTGCAGGACGATGATGTCGTAGCGCTTGGACGTCACCGCGTCCTGCAGCTGGTTGACCTGGGCCGGCCCGTCGAAGTTGGAGTCGACGAACTCGGCGGTCGCGTTGTTCTTCTTCGCGGTCTCCTCGACGCCGGCCCAGGTGGCCTGCGCGAACGAGTTGGCCTTGGCGAAGCCGAAGAACCCGATGCGGAGCGTCTTGTCCTCGGGCACGGCGGTGTTCTGCGTCGCGGCGTCTGTGCTGGGCCGGCTGCACGCCGCCGTGAAGGCCAGTAGCGCCGCGAGCACTGCTGTGAGAAGTCGGGCGAGGGACTTCACGGGGTTCTCCTCCACCTGCCGAAGTTGTTCCGGGTGGGGGAATGCTGGCCCCGGGCGTTCTCGGGACGATGTGCGCGCCGCACACCGATTCCTGATCGGACTGTGCGATGGAACCGGGAAATCTGGTCAGCGGAAATTCGATACTGCGGACCATGCCCAAGACCACTCGCCTGGCGATCGACGTCGGCGGCACCTTCACCGACGTCGTCGAGCTGGACCCCGACACGGGCACACTGCGCGTCGACAAGGTGTCCACCACCCCGGACGCGCCGGCCATCGGCGTGCTGCAGGCCTTCGCGCTGGCCGGCGAGATACCGGACGTCGCCATGTTCACCCATGGCACCACACTCGGTCTCAATGCGCTACTGACTCGGACCGGCGCGCGCACGGCGGTCGTCGGCACCCGCGGCTTCCGCGACGTCTACCTGCTCGGCCGCACCGACCGGCGGGTCAACTACGACATCACCTACCGCAAGCCACCGGCACTGCTGGAGCGGTACGACACCCTGGAGGTCACCGAGCGCAGCCGCTTCGACGGGACCGTGCACACGCCGTTCGACCGGGAGGACGCGGTCCGGGTGGCACGGCTGATCGCCGAGCGCGGGTACGAGTCCGTGGCAGTTGCTTTCCTGCACTCGTATGCCAACCCCGCCCACGAGCTGGCCATGCGGGAGGTGCTGGCCGAGGTCGCGCCGGGGGTCGCGGTCACGCTGTCGCACGAGCTGTCCCGCGAGTACCGGGAGTACGAGCGGACGAGCACCGCCGTGCTGGACGCGTACGTGAAACCCATCGTCCGGCGCTACCTCCAGGAGCTGGAGGACTCGCTGGGGGACAAGGGCTTCGGTGGCCAGTTCCTCATGACCCGCTCCGGCGGCGGTGCCATGACCGCGGCCACGGCCCGTGAGCAGCCCGTGAGCCTGATCCTGTCCGGGCCGGCCGGCGGCGTGATCGGCGCGGCGGCGTTCGCGGACATCGTCGGCGAGCCGAACCTGATCACCGTCGACATGGGCGGCACCAGCCTGGACGCGTCGCTGATCGTCGACGGTGAGCCGCTGCTGTACCAGGGCGCCGAGTTCGAGGGCCTGCCGATCAACACGCCGTCGCTGTACATCCACACGATCGGCGCGGGCGGCGGCTCGATCGCCTCGCTCGACGAGGCGGGTGCGTTGCGGGTCGGGCCACGCAGCGCGGGTGCCGTGCCGGGCCCGGCGTCGTACGGGCGCGGCGGCACGCTGCCGACGTTCACCGACGCCGCACTCGCCATCGGCTACCTCGGCACGGAGACCCCGCTGGGCGGCACGCTGGTGCTGGACAAGGCGTTGGCGCAGGACGCGCTCCAGCCGGTCGCCGCGACACTCGGCCTGACCGTGCCGGAGCTCGCCCGGGGCATCGTCCGCATCTCGTGCACCAAGATCATGGGGGCGGTGCGGGCCATCACGGTCGAGGTCGGCCGGGACCCGAAGGGCTTCGCGCTGCTGTCGTTCGGCGGGGGCGGTGGCCTGGTGGCCGTGGACGTCGCGCACGAACTGGGCATCCCGACCGTGATCGTGCCGCCGGGACAGGGCGCGTTCTCCGCGTTCGGCATGCTGCTGGCCGACGTGCAGCACGACGTGGCACGGACGATGGTGGCGCCACTGGCCGGGCTTTCGCGGGAGGTCGTCGAGGCGGCGTACGTGGAGATGGAACAGGAGGCCGCGGCGGCACTGGCGGCGGACGGGTTCGCCGCCGAGATGAGCCGCTCGCTGGATGTGCGGTACACCGGGCAGGAGCACTCGGTGACCATGCCGTACACCGGACTGGCCACTGTGGAGTACGGGTTCGCGTGGCTGCACGAGCGGCAGTACGGCCACACCATGACCGACCCGGTCGAGGTCACGACGCTGCGGGTCCGGGCAACGGGCTCGGCCGGCAAGCCGACCCTGCCGCTGCTGGACACGCGCGCCGCCGGCGGCCCGGTGCCGGACGGCACCCGCCCGGTGTTCGTCTCGCCGGAGAAACCCGCCGTGCCGTACACGCTCCACACCCGGGAGAACCTGCTCGCCGGCGACGAGATCAGCGGCCCCGCGGTGATCACCGAACACACGGCGACGACCGTCATCCACGAGGCCGACCGGCTGCGGGTCGGTCCGCACGGCGAACTCGTGATCACAGTGGGGGACCTGGCATGACCGACTCCATCACCGTCGAGATCATCCGGCACGGGTTGCTGGCGTCCGCCGAGGAGATGGCCCGCAACCTGTGCCGCACGGCCTACAACACGGTCGTGTACGAGATCCACGACTACGGCATCGGTCTCCACGACGCGGCGGGTGACGTCGTCGCGGACGCCCCGGGCATCGCGATCTTCACCCGGGGAAACGACTACGGCATCAAGAAAGCCATCGAGTTCCTCGGCGCGGACACCATGGCTCCCGGCGACGTGTTCGTCCTGAACTACCCGTACTGGTCCAGCGCGCACACCCTGGACCCGTTGGTGTTCGCCCCGATCCACGCCAGCGATCAGGGAGGCGAGCGGCTGGTCGGGTTCGCGTCCTGCCGGGTGCACGTGCTCGACCTGAAGCAGAAGGACCCCGGCTACGTGTTGGACTCCACCGACATGTACCAGGAGGGCATCTTCTTCCCGGCCACCCGCCTCTACCGCGGCGGCGTGCGCAACGACGAGATCTTCAACATGGTCCGGTTCAACAGCCGCCTGCCGGAACGCACGATCGGCGACCTCCAGGCCCAGGTGTCGGCATGCGTGACGGGAGTGCGCCGGACCCAGGAGATCGCGGCCAGGTACGGGGTCGACACGCTGGTGTCCGCGATGGCCGCCATCAACGACCACGGTGAGCAGCTGGCCCGGCTGGCCCTCGCCGCGCTGCCGAAGGGAACGTGGACCGCACACGACTTCGTGGACTCCGACGGTGTCGACGTGGACCGCCTGGTACGCCTGAACGTGACGGTCACGGTCACCGACGAGGAGATGGTGATCGACTGGACCGGCAGCGACCACGACGTCCGCGGCCCGATCAACCTGCCGCCCGGCAACACACAGGCGTTGTGCAGCCTGGTCTTCAAGGCGATGACCACACCGGACACTCCCGTGGTGGCCGGCAACTTCCGCCCCCTGCGGATCATCACCGAGCCCGGTTCGGTCATGCACGCCGTGCCACCGATGCCGACGTTCACGCTGTGGACCGGGTTGCTGGCCGGCGAGGTGGTGCTCAAAGCCCTGGCGACCGGCATGCCCGACCGCGTCCCGGCGTGCTCGGGCGGCGACGTGTGCTCGATGATGGGCCTCGGCGTCCACCCCGCTACCGGCGAACCATGGCTGGAGGCCACGAACGAGGCGGTCGGCTTCGGCGCCCACGCCGGCGGCGACGGCGAGGACGGCATCATGCACCTGTCCGAGCCCGGATGCCGCAACAACCCGGTCGAGGTGCTGGAGACCAAGTCCCCGATGTTCATCGAGTCCTACGGCTACCGCCAGGACACCGGCGGCCCGGGCCGGTTCCGAGGTGGCGTCGGCGTGCGCCGGGCCTACCGTTTCACCGCGCCGTCAACGGGAATCTGCCTGGTGTACAAGACGAGAACGGAGCCGTGGCCCGTCGCCGGCGGCACCCCCGGCCGCCCGAACCGAGTGGTCCTCAACCCAGGCACCGACCGCGAGACGATCCAGGGCGGCAGCTACAACCAACTGAACACCGACGAGGTCCTGGTGAACGAAACGGGCGGCGGCGGCGGTTTCGGCGACCCGTTCACCCGCGACCCGACGCGGGTGGCAGACGACGTCCGCAACGGCTTCGTGTCCCTCGAAGCAGCGGCCCGAGACTACGGCGTCGTCGTGGACGCCCACACCTACGCCGTGGATCTCCCCGCCACCCACCAACTCCGAGACGGTTCCCGCTGACTGCCAGACCATGGGGCCGAAACCGGTGCCAGGGTTCAGGTTCTGACCTTCTCGAGGTGTCGTCGGGTGGCGACGATCGCCTGGCGGAGGCATTCCTTCTCACCGACCTGGGCGGTGAGGCTGGCTCTCGGGATTTCGAGGGCGTAGGGGATGTCGGGTGGTAGGGCGGCGAGGATGCCCGTGACGTCGATGCCGCCTTCGCCGGGGAAGAGGCGTTCGTAGCGGGCGGTGTGGATCAGGGCTTCCACTGTGGACGGGATGCGGGCGGGGGCGTCGCAGACGTGGGCGAAGTGGAACCACTCGCGGGGGAGCGCACGCAGGTCGTCGATGCTGGACTGGGAGCGGGCGAAGTGGAGCAGGTCGATCAGCATGCCGGCGTTCGGGCGGTCGGCCGCGCGTAGGACGTGGGTCGCTTCGGCGAGGTTGGGGGTTTCGGTCCAGGACGGGAACTCCAGGTCGATCGTCAGGCCGAGGGGCGCGGCCAGGTCGCAGAGTTGTGCGAAGTGCTCGGTCTTGCGGTCGCGGTCGCTGTCGGGGAGTTGGGTGATGACGTGCCGGGCCCCGAGCTCGGCGCCGATCTCCAGGAGGCGCAGGTACTGCTTCGGGTCGTCGTGGGGGCCCACGCGGGCGAGTTCGACATCGAGAACCTCCACGCCGGTGGTGGCCAGTGCCTGCTTCGTCTTCTTCAGCAGCGTGGGGTCCGTGGCGATGGGGTGGTGGGGTTCGTCCGGGGTGACCCTGTTGAGCCGGATGCCGACGTACCGGTATCCGGCGTCGGCCGCGGCCTCGACGAGCACAGGTGGGGAGAGGGTGAGTGCGGACAGGTGGGCGACCGAGTAGTCGTGGGCCGGGCGGTCCTCGCGGGCGGCCGGCGGCTGGGGGATGACCGTGATGAGGCGGCGCCTGCGTTGGGCGGCCATGCGGATGGGTGCGGTGGCCGCGGCCCCGTACCCGGCGTAGCCGTCGATGCGTTGCACCACCTCGAAGAACACGCGTGAGCCGAGGATCTCGGTGCAGACGTGGAGGTACTCGCCGCGAGAGTCGCGGTCGTACAGCACGGACAGGTCGCGCATGCTGGCGAGCAGGTCGGGCGGCAGGTCGAGGCGGGCGTCGAGGTCGTCGTAGTAGTTCCCGGGGATGTCCAGGAGCGGTGCGCCCATGGCCCGCAGCGCGCGTGCGCTCGCGATGACGTCGGTGGACGCGAACGCGACGTGCTGCGGTTCCGGCACCGCCGGCGCCCACTCGCCGCGGCGGAACAGGGCGGCGTTGAGCGTCACGCGTACCCGGTGGTCGCGGTCGGTCACGGCTCTGCTGCGGATCAGGCCGAACGGGGCCGCCAGTTCCATGGCGGGCTGGGGTTCGAGGCCGAGCACGGTCCGGTAGAAGAGGGTCGCCTGGTCGAAGTCGTCGAACGGCTCGGTGAGGGAGACGTGGTCGACGCTTGCCAGCAGACCCGCGGCGCCCGCAGTCGTGCCGGTGGGTTCGAAGTCGGTCAGCCAGTCGGTGCGGCAGAAGAAGACGGTCGTGCCGTCGGGTGCCGCCACCGAGGCCAGGTCGGCCTCGCCGGGTTGCCTGCCGCGGGGCACGACCGGCGCGAGCAGCCGCTCCGCGCGGGTGGCCGAGGCGCCGGGATCCGTGCTCTCCACCGCCAGCGCGGTGACCGCCGCGGTACCCGGCGTGGCCGCCGCACGCGTGGTGCGGTTGAGGAGCACCCGCGCGTCACCCTGCTGCCACAGCTGGACCGGCTTCGACCGGTGCTGGCCGACATGCGTGAACCCGAACGCCCGCAGCGTGCGCTCGAACACCGGACCCGACACGTCGTCGACCGCGAGCTCGGTGAACGCGTACCCGGTCAGCGCGGGGGCGGCGGGCAGGTCCGCCGGGACGAACCGGGGCCCGACCGCTTCCCGCAGCGCGACGAGCGAGCGCATGGCGTCGATCGCGGACCGGCGGGGGTCGGCCTGGCGGAACACGTCGTTGGACACCTCGAGTCCGAGCGGGCCCCGGTACCCGATGGCGAGCACCGCCGCGACGAGGTCGGCGACGGCGAACGAGCCCTGGCCGGGGAAGAGCCGGTGGTGGCGGCTCCACTGCGCGGCGTCCATGGTCAGCCGCGGCGCGTCGGCCAGTTGCAGTGCGAACACCTTGTCGCCGGGGATGACCCGGATCCCGGCGAGGTCACCGCCGCGGGCGAGCACGTGGAAGCTGTCCAGGCACAGCCCGAGGGCCGGGTGGCCGGCGCGGCGCACGATCCGCCACGCGTGCTCGTAGGTGTTGACGAACCGGCCCCAGGCGACCGCCTCGTAGGCGATGCGCAGGCCGCGGTCGGCGGCCCTGGTCGCCAGCAGGTGGAGGTGTTCGGTCGCGAGATCGTCGTCGTCCACCGCGTCGGGGGACAGCGTTGAGCAGACCAGGATGGTGTCGGTGCCGAGCTGTTCGAGCACGTCGAACTTGCGTTCCGCGCGCCGCAGGTTGGCGGCCAGCACGTCCGGCGGGACCGCCTCGAAGTCGTGGAACGGCTGGTAGAGGTCGATCGTCAGGCCGAGGTCGGCGCACCGCTGCCGCACCTCGCGTGGGGACCACGGCGCCGCCAGCAGGTCGGCCTCGACGATCTCGACACCGTCGAATCCCGCCGCGGCCGCGGCGATCAGCTTGTCCTCCAGCGTGCCCGACAGGCACACGGTGGCGATGCTCAGCCTCGGGCTGGCGGGGAGCGGCTCGGCGGTGACGGTCGCCGAGCGTTCAGTGGTGAGCATGTGGTTGCCTCCCGACGAGTTCCGCGTGTGCGAGGGTGTCGAAGTGCCGGCGCATCCTGGCGACGTCCGGTTCCCGGCCGGTGATGATGCGGAACGCGTCCGCCGCCTGGTGGACCGCCATCGGCCCGCCGGCCAGCACCCGGCAGCCACGTTCCCGTGCCACGCCGAGGAGTTCGGTCTCCAGTGGCCGGTACACGATGTCGGCGACCCACAGCCCGGGTCTCAGCAGCTCGGCCGGCAGAGGCAGTCCGGGGTGGGCCGCCATCCCGGTCGGGGTCGCGTGCGTCAGCCCGTCGGCGTCGCGCAACGCGCGGGCGAGCGCGTCCGCGTCCGCGAGCGGGACCGCCCGTCCGGCGCCGAAGCGGGCCGACAGGCCCGCGACCAGCGTCGTGCCGCGGTGGGGGTCGACGTCGAAGACGTGGAGCGTGCCCGCGCCGAGGGCGAGCAGGGCGTGGGCGACGGCGCTCCCGGCCCCGCCAGCGCCGAGCAGTACGACCGAGTCCAGCGCGGCGTCCGGCAGTCCCGCGCGGAACGCGCCGGCGAACCCGGTGAGGTCGGTGTTGTGCCCCACCGCCTGACCATCAGAGAACACCACCGTGTTCACGGCACCGATCGCGGCGGCGTCGGGGGAGAGGTCGTCGAGATGGTCGAGCACCAGCTGCTTGACCGGATGCGTGATGTTGAGACCGTGGTACCCGGCGAGGCGCGTGGCGGTCACGAGGTCGCCGACCGCCGTGGGGGACAGGCCGAGCTCGTCCAGGTCGAGGATCCGGTACAGGTACCGCACGCCGAGCGCGTCCGCCTCCCGTTCGTGCAGCGCCGGGGTCAGCGACGTGCCGATGCCGGACCCGATCAGGCCGACCAGGTAACCGGCGCGTTGATCACCGTCACGCGATGCCATGTCGCACTCCTCGGTGAGGCAATCGGTCGGCGCGTACGAACTAGATAGTTACTTATACGCCGACGGGTGGGTACCGCGGTAGTGCCGCCGGGCGCGCCGCGACGGAATCGCGGCGCGCCCGGGCGGTCAGTAGACCTCGATCTTGCCGGTCGAGCGGGGGCTCGCCGGGTCGTTGAAGAAGTACTCGCCCGTCTTCCGGAACGTGTGGGTGTACGACTCGCCCGGCGCGAGGCGCACGTCGAACAGGCCTTCGAAGAACTGGGTGGCGCCGCGGACACCGGCGTTGCCGGCGTGGTTGGTGAAGGTGACCGCGGTGCCGGCCGGGACGCGGAGGTGGGTGGGTGCCATGGCGTTGACCGCGGTCGACTCGGTGGCACCGACCGTGCCGGTCGCCGGGTCGTACGTGCGGCCGATCACGACCGTGTTGCCCACCGCGCTGCCCTCGACCGGCGCGCCCTGGACGGGCCTGCGGACGGCCGGCGGCGTCGGTGTCGGCGCGGGTGGGACGTCCCCGCCGAGCCTGAACGCCCACAGGAAGTCGCCGCGGGGCGCGGAGTTGCCGTAGGGGATGCCGGTGCCGCCCGCGTACACCGCGAGGTACTGCTCACCGTCCACCTCGTAGGTGATGGGGCTGCTGCTGATCGCCGCGCCGGTCTGGAACCGCCACAGCTCGCGGCCGTCGCGGGCGTCCAGGCAGAGCAGGTTGCCGTCGGGCTGCCCGATGAACAGCAGGTCGCTCGCGGTGGTGAGGATCCCGTTGCCGTGCGCGAGGGAGTAGGGCAGGTTCCTCTTCCACCGCACCAGGTTCGTACGCACGTCGACCGCGACGACGCCGCCGGTCTGGTACTCGCCAGGTGGCCGCAGCCCGTTGCTCGCCTCGGTGAGCGAGTGGGCCGCCGCCACATAGCCGAAGCCCGTGTAGACGCAGCCGGTGCTGTGGCTGAACGACTGGTGGTTCCAGTCGGCGCCGCCGCCGTGGCCGGGGATGGAGAGCACGGGCTCGTCCCAGTGTGGGGTGTAGAGGGAGCCCACGGTGTAGTTCGGTACCGCCCGTGCCGGGTGTCCGGGCACCGAGGTGCCCAGCGGCTGCTGGACCGGCCTGGTCTCGGTCCACGCGCCCTGGCGGGGGAACGGTTGTGTTGGCCAGGTCTTCTGCCTCGGGTCCTGCGGCACCGGTCGCTCGTCGATGCCCAGCGGCGCCTCGCCGGTCTCCCGGTCGAGGATGTAGTACATGCCGGTCTTGCTGCCGTAGATCACGACCTTCCGCAGGCGCCCGCGGATCCGCACGTCCGCGAGCACGGGCGCCATCACGTTGTCCATGTCCCAGAGGTCGTGGTGGATGGACTGGAAGTGCCACCGGTACTCGCCGGTCGCCAGGTCCACCGCGACGATCGAGTTGGCGAACAGGTTCTGGCCACCGCGCTCGGAACCGTCCTGTGAGGACCGGCTGCCCCGCGCGTTGCCGAAGGTCCAGTAGACGAGCCCGAGGTCCGGGTCGACCGCCGGGTGGATCCACGGGGTCGCGCCACCCGCACGCCAGGACTCGCCCTCCCAGGTGTCGTTGCCGAACTCGCCCGGCTCGGGGATGCCCCAGAAGTGCCAGAGGTACGTGCCGTCGTCCGCGTCGAGTGCGAGCCCGGCGCCGCGGTCGCCGTCGGCGGTGCCGACGAACAGCCGGCCGTCGTGGTAGGTGATGGCGACCTTCTCCATCCCGCCGTACTCGGTGATCTGCCGCTCCCACGCCACCACACCGGTCTCCTGGTCCAGCGCGATGATCCAGCTGCCCCTGCCGTGCGTGAAGACCTTGCCGTGGCCCACCGCCACGCCGCGGCGGGTCAGCGACCCCCGGGTCTGGCGGTAGATCCACTTCGTGGCGCCGGTCGCGCCGTCCACGGCGAACACGTTGCCCTGCGCGGACTCGAGGTACAGCACGCCGTCGACGGCGACGGCGGTGCTCTGGCTGTTGCCGGCGGCGAGCCCGCCCTCGATCGAGTTCATCCACGCGGCCCCGAGCCTCGTCACGTTGCCGCGGTGGACGTCGCGGAGCGCGGAGTAGTTCTGGTTGCCGAGGTTGCCGCCGACCTTCGGGAAGTCGCGGCCGCCCGGCGTGGTCGCGATCGGCCGGTGACCACGTGTCCCGGGTTCGGCGATCGCGGGCGTGCCGGACAGCGCGCCGGCCGCCACGCCCACGGCGGCCGCGGCCGCGCCCTTCATGAGTTCTCTGCGCTGGATCTCCGGCATGCCGCGCTACCTCCGTCGTTGGAAAGCGAGGTGGTCCGTCTAGCGGACTATCTGGACTGTGGGGCGGTTCAGCGTAAGCTCGGTCCGTCGTGCTTCACAAGACCGACATGGTTCATCCGGTCCATTCCTTGGACCTCACGAAAGGCCAGCCCGTGAACAGACGAGCATCGACGATGATGACCGCGATCGTGAGCGCCGCGGTGGCCACCGCGGCCACCCTGGTCGCCGTCGGCGTACCGGCGGCGGCGAACGACCGGGACCGGACCGGCGCCAGGGAACTGGGCAACCCGGACTACGGCGTGTGCCGCGGCGTGCGGCCGCAGTGCTACCACGACTGGGGCAACTTCGACCTCTCCCAGGGGATCCGGGTGCTGGTCTACTCGCGCACCGCCGGCCCGCGGCACGCGAACCTCGGGCCCGCGCTCCCGGCGGGGCTCAACCCGCCGCTGTCCGACGCCAACGTGGCGCAGAAGGCGATCGTCCGGCTGGGGCAGGAGAACGGGTTCGCCGTCGACTGGACCGAGGACGTCACACAGCTCTCGTCCGCGGGCCGGCTGTTCCCCTACAACGCCGTGGTGTTCCTCTCCACCACGCGGGACACGCTCGACGACGCCGCGCAGACCGCGCTGCGCCAGTACATCCGGGGCGGCGGCGGGTTCGTCGGGATCCACAACGCGTTCGGCACGGAGTACAACTGGCCCTGGTACGAGGGCCTGCTCGGCAACGCGAACTACTACGACCACGGCCCGTACCAGCCGGGCACGGTGCGGACGACCGACCGCAAGGACGTGTCCACGAAGGACCTGCCGAGCCGCTGGGCGTTCACCGACGAGTGGTACAACCTGGTCCCCTTCCCGAGCGACGTGCGGGTGCTGGCCGAGGTCGACGAGTCGTCCCTCGCCGGCGGCGTGCGTGGCAGCATGGGACATCCCGGCCACGGTGACCACCATCCGGTTACCTGGTGCCAGTACTACGACGGCGGCCGGTCGTGGGTGACCACCCTCGGCCACGACGCCAACGCGTTCACCGGAACGTCCACAGCGGACGGTTCGGTGTACTTCCAGAAGATGGTCGTCGGCGGCATCCGGTCCGCGGCGGGCGCGGAACCGTTCTGCCGGTAGGCTGTCGGGCGCGGCGGCACCGGCCGCCGCGCCCCGCTCAAAGCCCGAGATAGATCTGCCGCACCCGGGGATCACGGCGGAGCTCCGCCGAGGTGCCGGTCATCGCCACCGCACCGTTCTCCATCACCAGGCACGTCCTGGTGGCCTCGAACGTGAGTTTCGCGTTCTGCTCGACGAGCAGCAACGCGTGTCCCGTGGCACGCAGCCGTTGCAGCACCTCGAGGATGTCCTCGATGAGCTTCGGCGACAGCCCCATCGACGGTTCGTCGAGCAGGATCAGCCGCGGCTTCGACATCAGCGCCCGGCCGACCGCCAGCATCTGCTGCTGGCCACCCGACAACGCGCCCGCGAGGCGATGCCGCATCTCGCCGAGGACGGGGAACAGGTCGAACACCTCGCGCAGGGTGTCGAGCGTCGACCCCGTCCACTTGCGCACGTACGCCCCGAGCAGCAGGTTCTTCTCGACCGTGAGGCCGGGAAAGACGTGCCGCCCTTCCGGCACGTAGCCGATGCCGTGCCGGACGACGTTGCGGGCCTTGACCTTCGTGAGGTCGCGATCGCCGAACCGGATGGTCTCCGCGGTCCTCGGCACCAGCCCCATCAGCGCCTTGAGCGTGGACGTCTTGCCCGCGCCGTTGGCGCCGATGATGCCGACGCACTCGCCCGCGCCGACGGTGAAGCTCACCGAGCTGACCGCCCGCACCCCGCCGTAGTGAACGGAAAGACCCGACACCACCAACTCGTCCGTGTTCGTGATGGTGTTCGTCACCCTGCCACCTCCGACTCCACCTCGGCCGCGACCTCGTCGGTGTTCATCGAGTCGCCGAGGTAGGCCTCGATCACCTCCGGGCGCACGGCCACCTCCGCCGGCGTGCCGTCGGCGATCACGCTGCCGCTCGCGAGAACGGTCACCCGGTCGCACAACGACATGACGAGCCCCATGTTGTGCTCGATCAGCACCACTGTCACCCCACTGTCGCGAATGGACCGTACGATCTCGCTCAGCTGGCCCACCTCCTGGCCGTTGAGCCCGGCGGCGGGTTCGTCGAGGAGCAGCAGCGTCGGCTTGGTCGCCATGGCCCTGGCGATCTCCAGCCTGCGCTGGATGCCGTACGGCAGCGACCGGGGTGCGGCGGCGGCGAAGTCGGTGAGCCCGAACCGCGCGAGCAGCTCGTCGGCCCGCGCCCGCAGCGCGCGTTCGTCACGCAGCACGCCGATCGGCCACAGGAGATAACGCCACACGCGCCACATCGACGACCGGTCGAGCGCGACCAGGACGTTGTCCCGCACGGTCATCTGCCCGAAGAGCCGCAGGTTCTGGAACGTCCTCGCGAGCCCCAGCCGCGACAGCTGGTGCGGGCGGCGCCCGGTCACGACTCGCCCGTCCACGGACGCGGACCCCGACGACACGCTGTAGATGCCGCTGACGATGTTGAACAACGTGGTCTTGCCCGACCCGTTCGGCCCGACCACGCCGCGGATCTCCCCGGGCCGCACCGACATCGACACCTCCGACAGTGCCATCAGGCCGCGGAAGTGCTTGCTGATCCCCGAGATCTCCAGGGCCGCGCCCGGCCGGCCGGCCGCCACCCGTTCGGGCGCGAACGGCCGCAGCGTGGCGCGTTCGTCCGCGGTCCGCCTGCGCCGCACCGCGGCGAGCAGCCGGGACGGGATGCCGGCGAGGCCGGTCGGGGCGAACACGACCATGAGCACGACCACGGCGCCGAAGCCGAGTTGCGCGTACACGGAGAAGTCGACCAGCGCCTCCCGGACCAGCGACAGGGCGATGGCGCCGATGACGCAGCCGAGGATGCTCTGCCGCCCGCCGATGATCACCATGGCGAGCAGGAGGAACATGTTGGCGATGCTGAAGGTCTCCGGTGCGACGTAGCGGATGAGCCCGGCGTACAGCACGCCGGCGACCCCGCCGTACAGGCTCGAGAGCACGAACGCGGTCATCCGCAGGACCGGCACCGGCGCGCCGACCGCGCCGGCCGCCAGGGAGTCGTCGCGCATCGCCCGCATGCGCCGGCCGAGCCCGGTGTTGGCGACGAACCCGGCGAAGCCGAGTGCCAGCGCGAACACGATCAGCTCGAAGTAGTAGTAGAGGTACTCGTTCGACATGTCGATGCCGAACACCGGCGGTACCGGGATGCCGGAGATACCGTCGGCGCCGCCGGTGATGGTGCTGTTGGTGACCCAGTTGGTGAACGCCAGCGCGAGCCCGAGCGTGACGATGCCGAGGTAGTGCGACTGCATCCGCAGCGCGGGGATCCCCACGAACACCCCGAACAGCGCGGCCGCGAGGATCGCGAGCACCGCCGAGGTCCAGAAACCGAACCCGGCCCTGGTGGTGAGGATGGCGACGGCGTAGGCGCTGACCCCGAAGAACGCGACCTGGGCGAGGTTGATCTGCCCGCCGACGCCCAGCGCGAGGCCGAGGCCGATGGCCAGCAGCGCGAACACGATGGCGATGTCCATGACGTGGATGCCGTACAGGCCCAGCTGGTAGGGCAGGAACCAGGCGGCGATCCCGACGACCGCGAAGCCGCCGATGCGTAACCTCATGCTCGGTTCACCGTCCGCTCGCCGAACAGGCCCGTCGGCTTGATCATGATGACGACGGTGAACACCAGGAACACCACCAGCTCCGAGTAGGCCTGGAACCGGCCCGCCGCGTAGGAGTCGAGGACGCCGATCGCGAGCCCGCCCACGATCGCGCCGGGGATGTTCCCGAAGCCGCCGAGGATCGCCGCGGCGAACCCTTTGATGCCAAGAGAACCGCCGAGCGTCGGGTTGACGTACAGCATCGGGGCGACCAGTGCGCCCGCCAGTGCCGCGAGGCCGGCGCCGATGGCGAAGGCGATCGCGTTGCTGCGGCCGACGTGGATGCCGACCGCGGTGGCCGCCTCGTGGTCCATCGCCACCGCCTGCATGGCCGCACCCCGCTTGGTGCGTTGCAGGAACAGCACGAGCGCCACCGTCGCGAGCGCGGCGATACCGAGCACCACGAGGCTGTAGGTCCGCACGCGGATGCCGAACACGTCGAGGGGTTCGGTGTCCACAGGGGACGGCACGGCGTGCCCGGTGGCACCCCAGATGATCGTGGCGAGAGCTTCGAGGACCATGCCGAAGCCGATCGTGCCGATCAGCATGAGGTCGAAGTCCTTGTTCTCCAACGGGCGCAGCACCCGCTCGATGACGAGCCCGATCATCCCGGTGACCGCCATGGCCACCGGGATCGAGACGAAGAACGGCAGGTGCGCGGACATGTAGAACGTCGACGCCGCGTAGGCGCCGATCATCACCACCTGGCCGTGCGCGAAGTTGACCAGGCCCATGGTCCGGTAGACGATGGAGAACCCCATCGCGACCAGGGCGTAGACGGCCCCGAACCCGAGGCCGCCCACGAGCGTCTGGAAGAAGACCTCCATTTCTCAGCCGGCGGATTCCGCGACGAGCTTGCCGGAGGTGATGACGCCGATCGACGTGGCGTGGATGCCCACCCCGGTCTTGTCGAACTTGAAGTCGCCGAGCAGCCCGTCGTAGGAGGTCGCGCGGATCTCGTCGGCCAGCTTCTGGCCCGTGGCGCCGTTCGAGTTCTTCAGCGCGGTGAACACGATGTTGGCGCCGTCGTAGGCCTTCGCGCCGTGCAGCTCGGCCTCCTCGTCATGGGCGTCCTGGTAGGCCTTGGCGAACGCGCGGGACGCGTCGTCGGTGTCGTTGCTCAGGTACGGCGAGCTGACCACGGTGCCCTCGGCGTTGGCCGCGCCCGCCGTCTCCAGGTACACCGGGGTGCCCATCGGCGCCGCGCCCGCGATGGTGGCGGTGATGCCCAGTTCCCTGGCCTGCTTGACGATCAGCCCAGCCGCGACCTCCTCGGCGCCGATGAACAACACCTCGGGGTTCTTCTGCCGGATGGCGGTCAGCGCGGCGCTGAAGTCCTTCTGGTCGGTGGTGACCACCTGGTCGTCGACGGGCGTGATCCCGCGGCCGGACAGCGCCTTGGTGAACGCCTCCCGTTCACCCTTGCCGAACGAGCCGTTGTTGGAGATCACCGCGATGGTCTTGAAGCCCTTGTCGTCGACCAGGTACTTGGCGAGGGTCTCGTCGTAGGTGACGCTCGTCGGTCCGTTGTAGAAGGCGAACGGGCTGCCGGCGGCCGCGATGGCGGGGGACTGGCCGGAGGTGATGTTCGGGATCCTGGCCTGCTGCAGCACCGGGATCATGGCGACGGTGACGGCGCTCTCCGCGGTGCCGATCATGGCGACGAAGCCCTCGCTCGCGAGCTTGCGGGCGAGGTTGGTGCCGACGGTCGGGTCGCCCTGGTCGTCGAACAGTTCCAGCTCGATCTTGCGGCCGTTGATGCCGCCCTTGGCGTTCCACTCGTCGGCGGCGAGCTTCGCACCCTTCCACTCCCACTGGCCGAGTGAGGACAGCTGCCCGCTCTGCGCGTTCACGACCGCGATCTTGACGGGACCCTCGGAGCTTTCCTGGTTGGACGACGAGCTACCGGGTGCGGCGCACGCGCTGGTCGCGAGGGCGAGTGCGGCGGCCGAAAGGACTAACCGTTTCGTTAATTTCGGGGACATGAAGGTTCTCACCTCGTTGTGGGATGGATAGGGCGGGGTCAGTCGAACGCGCCGCGGTAGATGTCCTTGATGTTCCAGTGTCCTGGGGTGGGGACCGGTTCGTTCACCATCGGGACGTCGAGCACCGCCGGTCGGCGGCGTTCGATCGCCGTGCGCAGCGCCGCGGCCAGATCCGCCGGCTTCTCGACGAGGTAGCCGTCGGCGCCGCACGCTCGGCCGTAGGCGGCGAAGTCGGGGGAGTAGGGGTTGCCGTCGGGGTCGGTGAACTCGCAGCCGTAGCTGGCACCGAAGCTCGCGGCCTGCAGGTCGGCGATCGTGCCGTGCGCGCGGTTGTTCATCACCAGGAAGATCACCGGCAGCCCCTGCTCGACCGCCATCGGCACGGCGGGCAGCTGCGCGCTCATCCCGCCGTCGCCGATGAGGGCGACGACCACCCGGTCCGGGTCGGCGAGCTGCACCCCGACGGCGGCGGCCGGGCCGAAGCCCATGGTGGACAGGCCACCCGGGGTGACGAACCGGCCGGCCGGCGGCAGCTCGTAGCACTGCGCGACGCCGTTCTTGTTCCAGCCGACGTCGGTGACGAGGACCGCGTCGGCGGGCAGCGTGTCGCGCAGGTCGGTGAGGATGCGTTCCGGGCGGAGCGGGAAGTCGTCGCTGCGGCCGCGTTCCCGGCTCGCGGCGAACAGCTCGTGCCGCTCCGCCGCGATCGTCTCACGCAACGCGGGCCGCTGTGTCCGTTGTGGACTGAGTGCGGCCACGGCGTCGGCGATGGCGCCGACCGCGAGCGTGACGTCGGCGACGGCGCCGATCTCGACGGGGTAGTTGCGGCCGATCTCGGCGGGGTCGATGTCGATCTGGATGAGCCGCCCCGGCGGGAACTGCCAGGTGTAGTCGGAGTTCCACGAGCTGGCGTCGGTCTCGGCGAACCGGGTCGCGAGCGCCAGCACCACGTCGGCGTCCATCGTGTACTTGTTGGTGAGGTCGAGCCCCCAGAACCCGGTCATGCCCATGACGAGCGGGTGCCGGTCGTCGACCGTGCCCTTCGCCATGAGGGAGTGCGCGATGGGGATGTCGAGGTGTTCGGCGAGCCGCAGCAGCGCCGCCCGGCCCTGCTCGTCGCGCAGCCCGCCGCCGACGTAGATCAGCGGCTTCTCGGCGCCGACGAGTGCCTCCGCGATCCGGTGTGCGTCCTCCCGCGGCAGCGCCGGGGCCGTGCTGTGCGCGACGAGCGGGTACGCGGTCGCCGACTCCGCCGGGACCTGGCGGGAGAACAGGTCCATGGGGATGTTCAGCAGGACCGCGCCCGGCCGGCCGGAGGTCGCCGTCCAGAAGGCGCGCTCGGTGTACCGTGCGATGTCCTCCGCGCGATGCGCGTGCCAGGCCCGCTTCACGAACGGCGTGTAGATCGAGGTCTGGTCAGCGTCGGCGTGGAGGTTGACCTCCTGGTGGGGGTGGCGCCCGTGGTAGTAGGACGGGATGTCGCCCGCGATGGTGATCAGCGGCACCGAGTCCAGCGCGGCGGTCGCGACACCGGTGACGGCGTTCATCATCCCCGGTCCCACGTGGACCAGCAGCACGCCCGGCTTTCCCGTCATGCGTGCGTAGCCGTCGGCGGCGTGTGCGGCGGCCTGCTCGTGCCGGGCGATGACGAACCGGATCTCGCTGCGGCTCATGGCGTCCAGCAGTGCGATGTTGGTGTGGCCGCAGGTGCCGAAGACGTACTCGACGCCGTAGGACTCCAGCTGCGTGACCAGTGCTTCGGCCGCGGTGATCGTCATGACTGCCCCCAGATGGACATGCCCCGCAGGACGAGGGTCTTGATCACGGTGTAGTCGTCGATCATCTGGGCCGGTGCCTCCCGCCCGAAACCGGAGTCCTTCACGCCACCGAACGGGACGTGGTCGAGCCGGTAGTTCGACGACCCGTTCACGATCAGCCCGCCGACCTGCAGGTCCCGCCACGCCTGGAACACCGTGGCGATGTCCCCGGTGAACAGGCCGGCCTGCAGGCCGTACCTGCTGGCGTTGCACGCCTCGATCACGTCGGCGAGGTTGTCGAACGGGAGCACGGCGACGAGCGCGCCGAACACCTCCTCGGTCACGAGCGTCGCGTCGGCGGGCGGGTCGGCGACCACCGCGGGCCGCAGGGTCGCGCCGTCGCGTTCGCCGCCGACGACGAGCCGGCCACCGGACGCCGTGGCCTGCGCGATCCACTTCTCCACGCGGGTGGCGGCGTCCTCGTCCACCATGGAGCCGACGTCGGTGGCCGGGTCGAGCGGGTCGCCGACGGTGAGCCCGGCGACCTCTTTCGCGAACAGGTCGACGAACTCGTCGAACCGCTCGCGCTGCACGTACACCCGCTGCACGGAGATGCAGCTCTGGCCGGAGTTGCTGTACCCGGTGCGGGCGCAGATCCTGGCCGCGTGCGCGAGGTCCGCGTCCGCGCACACGATCGTCGCCGCGTTGCCGCCCAGCTCCAGCACGAGCCGTTTCGCCCCGGCGGCGCGGGCGACGGCCGCGCCCGTCTCGGGGCTGCCGGTGAAGCTGATGACGCTCACCTCGGGTGCCGCGCACAGTGCGGCGCCGACGTCGCCACCGCCGTGCAGCAACTGGACCGCCTCGGCCGGCATGCCGGCCTCGAGCACGAGCGCGACCATCGCGGCGGTGGTCGCCGGGGCCTGGGGCGGCGCCTTGACGAGCGTGGTGTTCCCCGCCGCGAACGACGCGCCGAGCTTGTGTGCGAGGAGGTTCGCCGGCGCGTTGAACGGCGTGATGGCGAGTGCGACGCCGGCGGGCGCGCGGTAGGTGAGGGCCGTGTTCCCCACGCCGCGGGCCCAGCCCGCGACCGCCAGGTTCTCGCCGCCGATCCGCCGGGCCTCGGCCGCGCAGACGGCGAAGGTGTCCGCCACGCGGTCCAACTCGCCCAGACCGTCCTTGAGCGGCTTGCCCAGCTCGCGGGCGATCAGCCGGGCGATGCCGGCGCGGTGGGCCGTGGCGAGGGCCGAGGCGCGGTCGAGGGTCTCCGCCCGGGTGGCGGGCGCCAGCGCGGCGACCGTCCGGGCCCCGGTGCTGGCGAACTCCCGTGCCGTCTCGACCTGCTCGGGCGACGCGGGACAGGCGCGCGAGACGACCGCGCGGACGTACGGACCGACGCGGTCGGTCGGGGTGCCCCGCGTGGTCCACTCACCCGCCACGTACGCCGGTGCTTCGGTGATCGAGTCGGATTTGGCCTGTTCGAGAAGGTCGGTCAGCACCACAGTGCTCCTCGTGAACCATCAAACGGTACAACTAGACCGCTGTACGGACTGGGTGTAACGTACGGCCCGCCACTTTCGCTGGCAAGTCCCCCGAGCCGAGGAAACTGGACGAGGCGGAGGCGAAGCGGCGACGATGTGGTGTTGCCGTGGCAGGAAGGGAAGTCGTGGTGAAGTCGACCGGCGCGGAGCGGGCCGCCGAGCAACGTCTCGCCGCGGGCGATGTCGGTGAGCCCGGCAGTGAGACGGGCTCGGAGACCCAGGGCGTGCGCAGTGTCCAGCGCGCCATCGACATCCTCGGGTTGCTCACCGAGACCACGCCGGCGATCTCCGTCGGCGAGATCGTGCGGGCCACCGGGCTCGCCAAGACGACCGTGATCCGGCTCGTGCAGACCCTCGAGCAGAACGGACTCCTGTGGTCCACGGCCAAGGGCTACATGGCCGGCCCGAGCCTGTGGCGCTGGGCGCACCTCGCCCGGAGCAGCTGGGAGCTGCCGCCCGAGACGAAGGAGCTGATGCGCGGTCTCGCGCAGCGGCAGCGAGAGACCGTCAACCTCTACGTGGCCCGCGACATCTACCGCGTCTGCGTCGCCCAGCAGGAAAGCCCGCAGCCGCTGCGCCACGTCGTGCACGTCGGCGACGAGCTGCCGCTGTGGGCGGGTGCCTCGTCGAAGATCCTGCTGCGCAACGCCGACGGCGCGCACCTCGCCCGGGTGGCCCGCAGCTCGCCGTACGGGCCGGACTACCTCGACTCCCTGCGTGCGCAGATCGACGAGGCGGCCGTGCGTGGCTACGCCTTCAGCCACGGTGAACGTGAGGCCGGGCTCTCCGCCGTCGCGGTCGGAGTGCTCGGCCGGTCCGGTTCGGTGATCGCCGCGCTGTCGCTGTCCGGGCCGACGGTCCGTTTTCCCGACGAACGCATTCGCGAGTTCGTCGCCGCGCTCCACGAAGTGTCCGGGCACATGACCGAACGCGGCTTCGACCACCCGTTCCGCATGTAGGTTCGCCGGCAGGTGCGGGTGGCCTTCTGAGTTCTGCGCGTCATTCGCAGAAGGAGTAGACGCATGGAAAAAACACCGTTGCACGGAGTTCGGGTGCTCGACCTGACCAACGTGCTCGCCGGTCCGTACTGCAGCTACCAGCTGATGCTCTTCGGCGCCGAGGTCGTCAAGGTCGAGGTGCCCGGATCCGGTGACCTGGCACGGCATCTCGGTCCGGACCCCGAGCTGAACCGCACCGGTGTCGGCGCCTCCTTCCTCGCGCAGAACGCGGGCAAGAAGTCGATCGAGCTCGACCTGAAGGACGCCGCGCAACGGACGAACTTCGAAAACCTGATCCGTGGAGCGGACGTGCTGCTCGAGAATTTCCGGGCCGGCGTGCTCGCCCGGCTGGGATTCGGTTGGGAGCGGCTGCGGGAAATCAACCCCGCACTGGTGTACTGCGCCATCTCGGGCTTCGGGCAGACCGGCCCGATGAGCCAGGCGCCGGCCTACGACCAGATCATCCAGGGGCTGTCCGGGATGATGAGCATCACCGGCACCGAGGAGACCGCGCCACTGCGGGTGGGTTTTCCCGTGTGCGACACCGTCGGCGGGTTGATGGCCGCGTTGTCGATCTCGGCGGCGCTGGTGGGCCGGGAGCGCACCGGCGAGGGGTGCTTCCTGGACCTGTCGATGCTCGAGGCGTCGATGTCGGCGATGGGCTGGCCGGTGACCCATTACCTGATCAGCGGTGTCCGGCCGGCGCCGATGGGCCAGCAGAACGTGACCGCGGCCCCGTCCGGCACCTTCGAGACCGCCGACGGGCTGCTCAACATCGCCGCGAACCGGCAGGCCCAGTTCGAGAAGCTGTGCCGGCTGCTGGACCGCGACGACCTGGTGACCGATCCGCTGTTCGCCGACCGCGAGGCACGCAAACAGAACCGGGACAAGCTGAACGACGAGCTGAACCGGGAGCTGCGCAAGCGCACGGCGGCGGAGTGGGAGCGGCTGCTGCCCCCGATCGGCGTGCCGGCCGCCCGCATTCTCGACGTGTCGCAGGCGGTGGAGTCCGAACAGTTGGCGCACCGGGGTTTCTTCACCGACGTGCCGTTCCCCGGTGACCCCGCCCGGACCGTGCGCACCAGTGGGAACGGGGTGCTGATCGACGGTGAGCCGCTGCACGCGGCGGGTGCGCCGCCGCTGCTGGGCCAACACAACGCGGCGATCGATGACTTCGTCACCCGCTGGCGCGACGGTGATCGCCCGGTGTCCGTCGCGGAGTACGACCGGTGAGTACCACGTCGGAGACCGCCGACTGGTGGGCGACGGGCATCGTGCGCATGGCGCCCGGCGTGGTGGAGCTGCGGGGCATCCCCGTCCAGGAGCTGATCGGGTCGATCGACTTCGTCTCGATGATCTGGCTGATGGTCCGCGGCGAGCGGCCCGGCGCACGCGAGGCCGCACTGCTGGAGGCGGCACTGGTCGCCTCGGTCGACCACGGCCCGCAGGCACCCTCGATCGCGATCGCCAGGATGACCGCCACCTGCGGCGTCGGCCTCAACAACGCGATGGCCTCCGGCGTCAACGCCCTCGGCGACTCACACGGCGGCGCCGGCCAACAGTGCGTCGAGGTCCTCACCGAGATCGTGGCGCTGGAGGACGGGGGGACCGACCTCGCGGCGGCCGTCGCGCAGGTCGTCGCCCGTCATCGCTACGTCCCAGGTTTTGGGCACCGCTTCCACCCCGTCGACCCGCGCCGCGACCCGCTGCTCGCCCTCGTGGACGCCGCGGCCGCGGACGGCGTGGTGGCCGGCAGGCACCTGCGCGCGGCCCGTGCCGTCGAGGCGTTCCTCAACGAGGGCAGGACCAGGCCCGTGCCGATGAACGTCGACGGCGCCACCGCCGTGATCTACGCCGAGCTGGGGTTCGCCCCGCCGCTCGCGCGGGGGCTGTTCGTGCTCAGCCGCAGCGTCGGCATCCTCGCCCACGCCTGGGAGGAGACCACCCAGGGCATGCGCAACAAGGGACCCATCCCGCGTTCGATCCTCCCGACGTACCGAGGAGAGTCCGGTGCGGCCGGCACCCACTGATGCCGCTTGCGGACAGTCGGTGTCAGCTGCTCGCCGGCGTGGTGGTCGGAGTGGCTTCGTCGCGGAGTAGGGCCGCCACTTCGGCTCGTTCCTTCGGGCCCCAGGTCTCGTGGGTCGCCAGGATGCCGATGAGGCCGATGACGGCGGCGGTGACGTAGAGCAGTGCGGCGCCGGGCCAGCCGATGGCGCCGACGGCGAGGCCGGCGAGCAGGGGTGCGAAGCCGCCGAGTGAGGCGGCGAGCTGGTAGCCGAGGGACGCGCCGGAGGTGCGGGTGCTGGTGCGGAACTGTTCGGTGAGGTCGGCTCCGAGTGCGACCTTCATCGGCCGGTCCTTTCTGGCGACCTAGTTGCGCGAACCGCTCAACAACGTGTTCTCCACGCCTGGATTACGCGTTAATGGTGGTTGATGTGAGCGAATCGAGCAACATAGTTGACTTGATCGCGCAACTGTGGACACCATGCTGGGTGGCGGACGGACACGACGAGGAGGCGAGGCCGGTGGCTCGGGTGCTCGTCATCGGCGACGATCTGACCGGCAGCAACGCGACCGGTGCGCGGTTCGCCCGCGCGGGCCTGCGAACCATCTCGGTGACCGGGGTGGACCGGGTGCCGGGTGCGCTGGACGCCGATGTCGTGGTGCTCAACACCGGCACTCGGCACGCGGACCCCGACCGTGCCAGGGCCGCCGTGCGGGCGGCTGCCACGGCCGCGCCCGACGTGCGGCTGCTGGTGAAACGGGTCGACACCACGTTGCGCGGCAATGTCGGCGCCGAGGTCGACGCCCTGCTGGACGTGCTCGGCCCGGACGTGCGTGCTCTTGTCGTGCCGGCCTTCCCGGACGCCGGGCGGACCACGGTCGGCGGGTTGCACCTGGTCGACGGAACTCTGCTCACCGAGACCTTCGCCGCCCGCGACGCGCTCACCCCGGTGCGGTCCTCGCGGGTGGCCGCCGTGCTTCGGCAGGGCACGGGGCGGTCGATCGCCGAGGTGCCGTTGGACGTGGTGCAGGCCGGCCCGCGTGCGGTGGCCGAAGCGCTGGTCGTGACCGACGCCCAGCTGGTGGTGTGCGACGCCGCGACCAACGCCCACCTGAGCCATATCGCGGAGGCCGCCGAGTTGGTGCGGTCCGGACAGGGCACCCGGTGGATCGCGGTGGACAGTGGGCCGTTCGCGGTCCGGTTGGCCGGCGCGATGGGCATCGGCCCGGGCACCCGGATCCGCCGTCCCGTGCTGGCCGTGGTCGGCAGCATCACCTCGACCACCCGCGACCAGATCCTGGAGACCGAACAGGTCCTCAGCGCGCGGTTCGTCGATGTCGCGCTCGACGCGCTGGACCCGCGTGCCATCGCCGCCGCGGCGACCCGGCTGGTGCACGCCGGCACGTCGGTGGTCGGCATCCGCACCGTGCCACCCGACCCGGGCGGCACGATGGACCCCATCGCCGCCGCGCGTATTCCCGGTGTGCTGGCGGAGGCCGCCGCGCTGTTGCTGGCCGAGCACCGCTTCGGTGGCCTGTACGCCACCGGCGGCGACATCGCCGAAGCGATCACCGGCGCGCTGGCCAGCGACGGGTTCGCCATCCACACCGAGGTGGCACCGCTGGCGGTGGCCGGCCGGCTGGTCGGCGGCCCGCACGACGGGTTGCCGTTCGCCACCAAGGGCGGCCTCATCGGCGACCGGTCGGCCGCCGTCGCGTGCCTCGAACACCTCGCCGCGGTCAGCGCGAGCCACGAAAGAGAGGAACAACCCCAGTGACAACCGAGTCGACGACTGAGTCGTCCCGGCCCGTGCTCGCCATCACCCTCGGTGATCCGGTGGGCATCGGCCCGGAGATCACCGCCCAGGTGCTCGCCGAACCGGCGGCCACGCGGACCGCGCGGCCACTGGCGGTGGGTGATCCGGCGTCGTTGCGTCGCGCGATCGAGGTCTGCCGGCTCGACCTGCGGGTCAACCCGATCGGCGCGGTCGCGCAGGCACGGTTCGAGCCCGGCGTGGTGGACGTCCTGGACGTCGGTGTGCCCACCGCGGACCTGCCGTGGGGCACGGTCGACGGCACCGCCGGCCGGGCCGCGGTCGCCGCGATCGAGATGGCCACCAGGGCCGCGCTCCGTGGCGAGGCCGACGCCGTGGTGACCGCGCCGATCAACAAGGAGGCCATCTGGGCCGCCGGGTCGAAGCACCTCGGACACACCGAGATGCTGGGCGAGCTGACCGGGTCGAGCCGGTTCAACACGATGTTCTGGGTACGCGGGCTGAAGATCTTCTTCGCCACCCGCCACCTGTCCCTGCGCGAGGCCCTGGATCGGATCACCGAGCCGAACATCGAGCACGCCATCCGCGAGGCGTACGTGGCGCTGCGGGTGTTCGGCACCGCGGCGCCCCGGTTGGCCGTCGCCGCGCTCAACCCGCACGGCGGGGAGAACGGGAAGTTCGGCGACGAGGAGATCACCGCGATCGCGCCGGCGGTGCGCACGGCCCAGGCCGACGGGCTGGACGTGACCGGGCCGGTACCCGCGGACTCGGTGTTCCACCAGGGACTGCAGGGCCGCTACGACGGTGTGCTGTCGCTGTACCACGACCAGGGCCACATCGCGTCGAAGACCGTGGACTTCGCCGGCACCGTGTCCGTGACGGTCGGCCTGCCGATCCTGCGCACCTCGGTCGACCACGGCACCGCGTTCGACATCGCGGGCACCGGCAAGGCCGACGCGGGCACGATGCGCGCGGCGTTCGCGGCGGCGGTGGAGCTTGCGCCCTTCGCCAGCCGGCTGCGGGAAACCTACCCACCCGACACCGTGACCCAGCGGAGCTAGGGGAGAGATGTGTTGAGCAACAAGGATGTTGCCGTGCCGGCGAAGCGGTGGGTGTACGTCATCCCGGTCGCCGCCGTGATGTACATGCTCGCCTACATCGACCGCACCAACGTCGCGCTGATCCTGCCGTACGTCGGCAAGGAGCTGCCGCTGTCGGCGAGCGCGACGGGGTTCGCCAGCGGGATCTTCTTCGTCGGCTACCTGGTGCTCCAGATACCCGGCGCCGTTCTCGCGGCGCGGTGGAGTGCCCGCAAGACGGTGCTCATCCTGATGATCGCGTGGTCGGTCGCCGCGACCGCGTGCGGGCTGGTGCAGACCGAGTTCCAGCTGTACGTGGCCCGGTTCGTGCTGGGCGTGTTCGAGGGTGGCGTGTGGCCCGCCGTGCTGATCCTGCTCGCGTCCTGGTTCCCGCAGCGGGAACGGGCCAGGGCCAACGCGTTGTGGATGGCCTGCCTGCCGGTGTCGGCGATCCTGATGTCCCCGCTGTCCGGTTGGATGCTGGAGCACATGTCCTGGCGGTGGGTGTTCGTGCTGCAGGGCCTGCCGCCGCTGGTGTGGGCGGTGGTGTGGTGGCTGGTGATCGCCGACCGGCCGGCTCGGGCGCGGTGGATCTCCACGGCCGAACGCGAACACGTGGAGACCGAGCTGGCGCGCGAGGAGGCCGCCAAACCGAAGACCCGGCAGGACGGTTACGGTCGTGCGCTGCGGAACCCGGCGGTGCTGCTGCTGGTCGCGGTCTACTTCTGCTGGATCACCGGGTTCTACGGGTTCTCGCTGTGGTTGCCGTCGGTCGTCAAGGGCATGACCGGCGGCGGGTCGTCCGGTCTGGTGGGGTGGCTGACCGCGATCCCGTACACGGTGGCGTTCGTCGCGATCATCGGCACGGCGGCGTGGTCGGACCGCACCGGGAACCGGCGTGCCGCCATCGCGGTGCCGCTGGCGGTGGCCGTGGTGGCGTTGCTGCTCGGGCAGCTCGTGCACGGCTCGGTGGTGGTGCAGCTGGTGCTGCTGTGCGTGGTGGCCGCCGGGGTGTACGCGCCGTACGGCCCGTTCTGGGCCGTGCCGAGCACGATCCTCCGGTTCGAGGTCGTGGCGGTGGCCCTCGGCCTGATCAACGCGCTGGGCAACCTCGGCGGGTTCGCCGGTCCGTACCTGGTCGGCTGGCTCACCGACGTGACCGGCCACAGCAGCACGGGTTTCCTGGTGCTGGCGGGCTTTCTCACCGTGGCGATGGCTATCGTGCTGTTCGGGCTACGGTCGACGAGCGAGGCGGAGGCGGGTGAGGTCGAGTTGTCCTACAGCCGGGCGGAGTCATGACCGCCGTGCCACGCCAGACCACGACCCAGCGGCGTGAGCTGCTGCTCGCCGCGGTGCGCGATGGTGAGAACGGCATCCAGCAGCTCGCCGACCAGTTCGGCGTCTCGCTGTCCACGATTCGCCGGGACCTGACGGAACTGGCCAGGGAAGGGCACGTGGTCCGGACCTACGGCGGCGCGCTGGACACCGCGTACGCCGTGGAGCGAACCCTGCGCGAGAAGGACACGATCAACGCCGAGGAGAAGGACGCGGTGGCCATGGCGGCGGCCGCGCTGGTCGGCGACGGCGAGGTCGTGTTGCTGGACGCGGGTACCACCACCGGCCGGCTGGCCCGCCACCTGGCCGACCGGTCCGGCCTGACCGTGGTGACCAACGGGCTGTCCGTGCTGCTCGCCCTCGCCGACAGCCCGAACGTCGAGGTGATCGTGCTGGGCGGGCGACTGCGCCACCCCAACGAGTCCATCCTCGGCGCGACCGTCGAACGGCAACTGCGGCACATCACCCCGGACCGGGTGTTCCTCGGCGCCGACGGCCTGACCGCGGACCGGGGACTGTGCTCGCCCAGCCTGGAACAGGCGCAGCTCAAGCACGCCATGCTGCACGCGGGCCGGGAGTCCTGTCTGCTGGTGGACCACGCCAAACTCGGCCACGCGCCGTTCGCCTACTGGACGCCGCTGGACCGGCCGCACACCGTGGTGGTCGACGACCGCGACCCGGACGCACTCGACGACTTCCGCACCACCGGCCTGCGCACCCTGCTCGTGGCGAGTCCGGTTCCTGAGCCTCAGCTGGCCGGTGGAGTGCGTGGGGTGTAGGGACGACACATGACCCGCTACGGCGCCCAGTTCGGGCCGGACATCACCTACCTCGGCGTCGACCGCTGTGACCTCGCGGAGCCGGACACCTTCGCCGGCGCGGACGTGGTCATCCTCGGTGCGCCGTTCGACGGGGGGACCTCGCACCGGCCGGGTGCCCGCTTCGGTCCGCAGGCCATCCGCATGAGTGACTACCTGCCGCACGACGGATCCCGGCCGAGTCTCGCGCTGCGTACCGACGGGTTGCGGGACCTGCGGGTCGTCGACGCCGGGGACGTGGAGATGTTCGGCGGGGACATCGAGCGGGCGCTCGGGGCGCTCGAGGCCGCCGTGGAGACCGTGGCGCGTGCGGGGGTGATCCCGGTCGTCCTCGGCGGGGATCACTCGATCGCGTTCGCCGATGCCAAAGGGGTGGCCAACGTCGTCGGGCACGGCCGGGTCTCGATGCTGCACTTCGACGCGCACGCCGACACCGGCGACATCGAGTTCGGGTCGCTGTGGGGACACGGCCAGCCGATGCGGCGGCTGATCGAGTCCGGTGCGTTGCGTGGCGACCGGTTCCTGCAGCTCGGGCTGCGGGGCTACTGGCCGCCGCCGGAGACACTGGACTGGATGGCGGCCCGGCGGATGCGGTCGTACGAGATGACCGAGATCGGGCACCGGGGACTGGCCGACTGCCTGACCGAGGCGTTCACCATCGCGACCGACGAGTGCGAGGGTGTCTTCCTGTCGGTGGACATCGACGTCTGCGATCCCGGGCACGCGCCGGGCACCGGGACGCCGGAGCCCGGTGGCCTCTCCGCGCGCCAGCTGCTCGACGCGGTGCGCCGGATCTGCCTGGAACTACCGGTGGTCGGCATGGACGTGGTCGAGGTGAGCCCGCCCTACGACCACGCCGACATCACCGCGGCCCTGGCCAACCGCGTGGTGCTGGAGGCACTGTCGGCGATCGCCCGCCGCCGCCACGACGCCCGCGACGGCACGCGCTGGGACCCGTCACAGCCCTTGCTCGCCGACCGGCCGGACACGCCCGACCACCCTGCCTGAGACGCGGTCGGCGAGGGGCAGCGCGGCGGGGGGCAGCGCGGCCAGGTCGAAGCCGGTCAGGGCCGGGATCACCAGGGTGGCGTGCGCCAGTCCTTCGTCGATCGGTGCGGTCGGGACCGCCACTACGCGCAGACCGGCGGCGAGTGCCGCGCGTACCCCCGACGGGGAGTCCTCGAAGGCCACTGCCTCGGTCGCCGCCAAGCCCGTTTCCGCCAGCGCGCGCAGGTAGAGGTCGGGAGCCGGCTTGTGCCGCGGCTCGTCGTCGCCGGTGATGACGGTCGTGAAAGCGTCGAGGACGTCCAGTCTCGTCAGGTGGCCGCGGACCCAGCGTGCCGACGAGCTGGACACCGCCGCCAGGACCAGGCCCCGGCGTCTCGCGGCGGCGATCAGGTCCGCCACCCCCGGCCGTAGCGGCTCCCCGTCGGACAGTTCCTGCTTGCGTCTGTCCCGCCACGCCAGCTCCTCCGCGGTGATCGCGCGGGCAACACGCCGGGACAGGTCGGCCGTCGCCACCTCGTGGCCGTTGGACCTGCCCACCATTCTGGCCCAGACCGCCGCCGGCAGGTCATGGCCGAGCCGCGCGTACAGCTCCGCCCACGACCGCCGGGCGGCGGCCTCCGTGTCACACATCAGGCCGTCGAAGTCCAGGAACAGCCCCTTCACGGAGGTCATCGGGCGATCACGTCGGCGATGGCAGCGATGGCGAGGTCCAGTTCCTCGCGGGTGATCGTCAGCGGCGGCGCCACCCGCACCTGGTCGGGGCCGAGTTCCTTGTGCAGCACCCCTCTGCCGACCAGCGCCGCCGAGACGTCGTGGGCGCTCGGACCACCTGGGGCGAGGCGGATGCTCGCCCACAACCCCATGCCGCTCACCGACGCGGCCCCGTGGCCGACGAGCTCGTCGAGCCTGGCGTGCAGGTACGCACCCAGCTCCCGCGCGTTGCGTTGGCAGGCCCCGGTGTGGAGCAGGCGGACGACAGCCCGCCCCACCGCGCACGCGACGGGGTTGCCGCCGAAGGTGGAGCCGTGCTCGCCGGGGCGGAGGACGCCGAGGACGTCCCGGCGGCCCACCACCGCGGAGACCGGGACGATGCCACCGCCCAACGCCTTGCCCAGCACGGACAGGTCCGCGCGAACACCTTCGTGGTCGCAGGCCAGCACCGCGCCGGTGCGCCCCAGACCCGACTGGATCTCGTCCGCGATGAGCAGCACCCCGTTCTCGTCGCAGAGGCGCCGTACCGCGCGGAGGTAGCCGGGGCCGGGGACCACGACGCCCGCCTCGCCCTGGACGGGTTCCAGCAGGACCGCGGCCGTGTGCGGGGTGATCGCGGCGGCCAGGGCGTCGACGTCGTCGAACCTGACGTTGACGAAACCCGGCGTGTAGGGACCGAAGCCCTCCCGTGCCGACGGGTCGGTGGAGAACGACACGATCGTCGTCGTCCTGCCGTGGAAGTTCGCGTCGGCCACGACGATCTGCGCCCTGCCCGCCGGCACGCCCTTCACGCGGTAGGCCCACTTGCGGGCGACCTTGATCGCGCTCTCGACGGCTTCCGCGCCGGCGTTCATCGGCAGCACCATCTCGGTACCGGTCAGGTCCGCGAGCTCCTGGCAGAACAGCGCCAGCTGGTCGTGGCGGAACGCGCGGCTCGTGAGGGTGACGCGGCCGAGCTGCTCGACCGCCGCCTCGACCAGGTCGGGATGGCGGTGGCCGAAGTTCAGCGCCGAGTACGCGGCGAGGATGTCGAGGTAGCGCCGCCCGTCGACATCGGTCAGCCAGACGCCCTCGGCATGGGAGATCACGACCGGGAGGGGTGCGTAGTTGTGCGCGGTCCAGGTCTCCTCCAGGTCCGCGTAGTCGACGGTTTCCGTTGTCATGGCAGGTGTTCCCTCTCCGGTGAGTGGACCCGGGCCGCCCACATGGCACGCACGGCCTCGGTCCAGTGCGGCATCGCGTACCCCAGCCGCGCCAGCTTCTCGTTGCGCAGCGCCGAGTCCAGGGGGCGGACGTCGACGAGACCGGCGTCGGACAACGCGACCGGCTCGACCCGCAGCCGCTCGTCGATCTCGACGCCGTCGCCGCGCAGTACCGACAGGAGGAACTCCCCGACCTGCAGCCAACTCGCGCGCCCCGAGTTGACCACGTGCACGGTGCCGGCGGCCGACTCGGCCAGCAGGTGGGTGAGCGCTCCCGCCGCGTCGCCCGTGTACGTCGGGCTGCCGAACTGGTCGTGGATCAGCCGGGGACGCCGGCCGGCCAGCACCGCGTTGGTGGCCGCGAGCACGAGGTCGGTGCGCTCGTCCCGCCCGCCGAACAGCCAGGCCGTCCGGATGACCAGGTGGTCCGGCACCGTCGCGGTGATCCGTTCCCCGGCCAGCTTGGTCAGCCCGTAGACACTGACCGGGTTGGGCACGTCGTCCTCGCGGTAGCCGCCGGGCGGCGGGGCCAGACCGTCGAACACGTAGTCGCTCGAGACGTAGACCATGCGGCGGCGCAGCCGGCGGCACGCGGCCGCGACGTTGTGGGTGCCCCGCACGTTCACCCGCAACGCCAGCCAGGGGTCGGCGGCGCAGTCGTCCAGGATGGCGTGGGCCGCGCAGTGCACCACGACGTCCGGATCGCACCGCTCCAGCGAGGCACGCAGCGCGGCCTCGTCGGCGATGTCGAAGTCCCGGACGCTCACCCCGGTGACCCGCCAGCCGGCGGTCCTCTCGTCGCGTGCCAACGCGTCCGCCAGGGCGGTGCCGAGCATGCCGTCCGCGCCGGTGAGGTAGAGCCGGACCGGCTCGGTCACAGGTGCCCGAACTCGGCGAGGAGCTGGGCGACGTCCGCTCCCGAGCCGATCTTCTCGCGGATCCGCCGCTCCTTCTCGAGCTGGCCGCGCACGCCCTTGAGCACCTCCTCGCCGTCGGCCTGCGGCACGACGGCGATGCCGTTCTCGTCGGCGACGAGGATGTCGCCCGGGTTGATCACCTGCCCGTCGATCACCACCGGGACGTTGACCTGCACCGGCTCCGTCCGGTCGTGCGCGGCCGTCGGGGAGGGCCTCGGCACCGTGCTCCGGTACCAGACGGGGAAGTCGAGGTCGCGGATCTCGTCGACGTCCCGGATCGCCCCGTCGACGACGCCGGCCGCGACGCCGGCCTTCTGCGACAGCGTGGACATGAGCGCACCCCACATGGCGGTGCGCGTGGTGCCGTGGCAGGCCAGGACGATCACGTCACCGGCGGCGGCGCGGGCCAGCACCGGCATGCAGTCGACGAGGTCGTCGATCGCGAGGTTCACGGTGAGCGCCGGCCCCGCGACGCGGTGACCCGGCTTGATCGTCAGGAAGCCGCCGAGGGCACCCATCCGCCGCTGTGCGTCGGTGACGAGACAGCTCGGGCTGTACTCCCGCACCACCTCCTGGTACGCCGCGACGAGCTGCTGGGGCGGGCGCCGCAGGTCGTTGTAGATGGTCTCCACGAACTCCTCCTCGTACGTCAACTACCTCGGGTGGCACGGCGGATGCGGTCGGCCAGCTGGTCGGCACGCAGCTCGTGGGCGTGGAGCACCTCGTCCTCGGTGCCGCAGCGCGGGAAGTCGGTGAGCCCGAACCCGTGGAAGGCCGGCGCGCCGGGCGGGCGCAGCTCCGCCAGCGCCCGCGCGACCAGGTCGGCCTGGCCGCCCCGGGTGTACTGGTGCTCGACGACGACCACGTGCGCCGCGCCGGCGACGGTCCGCGCCAGCCACGTGTGATCGACGTGGTTGAGCCAGGGCAGCTCGACCACCGTGAGGTCGACCCCGCGCGCCACCGCGCGCAGCAGCTGGGTGAGCACGGCGGGCCCGGCGCCGATCGCGACCACGGCGCCTCCCGGCCGCACGACGTGCCCGTGCCCGAGCCGCAGCGGTGGCGCGGGGATGTCCGCGACCTCGGCCGGGCACGGCGTGCTCGCCAGTCGCAGGTAGACACTGGCGTCGGTGTCGAGGATGTGGTCGAGCGCCCGTGCGACGCCGGCCGGGTTGGCCGGCTCGAGGATGACGAGCCCCGGGATCCCGCCCAGCGCGCCCACGTCACGCACCGCCTGGTGGGAATGGCCGGGCCCGGCGGGCAGCAGGCCGGCCAGCGAGCCGACGTAGACCACCCGCCGCCGCTCGCTCGCGTTGTTGTAGACGTGTTCGCCGGGCCGGGCGTGCAGGAAGCACGCGAACGAGTGGACGAACGGCAGGAACCCGCCGGCCGCCAGCCCACTCGCCATGGACACCATGTCCTGCTCGGCGATGCCGCATTCGACGAAGCGGTCCGGGTGCCGGTCACGGAAGGGGATCAGGCCGGTGTCCAGCACGAGGTCCGCGTCGAGTGCGACGATGCGCTCGTCGGCCACGGCCCGTTCCGTGAGCGCCTGGCCGTAGACCTCGGGCAGCCGGGGCCCGGCGGGGGCCGCGGGGGTCACCAGCACCGTGCTGCTGGTGGCCGGCGTGCCCAACCCGTGCCGGCCGAGCACGGCCGCTGCGTCGGCGTGCAGTTCCTCGTACGCGGCGAGGTAGTCGGCCGGCGACGGCGCCCCGCTGTGGAAGCGGTAACGCCACTCACCCGCCGGCATCGACGTGGCCGCGAAGCTCGCGCACCCCGCGCCCTTGACGGTGTCCGCGATGACCACCGCGGGCGTGTCCGGGAACCGCGCCGCCCGCGTCGCGAACGCGTCCTCGAGCGCGGGGAGGTCGTGACCGTCGCACCGCAGCACGCCCCAGCCGAAGCTCGCGAACTTCGCCTCCAGGTCACCGAGGTCGCTGACGTCGCGGACCCACGTGTCGGACTGGATCCTGTTGTGGTCGACGACGACCGTCAGCTCACCCATGCCGTGGTGGACCGCGCCCGGCAGCGCCTCCCAGTTCTGACCCTCCTGCAGCTCGCCGTCACCGGTGAGCACGTGGACCCGGCGCTGCCGCCCGGCGAGGCGGTCGGCCAGCACGAGCCCCTTGGCCTTCGAGATCCCCATGCCGAGCGAACCGGTGTTGAACGGCATGTGTGGGGTGGCGACGTCCGGATGCCCCGGCAGGCCGCCGAGCCGGCGCAGGCGGTGCAGCAGGTCCTCGTCCAGCTGACCGAGGCCGATCAGCGCGGCGTACAGACCGGGCACGTCGTGCCCCTTGGACGAGAAGTAGACGTCGCCGCCCTCGCCGAACGGGTCGCGCAGCTCGGCCAGCAACAGCCAGCTCACCACGTCCGCCGCGCTGAAGCTGGAGCCGACGTGGCCGGAACCGGCGAGCCTGATCATGTACAGCGTGTTGAGGCGGCACAGGGTCGCGAACGCGTGGCACCGGTCGTGGACGTCGTCGATGCCGGCCAGCACGCGGTCGAACTCGGCGCGTGGCACCCAGCTCAGCGTGAGCCCCGCCATGGTCTCCTCCTCCCGCCCGCTCACCAGCAGGTGTAGCCGCCGTCCACGACCAGCTCCGTCCCGGTGACGTAGCGGCTCAGGTCGGACGCCAGGAACAGCAGCGGGCCGGCCAGGTCCGCGGGATCGGCCAGCCGGCGCAGCGGCACCCGTGCGCCGAACTTCGTCCGGAACACCTCGTCCTGGGCGCCGAGCACGCCACCGGGGGACAGGGTGTTCACCCGGACCCCGGACGGCCCCCACAGCGCGGCCAGGTACCGGCTCAGCGCGGACACCCCCGCCTTCGACATCCCGTACGCGGGCGGCTTCAGGAACGGCGGGTCCAGCGGGACGTGCTCGTACAGCCGGGGATCCGGCGCGACGCCGCCGTACATCGAGCCGATGTTGATCACCGAGCCGCGGCCCAGCCCCGCCATCGCCGAGCCGAAGACCTGGCACACCCGCAACGTGCCGTGCGCGTTGACCGCCAGCACCGTGGCCGAGACCTCGTCCGGGATGTCGCCGAACCGCCAACTGCCCCCGTCCCGCGACGGCGGCCGGTCCACGCCCGCGTTGTTGACGACGATCGACGGCGGCCCCACGTCCCGCACACAGGCCGCCAGCGCCGACTGCAACCCGGCCCGGTCGGTGACGTCGGCCGCCACGGCCGTGTACCGGTCGCGGTCGTGCCGCGCGAGCACGGCGGCGAGTGCCGGGTCGGGTTCCGGAGCCAGGTCCAGCCCCACGACGTGGGCGCCGGCGCCGAGCAGCGCATCGCACCACACCGGGCCGAGGTTGCCCGACGGCCCGGTGACCACCGCGACCTGACCGGTCAGGTCGATCGTCGTCATCGCGTTCCTTCAGCTGAGGATGTCCGGGGTGATGTCGGCGTCGACGGGCAGCGGCCGGCGCGGCCGTCTGCCGATCACCTCGTGGAGCAGGTGCGGGCGCATGCCGTCGCCGGGTGACTTGATGGCGATGTCCTCTTCGGTCAGCGGGTGGCCCTCGGGGATGTCCCGTGCCGCCACCAGCTTCTTGCCCATCTTCCTGATCGCCGGCGCCTCCGCGGCCAGCGCGCGCTTCACCGGGCTGCCGAGGGACCGCCTGGTGCGCCGCAGGCCCTCGACGAGCGTGGCCAACTCGTCCGGTTCGAGTGAGAAGTGGTGGTCGCTGCCCGGCCTGCTCCGGTCGAGCGTGACGTGCTTCTCGATGACCCTGGCGCCCAACGCGTAGGCCACCCAGGACAGCTCCGGCCCCAGGTCGTGTCCGGAGTAGCCGATGACGATCCCGGGGAACTCCTCCCGCAGCGCGGGGATCACCGACAGGTTCAGGTCCGCCGGGTCGGCCGGGTAGATGGCGGTGCACTGCAGCAGCGCCACGTTGTCGTTGACGGGCAGGACCACGTCGCACGCCCTGCGGACGTCGGCGAGGTTCGCGCCGCCGGTGCTGATGACGAGCGGCTTGCCGGTCTTGGCCGCATAGTTGAGCAGTGGCGTGTTGGTCAGGTCGGCCGACGCGATCTTCAGTGCCGGCACGCCGAGATCGACCAGGAAGTCGACGCTGCGGAAGTCGAACGCCGTGGCCATGAAGTCGATCCCGACCTCGGCGGCCACCGCGGACAGCGCGGAGTACGCCTCCCAACCGAACTCCAGCGCCTCCCGGTGCGCGCCGTAGGTCGCGCCGTAGCTGTTGCGCCCGGTGTACGGCTGGTCGTACATGTCCCTGGTGTACAGCGTCCTGTTGTCGCGCTTCTGCAGCTTCGCGGCGCTGGCGCCGGCCCGCGCGGCGAGGCGGACCAGGTCCTCGGCCCTGGCGAGGTCTCCTTCGTGGTTGTGCCCGATCTCGGCGATCACGTACGCGTCGGACTCGTCGGACACCGTGCGTCCGTTGATGACCAGTGCGCGCGACGGCATGGCTATCCATCCTCCGGGTCGTGTCGGCCGAACCGGCCGAACGGCCGGGGGAAGTAGTCCTCGAGCCCACCCTCGCGGTGCACGTCGACGGTCGCGCAGTGCAGCCCGCCGCCGAACGGCGCGACCGCGGTGAACGGCACCGGGATGACCTCGAAGCCGTGCCTGTCGAGCAGTTCCATCTGTGCCGTCTCGCCCGCGTCGACGCACACCGTCTTCTGGTCGAGGATGAGCACGTTGACCGACAGCCACGGGCTGCAGAAGCACAGTTTCGGCAGGCTTTCGTAGGTCCGCGCGGGCGTCGCCGCCTCGACGATCTCCCAGTCGTTGGTCTTGAGGTAGCCGACCAGCTCCTCCTCGGGCCGCCGCTCGCCGGCGGACAGCGCGAGGCCGGGACGCAGCGGCACGAACGTGCCGTCGATGTGCACCGGGTCGACGTCGTCGAACACGACCTCGTGCACCCGGTGGTCCGGGAAGTGCTGGCGCAGCCACCGGGCGCCGCTGCGGTTGGTCACGAGTGAGAGCTGCACGAACAGGTCGCGGCCGCAGCGGGCGATGTCCGCCGCGTCGAACAGCGGTTCCACCTCGGTGAGCAGCAGGTCGTTGCGGCGCACCCGCGCCAGTTTCTCCTCCGTCGGCAGCGCCTCGTACTCCGCCCAGAAGCCCGCGTGGTAGGTGTCGTCGGTGAGCCTCGGCTTCGGCGCGGCCTCCCAGCGCATGCCGGGGTCCGCCCGGTAGTACTCCTGGAGCAGCGGCCGGTAGCACAGGTACTCGTGCCACCTGCTCCGGTAGGACATCGTGGCCTCGAGGATCTCGTTGCCGACGGTGATCAGGAGGTCTCTCGGCGGCATGCAGCCGAACATCGAGTCCTGTGTCCAGTCCGGCGTGCCGACCTGCTGCGCGAAGTCCACCGGTGTCGGGCGGTCGACCCGGATGCCTCGGCGGCGCAGCAGGTCGGCGAAGTGGTCGAGCTCCTCGTTGGCCGCCGCCACCATCTCCGCGGGCAGCGGGCCGTACGTGCCCCTGGGAAAGCCGTGTTCCGGCCAGTCCCGGTAGATGGCCGGTTCCGGCGCCTGGACCATGGTGCCGTTCGCCGTGCCGACGATGACGTGTGTGAGTGGGTCCCATTCGTTCCACGAGTTGACGACGATGTTCTCGTGCGGCATCTGGTTGCCGAACCTCCCCGGTCAGTCGCGTGACGTTGCTACAGCAGTCGTTCCTCGTTCTTCCGGTCCACCATCACCCCGACGCTCGCCGCGGTGACGAGCCCGATGGCGAGCCATTCCACTCCGGACAGGACCTCGCCCAGTGCCACGAGCCCGACGACGGCCGCCAGTGCTGGCTCGCCGCTGAGCAGCACGCCGAACACCCGCTGCGACATCGACCGCAGCACCAGGAATTCCAACCAGAACGGCACCGCGACGCTCAGCAGCGCCACCACGAACCCGCGCGGCAGAAGCGATCCGTCGCCGAACCCGGTCGGTCCGGCGAAGAACAGCAGTGGCAGTGTGGCGACCGCCGAGCAGACCATGGCGAGCGCCAGTCCGTCCGCACCGGCGAACCCGCCGCTCGTCCGCGCCATCAACACGATGTAGGCGGCCCAGCCGCACGCCGCCAGCAACGCGAAGACCACCCCGGCGCCGTCGAGGTGGCCGAGGCCGTGCAACGGGCTGAGCAGCAGCACCCCGCCGTAGGCGAGCATTGGCCACACGAGGTGCCCGGCACGTCGTACCCCCACCACCGCCACCGTGATCGGACCGAGGAACTCGATCGCCACGGCGACGCCGATCGGGATCCGCTCGGCGGCCGCGTAGAAGGCGAGGAACATCCCGCACGACGTGAGTCCCAGCAGGACCGCGTACCGCCACTGGCGTGCGGAGTACGCGCGGACCTTCGGCCGGGTGACCACCCACAGCACCAGCGCCGAGAACACCGTGCGCATCACGACCACGCCGACGACGCCGACAACGGCGAACATCGTCTTGGCGAGGGCCGTGCCGAGTTGGAGTGACAGGCTCGAAACCAGTACCAGCGCCGGTCCCGGCACGGACAACCCGGCCGCTTTTGTTTCGCGGGATTCGCTCAAATCCGCTGCGGTCCTTTCCGTATGGCGCGGCGGCGGTGAGAAATGTTTTCGCGAGAAAAGTAATGGCGTGGGTCGCGCTTCGACGCTACCACGGGTAGCGTCGCAGTGGAACTGACCGTGTCGCTCTTTCTCGGGTTGTCCAAATTTAACGTGGATGTTCACGTGCGGGGTTCTGGGGGTTATCCGAATTGGCGGAAACGCACAAACGAGAATCCGTTACGTGTTCTCAGCCGGTGCGCCCGGACAGTACCGCGTCGACGGCGGCGATCCCCTTCCGCAGGTCGTCCTCCGTCACGGCGAGCGAAGGCCGGAAGCGGACGGCGCGGTCCCCGCCACCCAGCAACAGGACGTGGTGCCCGGTCCGCAGTTCCGCGAGGACCCGGTTCCGCACCGTGCCGTCCGGCAGGTCGAAGGCGCAGAGCAGGCCGCGGCCACGCGGGTTGGACACGAGCGCCGGGTGGCGCGCCGCCAGTTCCTCGACCAGCGAGAGCAGCAGGGCCCCGGCACGGGCGGCGTGCCGGATCAGCCCGGCTTCCTCGATGATGTCGAGGATCCTGGTGGCACGAACCATGTCCACCGTGTTGCCGCCCCAGGTGGACCCGATCCGTCCGGCGGCGGCGAAGGTGTTGCCCGGCGCCCGGGTGACGCGCTCGCCCGCCATGACACCGCACACCTGCGTCTTCTTGCCGAAGGCCACGAGGTCCGGGGTGAGGCCGAGTTGCTGGTAGAGCCAGGGAGTGCCGGTGATCCCGCAGCCGGTCTGCACCTCGTCGAGCACGAGGAGCGCCCCGTGGGTACGGCACAGCTCCTGCATCCCACGCAGGAACCGCGCGCTGAGATGGGTGTCGCCCGCCGCGCCCTGGATCGGCTCGGCGATGAAACACGCGACGCGGTCGGGGTGGTCCACGAAGAACTGTTCCGCGTGCTGGAGGGCCCGCGCGTCGGCGGCTTCGTTGGCCTGCGCGAACTCCGCCAGCGGATGACGCACCCCGGGCGTGGGCAGGCGTGGCCATTCCCACTGCGGGTATCCGTCGGTGATCACGGGCTCGGTGTTGGTCAGGCTCAACGTGTAGCCGCTGCGGCCGTGGAACGCGTCGGTCAGGTGCATGACGACCAGGTGCTCAGGGTCGGTGCCCGACGTCCGCCACTTCCAGTCGAAGGCCGTCTTGACCGCGTTCTCGACGGCGAGTGCGCCTCCGTCGACGAAGAACAGCCTCGGCAGGGCCGGATCCCCGAGCACCCGGGCGAAGGTGGCGACGAACGAGGCGTACTCCCGCGTGTGGAAGTCCGGATTGGTGATCTTGTGCAGGGCGGCGACGGTGAGCGCGCGGGTGAACTCCTCGTCGGCGGCCATCGCGGGATGGTTCATGCCCAACGGCAGCGACCCGGCGAACGTGGCGAAGTCGAGGTACGCCGCACCGGTTCGCGCCTCGACGAGCGTGGCGCCGTGGCTGCGTGCGAGATCGACGACGAGGTCCAGCTCGGACACCAGCACGTGCCGTTCGAGAACGGACGGAACGTCCTTTGCCGGAATCATGGGATCGTGCGCTCCGGAAGTTGACGGAAAGGAACGAGTGCCTGCGGCGAGAGTAGACGTCGGAACGTATTCCGGGCAAGGTCGGAACTCGACACACACCAGTGGAGCTGTCAGCCGTGCTTTCGAAACCAATATTCGTTGTGGGACATCCGCGATCCGGCACGAGCCTCGCGAGGAGCCTTCTCGAACGCAGCCCGGAGGTGTGGACGATAGGCCGGGAAGGTAAACCGATCTGGGAACGGTGGCTGCATCCCAGCGCGCACGGTTGGCACTCCAACCACGTGGCGCCGGAAGCCGCGGTGCCGGAGCTGGTCGACAAACTCAGGAATGCGTTGTTGGCGGCGGCGCGTCGTCCGGGTGCCGAGTGGACGGTGGTCGACAAGCTGGATTTCCTCGAGTTCATGTCGGCTCAGGGGGTGGATCCGTTCTACTACGACGTCCCGGAGAAGGACGTGCGGGCCCGGTTCCCGGTGACCCCGCCGGAGGGGCCGCCGACCACCCGCGACGGTGGTGAGCTCGACGAGATCACCCCGTTCTGCTTCCCGCCGAGGGGGCCGAACCCGACGCGGGACGAGCTGGCCGGCGGTATCCGCGTGGTGGAGAAGAGCATCCAGTCCTGCTTCCGGGTGGAGTTCCTGCGAAAGGCGTTCCCGGACGCGAAGTTCGTCTTCGTGGTCCGGCACCCGGCCGCCAGTATCGCGTCGCTGATGAAGGCGTGGCTGCATCCGAGGATGTTCTTCAGCTATCTGGTTCCGGAAACCCTGAACATCACGAACTACTCGGACGTTCACCCGTGGGGCAGGAGCTGGTGGAATCTGAGCCTGCCGCCCGGCTGGCGGGACCTGGTGAACCTTTCGCTACCCGAGGTGTGTGCGGAGAACTGGCGGATCCACAACGAGTGGGTCCACCGGGCGTGGACGGCGTTGAAGGACTCCGGGGACGCCGTTCTGCTGCGTTATGAGGACCTGCTCGACGACCCGGCCGAGGTGATGGCACAGGTGGCGGCGGCGGTGGAGCTCCCGTACGCGAAGGCCTGGACGGAAAAGGAGCTGCCGGTGGTCATGACCCAGTCGGCGCCCGACCCGAACAAGTGGCGCGAACACGAAACCGAAATCCGCGCGACCTTTCCCCGGGTGGCCGAGGTGGCGGCGGGATTCGGCTACGAGGTGGGGGAGCGCGTTCCCGGGTAGTGGCGGCATCGGTGTGTCATGGCAGGCGGTCCAGCCAGCCGTGGCGGTCGGGCGCTCGGCCGGTCTGGATGTCCAGCAGCGCGGACCTGAGCCGCCTGGCGACCTGGCCGGGGCCGCCGTCGCCGATGGTGAAGGCGCGGTCGCGGCCCTTGACGGCGCCGATCGGTGTCACGACGGCGGCGGTGCCGCAGGCGAACGCCTCGGTCAGCCGCCCGCTGTCGGCGTCGGCCTGCCACCGGTCGATCGCGTAGGGCTCCTCGTGGACGGTGTGCCCCAGGTCCCGGGCGAGGGTGATGAGGGAGTCGCGGGTGATGCCGGGCAGATCGTGCCGGTGAGTGGCGGGGTGCCGTCGGTCGTGGGGATCCAGTCCCGGTCGACCCGGACCAGGGTGCGCGCGGACTCGAGGAACAGCTCGTCGGGGAGCCGGGGCATGGCGAGCCGGTCGGCGGAGTTGCGGAACCGGCGTGCGTTGGCCTCCGGGCGGAACAGCGCGGTGCCGCCGTCCGGGGTTCGCCAGCACCGCCGCGCGTTCGCCGGGTGGGAGCGGGCGGGGGTTCGGCTCGAACAGGAACGTCCGCACCCGGCGCAGCGTAGGTCAGGAGCGGTGTCCGGGGGCGCCGAAGCCGGCGGAGATCGCCTCCGCGCGCCGGAGGTCCTCCGTCGCGTGTTCGGGCTGACCCGCGTCGTGGTGGGAGGCGGACAGTGCGCGCAGCGTCCTGATCTCCCACAGCGGGGCGTCCGTGTCGCGGAAGATGGCGGTCGCCTCCGACAGGTAGGCGATGGCCCGGTCGAACCGCCGCTGGCGGTGGCATACCGTGCCCAGAGCGAGCAGCACCCGGCCCTGGACCACGCGCTCACCGATGCTCACGCTGATCGTCAGCGCCTCGTTCAACAGGCCCACGGCGTCGTCGAGGCGGTTCTGCGCCAGCCGCACGCGACCGAGGCCGTGCAGGGACCACGCCTGGCCCGGCAGGTCCGCGAAACCGGACACCAGCTCGAGCACCTCGCGCAGTGCCCGCTGTGCCTCGTCGAGCCGGTCCTGCTCCAGGTAGACCTCCCCGATGCGGTACAGGATCTGGGCGCGCTGGCGGTGCGCCTGGCCGGCGCGGGCGGTCGCCAACGCCTCGTTCAGGTAACGCAGCGCCAGATCCTGCCGGCCCCGCTCCAGGTGCACCTGACCGATGCCGCGGAGCGCGAGTGCCTTGCTGCCGTGGTCGCCCGCGTCGGCGAACGTGGGCACCACCTGTTTGTAGCGGGTCAGCGCACTGCTGTACCGGCCGTGCAGGCGGTCGAGCACCGCCGCCTTCTGGAGCGCGATGGCGTGACCGTGGCGGTCCCCGAGCCGGTCGAAGATCGACAGGGCGGTCTCGAGCAGGGCCGCGGCCTCTCCGTAGCGCTGTTGCCCGATGCGTAGCTCGCTCAGTTCGGTGAGCACCGCCGCCTCACCGCGGGCGTCGCCGGCCGCGCGGGTGGCGGTCAGCGCGTACTGGTGTGTCTGGTGCCATTCGTCGTTGTGGCGGTGGACCTCGAACAGGGGCGCCGTGGTCACCGCGAGGTCCCAGCACAGCTCGACCGCGCCGGCGTCCGCGGCCTGGCGGACGGTCGTCACGATGCCGTGCCGTTCCACGTCGGCCCACGCCAGGGGGTCGGCGAGAATCTCGTCGACGTGGTCCAGGCGCCACCGCGGTGCCGAGCCGTGCACGACGAGGTAGTCGCCGCCCACGTGCCGGACGTGTGCCTGCTCGGCGAGGTGGAGCCAGCAGCCGAACGCGCGCATGAGCGCGGCCGTGCGGGACTCGGGGGCGAGCTCCGACTCGGCCTGCTCCCGTGCGTAGACCCGGACCAGGTCGTGGAGCTGGTAGCGCACCCCCGGGCCGCCCGACACGGCGAGCAGCTGCGCGTCGACGAGCCGGTCCAGCACGTCGGCGGCCTGCTCGGCGGTCGTGTCCAGCAGCGCGGCGGCCGCCCACGGCGCGAAGTCCGGTGCGTCGAGCAGGCCGGCCAGCGCGAACAGACGTTTGGCCTGATGGTCCAGGCCGCGGTAGGACAGTGCGAGGTTGGCGCGCATGTCCAGATGGTCGTGGACCAGCTCGTCGAGCCGGCGGTTCTCGTCGGCGAGGCGCGCGGCCATGCGGGCGACCGTCCAGTGTGGACGGCGGGCGAGCCGGGCGCCCGCGATGCGCACCGCCAGCGGCAGGTGCCCGCACAGCCGCACCAGCTCGCTCGCCGGCCCCGGCTCCGCGGCGATCCGGTCTTCTCCGCTGACCCTCGCGAGCAGCCGGAGGGCCTGTGCCGGCTTGAGGGTGTGCAGCTCGACCAGCCGGGCGCCGGGTATCCCGGTGAGCCGGGTGCGGCTCGTGACGATCACCGCGCAGCCGGCGTCGCCGGGCAGCAGCGGCTCGAGCTGCGCGCCGTCGGCCGCGTTGTCGAGGATGACGATCACCGCGCGGCCGGCCAGCGACGAACGGTAGAGCTCCGCTCGTTCGTCGGTGCCGTCCGGGATGGCGGTGCCGTCCACGCCGAGGGCGCGTAGGAACCTCGCCAGCACTTCGGCGGGCCGGGCCGGACGCGCCGCGACACCGTGGAGGTCCACGTACAGCAGGCCGTCGCGGTAGTTGTCCCGCAGCCGGTGCGCGACGTGCACCGCGAGCGCCGTCTTGCCGACACCGCCCCGCCCGGCCACCACACACAGTGGACCACCGACCGGCGGTGGGGTGGTCAGCTCCCGGCACAGCAACTCGATCTCGTCCTCGCGGCCGGCGAAGTCGGCGATGTCGGCCGGCAACATGTTCGGCACCACGGGGCGTTCGCGCACGGGGGTGGTGGCGCGGTCGTTGTCGTCGCCGGCCGTCGAGGTGCGCACCAGCTCGGCGTCCTCCTCGCCCCGCAGGATCGCCGCGTGCAGCCGCCGTAGGTCGGGTCCTGGCTCGAGCCCCAGCTCGGCCACCATGGTGTCCCGCGCGTCGCGGTAGACGCGCAGCGCGTCGGCGCGCCGCCCCTGGCGGTACAGCGCGAGCATGAGCTGAGCGCGGAACCGTTCCCGCATGGGGTGTTCGGTGACGAGGGTGGACAACTCGGCCGCCAAATCCGCATGGCGGCCGGCGAGCAGGTCGGCGTCCACCCGCCGCTGCACGACGGTCAGGCGCAGGTCCTCGAGACGCCGCGCGTGCTCCTCCAGCGTGGGGGAGCTCAGTCCGGCGAACACCGGACCGCGCCACAGGCCCAGTGCGGCCCGCAGCGTCTCCCCGGCACGGGAGGCGTCGGTGGCCAGCAGCTCACGGCCGCGCTCGGCGAGCTCCTCGAACTGGGTGGAGTCCAGCTCGTCGGGTTCGACGAGAAGCGTCCAGCCGCGCGCGTGGCGCACGATCCGGTTCCTGTCACCCAGGGCGCGCCGCAACTGGTAGGTGTAGGAGCGAAGGTTCTCGGTGGCGGACGCGGGTACCGACGCCGGCCACAGCTCGTGCACGACCCGGTCCGTGGAGATCGGCTCGTTCGCGTCGCACAGCAGGACGGCCAGCAGGGTCTGCTGCTTGCGGGCGGTCAGCCTGACCACGTCCCGTTCGCCGCGCACCTCGAGCGGGCCGAGAATCCGGAAACGCAGCGGGGACAACCGCACCGGCGTTTCCACTATCGCGTGAACCCCCGCGGCCACCGTCCCGGCACGCGACGCGGGCACGCGTTCACACGAATGATCACATTGTCCCCCACGGCGATGGCCATCCCTCCCCAGCCTGGCGTACATCCCCGATGCCGGCAGCGTACATCCCGACCGGTCGGCTGGCAACGAGTTGATCATGCCCGCCGGTGTGGCCAGGGCGTTGTCGAGGGGAAACGGGGCCCGGACGCGATGTACGCGAGTCACCACGGCGGATCGTTATCGTCGTGCGTCGGGGGGCGGGAACGCGTGACCGATGGGGAACGAGATGGGCGTGGGAATCGCCGGCGGCACCGTCTGTGCCAGTGACGTCGTGCGGGTAGGGATCGTTGACGACGAACAGCTTTCGCGCTGGGGCCTGGAACGTCTCCTGGGCGGCCAACCCCGGATCGAGGTCGTCGTGTCGGTCGGTTCGGCCGAGCAGCTCCAGTCTCCCGGCACCGGGCCGGATGTCGTGTTCTGCGAGCTGTACCTCGGCGGCGTGCGCCCGGCCTTCGAGGTGGTGTCCCGCCTCGCCGCACGCGCCCGGGTGGTGGCGATGTCCAGCCGGCAGAACCGGAACGACGCGATCGCCGTGCTCCGGGCGGGCGGGCACGGCCTGGTGAGCAAGCGGGCGCCGGCCGAGGACTTCGTCAACGGGGTCGAAACCGTGGCACGGGGCGGGATCTACCTACCCGACCAGCACGTCGGCGAGCTGTACCCGCCGTACGGACAGGCGACCGGCGACGGCGGGGCGAGCGGTCTCACGCCACGGGAGAAGGAAGCGCTCGGCAACGTCGCCAACGGCCTCACGCACTCGCAGGCCGCCGGGCGGATGGGCGTCACCGTCAGCACCTTCAACACCTACATCTGCCGGGTGCGGGAGAAGCTCGGCGTCGGCAACAAGGCCGAGCTGACCCGCCGCGCGATCGAGCTGGGGCTGGCCTCGTGACGGTCACCCCGGGGGAACCTCACCGGAAGGGATTGCCATGACTGTCTCCCTGGAGGTCGGAACCGGTAGCGCCGGCCTCGGCCTGGTGCTCGCCGCCCCTGCCCGCCGTGGCAGCGAGCTGCTGGTGTTCGACGACGGCGTGCCGCGCGACGATCCGTCGATCTACACGGTGCAGGTGGGCCGGGCAAGACACGTCCACAGCGAGAGGATCCGCTACCTCAACCACTCCTGCGTCCCGAACTCCATTGTGGACACCGAGACGCGAACCGTGGTCGCGGCACGCGACATCGAGGGTGGCGAGGAGCTGACGTACTTCTACCCGTCCACCGAATGGGACATGGTCGGACCGTTCGCCTGTGACTGTGGCGTGCCGCGCTGCCTGCGGCTGATCCGCGGTGCCCGCCACCTCCCGGCGGACTTCGTGTGGCCGGTCGGCGCCAACGAGCACATCAGGAGCCTGCTGGCCGAGCGGCGGGGCGGCGCGGAGCTCCCCGCGAACCCGCGCCGAGAAGGCTAGGCCGCGTCACCGTCGAGCGCGGGCACCAGCCACCCGCCGTCGGCCCGGCGCCGCTGCGGCATCAGCCGGCGGAGCCGGCGAAGTCCCACCAGGCAGCCGAGTCCGGTGCCGGTCCCGACCACGAGATACAGCGCGGGCAGGGACAGCGACCAGGACGTCCACGCGGCCAGCAGCAGACCCGAGACCGGCAGCGACAGGAAGTTGAACACCAGGATCACCCCGGTGACCGTGCCGAAGTCGGCCACGGGCACGACCTTCGCGCGTACAGTCCGGATGAAGACGGTGAAGACGGTCGTCGACGCGAGTACCAGCACGGCAAGGCACAGGAACACCGGATAGCCCGGGTCCGTGCCACAGAGCGCGATCGCGGCGCACGGCACCAGCGCGGTCACCGCACCCACCCGCGGCAGGCCGAACCTGCGGATCAGCCACGGGGTCAGCGTGAGCATCGCGAGCGAGGTGAGCCCGGCCACCGCGAACACCGTGCTCACGTACCCCGCGGGCCGGTCGTACCGGCTGAGCACCCAGGCGGGGGTGGCCGTGAGCACCAGCCCGATCAGCAGGTTGACGCCCATGGTGACGGCGACCAGGACCCGCAGGATCGGCGCACGCCACATCCGGCGCGCCCCGGCGGCCAGCTGCCCGGCCACCGTGCGCACCCGCAGTGGTGGCCGGGTGTCCGCCCCGGCGTGCGGGTCGGCCGTCGTGGCCGCCAGGAGAAGGTTCGCCAGGAACAGCACCCCCACGAGCCCGACGGCGCCGACGCCGAGCCACGCGACGAGGAGCCCGCCCAGCACCGGCGCGACCAGGATGGTGGCCTGGTCGATGCCCCCGCAGACGGACTGCGCACGGGACGTCTGCTCGGCCGTCGCCAGCACCCGTACCGCCTTCTCACCCGCGAGGAAGATGAGGTCGGCGCCCGCCCCGGCGACCAGGGCGAGCCCGATGATCGCGACGAGCACGGTGTCGTGACCGCCGCCCGCGAGCGCCGCCAGCGCGAGGGTGGCCGCCACGCACCGGATCGCCTCGGCGACGAGGTAGGTGCGCCGCACCCCGAAGTGGTCCACCAGCGGGCCCGAGACGGGCATCAGGACGAGCCGGGGGAGCCATTCGACGAAGAAGGCGAGCCCGGACCAGGCGGCACTGCCGGTGTGCTGGAACACGATCAGCGGGATCACGAACTGCAGCAGGTTCTCGGCCTGGGAACCGCACGCGCGCAGCGCGTAGTAGCGTCGCAGCCGGCTCACGTCAGCGCGGCCTGCCGGTTCACCGGGCGCGAGCTGAGCTCGTAGCGGTGGAAGATGTCGGCGACGGCCCGGCGCAGGGCCTGCTCGTCCTGGCCGCGCAGGTGGAACCGCCCACCGATGTGTGTGTACCCGCCGCCACCGTCGAAGACGGTGCCCACGTCCGGCAGGATCTCGTGGTAGATCTCCGGCACCACGCCCACGAGCGAGGTCCTGGCGACCACTTCGCTCGGGTAGGGCCGCGGCTCGGGGATCAGCACCCACCCGGCGCCGAACGGCGGCGCGGCCGCGGCGGGGGAGCGCAGTGGCGGCAGGCCGAGCGTGGCACGCACCGCCTCACCGACCAGGTCGACCCCGAAGAGGTCCTCGTGCACATAGGTGATCTCCCCGCCGCCGGGCCGCAGCCCGACCTCCAGGAACACGAGCTCGCCGGCCGGTGTCTCGATCAGTTCCAGGTGGAACGGTCCGTCGGCGAGCCCCAGTGCGTCCAGGCACGCGGCGGCGAACGCGACGATCCGTTCGCGCCGGGCCGAGTCGTCGAGCAGCACCGAGCCCAGTGGCGTGCCCGCCGCGAAGTCGAGGCAGGTGTTCACGTACGCGGAGACGCTCACGAAGTGGAACGCCGACGCGCGGCGGATGCCGTCGACGTGCAGGATCTCGCCGTCGACGTACTCCTCGCACTCGTGGGCGGGCATGTCGAGGCCGCCCAGCAGGTCGAGGAGCCGGCCGGCGTCGGTCACCAGCTCGACCCCGTCGGAGGCCGCGCCGCCGCGTGGTTTCACGATGGCGGGCAGCCCGACCGTCGCGACGGCCTCGCGGACGCCCGTTTCCGCCGTCAGCGCCAGGAAACGCGGCACGCGCAGGCCGGCGGACGCGACGGCGGACTTCATGGCGACCTTGTCCTTGAACCGGTTGACCAACTCGAGGTCGTATCCGGGCGTGCCGAAGTGTGCGCGCAGCCGGGCGGCGGTGACGAGGTCGTACTCGGAGATCCCCACCACCCCGGCGAACCCGCCGGCACGGCGGGCCATCAGTCGCGCGACCGGGGCGACCGTGTCGAAGTCGAGATCCGGCACCACGGCGAGGTCGTGCACGCCCTCCCGCTCGAGCACGTCCGCGCCGTCGGCCGTGGTGACGCAGGCGAGCCGGCAGCCGTCGCGGTCGAGAAAGCGGTGGTACTCCGCGAACTGCTCGTCCCAGCGGTTGAGAACCAGGTACGCCGGTCTGGTGTCAGTCACAGTGGACCATCTCCCCGATGCGCCGCCAGGTCCGCAGCGCCTCGTCGTGGCTGTCGGCCACGAAAATCGTGTAGGCGAGCCGGCACCGGCCGTCGCTGGGCGCGGGAATCGGTGTCCCCGCGGGGATTTCGATCCCCGTGCTGAGCACGCCCGGCAGCCGGGCGACGTCGTCCAACCCGGACAGACGCCGGTACCGGGCCATGCCGGCCGGTGCGGTGAGGTACCGGATGCCCGCGTACCGGGCGAACGGGGGCACGGTCGGGTCGAGTGGCCGGCCCGTGTACGCGGCGAACATGACGTGGGGCAGCGAGACGCCGGTGGCGAGCCGGACCAGCTCGGCGATGTGGTCACCGCCGAGCCGTGCCCCCAGCTCGATCAGGACCGGTTCCGTGCCGGCCAACCGCAGCTCGCAGTGGAACGGACCGAGCGTGACACCGAGCGCGCACACGACATCCCGGACGTACCGTCCGATCCGGTCCCGGACGCCGGCCTCGAGCTCGGCCTGCACGATGTGGCCGAGCTCGACGAAGTACGGCTCGGGGCCCAACCGCTTCTCGGTGAGCGACACCACGACGACCTCGTCGCTGGTCACGTATCCCTCGACGCTGAACTCCGGCCCGGACACGTACTCGGCGACGACGACGCGCCCGCCCAGCGGACGGCCGAGGTCCAGCTCGTCGTCGGCCACGAGCGCCCGGTAGGCGGCGACGAGGTCGTCCTCGGTGTCCGCCCTCGTGACGTGCACGCTGCCGGACGACCCGACCGGCTTGAGCACACAGGGATAGCCGACCTTGGCGCCCGCGAGGACGGCTTCGTGTTCCGACGCGGCAGGGGTCCACATCGGAACACGAAGCCCGCTCTCCTCGGCACGCGCGAGCATCTCCACCTTGTCCCGCACCGCCCGCACCGACCCGACCGGGAGCCCGGGCAGGCCCAGCTCGGCCGCGAGCCGGCTCGCCAACGGGACGTAGTACTCGAAACCGGGGACGACACCGGCGAAGGGCCGCTCGCGGTGCAGGTCCGCGACCACTCGCGACACCGTCGCGGCGTCGTTGGTGTCGATCTCCAGGAGCCGGTGGACGTGCGGGCGCACCGAGTCCGGCAGCCGGCGGTCGTCGCGGTCGTAGGAGGCCACCACGACCTCGTAGCCGAGCGAGTCGGCGAGTGGCGGCACGGCGAGGCCGGACGACATCGGCTCGACCACGAGCACCCTGCCGGCGTCCTGGCGGAGCGTGCTGGCCACGGTCAGCCCTTCGCCCCCGCACCGACCGGGGCGCGCTCGGCGGCGGCCAGGCGGGCGCCGACCGTGGCGTCGTAGAGCTCCTGGAAGTAGTCGCCGATCATGTCGATGTAGTGCACCAGGTAGGCCTCCGCCCGCGCCGGCGAGCTCCAGCCCTCCACCGCGCGGGACACGACCGTCCACATCAGATCGTCGTGCTCGTGCGACTCGTCGAACTCGATGTGCTTCTGCCAGCCGTCCACCAGCTGGTCGCCGAACTCCCGGCCCGCCTTGCCGACGATGATCGGGTTGTACCGGTCCTGGTACCACTCGACGAACCAGTCCCAGGTGACGCTCGGCGCGGGCCCGTCGCGGTGCGCGAGCAACTGCAGGTATCCCATCAGCTTCGCGGTGGACGGGAACTCCGGTGTCGCGTTCAGCTCGTCGATGGACACCCCGAACGCGTCGAGGTCCCGGGTGAACATCGTCTCGTGGCCGAACTCCTCGTACAGGTAGCGGGACATCGCGCCGGCCAGGACGTCGTCCTTGGAGCCGACCTGGTAGAGCGCGTAGGTCGCGACCTCGTTGTTCAGCCGGATGCGCAGCACCGTCTCCATGAGGTGGCGGACGTAGTAGTCCCGGTCGATCCACTCGCCGGTGTGGAGCTCGCGCATCTTCGTCACCCGGCCGAACTGCTTCTCCATGTGTTCGGCGCACAGGGTCTCGAACCGTTCGCGGTCCAACATCTCAGCACTCTCCTGTCTGCTCTTCCGTCGGGCACCTCGGCGAACAGCTCGCCGTCGCGATCGACCACCGGGTACCGGCGGAGGGTGTACATGCCGTGCTCGCACCGGCCGGTGCGCAGGTCGAAGCGGTAGAAGTGCCACGGGCACTCCACGATGTGGCCGTCCGTGACCTCGCCGTCCACGAGCGGGCCGCCACCGTGCGGGCAGGCCGCGTCGGTGACGTGATGTCCTTCCTCGCACCGGAACACCGCGAGCGTCCGGCCGGCGTCCTCGACGAGCCACGCGGTGCGCCCGTTCGCCGGACCGAGGGGGACCAGTGCCATGTTCAGCCTTCCTGCGTTTCAGCCGTAGCCTCCGGCCCGCCGGGGGCCGGCCGACAGTCACCATTCAGCCGACCGGGTCGGTCGAATTGACGACGTGTTCGCCGCGGGGCTTCGGTTTACCGTCCCGGCATGAGCATCAGCGATCAGTCATCGCGGTCCGCGACCGCGGTGGTGGATGCCCTGTTCGAGATCATCGACAGCGGTTGCTGGGACGACCTGCCCTTCGTCTTCGCGGCGGACAGCATCTACGAGAGGCCGGGCTACGAGCCGTTCGTCGGCCTGGCGCGGATCGAACACTTCTACCGGTACGAGCGTGCGGTCGGTTCCGGACGGCACTACCTGGAGCGCGTGGTCGGCGCCGGAGACAGCGCCGCCTGCTGGGGCCGGTTCGTCGGCGTGAGCAGGACGGGTGCGCCGCTCGACGAACGGTTCTCGGACACCTACCAGATCCGGGACGCCCAGATCGTCACGCGCCGCACGTACTTCTTCCGGCCGGCCATCTGAACCCGCCGCCCTCATTCCGTGGGTACGGGCGCCAGCTCGCGCAGCAGGGTCCGCACCCGCCCCAGCAGAACGGCGTCGCCACACTTGTGTGCCAGCTCCTCCGCCCGGAGCGCGCCGGCATAGGCGTTGGCGGTGTCACCCAGCTCCGCGAACAGCCGTGCCTCGGTCCACGCCAGGTGCGCGTGATCGTAGCTCCCGCTGAACTCCGCGAAGATCGCGTAGGCCGCCGCGCAGCACTCCCGCGCGCGCTCCAACTGCCCGAGCGTGATCGCGAGCGACGCCATGTGCAGGTAGATCTGGCCCTCCACCCGGCGTGCCGAGGACTCGGTCGCCAGCGCCAGTGCCGTGGCATACCACGTCTCGGCGGTCGTCAGGTCGCCCTCCGCCGCGTTGCACTGGCCGAGGTAACGCATCACCAGCGCCGCGCTCGCCTTGTCCCCCGGCTGGCTGAAGTAGGCCACGGCGGCCTGCAGGTGCCGGCGGGCGTCGGAGAACCTGCCCTGCGCGAACCTGATCCGCCCCCGCTTCTCCTCGATGACGCCGACGCCCTTGCGGTGCCGGGTCCGGTCGAAGACCGGCTGTGCCTCGTCCAGCCAGCACTCGGCTTTGTGGACCGAGTCGGGCATCAGGTCCAGCTCGGCCAGCTCGAGGAGAACGGCGCCCTCCCCGAGGGAGTCGCCCTGCCGCCGCGCTCCCGCCAGGGCCGCGAGGTGGGTGCGCCGCCACGTCGACCAGAGGTGCGCGTTCTCGAACAGCAGCGCGCAGGTCACGGCGAGCTTCCACGCCTCCTTCGACCAGCGGCCCTGCGCGGCGACCTCGATCAGGTTCGCGATCACGTCCTCGTAGCGCTCGATCCAGAGCGCCGGCGACGTGGCGTCCCGCCGGCAGTCCTGTGCCACCTCGTCGAGGTCGACCCGCACGTCGATGACGTTGAAGTGCGAGTTCCCCATGAGCATCGCGTGCTGGCGCAGCGCGGACTCCTGGAACCAGTCGAGGATGCGCAGCATGGCGGAGTCGAGGTCGGGGGAGGCCCAGGACTGCCCCGGCATGGACTCCTTCACGACCTCGCGCACCAGATCATGGATCCGGAAGCGGTAGGAGGCCACGTCGGTCCCCCGGACGTCGACGATCCTGGGCGCGACGAGTGGTTCGATGTCCGCCAGGGAGAAGTCGAGCTCGCTGTCCAGGACCGCCTCGATCATGTCGGCGTCGATCCACGGCAGCTGTGCGAACACGAGCAGCCGGAGCAGGAGGAAGCTCCGCTCGTCGAGGTTGTCCAGGCTCGCCTCGATCACCCGGCGCACGCTGAGGTTCCCGTACTCCAGGCTGTCCAGCAGGGTGCGCGGCCGCCGGACGCGCCGCTGCACGTCCTCCAGGGTGAGCAGGGAGTTGGTGGCGAGCTGGCCGCCGATGATCCGGGACGCGAGCGGCAGGCCCCCGCACGAGTACACGATGCTCATGGCGATCTCCGTGTGGCGATCGTCCAGTGGGAGGCCGGCGGTCTGCAGCAGGATCTCCGCGGCCACCTCCAGCGACGGCAGGCTCAGCTGGAGGTGGCGGCGCGCGGGCACGTAGAGGTTCGGCTCGCGCGCGGTGACGCACAGCGCGGACCGGGAGCTGGCGGAGATCAGCCCGGAGAAGTCGAACCCCCTCGGCGCGTCGTCGAGGATCACCAGCAGGGACCGCGCGTGCAACAGCGACCGGTAGGTCGCCTCCAGCCGGTCGACGTCGTCGGGCAGCTCGGTGAGGGAGACGTCCAACGACCGGAGGATCACGCGCAGCAGCGAGCTGCGGTCGTACTTGCCGCCCGAGTTGCCGTGCATCTCCACGTACACCACGCCGTCCGCGAAGCGGTCGGCGAGCCGGTGCCCGAGGGACACGGCGAACGCGGTCTTGCCCACACCTGGCTGCCCGTGGATCAGCAGGACCCGGCCGGCCTGGTGTTCCTGCGCCAGCATCGCGGTCGCCTGGCCGAACTCCACGGCACGGCCGAGCAGGACGTCCGGCGCCGACGGCAGCTCGAACACCCGGGGCGCGGGCCTCGGCGCGGGCTCCGACTCCGCGCTGAGCAGCTTCTCGTTCAGGCCCTGCAGCTCGGCGGACGGGGAGATGCCGAGCTCGGTCGACAGCCGGAGCCGGTGCTCGGCGAACACCGCCAGCGCGGCGGAACGGTCACCGAGGCCGTCCAGGATCCGCAGGTGCAGCGCGCAGAGCCCCTCGTTCATCGGGTCGAGCTCCCGCAGGGTGGTGAGCACGGGGAGCAGGACCGCCCGCTCGGCGTCCGGCACGCGCTTGAAGCACTCGGCGACGAACCTGCCGGCCAGGCCCGGCCACTGGACGTCGCCGGTCGTCGACGCGTCGGCGGCGGGGCCGGTGCTGGCCAGTGCCAGGTTCAGGCAGTCGAGCAGTGCCGCCAGCCGCTCCCGGTCCTCGGGTACGTGCGCCAGGGCGGCGCGCAGCAGGTACACGTCGCTCGGCACGACGGCGGGCTCCAGCCGCAGGCGTTCATGGCCACGGACCACCGCGCCCTGCCCGAACAGGCCGCGGATGCGGGACACGTACGACCGGAGGTTCGCCCGTGCCGAGGCCGGCGGGCTCACCGGCCAGATGTGCTCGACGATCCGCGCCATGCCGACGTCCCTGCCGGCGGCCGACGCGAGGAAGGTCAGCATCCGGAAGGCGAGGGGTGGGAGGTCGACCTCGGACCCGTCCCGGGCGAGGACGCGGCTGCTGCCGAGGCAGCACACCATGCCGGCGCACTCCGGTGGCAGGTCGTCGCAGTAGACGTAGGAGCCGTGACCTCGGTCGACGACTCTCAGTCGGGTGGAGTGCATCTGTATCCCCTTGAAGCCACACACTCTCCACGGACCGACGTCCTGGCGCCGTCAGCGCGCCGGTCACCGTCAGTCGACTGTGGACAGCATGGTGAAGCCGGCCTCCTCGGCCGTGAGCCGCACGGTGAGGCCGGCCAGTTGGGCGACGTCGGTCAGATGGGTGCCGCCGCAGGGGATGACGGCCGGGTTCCCACCGAGGTCGGCGGACCACTGGCGCTTCGCGTCCAGTGCGCAGACCTGCGGCGTCAGCGTGATCGCGCCACCGGCCTCGACCCAGGAGCGCAGCAGGTCGTTCAGCCGCGCCTCGACGGAGGGGAGCTCGTCGAGCAGCTCCTGTGCCCGCAGTCCCTTCTTCCTGGCGGACTTGCCGACGCGGTAGGAGTCCGTGCTCGTCCGGCGGCCGATGCGGGACACGGTGATGAACTGGTTGTCCAGGTCTCTGTGCCCGCGCGAGTCCTGGCGAGCGTCCTTGTTCCAGTAGCCGTCGGTCACCTCGTTCAGTGCCATGGCGGCCACGTGGCAGGCCGAGTGCCCAGTGCTCAGGTCGGCGCGCAGGTCCTCGTCCACCAGCACCTCGACCTCCGTGCCCACCGGCAGGGTGTCGGCCGGTGCGGCGACGACGTGACCCACCACGAAGTGGTAGTCCTCGTCGCCGCGGCGGGCGGGGATCTCCGCTCCGACGGCGAAGCGACCGTCACCGTCGTAGGCGCAGGTCACCCCGTCGATCACCGGGATCTCCTCCGCCCCGAGCCGCAGGCGCCCGGAGTCCGACGGCTGGTCGGGCCAGGTGTGGTCGAGCGGATGGAAGCAGGTGCGGTCCAGCACCACGACCGACCCGCCGTCACCGGAAGGGCGGGGCACCGCCGCGACCACTCGCGCCACACACCGGGTCTCGCCACCCGGATACGTGATCACGCTCGACAACTGCATCAACGAATACCTTTCTCCACGGTAGGACAAAGAAATCAACCAGCGACACCATCGGAGGTGCACCCGGTCGCAAATTCGGGATAATCTTCTCCTCCGGAGGGGAAATGGACTTCGGCCCCGTGCGTGGCAAACACGAGTGCGTCGTCAGCGCGCGCTTCCGGGCGGTTCTACGTGGCTGGTAAGAACCGCCGCGGTGGTATCTCGGATCCGTTACGACTCGTTAAAACGGGAATTTTCGTTACCATACCGTTTGCCTGAGAAGTAATGATCCGCGGATAGTCGGTCCGCGCCGTCTTCCTGTGCATCCGCGTGATGCACGCCCCCTTAGTCCGTCTGGCCCCAATCCCGGCGCTAGTGTAGCATGTTCGCGAGGCTGCGAATGGGTTTCCGACATGATTCCCGGCTGGCGAAGTTGGCAATTGGGTTCATGTTTCGTGATGTGGATGCCACTACGGGAGATATCACACATGCCGCGACCAGGTGACGTCGGTCGGTGTTCCTGGACCTCCGAGCACACCGGGGCAGCCCGGTGACGGGCGCGAGCTCGCTGGAGGCCGGGCGCGTCGAGGTCGGGCAGGACGCGTCGGCCGGCCGGTTCTGGGCGTGGCTGCTCGTGGGCATCACGGCGGTGTGGGGCTGGACCTTCGTCGCGATCCACGACGCGGTCGCCACCATGCACCCGTCGGCGTTCGTCGCCTACCGGTTCCTGGGCGCGGCGGTGGTGATGGCCGTCGGACTGCTGCCGGTGCTCCGCGGGCTCACGCGGGTGGAGGTCGTCGGTGGCGTGCTGGCCGGAGCCGCGCTGTTCGTCGGCTACGCGCTGCAGACGCTCGGCCTGGAGAGCACCACCCCGTCCAACGCGGCGTTCATCACCGGCATGGCCGTGGTCTTCACGCCGTTGCTGCTGTTCGTGGCGTTCCGGGTGCGCCCGCGTCCGGGGCAGGTCGCGAGCGTGCTGCTCGCCGCCGTCGGGTTGGCGCTGCTCACCATGCGTGGGCTTCAGGTGCACTACGGCGATCTGCTGGTGTTGGGCACCGCGATCGCGTTCGCCGCGCACGTGATCATCCTGAGCAGGGTGAGCGTGATCGCCCACCCCGGCCGGCTCACCATGGTCCAGATGGTCACGGTCGGACTGCTGGGGTTGGCGTGGAGCGGGTCCACGGGGAACCTGTCCCGCCCCGCGACCACCGGGGTGTGGGTGGCGCTCGTGGTCTGCGCGGTCGTCGCGTCCGCGTTCGCGTACTTCGTGCAGACGAAGGCCCAGGCCGCGGCCGTCTCGCCGACCCGGGTGGCCGTCATCTTCACGTTGGAACCGGTGTTCGGCGGTCTGTTCGGCTACTGGCTCGCCGGCGACCGGTTCACCGCGCTGAACCTCGTGGGCGCCACCCTGATCCTCGCGGCCATGCTGATCACTGAACTGCGGGGCGCGGAGAGCCGCGAATAGGCCTCGGCCGGGCGGGGCTCGACTATTTAGTCACTAATAGGTCGTGAGCAACCGGTCGAGTACCCGAACCGCGAACTGAACGGCATCGACCGGGACGCGTTCGTCGACTCCGTGGAACATGGCGGCGAAATCGAACGCGGGCGGCAGTCGTAGTGGGACGAAGCCGTAGCCGCGAATACCCAGTTTGGCGAACACGCGGTTGTCCGTGCCCGCCGAAAGGCAGTAGGGCGCGATTTTCGCGGTGGGATCCTGGGTCCTCAGCGCGGCCAGCATCGACTCGACCAGCGGTGTGTCGAACGGCACCTCGAAAGGCGGCTGGAAGTCGATCGTCTCGCGGCGGACTCCGGGGCCGGCGAGCCGGTCGATTGTTTCCAGGAAATCCTCCTCCACGCCGGGGAGGAAACGACCGTCGATCTCCGCACGTGCCGATTCGGGTACCACGTTGGTGGCATATCCGGCACGTAATCGGGTCGGGTTCGCGGTGTTTCTGAGTGCCGAGCCGATGAACCTGGCGACCGGACCGATCCGGCTCAGGGTGGCCTCGACGTCGTTCTCGTCGAAGGTGACGCCGATGGCGTCGCAGATCTCCCGCAACAGCCGTTCGGTCGTCGGGGTGAGCAGCCGAGGCCAGTCGTGGTCCCCGATGCGGTGGACGGCGCCGGCGAGCTCGGTGACCACGTTGTCCGCGTGCAACATCGAGGCGTGCCCGGCCCTGCCCTCGACGGCCAGGCGCAGCCACGCCAAACCCTTCTGCGCGTTCTCCACCAGGTACAGGCGCACCTCCGGCGCCAGCTCCACCGAGTAACCCCCGACCTCGCCGATCGCCTCGCCGCATCCCTCCAGCAGGTCCGCGTGGTCGCGCACCAGGAGCTCCGCGCCGTGCATGCCGCCGGTCTCCTCGTCCGCCAGCCAGGCGAACACCAGGTCGCGCCGCGGCCGGCGACCGGAACGCGCGAGGTCGCGGGCGATCGCGAGCATGATCGCGGCCATGTTCTTCATGTCCACGGCGCCACGGCCCCAGATCATGCCGTCGCGGATCTCGCCGGAGAACGGGTGCACCGACCACGTGGTGGAGTCCGCCGGGACGACGTCGAGGTGGCTGTGCACGAGCAGTGCGGGCAGGCTCGGGTCCGTGCCCGGCAGGCGGAGGACCACGTTCCCCCTGCGGGGCTTCGACTCCACGTACGTCGCGGTGAGCCCGACGTCGTCGAGCCGGTCCATGACGTACTCGGCGGCCCCGCGCTCGCCGGGGTCGTCCAGGTCGCCGGAGTTGGTGGTGTCGATGCGGATCAGCTCGGCGCAGAGCTCCGCCACCTCGTCGACCGCGTCGCGCGCGATCACGAGCCGGTCCGGGAGGTGAGGCCGGCGCGCTTGTAGGCGCGGGTGATCAGTGCGGCGTTGACGTCCACGACTTCCTCCATCGCACCGATCTCGTTGAGGAACCAGTAGAGCTGCGACTCGTAGGACAGGCAGACCTCGAGCAGGAGGCTGTAGTCGCCCCCGAGCGCCGCGCAGTAGCGGACACCGGGATGCTTGCTGAGCTCACGCCCGCACGCGTCCATCCCGGACGCCCGGGTCTTCACACCGATCTGCGCCTCGACGGTCAGGCCGAGCACGCGCGGGTCGATCTCGGCGCGCATGTGGAGCAACCCACGCCCCAGGAGCAACGCGACCCGGCGGGCGGCCGTCGGCACCGACACGTCGAGCCGCTCGGCGATCGCGGTGAAACTCATCCGGCCGTCCCCGTGCAGCAGCTCGACCACGCGCCGATCCACGTCGTCGAGCTTGACGCCCTCGGCGGAGGCGGGCGGCAGTCTCTCCACAGTGGACCGCAAGGTGGCGACCTCGGTGTCGGTCAGGAAGGGGGCGTGCCACTCGGCGACGGTGGTGAACGTGTGCAGCACGACCCGGCTGTCGGTGGTGATGACGCCCTCGATGGTCGGCAGCTCGCTCGCCAACACCTCGTGCCGGCGGTCCGGGTCGCTCACCACCACCTCGCACCAGACGTCCAGCGAGCCGGTGATGACGAAGACGCCACGGGTGTCGTCGCGGGCCGCCAGCGCGTTCGCGACCGTGTCCGCGGCGCCGGGCTCGGTGCGCAGGCCGACGTGCAGCGGCACGCCGAGGCCGGTGAGCAGGTCGTCCGGGATGGCGGTGATGCGCAGGACCCCCGCGTCGAACATCCGCTGGGCGCGGCGCGCGACGGTGCGTTGGTGCTCGCCGAGCGCGTCACCGAGCTCGCCCCAGGAAGCCCGGGGGTTGACTTGGAGACCGGAGGCGATGCGCCGATCCAGCTGGTCCAGATGGAACACCCAGCAGCCTCCCATGTCCGTTTCGATGCATCAAAAGTTGCTACTTGACTATATGTTACACGACCGGGAAGGTATTGCAGTGACCTGGGGAGGTGAGCTGGATGGCGACGATCACCCTGAGCCGGTCCCAGCTGCGGCAGGTGCTCGCCGCGTCGAGCGGCAACGTGGTCGAGTGGTACGACTGGCTCATCTACTCGTACCTGAGCGTGTACTTCGCTGATCAGGTCTTCCCCGACAGCGGCAACCGGCTGGTGCCGATCCTGGCGACGTTCGCCATCTTCGCCGTGGGGTTCGTCATGCGCCCGGTCGGTGGCCTGGTGCTCGGCGTGTACGCGGACCGGATGGGCCGGCGCGCCGCCATGGTCCTCACCGTCACGATCATGGGTGCCGGCCAGGTCCTGATGACCGCGCTGCCGACCTACGAGCAGGTCGGTCTGCTCTCTCCGGTGCTGCTGCTGATCATCCGGCTGGGCCAGGGTTTCGCGGTGGGTGGCGAGTTCGCCATCTCGTCGGTGTTCCTGGTGGAGTCGGCACCCGCCGGCGCCCGTGGGCTGTACTCGAGCTACTCCTACGTCGGCTCGAACCTCGGCCAACTCCTTGCCGCCGGCGCGGCGGCGCTGATGTCGAACCTGGTGTCCGAGGATGGCATGCACGACTGGGGATGGCGGGTGCCGTTCGCCGTCGGCGCGGTCGCCTGCCTCGTCGGCATCTGGATCCGGCGGGGCACGGTGGAGACCCACGCGGACGTGGATCGCATGGCGAGCGGCGAGGTGGGCAGGCCGCACCTGTTCGAGTTCCTGCGGCGGCACCCGCGGCAGGCGGTCACCATCGTCGGGATGACCGTGGGCCCGACGGTCGCGTTCTACACGTGGGCCGTGTACCTCCCGACGTACGCGAACATCACCACCGGGTACGACCCGGCGCGCGCGCTCACGGTCAGCACGCTGGCCCTGGTCGTGTTCACCGTGATCCAGCCGGTCGCGGGCGTGCTGTCCGACCGCATCGGCCGCAAACCGCTGCTGGTCGGGTCCGCGCTCGGCTTCGCGGTGCTGACGGTGCCGTTGCTCGCCATGCTGGGCACCTCGTTCTGGAACCTGATGATCATCACCCTGATCGGCATGGTGTTCCTCACCGGGTACACCGCCGTGGCCGCGGCGGCGATGGTCGAGCTGTTCCCCGCGCGGGTGCGGACGGCCGGCATCGGGTTCCCGTACTCGTTGACCGTCGCCGCCTTCGGTGGTACCGCGCCGTTCCTGGCGACCCTGCTGGTCGAGTCGGGACGTGCGGGCCTGTTCGGCTGGTATGTCGCCGCGACCGCGCTGATCTCCGCGGTGGTGTTCATTCGCATGCCCGAGACCAGGGATCGCGACATCGACTGAGCGGCGAAAAATTTGCCGGAAAGGATACTGTTTCACGAACAGTATCCTTTCCGGCTTTCGGCTGGTCATTTCCTAATTTATTTCGATACACACCGTCACGGCGTCGGCTCGAATCAGTTATATACGTCTTGTGTGCGCATTGTCTCGCCCATGTGTTGTAGTCGTGACATGCGTGTAAAACTAGTGGTCGGAAGTCCGGCGACGGTTTCGGAATCGCCGCTGGACAGCTGGGGGACCTGGGCGTCCGAGTACGCGGGACACTGGGCCGACATCATGAAAACCGCGGGCATCAACCTGGTCGGGGCGAGCACCGACGAGGGACCGGATGCCGCTCGGGTAGCCATCGTCGCCGGTGATCGGCTGACGGCGGAGGAAGTCCACGCGGTGATCGAGCGATACCCCACGCTGATAGTCGCCCGCCCCGGCGGGCAGAACGAGAAACTTTATCGCGAACTCGGGCTGGGGACCCTGGTGAAGATTCCCGGGGCACCCCGGGAGGACCAGCCGCACCTACGGCAGAACAGCATTTCCGCGACCCTCGAGAACGTGGCCGCCAACCAGGACCCGCTCAACATCCACGTTTCCCGGCCGATGGCTTTCGACGGCGCGGAGGACGCGTGGCAGCCGCTGTGCCGGCACGACGGCGGGATGCTCGTCGGCTACCTCGACGACGCGGGCAGACGCGTCGCGGTGGTGTCCTCGGAGCAGGTGTTCGCCGCCCCGTTCATCGCGGCCCACGACAACGCCCAGGCGCTGGCCCAGCTGGTCGCGCTGCTGGCCGGCGTCCGGCTGGACGGGGTGGCGCTGAAGGAGGTCGCCGACGCGCCGGTCCACATCAGGTCGACGGCGCGGAGCGCGGCCCCGGTCGGGGACATCACCGCGGTGCCCGGTGAGCACCTGGTCGAGCCGTCGATCGAGGCGCTGTCCGCCGTGCTCGACCGGCACCTGGGTGCCGGCCTGGATCCCTGGCGGGACACCGAGGCGTTCCTCGACGCGGCCCGGCTGGCGTACTTCTCGATGCCGGCCGAGCTGCAGGCCGCCGTCAGCACGTTCAAGTCCCGGTCCAACGACTACGGCGCGCTGCTGATCCGCAACCTACCGGTGGGGAACGTCCCGCGAACGCCGAGTGACCCGATCGGCAGGCCGAAGAAGACCCACGAGTCGGAGTTCTGGCTGGCGATGACGGCGTGCGCGCTCGGCGAGCCGTTCGCCTACGCGCAGGAGAAGCGCGGGAGCCTCTACCAGAACGTCGTGCCGACGCGGGAGAACGCGGACAAGCTCTCGTCGGAGAGCTCGGTCATCCTGCTCGACTACCACACCGAGGCCGCGTTCCACCCCTTCAAGCCGGACTACGTCCTGCTGCTGTGCCTGCGCCAGGACCACGAGGCCAAGGCACGCACCTCCAACGCGGGCATCCGGATGGCGCTGCCCCTCCTGTCGCTGCAGGATCGCTGGGAGCTGCAACAGCGGCAGTTCCGCACCGGCGTGGACTTCTCCTTCGGGAGTCCCAACATGGAGCAGGGCAACGGTCCGCTTCTTTCCGTGCTGGGCGGCAACCCGTACGACCCGGAGCTGACCTACGACCTCGACCTGATGGTGGCCGAGACCGACGCGGGCAACCGGGCGCTGTGGTCACTGCGGCGGGCGGTCGCGGAGGTCGGGTCGTACGTCGCGCTCACCGAGGGCGACCTGCTCGTCGTGGACAACCGGCGGGCGGTGCACGCCCGTTCCGAGTTCACCCCTCGATACGACGGTTGGGACCGCTGGCTGCAGCGGATGTGCGTCACCAGGGACCTGGGGCTGTCCGGTGCGTGGCGCGGCTGCGGCTCGCGCGTCATCGACGTCCAGTTCAACATCTAGAAACGAAAGACACGGCGGTGCCAGGCCGGCCAACCCGGCCTGGCACCGCCGTGTCCGCGGCGTCGCCGTCACCGGGGCGGCGGGGACGATCCGGAGAGGAGCGGGAGTTAGTGCGAACAAGGATCCGCGTCGTGCTGGCCGAGTTGGCGTGGTCGAGACGGCGTGATGCATGACATCGCTCGGGGAGGTGGATGTCGCGGCTGTGGGCGCCGGGATCGTGGGTTGCTCCTTCGCCGCGCTGGCGACCCGGATCCGGCCGGACCTGACGGTCGCACTGGTCACCAGGAACAGCATTTTCAGCGTCACCAACACACAGCTCTCACTCGGCGTCGACCTTCCGTCCGAACTGGACGGCCGGGCCACGGACCTGTTGACGGACTCGGTGCGGGCGCGCGAGATCCTGGCGACGGTCTGCCCGTCGCTGCGTGGTCGCCGCCAGAGCGCGATCCGGGTGCTCCGCAGGGCCGAGGCCACGTCCCTGCGGATGGCGGGACAGCGGTGGGAGTTCACCCCCGACGGCGACCTCGTCACGTGCGACTCGCCGGCCGTCGTGGTGCACCTGCCGGAGGAGGTCGTCGCGCAGCTCGCCGGCTGGGTGCACGTGTCCGGTTCGGGTGTGGTGTACGAGAACTTCGACGTGGCGGGGTGGGAACGGGCCGGGGAGCGGATTCGGCTCACCGACCGCGGGGGACGGGAGCTGTTGTGCCGCTACGTCTTCGTGGCGCTGGGCAGCGGGCTGACGTCCAGCCCGTTCGCGGAGTTGGCGCCATCGGGGTTGGAGCGTCGGCGGGTCGCCGCGGCGCGGCTGCGCATCGAGGCGCTGCAATGGGGTGGTGCCTACCTGTTCGCGTCGGCCCGTGCCGCGCTCGTGTCGGGCGAGCAGCCCGGCACTTTCTGGATGCGGTTGGACGGCCGAACCCGGCTGGCGGGCACCGACGCGGTGCCGAGGGGCTTCAGCGAGGCGGATCACCTGGAGCTGGACCGGATCCGGGTGGACTACCTGAGCGGCGTCGGTGTCGACGTGCTGGAGCACCGCGCCGGCGACGACCTGTACGCCCCGCCGGCCACCCCGCCGGTGGTGCGGGTGCGGGACGGGATCGCGGTGTCGACCGGCTGCGACGGCACCGGTGACGGACTCGGTCCCGGGGTCGCACGCAACGCGTTGCGGCTCCTGGGACTCGCGTGAACGCCGGTCGTGTCCCTCCCCCCGGGACACGACCGGCGTTCTGTCCGGCGGACCGTCCTCAGTGGATGACCGAGACGGCCGGGTCGATGTCGAGCAGCGCACGGGCGTAGTCCTCGACCGCCACGATCCCGCTGAAGTGCGCGTGGTGGCTGCCGACCTCGACGTCGCGCCAGTACCGCTGCAAGGGGTTCGCCGAGGAGAACCCCGCGGTGCCACCGAGATCGAGGAGGAGCCCGATGGCACGCCTGCTGCTCGCCAGTGCGGAGGTCATGTGCATGCGTGCTCGCGTCCGCGCCTCGCGGGACATCGACCCCGCCACGCGGGCGGCGTCGAACTCGTCGGCCGCGATGAACATGTGCTGGTACCCGTTGTCCACGAGGTGGGTGGCGTCGGCGAGCCAGCTCCGCACCATGGGGGAGTCCAGTGACCTGGTGTAGATGGTGTCCTGCAACGGCTTTCCCCGGTCCAGCATGCCACGCACGGTGTCCAGCGCGCCGTGCGCCGCCCCGACGAGGGAGGCGAGGCAGCGGTGCGCGATGATCGCGAACCGTGCCGGCGCCGGCAGTGTGCCGCTCGCCTCCGGTTCCTGGGTGTGTAGCAGCGCGTGCCGGTGGGGAACGAAGGTCTCCGGGAAGGTGATCGTGTGGCTTCCGGTGGCCGCCATGCCGGCGACGTGCCAGTCCCGGTCGATGTCCGCCCCGGCCGCCGGCGCCAGCAGGGACACGTACTCTCCGGTGGGCGTGCCGTCCGCCACCACCGGGATGAACGCCAGAAGGGCCCAGTCGGCGATCTCGCAGCCGGAGATGGTGGGGAACCGCCCGGAGCACCGGTAGCCGCCGTCCACCTTCGTGGCCGTGGCGTCGTGCCGGCCACCGGAGGAGCAGATGAAGGTGTCGGGTGAACCGCCGAAGAGCTCCTCGACCCCGTCCTGCGGATAGCGGTCGGCCACGTTGCCCGAGATGGCCGCGATGCCGACCAGCCAGCCCGCGGACGCGCACCCCCGGCCCACCTCCGCGATCGTGGCGACCTGGCCGCGCACGTCCAGCTCGAGCCCGTCGAACCGCTTGGGTACCGTCAGCCGGAACATCCCCGCGTCCCGCAGGCCCTTGACACACTCCGGGGCCAGCGACCGCTCGGCCTCGCCCCGTGCCGCGTGCTCGCGCAGCAGCGGCACGAGCGCACCGGCCTCGGCCACGGCCCGCCGCACCTCCGATGTTTGTCTCCAGTCAAGCATCCTGTCCCCTTGGATCGGTGATCTCCTGCTGTCCACCTTCGAAGCGGGTGGGCAGTTGTGCGAGCGCGGCGAGGGACTCCACGAAGAGGAACAGCCCGCGGAAGAAGAGGACGGACTCACCCCGGTCCAGGCGGAGCTGCCGGTAGAGCAGCGCCCTGGTGGGGTCCTGCTCGCCGGTGAGCAGCCCGCGCCAGGTGTCGTGGGTGCCGCTGACGACGAAGTCCGCCGGCACGGGCGCACCCGGGTCGGTGACGGACGACTCGACGCAGTGCCCGTCCCGCCACGCCAGCCGCAGGTGTGCCGTCCCACCGGCCTCGCGCTGGTCCCGCACGCCGAGTGCCCAGGACGTCGAGTAGGACTTCCGTGCGGTCTCGAGCCATTCCCAGTAGGCGTCCTGCTTGCCCGCCCGTGTCCGCTCGTCCGGTGCCCGGTCCACGAGCTCGCGGGCCGCCTCGGCCCATTCGGCGGTGAGGAAGGGGAGCTGTCCGGTCCGCGTGGTGGTGCTCATGAGTCAGCCTCCCGCGATCTGGGGATGGATTCTGGCCACCATGTCCTGCAGGTCGGGCGGCAGGTCGATACCGACGTCGGACAGCTTGCGGTTGACCTGGACGCCCATGAAGTGCGAGATGTCCTCGTCCGACCAGCCGAGCGCGGCGACGTTGCTGGGCTTGCTGTCGGGGCCGTTCAGCGCCAGCTCGGTGCGCAGCGTCTCGTGGATCTCACGCAGCAGCCGCGGGTCCTCCCGGACGGAGTCGCGCAGGAACCGCATGCCGAACTGCACGTGCCGCGCCTCGTCCCGGCAGGAGGCGATGAACCCGCGGTAGTACCCGGGCAGGAGCCGGCGTTTCCGGCAGTAGCTCAGGGTGATCTTCATGACCGTCAGCGCCAGCACCCCTTCCACCCACAGGAAGTACGCGGTGGCGTAACGCACGCGCCGGACGGGGTTCTCCGGGTCGTGCCGCAGCTCGTCGGCCAGGAAGGCCAGCAGCCCGAACGGCCCGATGAACGACTCGGGCACGTACTCGAAGGAGGAGTCGAGCAGGTCCTGCACCGACTCGCCGGGCAGCCCGACCACCTCACGGTAGAAGCGGTCGAAGAACACCGTGTGCCGCGCCTCGTCCTCGAGCTGCGTCGACAGGTAGATCTTCGCCTCCTCGCTGCCCGCGAGCATGAAGACGGGCAGCTCCACCTCGACCTGCCGTTCGGCGTGGTGGAACGAGGAGGCGATCTCCTTGAACGCGTCCCGTTCCTCCGGCGACATCCGCGTGCGCCAGTGGACCGCGTCCTGGCTGAAGTCGAGGTCGTAGGGGTTCCAGCGGTGCTGGAAGTACCGTTTGTACAGCTGCGTGTAGTCGGGCAGCTTCTTCATGTCCTGGTGGACGTAGTCGATGACGTCGTCGATGTGGACGTCACCGATCTCGGCCAGCGACGACTGCTCCACGGACGCGGTCGGCGCCGGGGACGGTTCGGGCATGCGTGCTCCGTTCTGGTCTCCCCGTGGCGGGGCGGGGCGTCACTACGGTGTGGCGAGGACGTTGTCGAGGAGCCCGCGGTCGTGGTTGAGGATCGCGCGTTCCAGGTCGCGCAGCTGGGGACCGGGTTCCAGCCCGGCCTGGTCGATGAGGGCGGACCGGGTGCGGTGGTAGAGGTTCAGCGCGTCGGCCTGCCGCCCGCTCTGGTACAGCGCGCGCATCAGCCGGGCGCAGACCCGCTCCCGCAGCGGCTCGGTCTCCAGCAGCAGCTCGAGCTCGGCGATGACCTCGTCGTGCCGCCGCAGCACGAGATCCACGTCGATCCGCTTCTCCAGCAGGCTCATCCTGGTGTTCTGCAACGCCTTCAGCTCCGGCCAGGACATCCCCTCCTCGACCAGGTCGGCGAGTGCCGGGCCGCGCCAGCAGCCGAGCGCCTCGCGGAAGGTCTCCGAAGCCACGTGCCAGCGCCCCTCGGCCATCTCGATCCGGCCGCGGCGGGCGAGCGCCTCGAAGCGGGTGATGTCGACACGGTCCTCGCCGACCTGCAGGACATACCCGGAGTTGTGGGTCAACAGGTCCACCGAACCGGGTTTTCCGGCGGTTGCGAGAATTGTTCGCAAACGGTGGATCGCGTTGTGCAGTATTTGTCGCGCCGTTGCGGGCACCGGTCCCGGCCAGAGCGCGACCAGCAACCTGCTCACCGGCACCAGCTGGTTGCGGTGTAACAGCAGAAAACCCAGCGTCGCGCGCTGTTTCACCCCGCCGAGGGGAATCGACTTACCGCCCGTCACAACCTGCAGCGGACCCAGAACGTGAAATTGCATTCAACCCCCAGTCGGTTTTTGGGTTCCCTGTCCGGATGGCCGCGCCGAGGGCGGCGGCAAGGGACGTCCGCGGCCGGCTCCGGGTGGCAGGGCGGAACTGCCACCCGGAGCGGGCTCGTCGGTCCGGCCCCGCGCTCGCGTGGAGTGGGAGGTGCGCGGGGGGCACGGCGCGCGTCCGTGGCCGCCAGGTGGCGATGACGCCGTACCTCGGCAGGCCGGCGGGCGCCGTTGTCCGTCCGGACGTACTGAACAGGCTTGTTATGACAGAAACATAAACCAACCAGCTACCGTGTGTCGACTTCGATAACACGAATGGCCTAATGCTGACTGATCCGATCGACCGTCAGGTGGATCCGTAGCGGTTGTCGATGGCGAACCGCCACGCGCCGGCCTCGCGGCGCAGCACGTCGGTCGCGCTGCCCTCCGTGCGGGTGGCCGGACCGTCGCCGCCCGTCGACTCGATCACCCAGTCGGTGACGCCGAGTGCCACGTCACCGGCCACGTAGACGTGCCGGAAGGCGAACTCCAGGCGGGGCCGCGAGGTTGCGAAGTATCGCCGGAAGGCCGTCTCGAGCGATCCGTCCGCCTTCGCCACACACGCGCCGCGGTCGATCACGGCCACGCCGTCGGCGGTGTAGAGGCCGACGGTCGCGTCGACGTCACCCGCGTTGAACGCGGCCATGTACGCCTCGGCGACCGCCGCGAAGACGCGTGCGGTTTCGGTGTCTGTTTTGTCGGACATTAAGCATCTCCCTCGTGTCGGCGCAAGTCAGCTGAATTGACGACAGGTAGTACGAATTGACGACAGATGTCCGACCGTGCGCCACAGCGTACGGACGCGCGACTAACCGGTGGCTAACCGCGTGCTAACGCCGCCGGGCCGGATTATTGGCCGATTAGCGACGGGTTAAGAAGATTCTCGCGGCATCGTGTGAGACTGAATTCATGCTGCCTGCGGCTCTGGAGCTGGTCGATTCCGAACTGTACGAATCCATCGCGAGACTCGGGCTGGACGTCGAGTACGTGCGGGCACGGGGCAACACGATGTGGGCCCGGTGCGTGGACGGGACGGTCCGCCCGGTGCTGGACCTGGTCGGTGGCTACGGCTCGCTCATCCTGGGACACAACCACCCCGAGCTCATCGCGTGTGCGAAGCGGTTGCTGGACACCGGCGTCCCGGTGCACGCCCAGCTGTCCCGGCGGCCCGAGGCCGCCGAGCTCGCCGAGCGGCTCAACCGGGTGCTCGGTCGCGAGTTCGGCACCGGCGAGCGCTACCACGCGGTGCTGGCGAACTCGGGTGCGGAGGCGATCGAGGCCGCGGTCAAGCACGCCGAGTTCGATCGGGTGGCCCGCGTGGACGAGCTGACCGCGCGGCTGCGGGACAACGCCGACGCCGCCCGCGCCGCGGTCGCCGACGGCCGTGCCGAGGTGCCCGACTCGTTGCTCGCCGCGCTCGAGCTCCCCACGCCGGCCGCGGCGCCCGCGGCCGCGTTGGACGCGGTCCTCGCCGAGCTCGCTGCCCGCAACGCGGCGCGCCTCGCGGCGCCGCCGTGCGTGGTCGCGCTGGTCGGCGGCTTCCACGGCAAGCTCGTGGCCACCACCCAGCTCACCCACAACGTCAAGTTCCGCACGCCGTTCGCGGCACTCGGGTTGCCCGCCCGGTTCGCGCCGGTCAACGACCCCGCCGCCCTGCGGCAGGTCTTCGAGGACGAGCGCTCGACCGTGCTCGACGTGGTGGTCGTGGGTGGCGAGGTCGCGCTCGTGGAGCGCGACCTTCCCCGCTGCTGCGCCCTGGTCGTGGAGGCCGTGCAGGGCGAGGGGGGCATCGTCGCGCTCACCGCGGAGTTCGCCAAGGAGGCGCAGGCCGTCTGCGCGGAGTTCGGGTGCCCGCTGATCGTGGACGAGATCCAGAGCGGCGTCGGGCGCACCGGCGCGTTCTTCGCCAGCGCACACCTCGGCCTCCAGGCCGACTACTTCACGCTGGCCAAGAGCCTCGGCGGCGGGCTGGCGAAGATCTCGGTCCTGCTCGTCCGCGAGTCCCGCTACCGGCCGCGGTTCGAGTTGCTGCACTCCTCGACGTTCGCCAAGGACCCCTTCGCCACCTCGATCGCCCTGAGGGTGCTGGACCTGCTCGAGGCGGACGACGGCGCCGCCTACGCCGCGGCCGCCGGCCGCGGCGCCCGCCTGGCCGCGGCGCTGTCGTCGGTCCGGACGGACTTTCCCGACGTCGTGCGGGACGTCCGGGGCAGGGGCCTGTTCCTCGGCTTCGAGTTCCAGGACCTGTCCGGCACCGGCTCGACGACCGTCGCACAGGTCCAGCCCGCCGGGCTGTTCGGCTACTTCGTCAGCGGCTTCCTGTTGCAGGAGCACGACATCCGGGTCCTGCCGACCGGCAGCGCGCCGAACACGCTCCGGATGCAGCCGTCGATCGACATCACCGACGAGGAGATCGGGCAGGTGGTGGCGGCGCTGCGGCACCTGTGCTCCGTCCTGCGCGACGGCGACGACGCCGCGCTGACCGGGTTCCTCGGCAACCGGCGGTTCTAGCTCCGCACCGGCAGGGGGAGACGAGATGCGGGACGTTCCCAACACAGGGCCGGCGACGCCGGTCGCGGTCGTCGGACTGGCGTGCCGGCTGCCCGGGGCGCCGGACCCGGCCGCGTTCTGGCGCCTGCTCAGGGCCGGTGTCGACGCCGTCACCGCGGTCCCGGAGTGGCGGTGGGACGCCGAGGCGCTGTTCGACGCGGACGTGGCGGCGCCGGGCAGGGCGAACAGCCGGTGGGGCGGGTTCGTCGACGACGTCGAGGGGTTCGACGCCGAGTTCTTCGGCATCTCCCCGAAGGAGGCGGTCTGGCTCGACCCGCAGCAGCGGCTCGCGCTGGAGCTGGGCTGGGAGGTGCTCGAGGACGCGGGTGTCGTCCCGGCGACGCTGCGTGGCACCGGCACCGGGGTCTTCCTCGGTGCCATGGCCGACGACTACGCCACCCTCGCCGCGACGACGTCGGCGGACCTCACCCGCCACTCCCTGACCGGGCTCAGCCGTGGACTGCTGGCGAACCGCCTGTCCTACCTGCTCGGCGTGCACGGCCCGAGCCTCGTGGTCGACACGGGGCAGTCCTCGTCGCTGGTGGCCGTGCACCTGGCGTGCGAGAGCCTGCGCCGCGGCGAGGCCGAACTCGCCATCGCGGGCGGCGTGCAGCTGAACCTCGTGCCGGAGAGCACCGTCGGCGCGAGCAAGTTCGGGGCCCTCTCGCCCGACGGCCGCTGCCACACCTTCGACGCCCGGGCCAACGGGTACGTTCGGGGCGAGGGCGGCGGCGCCGTCCTGCTCAAGCCCCTGCCCGCCGCGCTCGCCGACGGGAACACCGTCTACTGCGTCATCCGCGGCAGCGCGACGAACAACGACGGCACCACCGACACGCTCACCACACCGAGCGTGCACGCGCAGGCCGCGGTGCTGGCGGCCGCGTACCGTGCCGCCGCGACCGATCCGGCGGCGGTCGACTACGTGGAACTGCACGGCACCGGCACGAGGGCGGGTGACCCGGTCGAGGCGGCCGCCCTCGGCACGGCGCTCGGTGCGCACCGGCCGGCCGGCGCGCCGTTGCGGGTCGGCTCGGTCAAGACGAACATCGGGCACCTGGAAGGCGCCGCGGGGATCGCCGGCCTGCTCAAGGTGGTGCTCACGCTGCACCACCGCGTGCTGCCGCCCAGCCTGCACTTCGAGACGCCACACCCGGACATCCCGCTGGCGGAGCTGAACCTGCGGGTGCAGGGGGCCGCCGAGCCGCTGCCCCGGGACCGGGTCGTCGTGGCCGGGGTGTCCTCGTTCGGCATGGGCGGCACCAACTGCCACGTCGTCCTGGCCGCGGCCGCGCCACCGCCCGATGCGGACCGGCCGGCCACAGTGGACGATCGGCCGGCCGATCCGGCGGCCGACCGGGTGGACGGGCGGGTGGTCGATCGGGTGGACGGGCGGGTGGCCGGTCCGGTGGCCGGGCGGGTGATCGATCGGGTAGTGGATCCGGCGGCCGACCGGGTGGACGGGCCGGTGACCGATCCGGCGGCCGGGCGAGTGGTCGATCCGGTGGCCGATCCGGTGGATGGGCGGGTGATCGATCCGGTGGCCGGGCGGGTGGATAGGCGAGTGGTCGATCCGGCGGCTGATCGGGTGGCCGGTCCGGTGGCCGGGCGAGCGGTCGAGCGGGTGGTGCCGTGGCCGGTCTCGGGGCGGTCGGCGGCTGCCCTGCGTGCGCAGGCCCTGCGCCTGCACGAGTTCGTGGCAGCGCGGCCGGATCTGACCACCGCGGACATCGGGTACTCCCTCGCCACGAGCCGTACCCCGTTCGCGCACCGGGCGGTGGTCGTCGGCGCGGGCCGCGACGAGCTGCTGGCGGGGGTGCGGGCACTGCGTGACGGCTTCCCCGCCCCCGGCCTGGTCCAGGGCACGGGCGGCGGCGGTACCGCCGGGAAGACCGTGTTCGTGTTCCCCGGTCAGGGCTCGCAGTGGCCCGGGATGGCGCGGGAACTGCTCGACGACTCGCCCGTGTTCGCCGAGACCATGCACCGTTGTGCGGCCGCGCTCGCCCCGTACGCCGACTGGTCGCTGCTGGACGTCGTCCGGGACGCCCCGGGCGCGCCCGCGCTGGCGCGCGACGACGTGGTGCAGCCGGCGCTGTTCGCGGTCATGGTGTCGCTGGCCGACATGTGGCGGGCCGCCGGTGTGCGCCCGGACGCGGTGATCGGCCACTCGCAGGGCGAGATGGCCGCCGCCTACGTGGCGGGTGGGTTGTCGCTGGCGGACGCCGTCGCCACCGTCGCGTTGCGGACCAGGGCGGTCGTCCACATCGGAGCCGACGGCGGCATGTTGTCCGTGCCACGACCGGAGGCGCGGGTGCGGCGGCGCATCGCGCGGTTCGGCGGCCGGCTCGGGGTGGCCGCCGTGAACGGGCCGAGGTCCACGGTGGTGTCGGGCGATCTCGTCGCGATGACCGAGCTGGCGCAGGAGTACCGCGACGAGGGCGTGGCGGCCCGGGTGGTCCCGATCGGGTACGCGTCGCACTCCTCGCACGTCGAGCGCATCCGGGCCGAGCTGGCGGACCTGCTCTCCGGTGTCCGGCCCCGCCGCGGTGACGTGGCGTTCTACTCGACCGTGACCGGGGGCCTGCTCGACACCGCCGAGCTGGACGGCGACTACTGGTACCGGAACCTGCGGCAGCCCGTGCGTTTCCAGGACGCCGTCGAGGCCGCGCTCCGCGACGGGCACCGCACCTTCGTGGAGAGCAGCCCGCACGGCGTGCTGGGCGCGGCGATCGACGAGATTGCCGACGGCACGGGGTCGGCGGTCGTCGGCACCCTGCGCAAGGGTCCGGCCCAGCTCCGGCAGTTCCTGTCCGCGCTGGGCCGCGTGCACGTCCGGGTCAGACCATCCACAGTAGACTGGGAGGCGGTGTTCCAGGATCACGGAGCACGACGCGTCGGCCTGCCCACCTACGCGTTCCAGCGCGATCGGTACTGGCTCGACACGGGTGCCGCCGTCACGGTGCCGCCGCGGTCCGAGGCGCCGGCGTCCACCACCGACCACCTCGCCGTCGTGCGCCGGTGCGCCGCGGTCGTGCTGGGTCACCCGTCACCGGCCGCCGTCGAGCCGGACGTGTCGTTCCGGGAGTTGGGCATGGACTCCGCCGGCGCGGTCGAGTTCCGGGACCTGCTGAGCGCGGCGACGGACGTGTCCCTGCCGGCGACGCTGACGTTCGACCACCCCACCCCGAACGCGGTCGCGCGGTACCTGACCGGCACGCCGGTGGCCGAGACGACGCCGGTCACCTCGGGCAGCGCCGAGCCGATCGCGATCGTGGCGATGAGTGGGCGCTGGCCGGGCGGCGCGGACACGCCGGAGAAGCTGTGGCGGCTGGTCCGCGACGGCGTCGACGCGATCGGCCCGTTTCCCGGCAACCGCGGCTGGGACGTCGCCGGGCTGTTCGACCCGACCGGCGAGCGGCCCGGCTCGTCGTACGTCCGCGAAGGGGGCTTCCTGTACGACGCCGACCAGTTCGACAACGCGTTCTTCGGGATCTCGCCGCGGGAGGCGGCGAGCATGGACCCGCAGCAGCGACTCCTGTTGGAGGTCGCGTGGGAGGCGATCGAGCGGGCGGGGATCGATCCGACCGCCTTGCGGGGGAGCCGGACGGGCGTGTTCACCGGCCTGATGTCCCAGGAGTACGGCCCGCGTCTGCACGAGACCCCGGAAGGCCACGACGGTCATGCCCTCACCGGCGTCGCGGCCAGTGTGGCCTCCGGGCGCGTCGCATACCTGCTGGGCCTGGAAGGACCGGCGGTGACGGTGGACACGGCGTGTTCGTCGTCGCTGGTCGCGATGCACCTCGCGGCGCAGGCACTGCGTGGCGGCGAGTGCGATCTCGCCCTGGCGGGTGGGGCCACCGTGATGTCGTCGCCGGGGATGTTCACGGAGTTCAGCCGGCAGCGCGGGTTGGCGAAGGACGGCCGCTGCAAGGCGTTCGGCGCCGGCGCCGACGGGACCGGGTGGTCGGAGGCGGCGGGTCTGGTGCTGCTCGAGCGGTTGTCGGACGCCCGCCGCAACGGTCATCGGGTGTTGGCGGTGGTGCGTGGTTCGGCGGTGAACCAGGACGGCGCGTCGAACGGCCTCACCGCACCCAACGGCCCGTCCCAGGAGCGGGTGATCCGCGCCGCGCTGGCGAACGCGCGCCTTCGACCGTCCGATGTGGACGCCGTGGAGGCCCACGGCACCGGGACGTCCCTGGGTGATCCGATCGAGGCGCAGGCGATCCTGGCGACCTACGGCCAGGGTCGGGACCGTCCACTGTGGTTGGGATCGTTGAAGTCCAACATCGGGCACAGCCAGGCCGCCGCCGGTGTGAGTGGTGTGATCAAGGCGGTGTTGGCGCTTCGGCACGGCGTGTTGCCGAGGACGTTGCACGCGGCGGTGCCGAACCCACGCGTGGACTGGGCCGGCGGCGCCGTGGAGTTGGTGCGGGACACCACCGAGTGGCCGGCGACCGGGCGGCCGCGGCGGGCGGGGGTGTCGTCGTTCGGGATCAGCGGCACCAACGCGCACCTGATCGTGGAGGAGGCGCCGGACACCGAGGTCGACGCCGCGGGACCGGTGCCCGGCGGGGTCATCCCGCTGGTGGTGTCGGCGCGGACACCGGAAGCACTGCGGGCGCGGGTGATCGGGCTGGCCGAGCTCGTCGACGAGCGCGCCGAGCTCGACCTGGCCGACGTGGGTTACTCGTTGGCCGTCACGCGGGCGCACTTCGGGGTGCGTGCCGCGGTGGTGGGGCGTGATCGGGACGAGGTGCTGGGGGGTCTGCGGCGCCTGCCCGAGCCGGGCGGTGTCACGGGTGGTGGGTTGGCGTTCCTGTTCGCGGGTCAGGGTGCGCAGCGTCTCGGGATGGGTCGTGAGCTGTACGCGGCCTATCCGGTGTTCGCGTCGGCGTTGGACGCGGTGTTCGAGGCGGTGGACGGGTGCCTGGGCCGGTCGGCGCGGGACGTGTTCTTCGGTGCGGATGCGGAGTTGTTGGATCGGACGGTGTTCGCGCAGGCGGGGTTGTTCGCGTTGGAGGTGGCGTTGTTCCGGTTGTTCGAGTCGTGGGGTGTGCGTCCGGATTTTCTGGTGGGGCATTCGGTGGGGGAGTTGGCCGCGGCGCAGGTGGCCGGTGTTCTGTCGCTGGACGATGCGGCTCGGTTGGTGGCGGCGCGTGGCCGGTTGATGGACGCGTTGCCCCGGGGTGGCGCGATGGTTGCGGTGCAGGCGACCGAGGACGAGGTCGCGGCAGTTCTGTCCGATGGTGCGGATATCGCCGCGGTGAACGCTCCGGGCTCGGTGGTCGTCTCGGGTGCCGAGGACGCGGTGGTCGAGACCGTGGGACGGTTGCGGGGCCGGGAGGTCACCCGGTTGCGGGTGAGTCATGCGTTCCACTCCCGGCTGATGGAGCCGATGCTCGGGGAGTTCCGGGAGGTCGCCGCCGGGTTGTCCTATCAGGACCCGGGCATCCCCGTCGTGTCCACCGTGACCGGGGAGCCGTCGACCGAGTTCGGGGCCGAGTACTGGGTGCGCCAGGTCCGGCAACCGGTGCGGTTCGGCGACGCCGTGGCACGCCTGGACCGCGAGGGGGTGCGCACCGCGGTGGAGCTGAGCCCCGGCGACGTCCTCACCGGACAGGCCCGGCGCACGCTCGACGACCACCTGCTCGTGCCCGCCCTGCGCAGGAATACCGACGAACCCCTGAGCGTGATGACGGCGCTCGGCGCGCTGTACACGTCCGGTGCGACGGTGGACTGGGAGGCCGTGTTCGGCGGTGCCCGCCGCCCCGTCGCGCTACCCACCTACCCGTTCCAGCGCCGGCGTTACTGGCTCACCCACACCACCGGTGACGTCGCCGGCGCCGGGTTGGCGGACGCCGGGCACCCCCTGCTCGGCGCCACGGTGGACGTCGCGGGTGGCGGAGTCCTGCTGACCGGCCGGCTCTCCCTCGGGACGCGACCCTGGCTCGCGGACCACACCATCCTGGACACCGTCGTCCTCCCGGGAGCCGCGCTGGTGGAACTGGCCCTCCACGCCGGCCGCCAGGCCGGTTGTGACACCCTCGACGAGCTGGTGATCGAGACCCCGATCGTGCTGCCCCGGGACGGCTCCGTCACCCTCCAGCTCGCCGTCGACGACGAGGAACCGGACGGGACACGCACCATCCGCGTGCACAGCCGCGCCGACAGCGGTGCATGGGTGCGCAACGCCCACGGGGTCGTGGCCCCCGGCGAGCACGACCCGCCGGTGATCGGCGAGTGGCCGGCCGGGGCCGCCGACACGGCCGTCGAGGACCTCTACCGCGACCTCGCCGACCGGGGATACGACTACGGCCCGGCGTTCCAGGCGCTCACGGCGGTGTGGCGCTCCGGCGACGACCTCTACGCGGAGGTCGAACTGCCGGAGCCGGCGGAGGGGGCCCGCCGGTTCGGCATCCACCCCGTGCTGCTCGACGCCACCCTGCACCCGGTGGTCGGCCTCCTCTTCGACGACGTGCGCCTGCCGTTCTCGTGGCGCTCGGTGCGCCGGTACGCCACGGCCGCCACCCGGGCGAGGGTCCACATCAGACGGACCGGTCCGGGTGAGGTCGCCATCACCGCGACCACGCTCGGCGGCGAACCCGTGTTCCAGGTGGGGTCGCTCGCCTTCCGGCCGGCGCGCCAGGAGCTGGCCACCGCGGCGCGGCCCTACCGTCTCGAGTGGACGGCGCTGCCCGTGGGCGCGCGGGTCGCGGATCGCCCGCTGCCACTCGTCGGCGCCGACCGACCGCTGCCCGGCACCACGGCCTACCCGGACCTCGACGCCGCGGACCCGCACGACGTGGTGTTGCTCGACGTCCGGGGAGACCGCGGGGCTCCGCCGGACAGTCCACACCGGACGACGAGCCGTACCGCGGCGCTGATCCGCCGGTGGCTGGCCGACGAGCGCTTCCTCGACTCCACCCTCGCCGTCGTCACCCACAACGCGGTGGCGACCGGCGACACCGAGGACGTGCTGGACCTCGCGGCGGCCGGCGTGTGGGGCCTCGTCCGCACGGTGCAGTCCGAACACCCCGACCGGGTCCGGATACTCGACCTGGACGACCATCCGGACTCACGGGTGGCGGCCACCCGTGCCGTCCTCAGTGGACGGACCCAGCTCGCGGTCCGCCGCGGCACGGTCCTGTCACCCGGGCTGGTCCGGCCCCGGCACGCCGCCGCGAACGGCCGGGCACTGGACGAGTCCGGAACCGTCCTCGTCACCGGCGGCACCGGCGGTCTCGGTGCGGTGATCGCTCGTCACCTCGTCACCCGGCACGGGGTCCGTCACCTGCTGCTCACCAGTCGCCGCGGGGCCGCCGCGCCCGGCGCGACCGAGCTGCGTGCCGAGCTCGCCGGGACGGGCGCGGACGTCCGGATCGCCGCGTGCGACGTCGCCGACGAGACCGAACTGGCGCGGCTGTTGGCGTCGATCCCGGACGACCACCCGCTCACCGCGGTCATCCACGCGGCCGGCGTGCTCGCGGACGCCTCCTTCGACCGGCTCACCGACGACGACTACCGGGCGGTGGCACGGCCCAAGGCGACCGCCGCCTGGCACCTCCACACGCTCACCGCCGGCCTGGACCTCTCGGCGTTCGTCCTGTTCTCCTCCGCCGCCGGGCTGCTGGGCAACCCGGGGCAGGCGAACTACGCCGCGGCCAACGCCTTCCTCGACGCGCTGGCACAACACCGCGTCGCACACGGCCTCCCCGCCGTGTCCGCGGCGTGGGGGCTGTGGGCGGACACCGGCGGCATGGCCGGGAAGCTCGGCCGGGCTGAGCTCCTGCGCGTCGAACGGCACGGGCTCACCGCCATGTCCGTGACCGAGGGGCTCGCCTTCTTCGACGCCGTGCTCGCCGCACCCGCGCCGACCGTGGTGCCCGCGCGGATCACCCGATCGAGCTCGCTCGCGGACACGGCATCACCCCTCCTGCGGTCCCTGCTGCCCGCGGTGCGATCCCGGCCGGCCGCCGAGGAGACCGTGAGCGGCGCCGACCTGGCCGCGCTGCCGGACGACGAACGGCACCGCCGGCTCCTCGACCTCGTCCTGCGTACCGCCGCGGCGGTGCTCGGGCACGACCGGGCCGACGCGTTGGCGCCGCACGAGGGATTCCTGGAGTCGGCCTTCGACTCGCTGACCGTGCTGGAGCTCCGCGCCAGGCTCGGCACGATCGTCGGGCTGCGCCTGCCGACGACGGTGACCTTCGACCACCCCACCCCGGACCGGGTCGCGCGGTACCTCGGGACGAGGTTGGCGCCGGACGCGAAGTCGGCGGCACTCGCCGAGCTGGGCCGGCTGGAGAAGGCGCTGGCGTTGCCGGCGAACGGGATCGCGGCGCGGGAACGTGCCGAGATCGCGCGCCGCCTGCACGACCTGGCGTCGCGGGTGAACGGTCGGCACGAGGACGCGGGTGGCGCGGTGCCGGACGTCGCCGAGGCGTCGAACGACGAGCTCTTCGCGATGCTCGACGAGGAACTGGGGCTGTCGTAACTCCGGCGGAGGAGATTGAACCCGTGGCAGACGAACGGAAACTCCGGGACTACCTCAACCGGGTCACCGTCGAGCTGAAACAGACGAGATCGCGCCTGCGTGAGCTCGAGGAGGCGGCGGAGGAGCCGATCGCGATCGTCGGCATGAGCTGCCGGTACCCCGGTGGTGTCGCGTCCCCGGACGACCTGTGGCGGCTCGTGGCCGAGGAGGGTGACGCGGTGTCGGCGTTCCCTGCCGACCGCGGCTGGGACCTCGACGCCCTCTACCACCCCGACCCGGACCACCCCGGCACCACGTACCTGCGTGAGAGCGGCTTCCTGTACGGCGCCACCGAGTTCGACGCCGGGTTCTTCGGCATCTCACCGCGGGAGGCCGCGGCGATGGACCCGCAGCAGCGGGTGCTCCTCGAGACGGCGTGGGAGGCGCTGGAGGACGCGTCGTTCGACCCGACCACGGTGCGGGGTAGCCGGACCGGCGTGTTCGTCGGCGTGATGGCCCAGGAGTACGGCCCCAGCCTCCTGGACCGGTCGCTCGACAGCGCCGACGGCTATCTCGTCACGGGCACACAGCTGAGCGTGGCCTCCGGGCGGATCTCCTACACGCTCGGGCTCGACGGCCCGGCCCTCACGGTCGACACGGCGTGTTCGTCCTCGCTGGTGTGCATCCATCTCGCCGCCCACGCACTGCGCACCGGCGAGTGTGAGCTGGCACTGGCCGGCGGGGTGGCCGTGATGTCGACGCCCGGGTTCTTCATCGACTTCAGCCGCCAGCGCGGGCTCGCCCCGGACGGCCGGTGCAAGGCGTTCGCGGCCGCCGCCAACGGCACCAGCTGGTCCGAGGGCGCCGGTGTCGTGGTGCTGGAACGCCTGTCGGACGCCCGGCGCAACGGCCACCGGGTGCTGGCCGTGGTGCGCGGCAGCGCGGTCAACCAGGACGGCACGAGCAGCCAGCTCACCGCCCCGAACGGCCCGTCGCAGGAGCGGGTGATCCGGGCCGCGCTGGCCAACGCCGGGCTGGCACCGTCCGATGTGGACGTCGTGGAGGCCCATGGCACCGGGACCACCCTGGGTGATCCGATCGAGGCGCAGGCGATCCTGGTCACCTACGGGCAGGATCGGGAGCGTCCACTGTGGTTGGGGTCGTTGAAGTCGAACATCGGGCACACCCAGGCCGCCGCCGGGGTCGGTGGTGTGATCAAGATGGTGCTGGCGTTGCGGCACGGGGTGTTGCCGAGGACGCTGCACGTGGACGCGCCGAGCCCGTACGTGGACTGGTCGACCGGTGCCGTGGAACTGCTGACGGCTGCCCGGGAGTGGCCGGCGACCGGCCGGCCGCGGCGGGCCGGGGTGTCGTCGTTCGGGATCAGCGGCACCAACGCGCACCTGATCGTCGAGCAGGCACCCGAGACGGAACCCGAGGCGACCGTGCCCATGCCGGGCGGGGTGGTGCCGTGGGTGCTGTCGGGGCGCACCCCGGAGGCCGTTCGTGGCCAGGCCGAACGGCTGCTCGCCCACCTCGCCGCGCACCCGGACGTCGATCCGGTCGCGGTCGGCTACTCCCTCGCCACCTCCCGCACGCAGTTCGGCGCGCGTGCGTGCGTGGTGGGTCGTGACCGGGACGAGCTGCTCGCCGCGCTCGGCGGCGTCGTCGAGGCGCGGACCGGCACCGGTGGCGTCGCGTTCCTGTTCACGGGTCAGGGCGCGCAGCGCGTGGGGATGGGCCGCGGGTTGTACGCGGCCTACCCGGTGTTCGCGTCGGCGTTGGACGCGGTGTTCGAGGCGGTGGACGGGCACCTGGGCCGGTCGGCGCGTGCGGTGTTCTTCGGTGCGGACGCGGAGTTGTTGGGCCGGACAGTGTTCGCCCAGACCGGGTTGTTCGCGTTGGAAGTCGCGTTGTTCCGGTTGTTCGAGTCGTGGGGTGTGCGTCCGGATTTTCTGGTGGGGCATTCGGTGGGGGAGTTGGCGGCGGCACATGTGGCCGGTGTTCTGTCGCTGGACGATGCCGCGGCGTTGGTGGCGGCGCGTGGCCGGTTGATGGACGCCCTGCCGGAAGGCGGGGTGATGGTCGCCGTGGCGGCGACCGAGGACGAGATCGCGGCGGTGTTGCCGGCCGGGGTGGAGGTCGCGGCGGTGAACGGGCCGCGGTCGGTGGTGGTGTCGGGAGACGAACGGGCCGTGGCTGAGTTGGCCGAGCGGTTCCGGGGCCGGGAGGTCACCCGGTTGCGGGTGAGTCATGCGTTCCATTCGGGGTTGATGGAGCCGATGCTCGGGGAGTTCCGGGAGGTCGCCGCCGGGCTGTCCTATCAGGACCCGGGCATTCCCCTCGTGTCCACCGTGACCGGCGAACCCCTGTCCGACGCCGGTCCCGAGTACTGGGTGCGGCAGGTACGCCGGACCGTCCGGTTCGCCGACGCGGTCGCCTTCCTGGACCGGCAGGGGGTGGCCGCCCTGGTCGAGCTCGGCCCCGGCGGGGTCCTGGTCGGACAGGCACAGCTGACGCTCGACGCGTCGGCCAGGGACGACCATGTGCTGGTCCCGGCGATCCGCCGGGACGTGGACGAGGCCGTCGCCGCGGTCACCGCACTCGGCACGGTGTACACGTGCGGCGCCACCCCGGACTGGCACGCGGTGTTCGGTGGCGCGCGCCGGCCCGTGCCACTGCCGACCTACGCCTTCCAGCGCCGGCGGCACTGGCTCACCGGCCGCGCCGGGGATGGGGCCGGGCACCCGCTGTTGGACGCGGCGGTGGAGCTGGCCGACGGCGGCGAGCTGGTGCTGACCGGCCGGCTCTCCACCGGCAGGCAGCCGTGGCTCGCCGAGCACACCGTCCTGGACACCGTCGTCGTACCCGGCGCCGCGCTGGTCGAGCTGACCCTGCACGCCGGCGACCGGGTCGGTTGCGACACCCTGGACGAGCTCGTGATCGAGACGCCGGTCGTCCTCCCCGCGCAGGCCGAGCTGCAGCTCACCGTGAGCCCCGCGGCCGAGGACGGGACCCGCGCGGTCGCGATCCACGCGCGGCCGGACGGCGACGTGCCCTGGGTGCGGCACGCGACCGGCGTCCTGGCCACCGCGGGCCAGGGCGCCGACCCCGCCGTCGAACGGCCGGCGGACGCACGCCCGGTCGACACCGGCGCCCTGTACGAGGCCCTGGCCGACCTCGGACTGCGGTACGGGCCGCTGTTCCAGGCGTGCGGATCCGCGTGGCGGTCCGGGGACGACCTGTATGCCGAGCTGGAGCTGCCCGCCGGCCTCGCCGAGGCCGGGTTCGGGATTCACCCCGTGCTGCTCGACGCCGCCCTCCACCCGCTCGCGGCGCAGGACTCGGCCGGCCTGCGGCTGCCGTTCGCCTACCGCGGGGTTCGCCTGCACACCACGGGCGCCACCGGGCTTCGGGTCCGCCTCCGGCCGGTCGGGGACAGCGCCGTGACCGTGCACGCGGTCGACCCCGCCGGCCGGCCGGTGTTCACGATCGCCGCGCTGACGACCCGCACCGCCGACCCGGACCGCCTGTCGGCCGCCGCCGGGACAGGTGCGCGGGACGCGCTGTTCGAGGTGACCTGGGCGCCCGTCGCCGAGACACGCGGTACGCCAGGCCCGGTCGAGGTGCTGCCGGTCCGGCCGGCCGCCGGCGACGTTCCCGCGGCGCTCCACGCGGTGACGCGGCAGGTGTTGCACGCGGTACGGGAGTTCCTGAACCAGGACCGGTTCGCGGACACGACCCTCGCGGTGCTGACCAGAGGCGCGGTGGCGTTCGACGCGACCGACGTCGCCGACCCGGTGGCGGCGGCGGTCTGGGGGCTGGTGCGCTCCGCACAGACCGAGCACCCCGACCGGATCGTCCTGCTCGACCTCGACTCCGACTCCGACCTCGGCACCGACTCCGACCTCGGCACCGACTCCGACCTCGGCACCGACTCCGACCTCGACTCCGGCACCGACCTCGACTCCGGCACCGACCACCACTCCGACCCCGACTTCCACCCCGTCCTCCACACCAACCCGGACGACGTGTCCCGGATCGTCGCCAGGGCGGTCGCGGCGGGTGAACCGCAGTGTGCGGTTCGGGCCGGCGTCCTGCTGGCGGCCAGGCTGAGCCCCGCCGGCAGCGCCGAGGAACTGGCCGTGCCGGCCGGCGCGGCCGGCTGGCGCCTCGTGCCCGGGGACGGCTCGTTGACCGGGCTCCGACTGACCAGCGAGTCCACTGTGGACGACACCCCGGGCGCGGGACACGTGCGCGTGGCCGTCCGGGCCGCCGGCCTGAACTTCCGGGACGTGCTGATCACGCTGGGGATGTACCCGGACGATCCGCCCCCGTTGGGTGGCGAGTTCGCCGGCGTGGTCGTCGAGGTCGGCCCCGGCGTGACCACCTTCGCCGTCGGCGACCGCGTCATGGGGCTCGCCCGTGGGTCGTTCGGCACGGCCGTCGTCACCGATCACCGGTTGGTGGCGCGGATTCCCCGGGGCTGGTCCTTCACGCGGGCGGCCTCGGTTCCGGTCGTGTTCCTGACCGCGTGGTACGGGCTGACCGTCCTCGGTGGCGTCTCGCGGGACGACAAGGTCCTGGTGCACGCGGGTGCGGGTGGCACGGGGATGGCGGCGGTTCAGGTGGCGCGGTACCTGGGTGCGGAGGTTTTCGCGACGGCGAGTCCGGCGAAGTGGGACGTGTTGCGTGGGTTGGGGGTGCCGGCGGACCGGATCGCCAGTTCGCGGACGACGGAGTTCGAGCGGGTGTTCCTGGCGGCGTCGGGTGGTCGTGGTGTGGACGTGGTGTTGGACTCGCTGGCGGGTGAGTTCGTGGACGCGTCGTTGCGGTTGTTGCCGCGTGGTGGCCGGTTCCTGGAGATGGGCAAGACCGACCGGCGCGATCCCCGGCAGGTCGCCCGCGCGTACCCGGGCGTCGACTACACGGCCTTCGACCTGGACCGGGTGGACCCGGACCTGGTGCGGCAGCTGCTCGCCGAGCTGGTCGACCTGTTCGAACGGGACGTGCTGCGACCCCTCCCGACCGCCGCCCGGCCGATCTCGCGGGCGGTGCCGGTGTTCCGGCACATGAGTCAGGCCAGGCACACCGGCAAGCTCGTGCTGACCCTGCCGCGGGCGTTGGATCCGGCTGGCACTGTCCTCATCACCGGTGGCACGGGCACGCTCGGCGGGTTGGTGGCCCGTCACCTGGTCGCCGAACACGGCGCCCGGCACCTCCTGCTGGTGGGCCACCGCGGGTCGGTGGCGAGCGACCTCGTCGCGGAGCTGGCGGCGGCCGGCGCGACCGTCCGGGTGGCGGCCTGCGACCTCGACGACCGCGCGGCGGTGGCCGAACTCCTCGCCTCCGTACCGCCCGAGCACCCGTTGACGGCCGTCGTGCACACCGCCGGTGTGGTGCGGGACAACGTGCTCACCGCCCTGACCGACGAGCAGCTGACCGCGGTCCTCGCACCGAAGGCGGCCGCGGCCTGGCACCTGCACGAGTTGACGCGGGACGAGGACCTGTCCGCGTTCGTGCTGTACTCGTCGATCGCCGGCACGGTCGGCAGTCCCGGTCAGGCGAACTACGCGGCCGCCAACGCCTTCCTCGACGCCCTCGCGCAGTACCGCCGCGGCCTCGGCCTGCCCGCGCTGTCGGTCGCGTGGGGGCTGTGGGAGCAGGCGAGCGGGATGACCCGGCACCTGTCGGACGCCGATCGCGCCCGGATCGCCCGCGACGGCTGGGGAACGCTGGACACCCGGCAGGGCCTGGCGTTGCTCGAGTCGGCGTGGCGGGCCGACCGCACCGCCGTCGTGGCCGCGCCGCTCGACCGGTCCGCGCTGCGTCACGACGGGCCCGCGCTGCTGCGGACGCTCGCACCCAGGGCACGGAAGCGAGTCGCCGCGCGGAGCGACGACCTGGCCGGCCGACTGTCCATGGTGGACGATGCGGAGCGGCGCCAGCTGGTGGCCGGGATCGTGCGGACCGAGGTCGCGTCCGTCCTGGGGCATGCCGACGCGACGCTGGTCGACCTCGACGTCGCGTTCCGGGACCAGGGGTTCGACTCCCTGACCGCGGTGGAGCTCCGCAACCGGCTCAGCACGGCGACCGGCGTCCGCCTGCCGGCGTCCGTGACGTTCGACCACCCCACCCCGGCCGAGCTCACCACCCATCTGCTCGCCATGCTCGCCGGCGCGACCCGGACCGTGGCGCCGGCCGCCGTGCGCACCGGGGGTGACGAGCCCATCGCGATCGTGGGCATGGCCTGCCGGTACCCGGGCGGCGTCACCGGACCGGACAGCCTGTGGCGGCTGGTCCAGGGCGGCGAGGACGCGATCGGGGAGTTCCCCACCAACCGCGGGTGGGACCTCGACGCGCTCTACGACCCGGACGGCGTCCGCCCGGGCAGCACCTACACCCGCCGCGGCGGGTTCCTGTACGACGCGGACGAGTTCGATCCCGAGTTCTTCGGGATGTCGCCGCGTGAGGCGGCGGCGATGGATCCGCAGCAGCGGTTGTTGCTGGAGGCGTCGTGGGAGGTGTTCGAGCAGGCGGGGATCGATCCGACGAGCGTGCGCGGTAGCCGGACCGGGGTGTTCGCGGGGGTGGTGCAGCAGGAGTACGGCCCGCGGCTGCACGAGGTGCCCGAGGAACACGCGGGCTACGCGCTGACCGGGGTCACGGGCAGCGTGGCGTCGGGCCGGATCGCCTACGTGCTGGGCCTCGAAGGACCGGCGGTGACCGTGGACACGGCGTGTTCGTCGTCGTTGGTGGCGATCCACCTTGCGGCGCAGTCGTTGCGTGGCGGTGAGTGCGACCTCGCCGTGGCGGGTGGGGTGACCGTGATGTCCACACCGGGTCTGTTCACCGAGTTCAGCAGGCAGCGGGGCCTGGCACCGGACGGCCGGTGCAAGGCGTTCGGCGCCGGTGCGGACGGCACGAGCTGGTCCGAGGGCGCCGGTCTGGTTCTCCTGGCACGGTTGTCGGACGCGGTGCGGGACGGTCGCCGGGTGTTGGCGGTGGTGCGGGGTTCCGCGGTGAACCAGGACGGTGCGTCCAATGGTCTGACAGCGCCGAACGGTCCCTCGCAGGAGCGGGTGATCCGTGCGGCGTTGGCGAGTGCGCGGCTGGCACCGTCCGATGTGGACGCTGTCGAGGCGCACGGCACCGGGACGACTCTGGGTGACCCGATCGAGGCGCAGGCGTTGCTGGCGACTTATGGGCAGGGTCGGGATCGTCCACTGTGGTTGGGTTCGTTGAAGTCGAACATCGGTCACGCGCAGGCCGCCGCCGGGGTCGGTGGTGTGATCAAGATGGTGCTGGCGCTCCAGCACGGGGTACTGCCGAGGACGTTGCACGCCGACGAGCCCAGCCGGCACGTCGACTGGGGATCCGGTTCCGTCGCGTTGCTGACCGACACCGTGCCGTGGCCGGCGACCGGCCGGCCGCGCCGAGCCGGGGTCTCCTCGTTCGGCATCAGCGGGACCAACGCCCACGTCGTGCTCGAACAGGCGCCGGAGCCGGCGTTCACGCCGGCACCGGCAGCCGGTGCGGTCGTGCCGTGGGTGCTCTCCGCTCGCACCCCCGAAGCACTCCGGGCGTGGGCGCGTCGGCTCACCGAGCGTGTCACCGACCAGCCGGAGCTCGACCCCCTCGCCGTGGGGCGTTCGCTGGCGCTCACCCGAGCGCACTTCGGTGTGCGTGCGGTGGTGGTGGGGCGTGACCGGGACGAGTTCCTGCGGGGGCTGCGGAGCCTGCCCGACCCGAGCGGTGTCACGAGTGGCGGGTTGGCGTTCCTGTTCACGGGTCAGGGTGCGCAGCGCCTCGGCATGGGCCGTGAGCTGTACGGAACCTATCCGGTCTTCGCCGCCGCGCTGGACGCCGTGCTCGACGCCCTGGGCGAACCGGTGCGGAACGTGCTGTTCGGTGCCGACGCGGGGTTGCTGGACCGGACGGTGTTCGCGCAGGCCGGGTTGTTCGCGGTGGAGGTGGCGCTGTTCCGGTTGTTCGAGTCGTGGGGTGTGCGTCCGGATTTTCTGGTGGGGCATTCGGTGGGGGAGTTGGCGGCGGCACATGTGGCCGGTGTTCTGTCGCTGGACGATGCCGCGGCGTTGGTGGCGGCGCGTGGCCGGTTGATGGACGCCCTGCCGGAAGGCGGGGTGATGGTCGCCGTGGCGGCGACCGAGGACGAGATCGCGGCGGTGTTGCCGGCCGGGGTGGAGGTCGCGGCGGTGAACGGGCCGCGGTCGGTGGTGGTGTCGGGAGACGAACGGGCCGTGGCTGAGTTGGCCGAGCGGTTCCGGGGCCGGGAGGTCACCCGGTTGCGGGTGAGTCATGCGTTCCATTCGGGGTTGATGGAGCCGATGCTCGGGGAGTTCCGGGAGGTCGCCGCCGGACTGTCCTATCAGGACCCGGGCATCCCCATCGTGTCCACCGTGACCGGAGAACCCGCGACCGAGTTCGGGGCCGAGTACTGGGTGCGCCAGGTCCGGCGACCGGTGCGGTTCCGGGACGCCGTCTCGTTCCTCCACGAGCAGGGCGTGGACACGTTCCTCGAGCTGGGCCCCGCCGAGGTCCTCACCGCACAGGCACAGCTGACCCTGGCCGAGTCCGACCACGTGGCGGTGCCGGCGCTGCGCCGGGACACCGACGAGCCCCACAGCGTGCTGGCCGCCCTCGGCGCCCTCTACACCCGCGGCGCAACACCGGCGTGGGACGCGGTGTTCGGCGGCGGAGGGGGGCCGGTCGAGCTGCCGACCTATCCGTTCCAGCGCCGCCGCCACTGGCTGCCGGCCGCCACCGGCGACGCGTCGAGCCTGGGCCTGGCACCCGCGCGGCACCCGCTGATGAGTGCGGCGGTCGAGCTGGCCGGCACCGGGGGACTGGTGCTGACCGGTCGCCTGTCCGTCGGCACGCAGCCCTGGCTGGCGGACCACACCATCCTGGACACCGTCGTTCTCCCGGGCGCGGCGCTGGTCGAGCTGGCCGTCCACGCCGGCGGCCGGGCCGGCTGCGACACCCTCGACGAGCTGGTGATCGAGACGCCGATCCGGCTGCCGCGGACCGGCTTCGTCACCGTGCAGGTCACCCTCGACCCCCCGAGCGAGGACGGCACCCGGCACCTTGCCATCCACTCAAGCCCGGCCGGGCAGGACGACCACGGCTGGACGTCGCACGCCACCGGCACCCTGACCGCCTCCGCACCCGGCGCCGCGACCGAGCGGATGGCATGGCCGCCACCGGAAGCCGTGCCGGCGGACCCCGCCGACCTGTACCGCCGGCTGGCCGCGGCGGGCCTGGCGTACGGGCCCCTGTTCCAGGCCGTGCGGTCGCTGTGGCGGTCCGGGCCCGAGCTGTACGCCGAGGTCGCACTCCCCGACGGACCGGGGGACGGCCGTTTCGGCGTCCACCCGGCACTCCTCGACGCCGCACTGCACCCGTTGGGCATCGACGGCCTCGCCGAGCCGCGTCTCCCGTTCTCCTACACCGCGGTACGGCTGCACCCGACCGGCGCCGGCCGCCTGCGGGTACGGCTGCGGCCCGCCGCGGACGGTTCGGTGGCCGTGCACGCGGCCGATCCCACCGGCCGGCCGGTGTGCACGATCGGCTCGGTGGCCATGCGACCCGTACGGCGGGCGGACCTCGCCGCCGGTGACGCGGCGCCCGATGGTTTGTCGGCGCTGTCGTGGATACCGGTGTCCACTCCGGACGAACAACCCGTCGCCGTCACGGACCTGGCGGAGGCACTCGCCGGAGCCGGGGACGTGACCGGGCTGCTGGTGCTCCCGGTCGTGCCGGCCGACGGGGGCGTGCGTGCGGTGCTGCGGCAGGTGCTGGCGCCCGTGCGGGAATGGCTGGCACAGGAGCGGTTCGCCGAGTCCACGCTCGCCGTGGTGACGCGTGGCGCCGTCGCCGTCCACGACGAGGCGGCCGTGGACCCGTCGCTCGCCGCGGTGTGGGGCCTGGTGCGTTCCGTCCAGGCCGAGCACCCCGACCGGATCCTGCTCGTCGACCTCGACGCGGACGGCGAACCCGATTGGCCACGCCTCGTCGCCGCGGGCGAACCCCAGCTGGCGGTCCGTGCCGGCCGGCTCACGGCGCCACGCCTGCGTGGCGTGCCGGCCACTGTGGACGGTGCGGTGTCGTTGCCCGCCGGGGGAACCGTGCTCGTCACCGGCGGCACGGGTGCGCTCGGCTCGACGGTGGCGCGGCACCTGGTCACCGAGCACGGGGTGCGGCACCTCGTGCTGGCCGGCCGCCGCGGGCACGCGGCCGACGGCGTCCCCGAGCTGGTGGCCGAGCTGACCGGCGCCGGTGCCGAGGTGCGTGTCGTCGCCTGTGACGTCGCCGACCGGGAGGCCGTCGCCGCCCTGCTGGCGACGATCCCGGCCGAACATCCCCTGACCGCGGTCGTGCACACGGCCGGGGTCGTGGCCGACGGCGTGTTCACCTCGATGACGCCGGGACAGCTGGACGCGGTGCTCGGTCCCAAGGCGGAGGCCGCCTGGCACCTGCACGAGCTGACCCGGGACCTGGACCTGTCCGCGTTCGTGCTGTACTCCTCGCTCGCCGGCACCATCGGCACCCCGGGACAGGCCAACTACGCGGCCGCCAACGCCTTCCTCGACGCGCTGGCCCGGCACCGCCGAAGCCACGGACTGCCGGCGCTGTCGGTGGCGTGGGGACCGTGGGACGACCCCCGCGGCATGACCCGCCACCTGAGTGGCGCCGACCGCGCCCGGTTCACCCGGGACGGGTGGGAGCCACTCCACTCCCGGCAGGGGATGGCACTGCTCGACGCGGCGTGGCAGGCCGGCCGGACCGCCGTGGTCGCGGCGCCGGTACGGCTCTCCGCGTGGCGTGACCGTGACGTGCCCCCACTGCTGCGTGGGCTGGCACGCCCCACTGTCCCGGTGTCCACAGAGGACGAAAGTCTGGGCCGGCGACTCTCCGGAATGGACGACACCGACCGGCGCGGGCTCCTGCTCGACATCGTGCGGTCGACGGCCGCGACCGTCCTCGGTCATGCCGGCCCGGACGCGGTCGACGCGGACGCGGCGTTCCGCGATCTCGGGTTCGACTCGCTCACCGCGGTCGAACTGCGCAACCGGTTGAACTCCGCCACCGGCCTGCGTCTGCGGGCGACGCTGGTGTTCGACCACCCCACCCCGGCGGCCGTCGCGCGCCACCTCGAGGAGCGGTTCGGCGTTCACCCGGTGCGGACCGCCGAACCGGTCGCCGCGGCGGTGGACGACCCGATCGCGATCGTCGGGATGGCGTGTCGTTTCCCGGGTGGGGTGTCGGGTCCCGCGGAGCTGTGGCGGTTGGTGGTGGACGGTGTCGACGCGATCGGGGAGTTCCCGGCCAACCGCGGGTGGGACCTCGACGCGCTCTATGACCCGACCGGCGAACGCGCCCGGAGCACCTACACCCGGCATGGCGGGTTCCTGTACGACGCAGGCGAGTTCGACAACACGTTCTTCGGGATGTCGCCGCGGGAGGCGTTGGCCGTGGACCCGCAGCATCGGTTGCTGCTGGAGACGTCGTGGGAGGCGTTCGAACAGGCGGGGATCGACCCGACCAGCATGCGGGGCAGCCGCACGGGCGTGTTCACCGGCGTGATGCACCACGACTACGCGCCCCAGCCCGCGGACGCACCGGAAAGCGTGGAGGGACTGGTGGCCAGCGGCACCGCTGGCAGCGTGGCCTCCGGCCGGGTGGCGTACGTGTTGGGCCTGGAAGGGCCGGCGGTGACGGTGGACACGGCGTGTTCGTCGTCGCTGGTGTCGATTCATCTTGCCGCGCAGGCATTGCGGGGCGGCGAGTGCGACCTGGCCCTGGCCGGTGGGGTGACGGTCATGTCGACGCCGAGGGCGTTCACCGAGTTCAGTCGCCAGCGCGGGCTCGCGCGGGACGGGCGGTGCAAGGCGTTCGGTGCCGGTGCGGATGGCACGGGCTGGTCCGAGGGCGTCGGTGTGGTGTTGTTGGCACGACTGTCCGACGCCGTGCGGGACGGCCACCGGGTGTTGGCGGTCGTGCGGGGTTCCGCGGTGAACCAGGACGGTGCGTCGAACGGCCTGACGGCGCCGAACGGTCCGTCGCAGGAGCGGGTGATCCGTGCCGCGCTCGGGAACGCGGGCATTGGTCCGTCCGATGTGGACGTGGTGGAGGCGCACGGTACCGGGACGGCGCTGGGCGATCCGATCGAGGCGCAGGCACTGCTCGCCACCTACGGGCAGGGCCGGGAGCACCCGCTCCGGCTGGGGTCGCTGAAGTCGAACATCGGCCATGCGCAGGCCGCCGCGGGCGTGGGTGGCGTGATCAAGATGGTCATGGCGTTGCGGCACGGGATGTTGCCGAGGACGTTGCACGTGGACGAGCCGAGCCCGCACGTGGACTGGTCGAGCGGTTCGGTCGAGTTGCTGACGAACACCGTGCCGTGGCCGGCGACCGGCCGAGCCCTGCGGGCCGGGGTGTCGTCGTTCGGGATCAGCGGCACCAACGCGCACCTGATCCTGGAACAGGCGCCCGAGGCCGAACCGGCGGTCGCGCCGGCACCGGTGCCCGGCGGGGTCGTGCCGGTGGTGCTGTCGGCGCGGACGCCGGAAGCGCTGCGTGCGCAGGCGCTCCGGACGGCCGACTACCTGGCCTCCCACCCCGACACGGACCTGGCCGACGTGGCCTACTCGCTGGCCGCCACCCGGGCACGCTTCGGGGTGCGTGCCGCGGTGGTCGGCCGCGACCGCGACGAGTTGCTGGCCGGCCTGCGGGACGCGGCGGAGCCCCGCGCGGTCCGGGCCGGTGGGCTGGCGTTCCTGTTCACCGGCCAGGGTGCGCAACGCCTCGGCATGGGTCGTGAGCTGTACGCGGCCTACCCGGTGTTCGCGTCGGCGTTGGACGCCGCGTTCGACGCGGTGGACGAGTGTCTCGGACAGTCGTCGCGTGCGGTGTTCTTCGGTGCCGACGAGGAGTTGCTGAACCGGACGGTGTTCGCCCAGACCGGGTTGTTCGCCCTGGAGGTGGCGCTGTTCCGGCTGTTCGAGTCGTGGGGTGTGCGTCCCGACTACCTGGTGGGCCATTCAGTGGGGGAACTGGCGGCGGCGCACGTGGCGGGCGTGCTGTCACTGCCCGACGCGGCCCGGCTGGTCACCGCCCGCGGTGCGTTGATGGAGGCGTTGCCCGGCGGCGGCGCGATGGTCGCCGTCCAGGCCACCGAGGACGAGGTCGCGGCCGTGCTGCCGGCCGGTGTGGACATCGCCGCGGTGAACGCCCCGGGCTCGGTGGTCGTCTCCGGGAACGCGCGGGCCGTGGCGGAGTTGGCGGAGCGGTTCCGGGGCCGGGAGGTCACCCGGTTGCGGGTGAGTCACGCGTTCCACTCGGCGTTGATGGAGCCGATGCTCGCGGAGTTCCGGGAGGTCGCCGCCGGACTGTCCTATCAGGACCCGGGCATCCCCATCGTGTCCACGGTGACCGGGGAGCTCCTGTCCGACGGAGGGCCGGACTACTGGGTCGGTCAGGTGCGCTCGCCGGTGCGGTTCAGCCAGGCGGTCACGTGCCTGGACCAGTACGGCGTGAGCACGCTGCTGGAGTGCGGCCCCGGCGGTGTCCTCACCGGACAGGCCCAGCTGACGTTCGACGCGTCGCCGCGGGACGACCACGTGCTGGTGGCCGCGCTTCGCCGGGACACCGGCGAGACCACCGGCGTCATGACCGCGCTCGGCACCCTCTACACCTGCGGGGCGGACCCGGACTGGGACGCCGTGCTCGCCGGGCCGAGACCACGGGTCGAACTGCCGACCTACGCGTTCCAGCGCCGGTGGTACTGGCTCACCCCAGGACCCGGGGACGTCGCCGGAGCGGGGTTGGCGACCGCCGAGCACCCCCTGCTCGGTGCCAGGGTGGACGTCGCCGACCACGGCGGTCTGGTGTTGACCGGCCGGCTCTCGGCCGCGAGCCAGCCGTGGCTTCGGGACCACGCCGTCCTCGACTCCGTGGTCGTTCCCGGTTCGGCGCTGCTCGACCTGGCGATCCACGCGGGGGACCAGGTCGGCTGCGGCACCGTCGACGAGCTGGTGGTCGAGACACCCCTGGTGCTCCCACCGGACACCGCCGTCACGCTGCAGGTGGCGGTGGGCGGTGCGGACGCCGACGGCCGCCGCTCCGTGCGAGTCCACTCGCGACTGCGGGACGGAGCGTGGACGCTCAACGCGGCGGGCACGCTCAGCGGCGCCGTTCCCGCGAGCACGCACGGCTTTCCCGAACAGTGGCCGCCCGCCGGCGGCACCGCGGTGGACGTCGACGAGCTGTACCGGCGGTTGGGCGACGCGGGGTTGCGGTACGGGCCGCTGTTCCGCGCCGCCCGGGGGCTGTGGCGAGCCGGCACGGACCTGTTCGCGGAGGTCGAGCTGCCCGCCGAGCTCGCCGAGGGAGGGGGCCGGTTCGGCATCCATCCCGTGCTGGGCGACGCCGCACTGCACCCGCTCGGTGCTCGGGACGACGCCACCGCCAGGATGCCGTTCTCGTACACCGGGGTCCGGTTGCACGCGATCGGCGGCACCCGGCTCCGGGTGCGGCTGACCCCGGTGGGCGAGGCAGCCGTGGCCGTCCACGCCGTCGACCCCACCGGACGACCGGTGCTCACCATCGAGTCGCTCTCGACCCGGCCGGTCCGGCCGGCGCAGTTCGCCACCGCCGGCCGCCCGGACGCCCTGTTCGACGTGTCCTGGGTGCCGGCCACCACCATGCCCGCGAGCCCGGTCACCGTCACCGGCATCGACGACGCGCTCGCCGGCGCCGGGGCCGTGACCGGGATCGTCGTGTCGCGGGTCCCGGCCGGCGACGTGCGCGCGGTGCTCCGGCGGGTGCTCGGGCACCTGCGGGAATGGTTGGCGCAGGACCGGTTCAGCGCGTCGACCCTCGTCGTGCTGACCCGGGACGCCGTGGCGGTCGACGGCGCCGAGGCGGTGGACCCCGTCGCCGCCGCCGTGTGGGGCCTGGTGCGGTCCGCCCAGACCGAGCATCCGGACCGCATCCTTTTACTGGACACCGACTCCGCAGACGAGCCCGACTGGGCGGGGCTGGCGGCCACGGCCGAACCCCAGCTCGCCCTGCGGCAGGGCCGGGTGTGGGTGCCGCGGCTGACCCGCGTTCCGTCCCATGTGGACGAGGTGCCGCCGCTCGGTCCGGACGGAACCGTGCTCGTCACCGGAGGCAGCGGTGTGCTCGGTTCGGTCGTGGCACGGCACCTGGTGGCCGAGCACGGCGTGCGGCACCTGGTGCTGGTGAGCCGGCACGGCCGGGCGGACGCGCTGGTCGCCGAACTGGCGGCGGCCGGCGCCGAGGTCCGGGTCGTCGCCTGTGACGTCGGGAACCGTGACGCACTGGCCGGGGTGCTCGCCGACATCCCGGCGGAGCATCCCCTGACCGCGGTGGTGCACACGGCCGGCGTGGTGGACGACGGCGTGGTCGGCTCGTTGTCCGCGGCACGGTTGGACGCGGTGCTCGCACCCAAGGCCGAGGCGGCCTGGCACCTGCACGAGCTGACGCGGGACGCGGAGCTGCGGGCGTTCGTGCTGTACTCGTCGGTCGCCGGGACCGTCGGCAGCGCCGGCCAGGCGAACTACGCGGCCGCGAACGCGTTCCTGGACGGGCTCGCGCGGCACCGGCGCGCCCTCGGCCTCCCCGGGTTGTCGATCGCCTGGGGCCTGTGGGACACGGCCACCGGGATGACGCGACAGCTCACCGAGACCGACCGTGCCCGGGTCGCGCGGCAGGGCATCGTGCCGCTCACCCCCGAGTGGGGCATGGAGCTGTTCGAGGCCGCGCTGACGGCCGGCCGGCCGGCGGTGGTGGCCGCGCCGGTGAACGTGGTGGCGTTGCGGAACGGTGCCGTGCCCCCGCTCATGCGTGGACTGGTGCCCGGCTCCGCACGTCCTGCCGCCGGCGGTGCGGGCGAGGCGCCCCGCCTCGCGGAACGGCTGTCCGGACTCGACCCGGCCGGGCAGCACCGCCTGGTGGTCGGGGTGGTGCGGACGGAGGTCGCCGCGGTGCTGGGACACGCCGACCCCGGGGCGATCCGGGCCGACGACGCGTTCCAGGACCTCGGCATGGACTCGCTGACCGCGGTGGAGCTCCGCAACCGGCTCGGTGCCGCCACCGGCGTCCGGCTGCCGGCCACGATGGTCTTCGACCACCCCACACCGGCGCGCCTGGCCCAGTACCTGCGGGAGCTGTTGGCACCCGAGGGGAAGTCCGCGGCCCGCGCGAAGCTCGCCGAGGTCGACGCGTTCCTCGCCGGACTGGCGCTGGACGAGGAGGGCAGCGCCTTCGTCGCCGAACGCCTGGGCCAGCTGCTCGCCAAGTGGCGTGCGCCGGGCCAGGACGGTCCGACCGACGGGCCGGACCTCGAGAACGCCACCGACGTGGAGCTGTTCAGCTTCGTCGACGCGGGCGGAAGGGACTGAGGGGCATGGCGAACGAGTCGACACTGCGCGAGTACCTGAAGAAGTCCATCGCCGACACCCGCCGCGCCCAGGCGAGGGTCGACGAACTGGAGTACGCGGCGCGGGAGCCCATCGCGATCGTGGGGATGGCGTGTCGTTTCCCGGGTGGGGTGACGGGTCCGGCGGGGCTGTGGCGGTTGGTGGCGGAGGGGGTCGACGCGATCGGGGAGTTCCCGGCCAACCGGGGCTGGGACCTCGACGCGCTGTACGACCCGGACGGGCTGCGGCCGCACAGCTCGTACGTCCGGCACGGCGGGTTCCTCTACGACGCCGACCGGTTCGACCCGGAGTTCTTCGGGATGTCGCCGCGGGAGGCGTTGGCCGTGGACCCGCAGCACCGGTTGCTGCTGGAAACGTCGTGGGAGGCGTTCGAGCACGGCGGGATCGACCCGACCGGCGTTCGCGGCAGCCGGACCGGTGTGTTCACCGGCCTGATGTACCACGACTACGCGCCCAGGCCCTGGGAGGCGCCGGAGAACGTGGCGGGCCTGATCGGCAGCGGCACCGCCGGGAGCGTCGCCTCCGGCCGGGTGGCGTACGTGTTGGGTCTGGAGGGTCCGGCGGTGACGGTGGACACGGCGTGTTCGTCGTCGTTGGTGGCTGTTCACCTTGCGGCGCAGTCGTTGCGGGGCGGTGAGTGCGACCTCGCGTTGGCGGGTGGGGTGACGGTGATGTCGTCGCCGGGGGTGTTCACGGAGTTCAGCAGGCAGCGGGGCCTGGCGCGGGACGGGCGGTGCAAGGCGTTCGGCGCCGGCGCGGATGGCACGGGCTGGTCCGAGGGTGTCGGTGTGGTGGTGTTGGCGCGGTTGTCGGACGCGGTGCGGGACGGTCGTCGGGTGTTGGCGATGGTGCGGGGTTCCGCGGTGAACCAGGATGGTACGTCGAATGGTTTGACGGCGCCGAACGGTCCGTCGCAGGAGCGGGTGATCCGTGCGGCGCTGGCGAGCGCCGGTCTCGGTCCGTCCGATGTGGACGTGGTGGAGGCGCACGGTACCGGGACAGTGTTGGGGGACCCGATCGAGGCGCAGGCGCTGCTGGCCACGTACGGCCAGGACAGGGAGCGTCCCCTGTGGTTGGGATCGTTGAAGTCGAACATCGGTCACGCGCAGGCGGCGGCCGGGGTCGGCGGTCTCATCAAGATGGTCATGGCGTTGCGGCACGGGGTGTTGCCGAGGACGTTGCACGTGGACGAACCAACCCCGCACGTGGACTGGTCGAGCGGTTCGGTCGAGCTGCTGACCGAGGCCGTGCCCTGGCCCGAGGCCGGCCGGGCGCGGCGGGCGGGGGTGTCGTCGTTCGGGATCAGCGGCACCAACGCACACCTGATCCTGGAACAGGCGCCGCACGTCGCGGCCCCCGCCGACCCGGCGCGACCCGCACCCGCGGCGGTGCCGTGGGTGCTGTCGGCACGCACCCCGGACGCACTGCGTGCTCAGGCCGCCCGTCTCGCGGAGTTCCTGGCGCGGCGCCCCGAACTCGACCCGGCCGACGTCGGCCACGCGCTGGCGCTCACCCGGGCGCACCTGAACGAGCGGGCGATGATCGTCGGCCGGGACCGGGACGAGCTGATGCGTGGCCTGGCGGAGGTGGCCGCCGGAAACCCCTGCGGCGAGAACGTGGTCGTCGGTTCGGTGCGTCCGGATGCCGGCGACGTCGTCTTCGTCTTCCCCGGCCAGGGGAACCAGTGGGACGGCCTGGGCCGGGAGCTGATGGCGGAGTCGGCGGTCTTCGCGGCGGCGGTGCGGGCGTGCGCGGAGGTGTTGGACGGCCTGGTCGACTGGTCGGTGACGGACGTGCTGTCCGGTGTGGACGGTGTGGACGCGGACCGGGTCGACGTGCTGCAGCCGACGCTGTGGGCGGTGATGGTGGGGCTGACGGCGGTGTGGCGCTCGCTGGGGGTGGCGCCGGCGGCGGTCGTGGGCCACTCGCAGGGTGAGGTGGCGGCGGCGTGTGTCAGCGGGGCGCTGTCGTCGGGCGACGCGGCCCGGGTGGTGGTGTCGCGTTCGCGCCTGGTGGGCGAGCTGTTGTCGGGCCTCGGGGGAATGGTGTGGGTGGGGGCGCCGGTGGCGGTCGTGGAGGGACTGCTGACGGGTGCGGACCTGGGGGGCCTGGCGGTGGCGGTCGTGAACGGGCCGAGCTCCGTCGTGGTGTCGGGGGATGAGGCGGAGCTGGGTGCGCTGGGGCGTCTGTGTGAGGAGCTGGGGCTGCGGTGGCGGTTGCTGCCGGTGGACTACGCGTCCCACGGTCCGGGCGTCCAGGTGCTGGAGGGGCGTCTGCTGGGGGAGTTGGCGGGCGTCGCCGGCGGCGAGGGGGAGGTGCCCTTCTACTCGTCGGTGACCGGTGGCGTGCTGGACGGTGGTGCGCTGGACGCCCGCTACTGGTTCGGGAACCTGCGGCACCGGGTGCTGTTCGAGGACGTGGTGCGGCGGTTGTCGGGGGATGGCTTCGGGACCTTCGTCGAGGTGAGCGGGCACCCGGTGCTGGCGGGCGACGTCGAGGAGGTGACGGGTGGGCAAGGCGTGTGCGTCGGATCGTTGCGGCGCGGCCGGGGCGGCTGGGCCGAGATCGTGCGGTCGCTGGGTGGTTTGTGGGTGCGGGGGGCCGTGGTGCCCGACTGGGGTGGGGTGTTCGGTGGGGTGCGTGGTGTCGTGGACCTGCCGACGTACGCGTTCGAGGACCGGCGTTTCTGGCTGAACACACAGGGAGCCCGCCCCGGGGGCGGCGCCGGTGGGCTGGTGGACGGGGTCGTCGAGCTGGCCGATGGCGGCGTCGTCCTCACGAGCCGGTTGTCGGCGGCCGGCCACCCCTGGCTCGTGGACCACCAGGTGCTGGGCGTCGGCGTCGTGCCCGGCTCCGCGCTGGTCGAGCTCGCGATCCAGGCCGGTGACCGGGCCGGCTGCGACCTGGTCGAGGAGCTGGTGGTGGAGGCTCCCATCATCCTCGCGGCGGACGGCCCGACGGACGTGCAGGTCACCGTGGCGCCGGCGGATCACGACGGCACCCACGCGTTCACCATCCATGCCACAGTGGACGACGGCTGGCTGCCACACGCCCGCGGCACACTGGCTCGTGCCGAGACCGCCGCGGGGATCCTGGCGCCGCCCGGCGAGTGGCCGCCGCCGGGCGCCGTCCCGGTCGGCACCGACGACCTCTACGCCGCACTGAGCCGGTCGGGGCTGCACTACGGGCCGGCCTTCCAGTCGGTCGTCGCGTGCTGGCGAGCCGGCGCCGACCTGTACGCCGAGGTCAGGTTGCCCGCGGAGCCGGCCGACACCGCGGACCGCTTCGGCATCCACCCCGCGCTCGCCGACGCCGTGCTGCACCCCCTGGCGGCGGCCACCGCCGACCCCGCCGGACAGGTGCGCATGCCGTTCGCCTACAACGGGATCCGGCTGCACGCCACCGGCGCCACCCACCTCCGCGTCCGGCTGACCCCGCTCGGCGAGGTGGCCGTCGCGGTGCGCGCCGACGACCCCACCGGGCGACCGGTCCTGACGATCGACACCCTGACGACCCGCCCGGTCCACCACGACCAGCTCACGACCGGCCGCGACCGGACCCGCGACGCGTTGTTCGAGGTGTCCTGGCACGCCACCTCGCGACCCGTTGGCGCCCCGGTCCAGCTGACCGCCCTCGACGAGGTGCTCGCCGGCCAGGACCCCGCCGGCGGTCATCTCGTGCTGCGGGTCCCGCCACGTCCGGCCGACCTGCCCGTCCCGGACGCCGTGCGCGCGACGACCCGGCACGTACTCGTCGCCATCCAGGACTGGCTCGGGCTCGAACGGCTGGCGCAGTCGACGCTCGTGGTGGTGACCGCGGGAGCGGTCGCCGTCGACACCACCGAGGACGCGGACCCCGTCGGTGCCGCGGTGTGGGGCCTGGTGCGAGCCGCGCAGACCGAGCACCCCGGCCGCCTCGTGCTCGTCGACCTGGAGAACCCCGCCGACGACTGGGAGAACCCTGCCCTCACGCCGGACGAGCCCCAGGTCGCGATCCGCGGCGGTGAGGTGCTGGCGGCACGGCTGACCCGTCCGGACCCGGGCGAGCGGCTCCCCACGCCCGGCACGGACGAGTGGCGGCTCGTGCCCGGTGGCGGCACCCTGGCGGCGCTGCGGTTCGCACCCCAACCCGGACGGGCGGAGAGCCCGGTGGGTGCCGGGCAGGCGCGGGTGGCGGTCCGGGCGGCCGGGTTGAACTTCCGGGACGTGCTCATCGCCCTCGACATGTTCCCCGACACCCCGCCGCCGCTGGGTGGCGAGCTGGCGGGCGTCGTCGTCGAGGTCGGGCCCGGGGTGACCGGGTTCGCCGCCGGCGACCGGGTGATGGGGCTGGCGCCGGGTGCGTTCGGCCGCGGCGTCGTCACCGACCACCGCCTGCTCGTGCCGGTCCCCCGAGGCTGGTCGTTCGCCCAGGCGGCGACGGTTCCCGTGGTCTTCCTGACCGCGTGGTACGGGCTCGCGGTCCTGGGCCGGGTCGCCCCCGGCGAGAAGGTGCTCGTGCACGCGGGTGCGGGTGGTACGGGGATGGCGGCGGTTCAGGTGGCCCGGTACCTGGGTGCGGAGGTCTTCGCGACGGCGAGCCCGGCGAAGTGGGACGTGTTGCGTGCGCTGGGGATCCCGGCCGACCACATCGCGAACTCCCGGACCACGGAGTTCGAGGCCGAGTTCCTGGCCGCGACCGGCGGCGACGGGATGGACGTCGTGCTGGACTCGCTGGCGGGTGAGTTCGTGGACGCGTCGTTGCGGTTGTTGCCGCGTGGTGGCCGGTTCCTGGAGATGGGCAAGACCGACCGGCGCGACCCACGCCAGGTCGCCCGCGACCACCCCGGCGTCGACTACACCGCGTTCGACCTCGAGAGCCTCGACCACGACCTGCTGCGCGAGATGCTGACCGAGCTGGCCGGCCTGTTCGAACGCGGCACCCTCCAGGTGCTCCCGGCCACCGCGTGGCCGATGTCGCGGGCCGTGTCGGTGTTCCGGCACATGAGCCAGGCCAGGCACACCGGCAAGCTGGTGTTGACCCTGCCGCGGGCGTTGGATCCGGCCGGGACGGTGTTGGTGACCGGTGGTACCGGGACTCTTGGTGGGTTGGTGGTCCGTCACCTGGTCGCCGAACACGGCGCCCGGAACCTGCTACTGACCAGCCGGCGCGGGCCGGACGGCGACGGCGTCGCCGACCTGGTGGCGGAGCTGACGGACGCGGGTGCGCATGTCCGGGTGGCGGCCTGCGACCTCGCCGACTGTGACGCGGTCGCGGAGCTCCTCGCGTCGGTCCCGGCCGAACACCCCCTGACGGCGGTGGTGCACGCCGCCGGCGTGGTCGACGACAGCGTCGTCAAGTCGATGTCGGCGGCCCAACTGGACGCGGTGCTCCGTCCCAAGGTGGACGCGGCGTGGCACCTGCACGAGCTGACGCGGGACGAGGACCTGTCCGCGTTCGTGCTGTACTCGTCGATCGCCGGCACGGTCGGCAGCCCGGGCCAGGCGAACTACGCGGCCGCCAACGCCTTCCTCGACGCCCTCGCGCGGCACCGCCACCGGCTCGGCCTGCCCGCGGTGTCCATCGCCTGGGGGCTGTGGACGCGGACGAGCGGGATGACCAGCCACGTGTCCGATGTGGACCGTGCCAGGATGGCACGGGACGGCCTGGCACCGCTGTCCGACGAGCTCGGCATGTCGCTGCTGGCGTCGGTGTGGGACGGGGACCGGCCGGCCGTGGTCGCGGCGCCCGTGCGGGTCGCGGCACTGCGGGGTGCCGCCGTGCCACCGCTGCTGCGGGCACTCGCACCCGGTGCGCCGCGTCCGGCCGCGGGCCGGGGAACGGACGGTGACCCGCTGGCCGCCCGGCTGTCCCGACTGGACGAAGCGGGCCAGCGTGACCTGCTGCTCGGGATCGTGCGGTCGGAGGCCGCCACCGTGCTCGGGCACAGCGACCCCACCTCGATCGGTGTGGACTCCGTGTTCAAGGAGCACGGGTTCGACTCGCTGACGTCGGTCGACCTGCGCAACCGGTTGAGTGCCGTGACGGGCGTGCGACTGCCCGCGACCCTCGTGTTCGACCACCCCACGCCGGCCGCGCTCGTGGACTACCTGCGGGAGCGGCTCGGCGTCCGGACGGCCGCGGAACCGACCACCGTGGCACCGATCACCGCGGCACCGCTCGCCGGCACCGGTGAGCCCATCGCGATCATCGGGATGGCGTGCCGCTACCCGGGCGGGGTGACCAGCGCCGGGGACCTGTGGCGGCTGGTGGTCGGCGGTGTCGACGCGATCACCGAGTTCCCCATGAACCGCGGCTGGGACCTCGACGCCCTCTACGACCCGGACCGCATGCGGCCGGGCACCACCTACACCCGCCACGGCGGGTTCATCCACGACGCCGACCAGTTCGACAACCGGTTCTTCGGGATGTCGGCCCGCGAGGCGGCCGCCACCGATCCGCAGCAGCGGCTGTTGCTGGAGACGTCGTGGGAGGTGTTCGAGCACGCGGGGATCGACCCGACGAGCGTGCGCGGCAGCCGGACCGGGGTGTTCACCGGCCTGGTGCAGCAGGAGTACGGCCCGCGCCTGCACAACGCCACCGCCGAGCACGAGGGCTACGCGTTGACCGGTGTCACGGCGAGTGTCGCGTCCGGACGGATCGCCTACGTGCTGGGCCTGGAAGGTCCGGCGGTGACGGTGGACACCGCGTGTTCGTCGTCGTTGGTGGCTGTTCACCTCGCGGCGCAGTCGTTGCGGGGCGGTGAGTGCGACCTCGCGGTGGCGGGTGGCGCCACGGTCCTCACCACCCCCGGCGCGTTCACCGAGTTCAGCAAGCAGCGCGGGCTCGCCCCCAACGGCCGGTGCAAGGCGTTCGCCGCCGGCGCGGACGGCACCGGCTTCTCCGACGGGGTGGGCCTGGTGTTGCTGGCGCGGTTGTCCGACGCCGTGCGGGACGGTCGCCGCGTGTTGGCCGTCGTGCGGGGTTCCGCGGTGAACCAGGACGGTGCGTCCAACGGCCTGACGGCGCCGAGTGGCCCGTCGCAGGAGCGGGTGATCCGGGCCGCGCTGCGCAGTGCCGGGCTGGCACCGTCCGATGTGGACGCCGTGGAGGCCCACGGGACCGGGACGACCCTGGGAGATCCGATCGAGGCGCAGGCGATCCTGGCCACCTATGGGCAGGGCCGGGAGCGTCCACTGTGGTTGGGGTCGTTGAAGTCGAACATCGGGCACACCCAGGCCGCGGCCGGGGTTGGTGGTGTGATCAAGATGGTGTTGGCGTTGCGGCACGGGGTGTTGCCGAGGACGTTGCACGTGGACGAGCCGAGCCGGCACGTCGACTGGGGCTCGGGGTCGGTCGAGTTGCTGACCGGCGTCGTGCCGTGGCCGGAGACCGGGCGGCCGCGGCGGGCGGGCGTGTCCTCGTTCGGGATCAGCGGGACCAACGCCCATCTGATCCTGGAACAGGCACCGGACCTCGAGCGGGTCGCGGAGTCCGGCCCGATGCCGGGTGGGGTGGTGCCGTGGGTGCTGTCCGGCCGGACCCCGAAGGCACTGCGCGCGCAGGCACGCCGCCTGCTGGGGTTCGCCGGCCAGCACCCCGACCTCGATCTCGCCGACGTGGGTTACTCGTTGGCGGTCACGCGGGCGCATCTCGACGAGCGTGCGGTCGTCCTCGGCCGCGACCGGGAGGAACTGGTCGCCGGACTGGCCGCGGTGGCGGTCGGGCGAGCGGCGGAGAACGTCGTGCGTGGTTCGGTGCGCACGGAGAAGGCGGTGGTCACCCAGGAGATGGGGGAGCGGGAGCGGGTGCTGGAGGGGGCCTGGGTGTGTGGCGACGTGGTCTCCGACTGGGGCGCGGTGTTCGGCGGTGTTCGTCACCTGGTGGACCTGCCGACCTACGCGTTCGTCCGCCGGCGCTACTGGCTGGACGCCGACGGCACGCGCGCCACGACCGCCACCGCCCCGGGCATCGCCGGCCGGCTCGCGGACCTCAGCCCACCCGAGCGGCACCGGGTGCTCCTCGACCTCGTTCGCGACCACGTCGCCGCCGTCCTCGAACACGACGGCGCTGCCGACATCGACGCGGACCAGGCCTTCCAGAACCTCGGGTTCACCTCCCTGAAGGCCGTCGACCTGCGCGACCGCCTCGCCAGGGCGACCGGGCTCCGGCTGCCGGGGACGGTCGCCTTCGACCACCCCACGCCGAACGCGGTCGCCGGGTACCTGCTCACCCTGGCCGCGCCGGACAGCACCGACGGACGGCTCGAGCACGAGTTCGACCGGATCGCGGCCAGGCTCGCGGCCGCGACGCTCGACCCACGGGGCAGGGCGGGCATCACCCGCAGGCTGCGGGCGATGCTGGCCACCCTCCACGGTCCCGACGCCGGCGGCAACGGCACCGCCCCGGCCGAGAACCTCGGCGCCGCGTCGGCGACCGAGCTGTTCGACTTCATCGACAACCAGCTCGGACGAGCCGGCGGTCACCGTAATCCCGAGAGGCACAGGGGAGACAGTTAGATGTCCGAGGACAACAGGACCCTGGAGTACCTGAAGTGGGTCACCGCCGAGCTCCAGCAGACGCGGGAGCGGCTCGCCGACGCGGAGTCGGCGCGGCACGAGCCCATCGCGATCATCGGCATGTCGTGCCGGTACCCGGGGGACGTCGCGAGCCCGGCGGACCTGTGGCGGCTCGTCGTCACCGGCACCGACGCCATCGGTGACTTCCCGGACGACCGCGGCTGGGACACGGCGGCCCTCTACGACCCGGACCCGGACGCACCTGGCAAGACCTACACCCGGCGGGGCGGTTTCGTCCGCGACGCCGCCGACTTCGACGCCGAGTTCTTCGGCATCGGGCCGCGTGAGGCGCTGGCCATGGACCCGCAGCAGCGCCTGCTGCTCGAGGCGTCCTGGGAAGCCGTGGAACACGCGGGCATCGATCCCCGGTCCCTCAAGGGCGGCCAGGTGGGCGTGTTCGCCGGCATCGCCGCCCAGACCTACCACCAGTCCATCGGCGAACACGCCGACGTCGAGGGCTACGTGGCCACCGGCGCCGTCGGGAGCGTCGTCTCCGGACGCATCGCCTACGTGCTGGGGCTGGAGGGCCCCGCGGTGACCGTGGACACGGCGTGCTCGTCATCCCTGGTGGCGATGCACCTCGCCACGCAGTCGCTGCGTGGCGGCGAGTGCGACCTCGCCCTGGCGGGTGGGGTGACCGTGATGGCGTCGCCGGGTGTGTTCACCGAGTTCAGCCGGCAGCGCGGGCTCGCGCCGGACGGCCGCTGCAAGGCGTTCTCGGCCGGGGCCGACGGCACCGGCTGGGCGGAGGGCGCCGGACTGGTCCTGCTCGAACGGCTGTCGGACGCGGTGCGGAACGGCCGGCGGGTGTTGGCGGTCGTGCGGGGTTCCGCGGTGAACCAGGACGGCGCGTCGAACGGCCTGACCGCGCCGAACGGTCCGTCGCAGGAGCGGGTCATCCGCGCGGCGCTGACGAACGCGCGGCTCGTACCGTCCGATGTGGACGCCGTGGAGGCGCACGGCACCGGGACCACCCTCGGTGATCCGATCGAGGCGCAGGCGATCCTGGCGACCTACGGGCAGGACCGGGACCGTCCACTGTGGCTGGGCTCGTTGAAGTCGAACATCGGCCACAGCCAGGCCGCCGCCGGGGTCGGCGGGGTGATCAAGATGGTCATGGCGCTCCAGCACGGGGTGCTGCCCAGGACGCTGCACGCCGACGAGCCGAGCCCCCAGGTGGACTGGGCCGCCGGTGCCGTCCAGCTGCTCACCGAGCCCGTCCCGTGGCGGGAGAACGGCCGCGTGCGCCGGGCCGCGGTGTCCTCGTTCGGGATCAGCGGGACCAACGCCCACCTGATCCTGGAACAGGCGCCCGCCGTCGTACCACCCGCGCTGTCCGCGCCGCGGGTGGTGCCGTGGGTGCTGTCCGCCCGCACGCCGGAAGCACTGCGCGTCCAGGCCGCCCGTCTCGTCGAGCACCTGACCGCACGGGAGGACCTCGACCCGGCCGCGGTGGGTTACTCGCTGGCGGTGGGCCGGGCGGGGTTCGGTGTCCGTGCCGCGGTGGTCGGCCGCGGCCGGGACGAACTGTTGGCGGGTCTGCGGAACCTGCCCGAGCCGAGCGGCGACGCGGGTGGCGGGCTGGCGTTCCTGTTCAGCGGCCAGGGCGCGCAACGCCTCGGCATGGGCCGTGCGCTGTACTCGGCCTATCCGGTGTTCTCGTCCGCACTGGACGCCGTGCTCGACGCGCTGGACGAGCACCTCGAACAACCCCTGCGCCCCGTGTTCTTCGGCGACGACCCCGAGTTGCTGAAACAGACGGTCCACGCCCAGACCGGGTTGTTCGCGCTGGAGGTCGCCCTGTTCCGGCTGTTCGAGTCGTGGGGTGTCCGCCCGGACCACGTCGTCGGCCACTCGATCGGGGAACTGGCCGCCGCGCACGTGGCCGGCGTGCTGTCACTCGCCGACGCGGCGCGGCTGGTGGCGGCGCGGGGCAGGCTGATGAACGCGCTGCCGGCGGGCGGGGCGATGGTCGCCCTGGAGGCGACGGAGGACGAGGTCGCGGCCGTCCTGCCGGACACCGTGGACATCGCCGCGGTCAACGGTCCCCGGGCGGTGGTCGTGTCCGGTGCGGAGCAGGACGTGGCCGGGCTGGCCGAGCGGTTCGCGGCCAAGGGGAGGGACGTCTCCCGGCTCCGCGTCAGCCACGCCTTCCACTCGGCCGCCATGGACCCGATGCTGGAGGAGCTGTACGACGTCGCGGCGGAGCTGACGTGCCGGCCCCCCGCGATCCCGGTCGTGTCCACCCTCACCGGGCGCCCCGTCACCGCCGACACCATGGCCGACCCGGGCTACTGGACCCGGCAGGTGCGGGACGGCGTCCAGTTCCACCGCGCCGTCACGTGGCTGCGCGACAACGGCGTCACCACGTACCTGGAGCTCGGCCCGGGCGGCGTGCTGATCGGCCACGCCGAGGAGACACTGGGCACGGGGCACGTCCTCGCCGCCGCGCTCCGGCCCGGGACCGACGAGGACGTGTCCGTGACGACCGCGTTGGGCCTCCTCCACACCCGGGGCGTCACCCCCGACTGGCGTGCGCTGTTCGGCCCCGGGGCGCGCCAGGTCGAGCTGCCGACCTACCCGTTCCAGCGCCGGCGGTACTGGCTCACCGGCCGCGCCGGCGCGGGTGACGTGACCGGCGCCGGGCTCGCGCCGGCCGGGCACCCGCTGCTGGGCGCCCTGGTGGAGGTGGCGGACGACGACGGGGTCGTGCTGACCGGGTCGCTGTCGCGGAACACCCGGTCGTGGTTGTCGGGCCGCGTGGACGTGCCCGGCGCCGCACTGGTGGAGCTGGCCGTCCACGCCGCCGACCACGTGGGCTGTGCCACGCTGGACGAGCTGGTGGTCGAGACACCACTGGTGCTCCCCGACGACGCCGCGGCCACCCTCCAGGTCACCGTCGGGGCGGCGCGGGCGGACGGATCGCGGCCGGTCGCCATCCATTCGCGGCGGGGCGGCGCCTGGGTCAGGCACGCCGGCGGAACGGTGAGCGACGCGCCGGGTGCCGAGCCGGACGACCTGCGCGGTGTGTGGCCGCCCACGGGTGCTCGTCCAGTGGACGTGGACGAGCCGGCCGAGGGGCGCGGCGTGACCTCGCTGTGGCGCTCGGGTGCCGACCTGTACGCGGAGGTCGAGCTGCCGGCGGAGCTCGCGAAGGACGTGGCGGGGTTCGGGATCCACCCCGTGCTCGCCGACGCGGCCTGGCACCCCGCGGCCGACGGCCGCGACGGACAGGAGCCCTTCTCGTATCGGGGAGTCGTGCTGCACGCGACCGGCGCCACCCGGCTTCGCGTGCACCTGCGCCCGGCCGGTGACTCCGCCGTCGCGGTGCACGCCACCGACCCGGCCGGCCGGCCCGTGCTCACCATCGCGTCGATGGGTCTCCGGCCGGTGCGCCCGAGCCGGCTCCGCGCCGCCCGGCACGACGTCCGTGACGCGTTGTTCGCCCTGTCGTGGCACCCGCTCGGCGGGCGGGCGGCGGCCTTGGAACCGGACGCCGTGCCGGACGCCGTGCTGCGCGTGTCCACAGAGGACGCTGAGACCCCGGTGCGCCTGCGCGCCACGACCGGCCGCGTCCTGCGTGAGGTGCAGGACTGGTTGGGCCGGGACCGGCCCGCCGAGGCGCCGTTCGTCGTGGTGACCAGCGGAGCGGTCGCCGTCGACGACACCGAGGACGTGGATCCGGTGGCGGCCGCGGTGTGGGGCCTGGTCCGGTCGGCGCAGACCGAACACCCCGGCCGGATCGTCCTCGTCGACACCGATGACGTCGAGGACGTGGATCTGTCCGAGGTGGTCGGTGCGGCCTCGGCCCGCCGGGAGCCCCAGCTCGCCGTGCGTGCCGGTCGTCTGCTGGTACCCCGGCTGACCCACCAGCGGTCCATTGTGGATGTGCCGGTGGCGTTGGGGGGCACCGTGCTCGTCACCGGCGGCACCGGCACGCTGGGCGGACTGGTGGCCCGGCACCTCGTCACCGCGCACGGTGTGCGGCACCTGGTGCTGGCAAGCCGCCGGGGCCCCGCCGCCGACGGCGCCGACGAGCTCGTCGCCGAGCTGGCCGGGGCCGGCGCCGAGACCCGGATCGTCGCCTGCGACCTCGCCGACCGGGCCGCCGTCGCCGACCTGCTGGCGTCGATCCCGGCCGGCCACCCGCTGAGTGCGGTCGTGCACACGGCCGGTGTCGTGGACGACGGGGTCATCACCTCGCTGACCCGCCCGCGCCTGGACGCGGTGCTCGCGGCGAAGGCCGAGGCGGCATGGCACCTGCACGAGCTCACCCGCGACGCGGACCTGCGGGCGTTCGTGCTGTACTCGTCCGCCGCCGCGACGTTCGGTGGTCCGGGACAGGGGAACTACGCGGCCGCGAACGCCTTCCTGGACGGGCTGGCGCGGCACCGCCGCGCGCTCGGGCTCCCCGCGCTGTCGATCGCCTGGGGGTTGTGGGCCGAGACGAGCGAGATCACCAGGCACCTCTCGGCCGCCGACCACACGCGGCTGGCGCGGGACGGCATGCTGCCGTTGAGCAGCGAGCTCGGCCTGGACCTGCTCGACACCGCCGTCGCGGCCGGCTGGCCGGCGACGGTCGCCGCCCCCGTCGACCTGACCGCCGCCCGGCAGAACACCCAGACCCCCGCGCTGCTGCGGGCCGTCGTCCGCGGTGGGCGACGCCGCACCGCGGCCACGGATGCCGGGCAGCCGGCCACCGGCGCGTCCGAGCCCGACCCCACGCACCGGCTGCTCGCCGCGATCCTCGAACACGCGTCGACGGTGCTCGGTCGTGGCTCGGACAACCCGGTCGGCGCGGCCGAGAACTTCCAGGAACTGGGCTTCGACTCCCTGGCCGCGGTCAGCCTGCGCAACCTGCTGCGGACGGACTTCGGGCTCCAGTTCCCGTCCCGGGTCGTCTTCCAGCGCCCGACGCCGGCCGAGCTGGCCGAGTACCTGGCGCCGCGACTGGCCGGCCCGGCGCCGGAGCCGGCCGAGATCGACCTCGCCGCGGAGGCCCGGCTGGCCGAGGACATCCGCGCCACCGGCGCCCCGCACGTGACCGGGGACCCGGCGCACGTGTTCCTCACCGGTGCCACGGGACTGCTCGGCTCGTTCCTGCTCCGGGACCTGCTGCGGACGACCCGGGCGACGGTCCACTGCCTCGTACGCGGCCGGGACGAGCCCCATGCGCGCGAGCGGCTCGCGAACGCCATGGCCTGGTACCAGACCGAGACCGGCGCCGACCCCGGCCGGATCCGCGTCGTCGTCGGTGATCTCGCCGCACCGCGGCTCGGGCTCGGCGAGGACCGCTTCGACGCGCTGGCCCGCGAGGTCGACGTGATCTACCACGCCGGCGCCGACGTGAACTGGGTCTACCCGTACGAGACGCTCCGGGCCGCCAACGTGGGGGGCACCGAGGAGGTCCTCCGGCTGGCCGCCCGGCACCGGGCCGTCCCGGTGCACTTCCTGTCCTCCACCGGGATCTACACCCGTGCGGCGGTCGACGGCGCCGCGATCTCCGTCGACGAGCCGACCGGCCCGCCGGAGGCACTCACCAACGGCTACCGCAAGGCCAAGTGGGTGGCCGAGGAGATGATCCGCACCGCCCGCGAACGCGGTGTCCCGGTCGGGGTGTACCGGGTGGGGGCGGTGTTCGGCGACCAGGTCAACGGCGCCTGTCAGACCCAGGACTTCATGTGGCTCAGCATCCGCGGCATGCTGGAGGCGGGCGTCGTGCCGGAACATCTCACCAGCTACTTCTACCCGGCGCCGGTCGACTACGTCAGCGCGGCCATCCTCCACCTGTCCCGGCGGCTCACCGGAACCGGCGACACCTACCACGTCTCGGGCACGCGGCGGCTGACCTTCACCGAGGTCATCGACCACCTCCGGGCGAGGGGACACGAGCTCACGCCGGTGGACCCGACGGAGTGGAGCCGGAGAATCAGGGAGGACAAGGAGAACGCGCTCATCCCGCTGCTGGACGTGTTCGAGGCCGGCTTCCTCACGGCGGGCAGCGTCCCCGCCATGGACGTGAGCCGGACCGAGGCGGCGCTCGCGGGCAGCGGGATCACCTGCCCACCGGTGACCGGTGAGCTACTGGCGACGTACGTGGATTTCTTCACCGCCAAGGGTTACTTCCCGCAGCTGGTGCCGGCCCAGGCGTGAACGGCTCGAGGGGTGGGCACGTCGCACCCACCCCTCGGGCCGGGTCATCGATGGATGATGCAGGTGGTGGTGCCGTGCGCGACGAGCTTCCCGTCCTCCGTGGTCATCCGGCCCTCGGCCGTGGCCGTGGTCCGCCCCACGTGGATGACGGTCCCGGTCGCGACGAGCCGCCGCCCGTCGGTCGGCACCGGGCGGATGTAGTTGACCTTCAGCTCCAGCGTGCCGTACCCGGCGCCGGGTTCCAGTGTGGAATGCACCGCCGAACCCATCGCCGAGTCGAGGACCGTCGCATAGATACCACCGTGCATCGTGCCCAACGGATTAGCGAAGTGGGGCACGGTGAGAATGCTGAACACGACCCGACCGAATTCGACCTCGTCGGCCCGCATGCCCAGGTGCTCGCCGAAGTTCGGGGGCAGCTCGGTCGCGGAGGTGATCGCCCGCAGCGCCTCCAAACCCGACAGTGAAGCCATTTTCGTAGCGAGGTCGCGCATGGAATCAGCTGGCATCACGAACCTTTCGTCGGTTCCCGGATATCTCCCTCCATTATGTTCGCCCCGGGTGTCAATGCCGCAGGGAGATCCGCGATGACGTCCGTGAAAACCTCCTCGGCGCATTCCGTCGCGCCCCCGCACTGGGCGGTGCTGCTGGGGCCCGCGATGGTGGCCGCGGCGGCCTACGTCGACCCCGGCAACGTCGCCAGCAACACCACGGCCGGCGCCCGGTACGGCTACCTGCTGGTCTGGGTGGTCGTCGGCGCGAACGTGATGGCCGGGCTGGTGCAGTACCTGGCCGCCAAGCTCGGCATCGTCACCGGCCGCTCGCTGCCCGAGGTGCTGGGCGACCGGCTGCCACGCGGCGGACGGCTCGCGTACTGGCTGCAGGCCGAACTGGTCACGATGGCCACCGACGTCGCCGAGGTGCTCGGCGGGGCGATCGCGCTGGCGCTGCTGTTCGACCTGCCCCTGCTGTGGGGTGGCGTGCTCACCGCGGTCGTGTCCATGGCACTGCTGAGCACCCGCGACCGCGGTGGCCCGCACCGCTTCGAACAGTTGATCATCGGGATGCTCGGTGTCGTGGCCGTCGGTTTCGTCGCCGGACTGTTCGTCGCCCCACCCGCCGCGGGCGCGGTCGCCGGCGGGTTCGTGCCCGCGTTCGCCGGCGGCGACAGCGTCCTGCTCGCCGCGGCCATGCTCGGGGCCACGGTCATGCCGCACGCCGTCTACGCGCACTCGGCACTCGCCCGCGACCGCCACGGACAGGCGTTCGGCCCGCGCCGGGCAAGGCTGCTCGCGGCGACCCGCGTGGACGTCACCGTCGCCCTGCTCGTCGCGGGCGCGGTCAACCTCGGCCTGCTGCTGCTCGGCGCCACCACCCTCGGCGGCGATGCGCGGTCGGACACCATCGAGGGCGTACACGCCGCCATCGGCGACCACCTGGGCGCCGGCGTCGCGCTGCTGTTCGCCGTCGGACTGCTGTGCTCCGGGCTGGCGTCCACCGCGGTCGGCTGCTACTCCGGCTCGGTCGTGCTGGGCGGGCTGCTGCGCCGGTCCGTGCCGCTGGTGCCCCGGCGAGCGATCACCGCGATCCCGGCACTGGCGGTGCTCGCCGCCGGCGCCGAACCGACCACGGCGTTGATCGTCTCGCAGGTGGTGCTGTCGTTCGGGATCCCGTTCGCGCTCGTGCCGCTGGTCGTGCTGACCTCGCGCCGCGCGGTCATGGGCCCCGCCCGCAACCACCCGGCCACCATCCTCGCGGCGACCGCCGTGTGCACCGCGATCGTGGGACTGAACGCCGCGCTACTGGTCCTCACGTTCACGCCCGGCTGATCTTCCGGGGCCGGGTGGTGTGGAACGGCTCAGGCGCGCGCCCGCCTCGAGGAACTCATCCGAACTCGGTGATGATCAATGCCGGATACGCCTCTTCATGGCAGCGCGCCCAGGACTTGCTGCCATCGCTGACCCAGGGACCGCGAGCGTCGTACGCATCCCCATTGTTGTCGACACAGTAGACGACCACTCGCTGCCTGGTCCCACTGGAACACTGGGACCATCCCTGCCCGCCATCGATGCCGTAGTCACCGCCGGTGTCACACGCCAGGACCGCGTGCGACAGGACTGGCTGGTGGCCCGGTACTGACGTTGTCGCTGCCTGAGCCGGCGCCGACGCCACGAGACTCAGCGCAACCGCGGCAACGGGTGCGCCGGCGACGGTGAGACCTGCCATGGAAATCTGACGGAACCTTCGCACGAATTTATGCATTGTTTCCTCGGATATGTCCAGGGATTGACATCATTCATCCTGCGACCTCCACGATGGCAGGGCGGAACGGCACGTGCGAGGCTATTGCGCGTAACCGCAAACCTGCTGGGCAACGGCGACCCATCAATCCTTCTGGTTGGCGAGGCGGTCCTGCAGGCGCACGTGGCGGAACTGGTACACGGCACCGACCTGGCGCAGGACGCCGCGGCGGTGGGCGTCGGCGAGGAAGTCCATGAAACGCAACGGGAGGCGACCGCGGGCGGCGAGCCACAGGCGGGTCATCGTGAACGCGCCCCACGCGCGGGTGAGGCACACCGCGAGCCCGACCGCGAGCCCGAACATGATCCCGGCGACGATGGCCTGCGTGGCGCTGGTGGCGCGCGGGAACACCTGGCCACCGACGACCGCGCCCGCCAGCCCGTAGGCGATGCTGCCCGCTGTGCCGAGCATGAAACGGCCGAGCAGTCCGCACGCGAGGCCGGTGGCCAGTGCCAGCACCAGGTCGAAGTGGCCGTCCAGGATCGGGACGAACTGGGTCTCGTTGGTGAAGGCGAACGCGATTCCCCAGAACGGGCCGAAACACACCATGAACGACAGGGTGTAGGTCAGGGCCGCGGTACGGTCGTTGCGCAGCACGGTGGCCGGACTGGTCACGGTGCTGGCGTCGATCGGGGTGTCCAGCCAGACGTGGACCGCGATGGCCAGCCCGAACATCACGGCGAGGCCGGCGATGATCGGCGGTGACAGCGACCAGCCCAGGCCGAGCAGGCTGCCGGCGACGGCGCCGCCGAGGAACCGCCAGAGGAAACGGCGTGTGGTCCGGTGGAAGCGGAACTCCACCCGAAGTGGTCCTGGCCGCTCGCCGATGGTGTGCGCCAACCAGCCCGCGAGGCCGAACGACAGGCCGTAGACGAGGCCGACGATCGGGCCGGCGGCGATCCAGCCGGTCGCCGCGAAGAACGGTGCGGGTGGCAGGCCGAGGTAGAGCCCGGCGACATGGCGCGGTGTCATCCGGTCCAGGCGCCACCAGGCGAGGTCGCGGGTCTGCTGGTCCCGCAACCGCCGGGCGAGGAAACCGAGCCACCGCTGCGCCTGCGGCGGGTCGTAGGTCCGCGGTGTGGCCGGCCGCGCGTGCGGAGCGGGTGGGGTGGGGCGGTGGGCGTAGCAGGCGGGGAGGTAGGCGTCGAGGAGATGGTCCTCGATCAGTTCCGGACCGCCGAACCGGTCGGTGTCGCACAGTTCGCCGGGGTCCGTTTCCGGGTGTGCGTAGGCGGTTCTGGCCAGGTCGACCATCAGCGGGGTGCGCAGCGCCCGCGCGAGCGGGCTGTCGGTGTGCCGGCGCAGCCGGTCCTCGACGGGCTGCCACCGGGTCTCGCCCGCTCGTGTCCGCGCGGTGAGGAACCCGATGGCGGCCTCGGCCTCGACCGGCTCGATCTCCACCACGGCGGCCCTGGCGAGCAGGGAACCGCTGTGTGTCACCGCCCGCTCGTACTCCGTGCCGCGGCAGGTCACCACGAGCGGACTCCCGTCGGCGACGGCGCGGTCGAGGGCGTCGATGGCCGCGCCGTGCAGCGCGGGCGGTATCTCGTCCAGTCCGTCCAGCACCGGGACGATCTTGCGGTCGGACACGAGCCGGGTCGCCGCGTCGGCGCCGTACACGGCCTTGTTCCCGAGGCCCGGATAGTCCTCGACTAGTTTGGTGGCGAGCCAGTGCCGCAGGTGCTCCCGGTGTGGGTTCCAGGACGCCAGCGGCAGCAGCACCGGGACCGGGTCCCCGTCGCGCCGGTCGGCGAGCAGGCCGAGGGTGAACAGCATCGCCAGGACGGACTTGCCGGCGCCCGGGTCGCCGAGGACGACCAGCTGCCGGGACCGCACCTGCCGGTACTTGGCGACGACGTCGCGCAGGTCACCGCTGAACATGAGTCGTTCGCCGGCGCGGCGGGGGAGCGTGGCCCTGGCGGCGACCGGCCGCCCGGTGCTCGACCAGGTGAGCGGGACGGGTTCGGGCCGGTTGAGCGACCGCATCTCGACCTCGGTCGACCACTGGCGGGCGACGGCCACCGCGAGCTGGCGCGGTGCGTGGTCGGCCGCGGCCGGTGGGGCATCGGGTGCATCCTCGCCGCGTGTCCCGGCGAGGATGCGGACCTGTTCCGCCCGCAGCTCCGGCCCGGGCTCCACGCCCAGCTCGTCGACCAGCCTGGCGCGCAGGGCGCTGAACACCGCGAGCGCGTCGGCGGACCGGCCGACGCCGTCGAGGGCCACCATCAGCTGCCGGTGCATGCGCTCGCGCAGCGGGTGGAACGCGACCAGTTCGCCCATCTCCTCGACGACGGCCTGGTGCTCACCCAACGCGAGCTGCCATTCGGCACACGCCTCGAGCGCGTTGTACCGCTGCTCGTTCAGTTTCGTGACCGGCCCGGCCAGCGCGGCGGCGTCCAACCCGTCGAGGGCGGGGCCCCGCCACAACCGCAACGCGTCGCGCGCCACGTCGACCGCCCGGGACAGGCTGCCCTCGGCCGCCAACTGCCGCGCCGTGACCATGCCACGCCGGAACCGCAGGGCGTCGAGCTCGTCGTCGGTGATCGCCAGCTGGTAGCCGGGCCCATCCGTGACGATGAGGTCATGTCCTCGGCCCAGCCGCTCACGGAGCACCGAAACGCAGTTCTGGACCTGTTTCGTGGCTGTCACGGGTGGTTCGTCGTCCCAGACCGCGTCGACCAGCCGGGACATGGGCACCACGGAGTTGGGTGCGAGCAGGAGCGCCGCCAACACCCGTTGGTGTCGGACGCTCGGCAACATGACCCTGCCCGCTCCGGTCCAGACCTCCAGCGTTCCCAGCACGCGGAAATCCATTAGGCAGCCTCATCCCCCCACCGTGTCCTGCGCACGCCGAAATGCTAACTCACCAGCGGGTATGCCCAGCAGCGGCGAGCGGAGGACGAGGAGAGGACGAGCTGAGGACGGCATCGGACATCGTGTTGCTCGCCGTGCCGAGGGGGAGTTCCGCCGGTGCCACCGGCGGAACTCGACACGCGGCGAGGCCGGATCTCTGGGGGATGCCGTGCTACGAGTCCATTTCACTGCCGAGGACCTGACCCGCATCCGGCTCGATGCCGCCGTCGACCCGGGCTGGGAGATGGTGTTCAGCCGGTTGAGGTTGTGCGAGCGACACCGGGCCCCGGTGTTCACCTCGTGGGGCCGGCAGGTTCAGCCCGGCCCGGGGGTCCGGGCCGGGCTGCGGTTGTTGACCGTGCTGAGCCCGCGTGGCCCGTACTTTCCGGACTTCCTCACGCCACCGGAAGGCGCGCTGGGGTTACCGGCGGCGATCGAGGCGATCCGTGCCACGCCGCGGGCCCGGCTGAGCCGTGAGCTGCAGAGGTTGTCCCGCACCGCCCACGTTCCCGGCTGGGCCCGCCCGCTCGCGTCGGGCGACGCCGCCTTGCTGGGAGAGGTGGGTGACACGCTGCGCGCCTACCACCGGGTCACGATCGAGCCCTACACCGACATGATCCAGGGGGCGGTTGACGCGGACCGCGCGCACCGCGTCAGGATGCTGCTGGACCGTGGAACCGAAGGGCTGCTGCAGAGCCTGCGCCCGTTGGCGCACTGGCGCCCGCCCGTGCTCGAGGTGCGGTACGCCGTCGACCGGGACCTGCACCTCCGAGGCCGCGGCCTGCGGTTGGTGCCGTCGTTCTTCTGCCAGCGGTTGCCGGTGGCACTGGCCGACCCCGACCTCACGCCGACGCTCGTCTACCCGGTCAACCACGACTACGCGTGGAAACGCCCCCTGCCCGTTTCCGGTGTGCCTGACCGAAAGCTGGGCAGGCTGTTGGGGGCCACCCGCGCCGAGGTGCTGCTCGCGACCCGTCATGGCGCCACCACCACCGAGTTGGCCGATCGGCTGGGTACGTCCCTGGGTTCTGTCAGCCGGCACACCGCGGTGCTCAGGGAAGCGGGGCTGATCACGACCTGTCGTCAGGGCCAGTCGGTCCTGCACACCACGACACCGCTCGGCACCGCCCTGGCATCCCCTGACGATCGGTCGAACCGCCCGAACCGGTGGTGACCACGGCCGCCGCCCAGGGCCCGGGTGGCGGGCGAGACGGTGCTGTTCACCGAAAACATCGTGGGCAAGGGCAATCCGTCGGAGGTGGAGGCCGTTCGGCTGCACGACGGCGGTCCACTGTGGCACGTCCCTGACCCGTTCGACGTCGTGGACGCCGACGACCATCTGGTAGTCCTCACCGGTGACGGGCCGGTGGCGCGCGGCCGCGACGCGACCACGGGTGCGGCGCGGTGGGACGTGCCGGGAGTCTGGCCCCGGTTCGTGGCCGGTGACCGGGTCCTCGCCGTGGTCAGCGCGGAGGCGCCCGACCGACATGCCGCGGACTCGGCGGTCGTCGGGCTCGACGCCGCCACGGGCGGAGAGCTGTGGTCGCTCGCGGACCGGTACACGCGTTCGGAGGTCGCGTTCGTCGCCGGCGATGTCGCGCTCGTGTACGCGCGCCCCGCGGGCACCGACACGGAGCGGGACGCGGCCGTCGTGATCGACGTGTCGTCCGGCGCGGACGACCGCCGGATGGTGGTTCGTATCCCGGGCCGCACCCCGGTGACCGCCGCCTACACGGTGCGCTGAGCCCGGGGTAGAGGCACGGGGTCATCACGTGGGTACCTCGGACGGATGGGTCGCGAGTGGCGTGACGTGGATGTCCAGGTACGGGAAGAGCGGCAGCCCCGACAGCAGGGCGTGCTCGCGGCCCTCGTCGCCACCGACCCCGAGGCCCAGGCGTTCCAGTACGAGCTGACGATGGAGGCCCGCCGCCGCCCGGAGCTCCTGCTGATCATGGCACGCGTCAACGACACCTACCGCACCGCCATCCACCGCGAGCTGGCCCGCAACGGCCTGGACGATCCCGACCTGACGAACCTCGTGTTCACCGCGCTCGACGGCCTCGTCTTCCACCAGACCGCCTTCGGCGACACCGACCGAACCGAACGCGCCATCGCGATCCTGCGCCGAGTGCTGCGGGCCTACGTGCGCTGACCCCGCTACCGGCTGCCGGCGGGCAGCGCGGTGACGCTCCACAGTGGATGAATTTTGACGCAATCTTTGCGCGGGTCACCCGATGGTGTAGCGATCGCGTAAATGTGTCCCGCTTCCGTGTCAAGGTTTCATCAGGGTCGTTCGTTCCGGGCGCTGGCCTGTACACACTTCTCCCTGGTTGGTCGCTATCGGGGCGACCCGGGTGGGAGGGAGCATGCGCAGATGGCCGATCTGGCCTTTGCCGTGCTGTTGATCGTCGGCTTCGGGCTCCTCGCGCTGACCCTGCGTGGATTGGAGAAGCTGTGAGCGGCACCGGTGTGCTGGCAAACGTGGTCGGGGGCGTGCTCGCGCTGCTGCTGATCATCTACCTGTTCGTGGCGCTGATCCGGCCGGAGAAGTTCTGATGTCGTCCACCGCGGCCGGCCTGCTGCAGGTCGGCCTTCTCCTGCTGGCGCTGGCCGCCGTGTACAAGCCGCTGGGCGACTACCTGGCGCGGGTGTTCACCAGCACGAAACACCTCGCCATCGAGCGGGTGATCTACCGGACGGTCCGGGTGAACCCGGACTCCGAGCAGAACTGGAAGACCTACGCCGCGGGAGTGCTGGGCTTCTCGTTCGTGTCGGTCGTGTTGCTGTACCTGCTCCAACGGCTGCAGGCGGTGCTGCCGCTGAGCTTCGGTCGCGGCGCGGTGGACCCGGGGATCGCGTTCAACACCGCGATCAGCTTCGTGACCAACACGAACTGGCAGTCGTACGTGCCCGAGGCCGTGCTGGGCCACACCGTCCAGATGGTCGGCCTGACGGTGCAGAACTTCCTGTCCGCCGCCGTCGGTCTCGCCGTGGCGATCGCGCTGATCCGCGGGTTCGTGCGGGCCAGGACCGATCGGCTGGGCAACTTCTGGGTCGACCTCACCCGGGCCACGATCCGGATCCTGCTGCCGCTGTCGTGCGTGTTCGCGATCGTGCTGATCGCGCTCGGCGCCGTGCAGAGCCTGCGGTCCGGGTTCGACGTGACCACTGTGGACGGCAACGCCAACCGGATCGCGATCGGCCCGTTCGCGAGCCAGGAGGCGATCAAGGAGCTGGGCACGAACGGCGGTGGCACATTCAACGCGAACTCGGCGCACCCGTTCGAGAACCCGAACTCCTGGTCCAACCTGATCGAGATCTTCCTGCTGCTGGTGATCCCGGTGAGTCTCACCAGGACGTTCGGTCAGCTGGTCGGCAACACGAAGCAGGGCTACTCGCTGCTGTCGGTGATGGCGGTCCTGTGGGGCGCGATGCTCGCGGTGATCTGGTGGGCCGAGGCGCACCCGAACGGTCCGGCCGCGCTGCTGGCCGGCGCGAACATGGAGGGCAAGGAGGTCCGGTTCGGCATCGCCGGCTCGGCGTTGTTCGCCGACTCCACCACCGGCACGTCCACCGGTGCGGTGAACTCGATGCACGACAGCTTCTCCGGCCTCGGCGGCGGGGGAGCGATGCTGAACATGCTGTTCGGTGAGCTGTCGCCGGGTGGTGTGGGCACCGGGATGTACTCGATCCTGGTGGTGGCGGTCATCGCGATGTTCCTGGCCGGGCTGATGGTCGGGCGGACGCCGGAGTACCTGGGCAAGAAGCTGGGCCGCCGTGAGGTGACCGCGTCGGCGATCGCGATCCTGGCGATGCCGACGGTGCTGCTGCTCGGTGCGGGGATCGCGATCCTGCTGCCCGGCACACCCGGATATATGGGGAACTCCGGTGTCCACGGTTGGTCGGAGGTGTTCTACGCCTACGCGTCGGCGTCGAACAACAACGGCAGCGCGTTCGCGGGTATCACGGTCACGAGTCCGTGGTTCCAGTCGTCGCTGGGCATCTGCATGCTGTTGGGCCGGTTCGTCCCGATCCTGGCGGTGCTGTGCCTGGCCGGTTCGCTCGCCGAGCAGAAGAAGGTGCCGGAGACCTCGGGCACGCTGCCGACCACCGGTGGGCTGTTCCCGGCCATGCTCGGCGGCACGGTCGTGCTGGTCGCGGCGTTGACGTTCATCCCGGCCCTGGCTCTGGGTCCGATCGCAGAGGCTCTCGCATGACAACCACCGAAACACCGCCGCGCGCTCCGCTGGAGGCGCAGCACCATCACGCGGAGAAGACCGGCCGGATCAGTGCCGGGGTGTTCAACCCGCGGCAGCTCGTCACCTCGTTCCCGGACGCGCTGCGCAAGCTGAGTCCGCGCCACCAGTCACGCAACCCGGTCATGTTCGTGGTCTGGGTCGGCTCGGTGCTCTCCACCGTGTTCGCCATCGGCGACCCGTCCGCGTTCGCGATCGGTGTGGCGTTGTGGCTGTGGTTCACGGTGCTGTTCGCCAACCTCGCCGAGGCGGTCGCCGAGGGCCGGGGCAAGGCGCAGGCCGAGACGTTGCGGCGCGCCAAGAAGGAGACCGTCGCGCGCCGGCTCACCGAGGACGGCTCGGAAGAACAGGTGCCCGGTGTCGACCTGCGGATCGGCGACCTGGTGGTGGTCGAGGCGGGCCAGGTCATCCCCGGTGACGGCGAGGTGGTCGAGGGTATCGCGACCGTGGACGAGTCGGCGATCACCGGTGAGTCCGCGCCGGTGATCCGTGAGTCCGGTGGCGACTTCACCTCGGTCACCGGCGGCACCACGGTGCTGTCGGACCGGATCGTCGTGAAGATCAGCACCAGGCCGGGTGAGTCCTTCGTGGACCGGATGATCGCGTTGGTGGAAGGCGCGCAGCGGCAGAAGACGCCGAACGAGATCGCGTTGACGATCCTGCTGTCCACACTGACGATCATCTTCCTGCTGGCGGTGCTGTCGTTGCAGCCGGTCGCCCGCTACTCGGGCAGCGTGCAGTCGGTGATCGTGCTGACCGCCCTGTTGGTGTGCCTGATCCCGACCACGATCGGTGCTCTGCTCAGTGCCATCGGGATCGCGGGCATGGACCGCCTGGTGCAGCGCAACGTGCTGGCCACGTCGGGCCGCGCGGTCGAGGCGGCCGGGGACGTGTCCACGCTGCTGCTGGACAAGACCGGCACCATCACCTTCGGCAACCGCCGCGCCACCGAGCTGATCCCGGTCGCGGGGTCCACCATGGAGGAACTGGCGGCGTCGGCCCGGCTGTCCAGCCTGGCCGACGAGACCCCGGAGGGACGCAGCATCGTCGACCTGTGCGCGGAGCGGCACGCCCTGCCCGCCGCGTCGACCGACGCCGAGAAGACAGGGGAGTTCGTCCCGTTCACGGCACAGACCCGCATGTCGGGGATCGACCTGGACGGCCGGTCGGTGCGCAAGGGCGCCGCGAGCGCCGTGCGCGAGTGGGTCGCCGGACACGGCGGCACCACGACCGACGAGGTGCGCGAGATCGTGGACCGGGTCAGCGGCGACGGCGCCACGCCACTGGTGGTGGCCGAGCAGGTCGACGGCACCGCGACCGTGCGTGGCGTGATCCGGCTGTCCGACGTGGTGAAGCCGGCCATGAAGGAGCGGTTCGCCGAGCTGCGCCAGATGGGCATCCGCACCGTCATGATCACCGGCGACAACCCGTTGACCGCCAGGGCGATCGCCGAGGAGTCCGGTGTGGACGACTACCTCGCCGAGGCCAAGCCGGAGGACAAGATGGCCCTGATCCGCAAGGAACAGGAGGGCGGCCGGCTCGTCGCGATGACCGGCGACGGCACCAACGACGCCCCCGCCCTGGCGCAGTCGGACGTCGGGGTGGCCATGAACTCCGGGACCATGGCCGCCAAGGAGGCCGGCAACATGGTCGACCTCGACTCGGACCCGACGAAGCTGATCGAGATCGTCGAGATCGGCAAGCAGCTGCTGATCACCCGCGGCGCGCTCACGACGTTCAGCGTGGCGAACGACCTCGCCAAGTACTTCGCCATCCTGCCCGCGATGTTCGCCGGGATCTTCCCGCAGCTGGACAAGCTGAACATCATGCACCTGCACTCGCCCAGCTCGGCGATCCTGTCCGCGGTGATCTTCAACGCACTGATCATCGTCGCGCTGATCCCGTTGGCGCTGCGGGGCGTGCGGTACCGGCCCGCCACCGCGTCGGCACTGTTGCGCAGGAACCTGTTGATCTACGGGGTCGGCGGGATCATCACGCCGTTCGTCGGCATCTGGCTCGTCGACCTCCTCGTCCGACTCATCCCAGGAATGTGATCGTATGAACTCGCTGGCCAAGCAGACACTCGCTGGGCTGCGGATCCTGCTCGTCCTGACCGTGCTCACCGGGATCCTCTACCCGCTCGGCGTCTGGGTGGTGAGCCGGATCCCGGGCCTGCAGGCCAACGCCGAGGGCTCGCAGGTCACGGTCGACGGGCGGACGGTGGGCTCGGACCTGATCGGCATCGATCCAGTGGCCAAGGACCCGAACCACGACCCGTGGTTCCACACCCGGCCCTCCGCCGTCGCCCAGGACCGCGACGGTGACGGCGCACCGGACGTGCTCGGCCCGGCCGACGCGTCCACCTCGGGTGCCTCCAACAAGGGAGGGTTCAACGAGGATCTCGTCGCCACCGTCAAGGAACGCAAGGAGATCATCGCCAGGCGCGAGGGCGTCGACGAGTCCGAGGTGCCCGCGGACGCCGTCACGACCTCCGCCTCAGGGCTCGACCCGCAGATCAGCCCCGCCTACGCCGAGCTGCAGGTCGCGCGCGTGGCCCGCGAGAACGACCTGTCCGAGCAGGAGGTACGGGCGCTGGTGGCGGAGAACACCACCGGCCGTGGCCTCGGCTTCCTCGGCGACCCCGGTGTCAATGTCCTGAAGCTCAACCTCGCGGTCCAGGCCGCGAAGCGGTAGCGAGCGGACCGTCCGCCGTGAGTGTCGAGAACGGGCCGGACACGCCGGGCGCGGCCCGGGGAAGGACCCGCAGGGGAGAGCTGCGGATCTACCTCGGCGCCGCGCCCGGCGTGGGCAAGACCTACGCCATGCTCGGCGAGGCCCACCGCCGCGCCGAGCGTGGTACCGACGTCGTCATCGGGCTGGTCGAGACCCACGGCCGGGAGAAGACCGCACGGCTCCTCGACGGCCTCGAAGTCGTGCCACGCAAGACGATGACCCATCGGGGGCACGAGTTCGCCGAGCTGGACCTCGACGCGATCCTCGCGCGTGGACCCGAGGTCGCCGTCATCGACGAGTTGGCCCACACCAACATCCCCGGCTCCCGCAACGACAAACGCTGGGCGGACATCGACGAGCTGCTCGACGCGGGCATCGACGTGCTGTCCACGGTGAACATCCAGCACCTGGAGAGCCTGGGCGACGTCGTCGAGCGCATCACCGGCACCCACCAGCACGAGACCGTCCCCGACGACGTCGTCCGCCGCGCCGAGCAGCTCGAGCTGGTCGACATCACCCCCGAAGCCCTGCGCAGACGCCTGGCGCACGGCAACGTCTACCCGGCGCACCGCGTCGACGCCGCCCTGGCCAACTACTTCCGGCCGGGCAACCTCACCGCCCTGCGCGAGTTGGCGTTGCTGTGGGTGGCCGACCAGGTCGACGTGGCCCTGCGCCGCTACCGGACCGACCAGGAGATCACCGACACCTGGGAGGCCCGCGAACGCGTCGTCGTCGCCGTCACCGGTGGGGTCGAGAGCGAGACCCTCATCCGCCGCGCCACCAGGATCGCCACCCGCGCCGGCGCCGAGCTGATGGTCCTCACCGTCCTGCGCGGCGACGGCCTGACCGGAGTGGACCCCACCACGATCGGCAGACTCCGCACACTCGCCGACGACGTCGGCGCCACCTTCCACACCGTCGTCGGCGACGACGTCCCCGCGGCTCTGCTGGACTTCGCCCGGGGCGTCAACGCCACCCAGCTCGTGGTCGGCACCTCCCGGAGGTCCCGGTTCGCGCGCCTGTTCGACGAGGGCATCGGCGCGACCGTCGTCCAGACGTCCGGCCCGATCGACGTGCACATGGTCACCCACGACGAGGCCAACCACGGCTGGCGCATCCGGCCGGGCAACAGCCTTCTCGTCACTTCGAGTCGGTTACGGGGCTGGGTGCTCGCGATCCTGCTGCCCGCCGTGATGACCGTGATCGGCATGGTGCTGCGCGACCAGCTCAGCCTGTCCACCGACGTGGTCGGCTACTTCCTGGTGACGGTCATCGTGGGACTCTGCGGCCTCGGCCCTGCCCTGCTGACCGCGTTCCTGAGCGCCGGCCTGCTCAACTTCTTCTTCACCGAGCCCTACTACACCCTGCTCGTCGCCGACCCGGAGAACATCGTCACCCTCATCGCGATGGTGATCGTCGCGACGATCGTGGCTCTCGTCGTCGACCGCGCCAGCCGCCGCGCCGAGCAGGCCGCGCACGCCCGCATCGAGGCCGCGCTGCTCGCCTCCTACGCCCGCACCGTCCTCACCCACGACAAGCCACTGCAGCGGCTGCTGGAGAAGGTCAGGACCCACTTCAACCTCACCTCCGTCGCGTTGCTGGAGCGGCAGGACGGCGACTGGCGGCAGATCGCGTGTGCCGGCCTGTCCGGCTGCACCGATCCCGACGAGGCCGACGTGGACGTGCCGGTCACCCCCGACGTGCATCTCGCGCTCCGTGGCCGCACCCTGCCCGCCACCGACCGGCGCGTCCTGGAAGCCGCCGCCGGACACGCACTGCTCACCCTCCGCCACCAACGCGCCGCCGCCGAGGCGAACCGGGCCAGGCGCCGCGCCGAGACCACCCAGCTGCGCACCGCCCTGCTGTCGGCCGTGGGCCACGACCTGCGCACCCCGCTGACGTCCATCAAGGCCGCCGTCGGCAGCCTCCGCGCACCCGACCTCCGGCTGTCCACACAGGACGAGGAGGAGCTCCTCGCGACTGTCGAGGAGTCCGCGGACCGGCTCGCGGGCCTGGTCGACAACCTGCTCGACTCCTCGCGCCTGGCCACCGGCGCCGTCGAACCACGGCTGCGCCCCGTCACCTACGACGAGATCGTCGCCAGCGCCCTGGCCAGTCTCGACACCCGAGCCCGGCCCACGGTGGGCGTCACCGTCGACGTGCCCGAACACCTGCCGGCCGTCACCGCCGACCACGGCCTGCTCGAACGCGTCGTCGCGAACGTCATCGACAACGCCCTGCGGCACGGCGTCCTCGACACACCCCGCACCGTCGACGTGAACGGCGACGGCCGGATCACCCCGGACGAGCCGGTCGTCGCCGTCCGCGCCAGCGCCCACGACGACCGCGTCGAACTGCGCGTCGTCGACCACGGCAGGGGACTGCCCACACGAGCCGCCGAGTCGGTCTTCACCCCGTTCCAGCGACTCGGCGACCGCGACGCCACCAACGGCCTCGGGCTGGGACTGTCCGTCGCGAAAGGATTCGTCGACGCCATGGGCGGTGCCATCAGCGCCGAGGACACACCCGGCGGCGGCCTCACCATCGTCATCTCCCTACCCGTCACCGTGCCGACCGCCGGGAACGGCCCGACGCCCGCGCGTTCTTAACGTCCGAGGCCTGATGGCATACGGTGGGACCGGCGCGCCGGGAAGTCTGGTCGGCACACGGAGCTGGACTGTGTGGGAGGAAGCCGGCGATGCGGACCGTCGAGACGGTGTTGTTCCTGGTGGTCGTGGCGACCGTGGTGGCGACGTTCGCCAAACGGATACGGGTGCCCACACCGTCGTTGCTGGTCGTGGCCGGTGTGGTCGTCGGCCTGCTGCCCGGTGTGCCCACCATCCAGGTCACCCCCGAGATCGTCAGCCTCGTCGTGCTGCCGCCACTGCTGTTCGCCGCGGGTGAGGAGCTGCCCTGGCGGGACCTGCGGGCCGTCTGGCGGCCCGTGACCGTGCTGGCCGTCGGACTGGTGCTGGTCTCCGCCGCCGCGGTGAGTGCGGTCGCCGTGGCGCTGACGCCGCTGCCGGTCGGGATGGCGTTCGTGCTCGGCGCGGTGCTGGCCAGCACCGACCCGGTCGCGGTCACCGCGCTGGGGCGCCGGTTGTCCCTACCGCCCCGGGTGCAGGCGCTGGTGCAGGCCGAGAGCCTGTTCAACGACGCGACCAGCCTGCTGCTGTTCAAGGTCGCACTGTCCCTCGCGGTCGCCGTCGGCGCCGTCTCCTGGGGACACACGCTCACGGAGTTCGGCGTCCTCGCCGGCGGTGGCGTGCTCGCGGGCGTGCTGGTCGCCGCCGGCGCCTACCTGATCCGCCGGCGCACCGAGGACCCCGTGCTGGAGACCGTGACCTCGCTGGTCACCCCGTACGCCGCCTACGTCGCCGCCGAGGCGGTGCACGCCTCGGGGGTCACCGCGGTCGTGGTCGCCAGCGTGCTGCTGGGCACGCGGACCACCCGGATCACCACCGCGCACATCCGGCTGCAGGTGGGGGCCGTGTCCGGGACGGTGGTGTTCCTGCTGGAGAGCGTCGTGTTCAGCCTCATCGGTCTCCAGCTGCCGGAGCTGGTCCGCCGGCTCGCCGCAGCCGGGGCCGGCACGACGTGGCTGCTGCCGGCCCTCGCGATCACCGCGACCCTGGTCGTGATGCGGATCCTGTGGGTGTTCCCGCTGGCGGCGATCGGGCAGCGGCGCCGGGGCGCCCGGCCGTCGTGGCAGGTGCCGGTCGTGGTGTCGTGGGCCGGCGCGCGTGGGGTGGTGCCGCTGGCCGCGGCGCTGTCCATCCCGCTGACCGCCGCGGACGGCAGCCTGTTGCCGTACCGGGACCTGGTCCTGGTGCTGGCGGCCGCGGTCATCGTGATCACGTTGGTCGTGCAGGGTTTCACGTTCGCGCCCCTGGTTCGGCGCACCGGCATCGCGCTCGACCCGCAGGACGTCCGCCAGGAACACGCCATGGCTCGGGCCAGCCTCGCCGAGGCCGGGTTGGCTCATCTGGAGGAGCTCGCCGAGAGTGAGACCGCGCCCGAGTTCGTGATCACCGAGCTCCAGCGCAGCTGGCGCGCCCGGCTCGACCGCGTACAGGCACACGACGGCGACGACCCGTCCGCCACCGCGGCGAGCGCCACCTACCGCGACCTGCGCCGCGCCCTGCTGGCCGTGGAGGGCGCCGAACTCACCCGGCTGTACGAGGCCGGCATGATCACCGACGCCACCCGGCGCGGGATCCAACGCACGCTGGACCTGGAGAACGCCGGCCTCGGCGACCCGGACTGACCACGGGCCGCGTCGCTACTGGCCGTAGGAGAAACGGAGATCGGCGAAGAGCAGTTGGTTGAGCCGCCGCCGGAGGTGTCCGGCCTTGCTCCGGTCGGGCGCCTCGCCGGGAGTGAGCAGTGTGAACCTCAGCGCCGTCCCGCCGTCCCGGGCCGCGGTGAGCGCGAAGTGCACCTCGTCGTCAGGCCTGCTCGGCCACAGCGACGACCACACGACCCGGTCGGGTCGGTGTGCGTCGAGGACTCTGGGGTCGACCTCGTCGGGCAGCAGGGTGAGCCATGACCGAGCCCCTGGCCGGCGCGGCTCCACAAGCGACTCCCAGACGATGGCCGGCGGTGCCGGCAGCGTGCGTGTTCGCGAGCCTATCTCGATCACACCGACAGCGTAGAGATACCGGGCTCTGGTGAGTCGCGTGCCGAGTCGGCCTGCCGGCGGGTAGGTTGCCGGCTGATGGGTAGCGGATCATCGAGGCGGCATCCGGCGAGGGCGGTGGCCGCCGCGTTCGTCGCGGTGACTCTTGTCGGGACCGTCCTGTTGATGCTGCCCGTGGCCGCGGAAGGCGAGGGTGCCGGCTTCGTCACCGCGTTGTTCACCGCGACCGGCGCGATGTGCGGTGGGCTCGCGTCGGTGGACACCGCCTCGTACTGGTCGCCGTTCGGTGAGGGCGTGGTGCTGGGGCTGATCCAGGTCGGTGGGCTGGGGATCATGACACTGGCCTCGCTGCTGGCGTTGCTGGTGTCGCGGCGGCTGGGGTTGCGGATGCAGCTCACCGCGGCCGAGGAGACCAGCACGCTCGGGCTCGGTGACGTCCGGCGGGTGCTGGCCGGGGTGCTGGTGGCCACCGTGGTGATCGAGGCCGTCACCGCGGTCGTGCTGACGGCACGGTTCGCCACCGGCTACGGCGAGCCGCTGGGTCACTCCGTCTACCTGGGCGTGTTCCACGCGATCTCGGCGTTCAACAACGCCGGCTTCGCGCTCTACCGCGACAACATGATCGGGTTCGCCACCGATCCGGTGATCATGGTGCCGATGATGGTGGCCATGGTGGCCGGCGGGCTCGGCGCCCCGGTGCTGCTGGAGCTGGGTCGCCGGTTGCGGCGCAGACCGCTGCGCTGGTCGTTGCACACCAAGGTCACCCTCCTCGTCTACTTCGGACTGTTCGTGCTCGGCGTGCTGGCGGTCGTCGCGTTGGAGTGGAGCCGGCCGGGGACGCTCGGGCCCATGGGGGTGGGCGACAAGTTCCTGGTCGGCGCGTTCCAGAGCATCACGCCACGCACGGCGGGTTTCAACAGCGTCGACATCTCCGCGATGCAGCCGGCGACGTTGCTGGTCACCGACATCCTGATGTTCATCGGCGCGGGCAGCGCCAGCACCGCGGGCGGGATCAAGGTGACCACGTTCGCGTTGCTGGCGTTCGTGATGCTGGCCGAGGTGCGGGGCGAGCCGACCGTGCACGTGCTCGGGCGGCGCCTGGCCGCGCAGGTGCAGCGGCAGGCGCTCACGGTCGCGCTGCTCGGCGTCGGCGTCGTCATGGCCGGCACGGTCACGCTGCTGGTGATGACCGACTTCGGGCTCGACGCGGTGCTGTTCGAGACCACGTCCGCGTTCGGTACGGTCGGCCTGTCCACAGGCATCACCGCCTCGCTGCCACCGGCCGGCCAGCTCGTACTCGTGGCGCTGATGCTCGTCGGCCGCCTCGGTCCGATCACCCTGGCGTCGGCGCTCGCGCTGCGCGACCGCCCGCGCCGCTACGAACTACCGGAGGAGCGACCGATCGTTGGGTAGAAGAGAACAACCCGCGGACACGCGGATCGTCGTCATCGGACTGGGCCGGTTCGGCGGCTCGCTCGCGGTCGAGCTGACCCGCGACGGCTTCGACGTGCTCGGCATCGACGCCGACGAACGCCTGGTGCAGGACTACGCCGACGAGATCACCCACGTCGCGGTGGCCGACAGCACCGACGCCGACGCGTTGCGCCAGCTCGGGGTGCCGGACGCGCCGCGAGCCGTGGTCGCGATCGGTGACCACCTGGAGGCCAGCATCCTGACCACCGCGCTGCTGGCCGACTTCGAGATCCCCGACATCTGGGCCAAGGCCACCAGCCCCGAGCAGCGCCGCATCCTGCAACGCATCGGTGCACACCACGTGGTGCTGCCCGAACAGGACATGGGCCGCCGCGTCGCGCACCTCGTGACCGGGCGGTTGCTCGACTACATCGAGTTCGAGGACGACTACGCCCTGGTCAAGACCCGCGCCCCGGCCGAGGCGATCGGCCGCACGCTCGGCGCGAGCAAGCTGCGCAGCAAGTACGACGTGACCGTGGTCGCCATCAAACGTCCCGGCGAGGGCTTCACCTACGCCACCGCCGACACCCTCGTGCGCGCCGGCGACGTGCTCATCGTCGCCGGGCACACGTCCGAGGTGGAACGCATCGCCAACCTCACCTGACCTGGGTGCTGGTCCGGAGGCGGCGTGCCCTCACTCGCAGAACACCGCGTCGAGGACCTTCTGCAGGTTCGGCCGGAACGCCCCCAACAGGGACCCCGCCTCGTCTTCCACGTAGTTCAGCGAGGCGGTGAGGGTCCTGCCGCCGTCGGGCGTGCTGTACATCAGCGTCCCGTAGCCCTGCACGCCGCCGTTGTGGGTGAGGACGGTGACACCGCAGCTCGGCGGCGGGAAGGGCGTCGGTGTGGTGCCGTCCTGCACGAACAACCCCAGTCCGTAACCCATCACCGGGTTCGGCGTGCGCATCTGGGCCAGGAGCGGGGCCGGCACGAGCCTGCCGCCCACCAGCGCGGCGACGAACGTGCTGAGATCCCGGGTGGTCGAGATCATGTCACCGCCGCCCGAGATCCAGGACGGGTTCTGCCGGGTGATGTCGACCGTCTTCTCCTGGCCGTCGTCGGAGTACCGGTAGTAGGCGTGGGCGTGCGGTCCGGGGATGTCCGCCCGGGTGCCGGGCAGCACGGTGCCGCGCAGCCCGAGTGGCCGCAGGATCCGCCGCCGCGCCTCCTCGACGTAGGAGTGGCCGGTGACGTTCTCGATCAGCAGTCTGGCCAGCACGTAGTTGGTGTTGGAGTAGCTCCAGTCCGTGCCGGGGGAGAACCGGGCCGGCTTGGACAGCGCCAGCCGCACCAGTTCCTCCGGTTGGTAGGTGTGGAACCGGTTGTCCACCCACTCCTTGCCCGACCAGAGGATTCCCGGCACGACCGTCCCGTCGGGGTAGTACTCGCCGGTGAAGTTGAACACCCCACTGGTGTGCTGCAACAACATCCGCACCGTGATCCGCCGGTCCAACCCGAACCGGGGCAGGTAGTCGGCGGCCGGCGCGTCCAGCCCGACCCTGCCCTCGGCCACCAGCTGCAGCACCACGGTCGCGGTGAAGGTCTTGGTGACGCTGCCCACCCGGAACCGTCCGTTCGTCGCCGGTGTGGCGCTCTCGCCGAGCCTGCTCACCCCGACGCTGCCGGTCCACTCGCCCCGCTCGTCGCGTACCCGCAGCTGCATCCCGGTGTAACCGTCATCGATGAACCCCTGCATGGCCGCCCGCAACTCCGGACGATCCTGCCCGGCGGCGGCCTCGCCGTCCGCGGTGGCCACTCCGGGGGCGGCCACTCCGGCGAGCAGCGTGACCGCCAAAGCCGTCCCCGCCAGTCGTCGCAGGACCCTGTTGGTCCTGGTGCCGTTGGTTGTCCGCGGCCTCGAGGCCGCCATGCCTGAACTGGTCATGGCGGCAACGATCGCCTCCCGTCCTGACACCGGACAGTCAGCGCGCTGACACGCCGAGCAGGATCTCCAGCAACTCGTCGGGTGCGGCCCGGGAGTGGCTGGTCGGTGATCAGGGGTAGGTAGCCCGCATCCAGGCGGCTGACACCTGTGCGCTCTCGAACGGGTCGGTGATGCCGGGACGGTCGACCTCGACCATGAGCCAGCCGTCGAACGTGGCCGGCAGTGCGCCGAGGTCGGCCCGGGCGCGTTATCCACAGTGGACGGACGGGCGGTCGCGTGCCACTTCCCGGGGGAGCTCTCGTGACACCCAGCGACCCGTGCCGGTGGGAGTAGCATTCCGCCACACTGCTGGCATCGCGACATCAAGGCCCGGGACAGGTTCGGCGGCCCCGGGCTCGGCGGAGGCCGAGGTGCGGCTCACGCACCATATTGAGGTCACTCGGAGAGGAAGCGGGCCGTGTCCGACACGACGCCGGGCAGCCGTGTGTTGCCGTTGTACGCGGCGGGGTTCGTGACCGCGTTCGGCGCGCACAGCATCGCCGCCAGCCTCGGCGGCTACACCGAGTCCGCGTCCCTGCTCGCGTTGGGCATCCTGCTCGCCGTCTACGACGGTGCCGAGGTCGTGCTCAAGCCCGTGTTCGGCTCGCTGGCCGACCGGATCGGACCACGGCCGGTGCTGCTGGCCGGGCTGGTCGCGTTCGCGCTCTTCTCCGCCGCGTTCGTGCTCGCCGACGCCCCGGGGTTGGTCGGTGTCGCCCGGTTCGGTCAGGGCGCCGCCGCGGCCGCGTTCTCCCCGGCCGCGGGAGCGATGGTGGCGAGGCTCGTCCCGCCGGTACGGTATGGCCGGGCCTTCGGCCGCTACGGCGCCCGGAAAGGACTCGGCTACGCGCTCGGTCCGCTGGCCGGTGGCGTGCTGATCACGGTGGGCGGGTTCACCCTGCTGTTCGCCACTCTGGGGGCGCTCGCCGCCGCGGTCGCGGTGTGGGCCGCGCTGGTGGTGCCGTCGCTGCCGCCGTTGCCGCGCGCCCGGCAGACTCTGGTCGACCTCGCTCGCCGGCTGGGCCACCCCGGCTTCCTGCGGCCCACCGTGACGCTCGCGGCGGCCACCGCGGCCCTGGCGGTCGGGGTCGGGTTCCTCCCGGTCCGGGGTGCCGCCACCGGTCTGAGCCCGCTGGTCACCGGTATCGCCGTGTCGCTGCTGGCGGCCACCGCCGCGCTGGTCCAGCCCCGGGCCGGTCGCGCCCGGGACGGCGGACGCCTGCGCGATGGGGTCGGTATGGCGGTCGGTCTGCTGCTGGCTGCCGCCGGGTTCACCGTCGCCGCGCTGGTGCCCGGCCTGTTCGGCATCCTTCCCGCGGCGGTGGCCGTCGGTGTCGGTACCGGACTGGTCACCCCGCTGGGGTTCGCCGCGCTCGCCGCGGCCGCCCCGCCGGAACGTCTCGGCCAGACCATGGGCAGCGCCGAGGTCGGCCGTGAGCTCGGCGACGCCGGCGGCCCCCTGCTCGTCGGCGGGATCGCCGCCGCCACCACGATGACCGGCGGACTTCTCGGTCTGGCCGTCCTCCTCGTCGCCGCGGCCGGTGTCGTCCACCGCACGCCGTCACCCCCGAGGGCGATCCCGAGGTTTCCCCGGTAGCCCACCGTGTCGCTCGTCTGTCGACGTTCTGCAACGTCCAGGACATAGCGTCGGCGAGGGCTGGCATTTCGAGAACTGGGGGTTCTCATGATTCGAGTTGTGTGCGCCGCTGTCCTGGTGGCAGGGGCGATGGTGGCGCCGAGCGCGTCGGCGAGCGCGCCGGCCGGGCCCACCCTGTATCTCACGAACGCGAGAAGCAACAGCGTCACCGTGTTCACGATCCGGCCCTCCGGGGATCTCGACCCGGTGGGTGACCCGGTCGAGACGCTGGCGCGGCCACGCGGCATCGTGTTGCCACCGAGCGGTGATTTCGCCTACGTGGTGAACTCCGGGGTGAGCAGGGTCTCGTCGTACCGGGTCGGTGCGCACGGTGAGCTGACGTCGATCGGCCAACCCGGCAAGACCACGGGCGAACCGTTCGGCATCGCCGTCGCACCCGATGGTGGGGCCGTCTACGTGACCGCGTTCGACGGGACGGTCACGACGTTCGCCGTGCGGCGCGACGGCACCCTCGCGGCCGGCAGGACGCTGGTCGTCGACGACGGCAGGCTGAGCACCCGGGGTGTCACGGTGAGCCCGGACGGCCGATACGTCTTCGTCAGCACCGGCGACATCGACGATCCCCGGCAGGGTGTGGTCGCGACGTATGCCGTGCGTGCCGACCGCACGCTCGACCTCGTGCGCACGACGAAGATCGATCCAGGCGCGTTCGACGTCGGCGTCACGGCGGACGGCCGGTTCCTGTACGTGGCCTGCTCCGGCACGGACAGTATTCTGCCGTTCCGGATCGGGCCGGGTGGCACCCTGACTCCGCTGCCGCCGGCCGCCGCGCCGGTCTTCCCGATCTCCACGGTCATCCGCGGCCGCCAGCTGTTCGTCACGACCGGCGGGGACGACGCCGGCGTGGGCAACGGCGTGTGGGTCTTCAACATCGGCTCCGACGGCACCCCGCGACGGGTGGGTGACACGCCGACCGCGGCCGGCGAGGTACCGCTGTGGCCGGCGTCCGACGGCCGCCACCTCTACGTGTCCAACCAGGACGAAAGCGCCCACCTGTTCGGGTTCGACGTGTCCCGCGACGGAGAGCTGACGCCGCTCGCCGGTTCCCCGTTCCCGGCCCGCGGCGTGTTCTCCATGTACCAGTCGGTCACGATCCACCCCTGATCACGGCCCGCCCGCGCCGGTCGTCTGCCGGACAGCTCACACTTGGGCATCGCCACGCGGGAAATCCGCCATGATCGGGCGCGGTGATCGCACACTTACCCGGTGGCATATCTGATCGCGGTCCTGCTGCTCGTCGGGGCGGTGGCCGTACTGACGTCGCCGTGGTCGCGGCGTGATCCGGCGGACTTCACCACCGTCGAGCTGGCCTATGCGTGGCGGGGGCCGCGGGGCGCGATCGGCGGGGCGATGCGTGTGCTCATGGACGAAGGTCTCGCGCGGCGAGTCCGGGGGCGCGGGCTCAAGCTGACCGGCCAGCCGCCGCCGCAGGACCTCGACCCGATCGTGCGGGCCGTGTACGGCGGGCTCGGCCTGGCGCGTGGCCCCGTCGCGTTGCTGGACCTCGATGAGCTGGGTGACACGTTGCCGCCCGTCGCGGCGCGGGTGATCGGGGCACGGCTGCGGGTCGGGGCGATACGCCGCGTCGTCGGGTCGGCCGCGGCGCTGGCCGCGCCGGTCGTCGCGGTCGTGGCGCTCGCCCAGGGCGTCGGCTACGCGCTGGTCGGGATCGCCGTCACCGTGGTCACCGTGTTGGGTTCCTGGTGGGTGATGACGTTGCGGGGCACCACCATCCGGGGCGGCCGGACCCTCGCCGCCGCCCGGCCACGGCGACGGCCGCGGCGGCGTGCGCTGGCCGGTTTCTTCGGCACCCTCCCGACCGGCTGGATCACGACCAGCTTCCGGGAGACGACGGGCAACGGAGACGTGGACGTCCACTAACGCGACTGGGTGCCGATCGTGGCAGCCCACTCGCGGATCGTGGCGCGGAGCTGTTCGTCGACGACTCCCGGGGTCTGGCCGGGCCAGAAGGTCACGATGTGCTCGTCGCGGTCGGCGATCTCCCGCAGCGTGGGCAGGATCGGGGCGGCGGCCGGTCCGAGTTCGGCGAGCAGGCGGAGCAGCTGCGTCCAGGGTTCGGCGCCGGGCGGATCCTCCGCGGTGATCCGTTCGGTCAGGGACGGCAGGACGAGGTCGGGGTCGCCGGTCAGTCCCCAGAGCGCGCGGTGGGCCCGCAGCCACTGGTCGAACGGTCGGCCGCCGTCCGCCAGCATGTCGGTCAGGGTTGCCACGGCGTCGGTCTGGCCCAGGTCGACGGCCAGGATCGCGGCCTCGACCGGGCCGTAGCCGACCAGGTCGGGATCGAGGTGGTCGAGGAACTGGCGCGCGACGGGCAGCGCCTCGCCGGGGTCCCCGGTCCACTCCCACATCAGCCGGGCGACCGCGACACGTTCGGACTGGTACCACTCCGGGATCTCGGTCAGCCAGGCCGCGCGTGCCTCGCGCATCCTGGGCAGCAGGCCGCGGGCCGGCGCACCGATCTCGATCAGCAGCGCGATCGCGGCGCTGTCCGCGCCGTCGTCGGTGAGGTGCCGCCAGGCCTCCTCGACGGCGGGCCGCGGATCACCGGTCAGCCGCCACCGGGCTCGGGCCAGGGCCAGCTGTGTCTCGTCGTGTTCCGCGCTGTCGCCGAGGGGTTCGCGCGCCGGCAGCCGTGGCAGGGCGTGGGCGGCGGCCGGTCCGATCGCGGCGAGGGCGTTGGCCGCCTCGGTGCCCGCCCGGCCGGATCGCAGCAGGCTGACCAGTTCACCGACCGCGGGCGCGGCGGCCGGTCCCCACGCCCGCACGAGCCGCAGCAGCCCCAGGGGTTCCGGATCGGTGTGGTGGATCTGCCGGCGGAGGTCCTGGATCGTGGCGATGTCCCGGCGGTCCGGTGGGTTCCCGGCGAGCGCGGCGAGCCGGTGCCGCACCGCGTCGAGCAGTTCGGGAGTGGCGGGGGCGCCCGCGGCGGCCAGCACGATGCCGAGGTCGTCGGCCGCGGTGCCGGCCCGCAGATGCGCGGGCACCCGTTCGCCCGCACGCCTGTCCCCGAGCTCGGCCAGCGCGGCGACCGCCTGCCCGCCGGCCTCGTCGTCGCGGCCCGCCGCGACGGCCAGCGCGTCAGCGGCATGGGCGGCCGCCCTGCCGGCCCGGCGGATGGCGTCGGCGGCGGCGAGCCGGACCCGCGGGTCGGCGTCGTCCAGCGAGGGGACGAGAATCCTGGACAGCGGTCCCCGCAGTGATCGCCGCAGGCCGATCGCGGTACCCGCGTGGACGGCCGCCCGCATCCGCACGTCCGGGTCGCCGGAGTTCAGCAGTGCCGTGAGGATCGGCACCTGGTCGGTGGGCTGCAGGGTGTCCAGGAGATCCTCCATCGCCTCCGGGTACCAGTCCGGCGGACCCCACTGCCCGTCATCGTCGCCGGCGAACGGGTCACCGTCGCGCCAGGCGTCCTGGACGGCGGCCACCGCCTTGGCCCCGGGCCAGCGCCGGCCGGTCCGGACGGCGGCCAGCACCGCGGCGGCGCGGACGACCGGTGCCTGGTCGGCGGCGAGCCCGGCGGAGACCAGAGTGCTGCGGCGGTCGAGCTCGGCGGCGGCCATCACGACGCCGGCGCGCACGCGTGCGTCCGTCTCCACCGCCCAGCGCCGCCGCAGGCCCTCCTGGATGTCCCCGGCTCGGTCCGGGCAGCCGGACAGCGCGTAGGCGGCGACGTACCGGGTCCACGGATCGTCGTGGCCCAGCAACGGCAGCAGCCGGTCCACCTCCGCGGTGACCGCGGCGCGCACCTCGACCCGTTCGCGCTCCGCCGGGTCGATCTCGTAGGCGTGGGCCAGGTCGCCGAGCACGTGGACGATGCCCGCGCGGAGCGTGGGGCCCACCACGGCCAGCAGCTCGGCCAGGAACGGCACGACCGGCGCGGTGGCCGAGTACACCGTGCCCTGGTGCAGGATCTCCCACTGCAGGTCGTGGAACGCGTCGATCGCGGTCGGCTCGTCGGCCGCCGCGATGGTCCGGAGAAGGTCGGGTATCGACTCGTCCGAGACGCCCGCGACCTCGAACTCCGCCCATGGCACCAAGTCCAGCCCAGTCAGCACGCCCGCCGACGCTACCGGCGCCGCCAGGCGTGGTCCTCAGGTGCCCCCGCGAGACCCGGAGCCGCTATTGTTCGACGCCCGCACGGCGCTGTCCCTGTCCTGCAGGAGAAGTCGCACCTGGGGAGGCGCGAATGCCGATAGAGATCGCTCTGCTGGGCGAGGTCACCGCGCGGGCCGACGGGCGGCCGGTCGACCTCGGACCCCCGCGACAGCGGTGTGTGCTGGCCGCGCTGGCGGTGGACGCCTGCCGGCTGGTGCCGGCGGATCACCTGGTGGGGCGAGTGTGGGGCGCCGAAACACCTCGGCGGGGACGAGCGACCCTGCACAGCCACATCTCCCGGCTACGCAAGGCATTCGCCGGCGCGCTGACCATCGCGCACCGCTCCGACGGCTACACCCTGGAGGTGGACCAACCGGAGCAGGCGGTGGACCTGCTCCGGTTCCGCGCCCTGCGCGACCGAGCCCGCCGCACGGGGGAGGAGTCCCGCACGGTGGCGTTGCTGACCGAGGCGTTGGCGCTGTGGCACGGGGAGCCGTTGACCGGGCTGAGCGGGGAGTGGGTGGACGGCGAGCGTGACCGGTGGTGGCAGGAACGATGGGCCGTCGAGCAGGACCTGGTCGACGCCCGGCTCCGCCTCGGCCAGGGCGAGGAGTTGGTGGCCCAGCTGTCGGCCCGCACCGGGCAGTACCCGCTCGACGAGCGTGTCGCCGGCCAGTACATGCTGGCGCTGCACCGCGCCGGCCGTTCCGCCGACGCCCTGGACCACTACCGGCAACTCCGCGAACGCCTGGTGGTCGAGCTGGGCACCGACCTCAGCACCGCGTTGCAGGACCTGCACCAGCAGATCCTCGCCGCCGACCCCCGGCTGGTCCCCACACCACCAGGCACGGCGATCGAGCCGGTGGTGACTCCCCGGCAGCTGCCCGCCACACCCGCACCCTTCGTCGGCCGCAAGGAGGAACTGGATCGCCTCGACGCCATCCTCCTCCCCAACGGACGGTCGGCTGACGTGCCCGAGGAAGTGCCGGCCGGCACGACGATGCTGATCTCGGCGATCGGGGGCACCGGGGGGATCGGTAAGACCTGGCTCGCGTTGACGTGGGCGCACCGGAACCTGGACCGGTTTCCCGACGGCCAGTTGTTCGTCGACCTACACGGTTTCAGTCCCACCGAACGGCCGCGGCACCCGGTCGACGTGCTCGGCGGGTTTCTCGACGCGCTCGGGGTCGACCGGGACCGTCAACCGAATGACCCGGACCGCCGCAGCGAGTTGTACCGGAGCCTGATAGCGGACAAGCGGATGCTCGTCATGCTGGACAACGCCGTCAACACCGACCAGGTCATCCCGCTGCTGCCCGGCGGCCGGGACTGCACCGTGCTGATCACCAGCCGCAACCACCTGCGCGGGCTCACCGCCCGCCACGGCGCCCACCCGGTGCACCTGGACGTCCTCACCGACACCGAAGCCCACACCCTGCTCACCACCGCCCTCGGCGCCGACACCACCGCCAACGCACCAGCGGTCGCGGAGCTGACGGACCTGTGCGGCGGACTTCCCCTGGCGCTGGGGTTGATCGCGGCCCGCATCACCGCCGACCCCCACCTTCCCCTCGCCGACATCCTCGCCGAACTCCGCGCCCTCGGGATGGACGCCCTGGACTCCGACGACCCCACCGCCAGCCTGCCCACCGTGCTGTCCTGGTCCCTGCGCCACCTCACCGACCAACAACGCCAGACGTTCGCCCTCCTGGGCATCGCCCCCGGCCCCGACACCGGGCTGCCCGCCGCCGCCCACCTCGCCGACCTGTCCGAACGAGACACGCACGCGCTGCTGCAGGCCCTGGTCGACGCCTCGCTCGTCGACCGCGTCCCCGGTGGCCGCTACGGCATGCACGACCTCGTCCGCGCCTACGCCACCGCACACCACCAACTTCCCGACGACGTCCGAGAAACAGCGCTGCGACGGGTCCTCGACTTCTACACCCACACCGCCCACACCGCCGAACGACTCCAGTTCCCCCACCGCGACCCGCCCCCGTTCAACCCGCCCGCCGGCAACGTGCGCCCCCACCCGCTACCCGACCCGGCGGCGGCACTGGCCTGGTTCGACACCGAACACGCCGGCCTGCTCGCCGCCCAACGCGTCGCCGCCACCCACGACTGGCACGCCATCAGTTGGCTCCTCGCCTGGAGCCTCTACACCTTCCACAACCGGCGAGGCCACCTCCACGACCAACTCACCGTGTGGCAGGCCGCCGCCGAGGCCGCCACCCACCTGGCCGACCCCGCCGTCCACCTTCTGACCCACCGTGCTCTCGGCCGCACCCACGCCGACCTGGGCCACCACGAGATCGCCCTCGACCACCTGCACCAGGCCCTCGAGCTCGCCGACCACCACCCCCTCGAAAAGGCCCGCACCCACCTCGCTCTCCTGTGGGTCTGGGGGCGAGCGGGTGAGGATCGCAAGGCCCTCGACCACGCCCAGCACGCCCTCGCCCTCTCCGACGACATCGACGATCCGGTGTGGAGGGCCGACGCCCTGAACGGGGTGGGCTGGTGCGCCGCCCGCGTCGGCGACTACGACACCGCACGCGAACACTGCCAGGCCGCCCTCACCCTGTACCAACACCACCACAACCCGGACGGAAAGGCGGCCACCCTGGACAGTCTCGGCTACATCGATCACCGGACCGGCCGCCACGCGCAGGCCATCGACCACTACGGCCGCAGCCTCAGCCTGTACCACGACCTCGGCGACACCTACGAGGTCGCCAACACCCTCGACCGGCTCGGGCACCCCCACGTCGCACTCGGGCACACCGACCAAGCTCGCGTCGTCTGGCGCAAAGCCCTGCGGCTGTACCGGGAACAGGGCCGCCACGACGACGCCGCCCGCGTACAACACCAACTCGACACCCTCCCTCGCGAGGGCGCGCCCACGGCTCGACCATGACAACAGTTCCTGCCGCTCCGCGGTTCGGTGCCGTCAGGGGCAGGGTGGTGTGTAGTCGAGGCCGGGGAAGTACCGGTTCCACTCCGCCGGTGTGATGTGGGGTTCGGCGGTGTCGCAGACGTAGGTGGCGACTCGGTCGGTGTCCGTGGCCCAGAAGCGGACGGTGTGGTCCTGGCTGGCGGTGGCCACCGTGTGGCCGTCCGGGCTGTACGCCAGGTTGATGATCGAGTCGGTGTGGCCGGTGAGGGTGGCCTGTTCGCGCGGGTGGTGGACGTCGGCGACGTCCCACAGCCGGACCGTCTTGTCGGCGCCGGCGCTGGCCAGGCCGCGGCCGTCGGGGCTGAACGCCACCGCGTAGACCCCGTCGGTGTGGCCGGTCAGGCTGGCGAGCCGGTGCGGGTGGCGGGCGTCGGACAGGTCCCACAGCCGGACCGTCCGGTCCTGGCTGGCCGTGGCCAGGGTGTGGCCGTCCGGGCTGAACGCCGCCCCGAAGACGAAGTCGTTGTGGCCGGTGAGCGTGCCGATCCTGCGGGGATGCCATGAGTCCGACACGTCCCAGACCAGCGGGAGGCGGTCCTGGCTGACGGTCACCAGCGTCCGGCCGTCCGGGCTCAGCGCCGCCGCCCAGACGGAGTCCTCGATGCCGGTCAGCGCGGCCAGTTCGCGAGGGTGGCGCGGCTCGGACACGTCCCAGAGCCGGGTCGTCCCCGTCCCGTCCGTCGCGTCGGTGCCGGCCGTGATCATGACGCGGCCGTCGGGGCTGAACAGCAGCCGTTCGGCGTCGTCGGTGCCGCCGGTCACGGCGGCGAGCTCGCGCGGGTGGCGCGGGTCCGCCGTGTCCCACAGCGTGGTCGTGGTGCTGTTCCGGTCGCTCCTGGTGGTGGCCAGCACCCGGCCGTCGGGCCGGAACGCCAGCGACTCGACGGGGTTGTCGGCCGCGAGGGTCGTCAGCTCACGGGGGTGGTGGGTGTCGGTCACGTCCCACAGCCGGGTGATGTGGTCCTCGCCGGCGGTGGCCAGCACGTTCCGGTGGAACGCCAGCGTGTACACGCCGCCCGTGCGGCCCAACGGCACGATGTCGGACATGTCCCACAGCCGGATCGTGTGGTCCTCGCCCCCGGTGGCGAGGGTGCGCCCGTCCAGGCTGAACGCCAGCGCGTAGATCGCGTTGGTGTGCCCCGTGAGCGTGACCAGCTCGCCGGGGTGGTGGGGATCGGAGACGTCCCACAGCCGTGCGGTCTTGTCGGTGCCGGCGGTGGCCAGGGTGCGACCGTCGGGGCTGAACGCCAGGCCGTAGATCGCGTTGGTGTGGCCGGTCAGCGTGGCCGCCGAGGGGGGACCGGACGCGACCGGGTACTGGGGAGCGGTCGGGCCCGCGAACGCCGCCGACTCCTGCGCCTGCTGTGGCCGCGACACGTCCCACAGGCGGGCCGTGTGGTCCCACGAGGCCGTGGCGACGGTGTGCCCGTCCGGGCTGAACACCGCCGACCAGACCGTGTCCGTGTGCCCGGTGAGCGTGGCGATCACCGCGGGGTGGCCGGCGTCCGCGAGGTCCCACAGCCGCGCGGTCCTGTCCGCGCTCGCGGTGGCGAGGGTGTGTCCGTCGGGACTGAACGCCACCGACCAGACCGCGTCCGTGTGCCCGGTGAGCGTGGCCAGCACCGCCGGGTGGCGGGCGTCGGACAGGTCCCACAGCCGCGCCGTCCGGTCGACACTCGCCGTGGCGAGGAGCCGGCCGTCCGGGCTGAACGCCACCCCGTAGACCGGTGCGGTGTGTCCGGTGAGGGTGGCCGACGTGCGGGGGTGCCGGCGGTCGGTGACGTCCCACAGCCGGACGGTGTCGTCGGCGCTCGCGGTGGCGAGGGTGCGGCCGTCGGGGCTGAACGCCGTCGCGGTGGCGTCCTTGCTGTGGCCGTTGAGGGTCGCCAGCGGGTGGCCGCGGTCGGCCACGTCCCACAGCCGGACGGTGCGGTCGATGCTGGCGGTGGCGAGGGTGCGGCCGTCGGGGCTGAACGCGGCCGACGCGACGGTGCCGGTGTGGCCGGTGCGCCGGGTGACGTAGGGGGCGGCGAACATGCCGAGCAGGGCGTCCCGGGTGTCCCGCAGTGGCGCGAGGCGGTAGGCGGCGAGGCTGAGCTGCATGGCGAGGGCCGGGTTGGTGGTGCGCAGCGCGGCCGCGTCGCTGACGGCTTTCCGGGCGATGGCGGCGTTGCGTTCCGCCCGGGCGCTGCCCTGGGCGCGGATGGCGAGCACGGTGGCGGAGCCGGCCACCAGCAGCAGTGCGGCCAGCAGCGCGACGAGCCGCCGCAGCCGGCGGGTGTGGCGGCGGGCGGTGGCGAGCTCGCCGGTCTCCGCCGCGCTGCTGGCGTCGAGGAAGTCGCGTTCGCGTGTGGTGAGCGCGGTGTCGTGGGTGTCGGCCCAGTCGTGGGCGATGGCGAGGCGGGTGCCGCGGTAGAGCGTGCCGGGATCGCGGCCGAGGGACTCCCACGCGTGGGTCGCCTCGGTGAGCTCGCGGTGGGTGGCGAGACCCGCCCGGTCCTCGGTAAGCCAGCCGTGGAGCCGGGGCCAGCAGCGGATGAGCGCCTCGTGCGCGATGTCGACGCTGTTCCCGTCGACGACGACCAGCCGCGCACGGGTCAGTTCCTCCAGCACCACCAGGGTGTCCGGGTCGTCGTCCAGCTCGCGCCGGCTGACCCGGCGTTTGGTGTCCTCGGTCGCGTCACCGAGGGCGGTCAGCCGCAGGAAGATCTGCTTCGCCACCGCCTGCTGCGCGGGGGTCAGTGCGGTGTGGACCTGCTCGGCGGTGCGGGCGATGGCGTGCCGCATGCCACCGGCCGCCTCGTAGCCGGCGAGGGTGAGGGTCGCGCCGCGCCGGCGCCGCCACGTCTCGAGCAGCGCGTGCGACAGCAGCGGCAGTGCCCCCGGTTGCCCACCCGCGTCCATGACCAACCTGGTCACCAGCGTGGACTCCACCATGGCGCCCGCGGCCGCGGCCGGCCCGGTGATGGCCTCGCGCAGCTCGTCGGTGGTCATCGCGCCGATGAGGATCTGCCCGTCGCGCAACGCCGCCACGAGCCCGGGATGCTCGCCGCAGTGGCCGAGGAAGTCGGCCCGCACCGCGATGACCACCCGGACCCGGCTGGTCGGCGTCGTCGCGGCGAACACCAGCGCCGCGATGAACCGCTCCCGTTCCGCGGCGTCGGCGCAGAGGGTGTACACCTCCTCGAACTGGTCGATCACCAACAGCAGGTCGACCTCGGCCGGCTCGCCGGCCAGCGCCTGGCGGACACGCAGGTGCAGGCTCGCCGGGTCGGCGGCGAACTCGGCACGCAGCACCGCCACCGACTCGCCGGTGTGGGACGCCAGTCCGACCGCGCATTCCTCCAGCGGATGCGGCCCCGGGGTGAACAGCAGCGTCGGGAGCGGCCCGCGGCCGAGCAGTCCGTCGCCGGCCCTGGCACGGGCCGTCAGACCGGCCCGCAACACCGAGGACTTCCCCGAACCGGACGCGCCGACCACCCCGACGAAACGCCGCTCCCGAACTTTGCGCAGCAGATCGTCGACGACGTCGTCCCGGCCGAAGAACCGGTCCGCGTCGGTGGGTGCGAACGCGGCCAACCCGACATAGGGCGCGGGCTGACCGTTCTCCTCGGCCGGCGGGTCACCGGTTTCCTCGGCCGACTCCGCGATGACCTCGCGCCACCGTTCCCGCCATTCGGCCGGCTCTCCGCCGCACGCGGCGACATAGGCCATGGTGACCGCGAGAGTGGGCAGTCTGCGGCCACCCGCGGCCTCGGACAGCGTCGCCGGTGAGTAGTGGGCGCGCCTGCTCAGCTCCCGGTAGGTCGGATTGCCGGCCTTCTCCCGCAGCCGTCGCAGCTCCGCCGCGAACCGCAACAGCGCGGTGTCCGCCGACTCCAACGGGCGTTCCCGACGCGGCATGCCCCAGCTCCCCCCTCGATGCCGGCCATTGTTCAGCGAACTTTGTTCGCCGTCCACCGCCCCGATTCCGAACAACGCGCAGGCGGTAGACACGTCGAAACCGGGTCGGGGGCAGGGGAATCGGAAATCACGTTCCGTGAGCGAGTGGTGGAGGAAAAGCTTTGTTCGAGAATTCGTCGGAAAGGCCGGCGGCGGACCTGGACGCCGGTCGCGACGAGGTGCGCCTGTGCGTGCTCGGTCCGCTCGAGGTGTCCGTGCGCGACCGGTCGATCGGCCTGGGTGGGCGCCGCATCCGCACACTCCTCGCGGTTCTGACGGCCAACGCGGGCCGGGTGACGCGCGTCGGCGCGCTGGTCGACGCGCTGTGGGGGTTGGACGCGCCGCCGGGTGCCCAGCGAACGGTGCTGACCTACGTGTCGCGGTTGCGTCGCGCGCTGGCGCCGGCAGCGGCGGCGTCGGGTGGGCGCGAACTGATCGGGACACACCCGGCGGGGTACGTGCTGCGGGTGCCGCCGGACCTGGTCGACGCGCTCCGGTTCGAACGTCTGGTGACGGCAGGACGTGCCGCGCTGGCGGCGTCGCGCCCGGAGACCGCGGTGGAACGCCTCTCGCACGCGCTGGCCCTGTGGCGTGGTGACGCCTACGCCGAGTTCGGCGGCGTCCCGGCGCTGCGCGGGGAGGCGGTCCGGCTGCGGGAGATGCGGCTGACCGCGACCGCGGACCGCTTCGACGCCGAGCTCGCGACCGGCGCGGGGGTGACGCTGATCGACGAGCTCACCGGGTTGACCGAGGAGTATCCCGGGCACGACCGCTGGTGGACGCAGTTGATGATCGCGTTGTACCGGGCCGGCCGGCAGGCGGACGCCTCGGACGTGTTCGGGCGGGCCCGCACGGTCCTCGTCGAACGGTTCGGCCTGGACCCGTCACCGCGGCTCGTCGAGACACACCAGCGGGTGTTGGACAACGACATCCGGCTCATCCACGGGGGCACCGCCTGAGTCCCGATTGGGCAGTCAGGGGTACCTGACCGGTTTTCCCCTGCGCGACGCCATGATCACCGTCCGTTCCTGTAGACGAACTGTGGACGGATTGTCGACGGGGCCTGTGAGGGTGGCGTCGTTCGGGGGAGGACGACATCGTTTTCATGCGCGGGTCCGGACGTGTTCCGGCCGCCGCGAAAGGACTTTGGGATGAACACATGACGGTGTTCGGGGACCGCGCGCTGCGCGAGCTCAGCGACCCGGCCACGCTCGTCACCCTGCTGCTGCCCTCCGATGGCGCCGACGACCGGATCCGGACGATGCTCGGGGCGACCTACGACCTGACGGCCGCGCGGATCGACCGGGTCGACGCCGTCGGAGTGCGCGGCGTCGCGCTGGAGCACCCGCTGTTCCCGGTCGGGAGGCAGGACGGGTCGTGGTCGCAGCTCGTGCCGTCCTACACCCGCACCGAGGTGACGCTCACCGTGCCGGCGCCGGCCGACCCGCTGTGGGTCGACCTGCTGGCCGGCATCGACGTCACCGTGGTCGCGGAGGTGGATCCGAGCGGCGCGGAATCGGTGCTGTCGAAGGGGTTCGACGACTTCGCGACCCTGGAGGACTTCCGCGCGCGGTTCGCGTTCTTCGACCTCGACACGTTCCTCGCCGAGCACCACATCAGCACGGTCGAGGAGCTCCGGGACGCCTTCGACTACGTGGTGACCGAGATCCAGCTGCGCACCCCGACGACCTTCGACCCGGCCGACCCGGCGAACACGCACACGCTGCCGGTGACGCTGGCGGCCGTGATCGTCGACCCCTTCGACCTGACCGCCGGGCTGCGTGCCACACGGCTGGTGCGCGAGGCCGCGAGGGGGCTGACGGGCGCGGTGCCGGCCGGCATCCCCACCGAGGCCACCGCCGCGTACGCGACCGCGGTGGTCGTCGCCGAGGACGGGTTGCCCGACGGGCTCGCCGCGGCGGACGTCGAGCGGCTCTACGCCAACGAGGGTGTCGTCACCCTTTTCCTACCCACCCCCTGATCCCGACACGAGGAGGATCCGATGGCCGTTCGGTACGTCCGGGTCGACCCGCTCGTCAACCTGTTCGCACCCGCCGTGCGCGCGTTCGGCAACATCGCGGTGCTGGGGCACACGACGTCCCAGAGCGCCACGCCGGGCACGGCGGTGGCGTTCACCAACCCCGATGACGCGAAGGACGCCCTTCCCGGCGAGCTGGGCGACGCGATCGCGCTCGCGTTCACCCAGACTCCCGGCCCGACACTGGTCTACGGCGTGCCGGTCGACGGCGCCACGGCGGACTTCGAGGGTCCACTCGAGACCGTCGCCGCGTTGAACGTGCAGCTCGTCGTGCTGGCCAACACCCCGGTGACCGGGGCCACCACGGCCGAGGACGGTCCGATAAGGCTGCTCGTCGACCACGTGACCTCGGTGTCGAACACCGGCTCGGACGGCATGGAGCGCATGGGTGTCGCGATGCTGGCGAAGGGCGAGACCGATCCGGCGGTCATCCTGGCGAGCGACCGGATGGTCTACATCGCACACAACAGCGACGAGGACGCGGCGGCCGCGGTCGCCGGCACCATCGCCGGCTACCAGCCGTCCGTCTCGCTGCTCCTCAAGCCGGTGAACATCACGAGCGCGCCGTTCAAGCCCGCGGACATCGAGAAGCTGAACGGCTCGGAGGACAGCACGACCGGACCGAACGGCAAGGGCGTCAACTGGTTGACGACCCCGGCGCTCATCCCCGGCAACGGCGTCTACCTGGGCGAGGGGTACACGGGCGACCCGGGGCACGGCAAGAAGTACATCGACGTCGTCCGGTTCACCGACGACGTGTCGTTCCGGCTGAAGGCGCAGCTGATCAGCTCCATCGGGAACGTCCGGATCACCCGGTCGGGCCTGCGTGCGCTGATCGCCCAGATGGAGGCGGTCCTCACGCCGCTGGTCGACGCGGACGTGCTGAACGGCTTCGAGCTCGTGATCCCGGTCCTGACCCTGTTGGACAAGGACCCGGCGACCCGCACCGCCGCGGAGCAGCGGCGGATCCACGACGCCGAGGTGGCCCGGCTCGTGCAGGTCCTGGCCGCGGTGGAGTACGCGGGCGCCGTGCACCGCATCTCGATCACCTTGAAGTTCGACTAGGAGGACTCGTTCACATGGCCGACTGGAACACGCGGCTCGAGGTCAAGCTCGGCGACGCCACGATCACGCCGATCTCCACGTTCACGCCGACGTTCAACGTGCCGCACACCGTGTTGCACAGCATCGAGGCGGACAACACCGGCTTCGTCCGCCAGCCGTTCACGTTCACCTTCACCATGGGCGTGCCGGCCGTCGCGTCCGCCGTCGCCGACCTGACCGAGCTCGCCGCGAACGGCACCGAGTTCCAGGTGGTGGTGGCGGAGAAGAAGGGCACCGACTGGGCCTTCAACGCGATCAAGTTCGCCCGGTGCGTCGTCACGTCGGCGAACCCGAGCAACGTCGTGATCGACGGCGTCCCGCAGGCGTCGTTCACCTGCCTGGCGCTGTCGGTCGGCGTGGAGGGATAGCGCGTGGACACCGACGACACCGAGGAAACGGTTGTGGTGCCGGGCTTCGCGACCGGCGGCCGGGTGGAGCGGACCGGGATCGCACTCGTCCACGAGGGCGAGTACATCGTGCCGCGGCCCGGCAGCGAGGCGGTGATCACGCCGATGCCGGAGCACGGGGGAGTGGTCAACTACTACTTCCCCGTGCACGTCGAGGTGGTCGGCTCGCTGCCCGACGCCGAGGTCCGGCGCGTGGCCGACCACGTGTTCGGCGAGCTCGACCGGGAACTGAACACCCGGATCTGACCGGAGGAAAGCCTTGGCCGCGAACACACCCGTCCTCGTGGGCACCGTCCAACTGCGACACGTGCAGCGCCTCACGGTGTCCGAGGGCTACCGCGTCGAGCGGATCATGGGCAGCCGGTTCGTCCAGGCGACGCAGCCGACCAACCAGACGATCGCGATCGAGGCCGTGCTGCTCGGCGACGACCGGCTGGACCAGAAGAAGGCGTTGGAACGCGTCGCGCTCGTGTCCCGGCAGCTGGTGGCCAGCGCGCCGGCCGGGCTGTCCGCGATCGGGATCCCCGTCGTGGCCGGTCTGACGACGAACCTGAACATGCAGGTCACCGGCCTGAGGTTCACCCAGAGCGTGGCCAAACGGGACGCCCTGGACGTGTCCATCACGCTGGAGCAGCTCCTGCCCGCCGGCCAGTCCGCGACGCCGAGCGACACCACGATCGGGCGCCTCGCCGAGGCCAGCGCGGCCGTGCCGAGCACACCGTTGCCCAACCCCGTTCCCCGCACCCCAGGTGATCCGCTGTGACCTTCCTACGACTGCCCATCAACCCGGCGGACGGGTTCCCGCAGGCGTTCCGGCTGACGCTGTCCGCGCGGACCTACCGGTTCCAGCTGTACGCGAACGTGGCCGAGGAACTGCTCGACACCGCGACGGGTCCGCTCGACCTGCCGGCGAAGGGGGCGTTCCTGGTGCTGTCCGTGGACCGCGAGGAGCCGGCCGGGCTGACCACGATCCTGCGCCGCAAGCTGGTGCCCGGGATCACCTACCACGCCGCGGAGTTGGCGTTGACATTCCCGACCATGCGGCTGGATCCCCGCAACCTCAACGGTGTCGGCGAGTTCGGCTCGCAGGTCGTCGGCGGGGTGGCCCAGCGGTGAGACAGGAGTGGAGACCATGAGCTTCGCCATCTGGTACAAGGTGGACATCGCGGCGCCGGGCGGGTTCGGGCCGCCGGTGACCGTGTCCAACGACGTGCTGGCCGGGTCGCTCGTCCTGGACGCCGAGGTCACCGTCACCATGACCGAGGGCGCGGCCACCGACACGTTCGAGGTCACGCTGATCAACCTGCCGACGGAGACGGCCGAGAAGATCCGCGCGGCCCAGGCGACCACGCCGGTGACCGTGTCCGTGCACCTCGGCTACTTCGACGACCCGGCGACCCGAACCGGCTACGGCGGGCTCGTGCTCACCGGGCGGCTCACCCGGGTGTCCGGCCGCGTCGGCGAGGACGGCTACGCCCGCACGGTCCTCTGTGGACAGGAGGAGGCCGGCTACCTGCTGCGGAACACGCCGGCCGCCCGCCAGTCGACCGGCGCGAGCGCGGTGCTGCTGGCCCGCGACCTGGCCGGGCAGGCGAACGTGCAGCTGGCGGCGAACTCGACCCTGCCGGGGGACCTCGACGGCTTCACCGTGCGCACCGGGTCCACTCTGGACGCGCTGCGCGCGCTGGCCGAGCGGGCCGGCGTGCCACTCGTGGTCCGCGACGGGCAGGTCCACCTCGGCGACGCGGTCGGCGCGGCGACCGACACCGCGCCCGTCGCGTTCGATCCCGACACCAACATCGTGGCACTGCACAGCGTCGACGGCGAGGACACCGCGGGGGCGCTGACGCCGCCCGTGCACAGCACGCTGTGCCTGACCGTGCTCGGCCACCCGCGCCTGCGGGTGGGTCAGGTCGCGAAGGTCACGGGCCTGTCCGGGGTGCCGGCGGGCACGCTGCGGGTGTCCAGGGTGGTGCACCGGTTCGGCACCGGCGACGGCTACACGGCGCGGCTCGACCTGATCTCGGCCGAGGCCGGCCGGCGGGTCCAGGTCACCACCGGCGTGCAGGTCGTGGTGGACCGGTGGCGGGACCTGGTCGACCGGGCCCAGGACGACCGCCCGGCCGTCGACGTCGGCGAGGTCACCGAGTACGCGGCGGACGGGCACGTCGCCGCGCTGCACTACGCGCAGAACCCCGACCCGGCCGTGGCCGCGCCGAGCGTCGCGAGCCCGGTCGACGGGTCGGTCGACCTGCGGGGCAAGCCGATCGCGTCGGCGTTCGCGTTCGACCGGACGGGGCTGGTCGTGCCGGTGTACCCGGGGATGCGTGCCCTGCTGGCGCACAACCGCGGCCTCGTGAACGACGCGGTGCTGGCCGGGTTCGTCTGGCCGGACAACCCCGCCATGCGGCGCCCCGCCAACCAGCCCGGCGACTACTGGCTGGCGCTGCCCACCGGCCTCGGCCCGGACGGCCTGCCGACCGGCCCCGGCGCCAACGACCTCACCGACGCCGGCGGGCACCGGGTGATCCAGACCGCGGGCCTGCACATCCTGGTCGGCGCCGGCGCGCTGCCGGAGGTGGGCACCCGGCCCGAGCCGCCGGCGGCCGGCACCGTCACGATCGAGCACGAGAGCGGCACCACCATCAGGGTCGACGCGGGCGGCGGGGTCACCATCGAGACCGACCACAAGCCGATCACGCTGACCAACGGCGGGGTCAGCCTCACCCTCGACGGCACGAAGGTGGCGGTGTCGTGATGCCCGCAGTGCTCACCGCCGCGTCGACACTGTTGTGCCCACACGGTTTCCCGTTCCAGGTCAGGCCGGGCCACCGGCTGTTCACAGTGGACGGTTCGTTCGTCGTCGTGCGCGGCGACCTGCTCGCCACCGCGATCGCGTCCTGCGTGAACACCGTGCCGTGCAAGCAGGTCACGTCGATCACCGCGGGCCTGTCCACGACGTTCGCGATCGACGGGGACCCGGTGGTGCTGGCCACGGCGACGGGAACGACCAACGTGGCGCCGGGATGGCGTGTCCAGCTGGTGAACCAGCGGAAACTGGAGGCGGCATGACAGCCCTCGAGCCCTTCGGGCGCGGGCTGCGCGTCGAGCGGGGGGACCTCGTGTTCGACCGCGGGGACCTGGTCGAGACGGCCGGACTCGCGAACCTGGTCCAGGCACTGACGTTGCGGATCCTGACGCCGCTCGGCTCGGACCGCTTCAACACGACCTACGGGCTGGACGTCCGGCAGGCGTTCACGACGCCGAGCAGCGTCCGCGTCGTGAAGGAACTGCTGAAACTGAACCTGGTGAGCACGCTGACCGCCGATCCCCGGGTCAGCGAGGTCGTCCGGGTCACCTTCGACGACGAGGAGGACCGCCTGGCCGGGAACCCGGACGGCGCCCGCGCCGCCCGCATCGGTCGCAGGTGGACGGTCGTGGTCGAGGTCGGCACGGTGGCCGGCGCCCCGGTGACGCTGCGGGCGAACGTGGAGGTATGACGAAGGTGACCGATTTCGGCGTGACCCCGAGCGGGTTCGTGCTCAAGCCAGTCGACGTGCTGCTCGGTGAGTCGTTCGACCGGGCCAGGGCCGTGTTCCCGGACGTGGACCTGACGTCCAGCAGCGCGCTGCGCAAGATCCTGGAGACGACCGCCGCCGAGGACGGCGAGCTGTGGAAGCGCCTGGAGGACCTGTACTACGGGAACTTCGTGTCCACCGCGATCGGGGCCACGCTCGACCTGCTCGGCGAGGACGTCGGGCTGGCACGCCGGGCTCTGGCCAGCACCGGCACCGTCCGGTTCACCGTGGCCGGCCCGGCCGCGGGCCGGCAGTACGTGCTGCCGGAGGGGACCATCGTGGTGACCGGCGATCCGGTGCGGGCGTTCGGCACGGTCGCCCCGGTCCGGCTCGACACCACCACCCGCACCGCGGACGTCGGCGTGGTGGCGTTCGAGCGGGGACCGGCCGGCGACGTCGACGCGGGCGCGATCCAGGCCGTTGATCCCACGTACGCGTCGCAGTTCCTGGCCGACGCCGGCGGCGCGCGGTTCACGGTGACCAACCGGGCCCCGACGACCGGCGGCGTCGACGCCGAGCCGGACGCGTCCTACCGCGACCGGCTGCTCGGCCTGGCCCGCAACCTGTGGACGGTCGACGCGGTGGCGCAGGCGGCGCTCGGCGTCGACGGCGTGGTCGACGTCGTGCTGTCCGACCCGCTGGGCGGGGTCGACGTGTCGCAGAGCTACTTCGACCTGTTCAACTTCGACCAGCGGGCGTTCTCGAGCGAGCGGCGCGCGGGGGAGCCGTACTTCTTCACCGTCGTGGTGGCGCACGACTTCCGCCAGCCGTGGCGCACGATCGGGCCGGTACCGGGCATCTTCGAACGGGTCACCACCGCGGTCGACACCGTGCGGCCGATCGGCATCCACGCGAACGTCGTCGAGGCCGACCACATCGAGGTCGGGGTGCGGGCGACCGCGGTGATCGCGTCCGGTTCGGACGGCCCGGCCCTGCTCTCGTCGATCCGGCGGCGGCTCGCCACCGACATCGGCGCGCTGCGCCTCGGCGGCGATGTCCTGTACTCCCAGGTGGTCCGCGCGTTCGTCGAGCAGCCGGGGGTGCTGGACGTGCGGGGCCTGCACCTGCGCCGCTCGCCGGCCGCGTTCGGCCGGATCACGTTCGGCGACGTGCCGTTCCAGCGGGTGGTGGCGGAGGCCGCGGTCGGCGAGAACCTGGCTATGGGCCCGACCGAGCTGGCGACCTTCACCGCCGACGGTGACACCCTCGACGTGACGCTGGTGGTCCGATGACGACACCGACGACACCGCCGATCGCGGCGAGCAGGATGGGCCGCCGGCTGACCACGCCGTTCGAGCGCGGCGCGGACACCCTCCCGCTCCGCCTGAGCCTTCTCGGCAGCTCACAGGCCACTGTGGACGACTACGACTTCACCGACCACGTGGCCCGCTTCGACGTCCTGCCCGAACCGAGGTACGTGCTCGCCACGACGCGCGACATCGACGTCGACACCACGGTCCGGCTGGACTACGAGGAGCCGGCGGGGTTCACCACGGTGAGCGTCCCGGCGGGGACGGTGGCCGGCACGTCGTTCGTGCTCGACGCACCCGCCTCGGCGACCGTCCGGCTGACGTTGCTGACGATGACCCCGACACCGGCCGACAACGCGCCGCAGCTGTGCTGGACGCTGACCGCGCTGCTGGGCAACACGGCCAAACTGCTGTGGGTCGTGGGCGCCGAACGCGACCAGCTGCGCCGGCACGCGGAGCGGACCCTCGCGCAGCGGCACCTGCCGGCCGCCGTCGGCCTGAGCCTCGACCTCATCGGCCACGACCTGGGCGTGCCCCGCTTCCCGCCGCGCCCCCACGGTTTCGACACCGGCACGGTCGCGTTGTTCCACCTCGACGACGCGGCGGGCGCGGTCCCGCCGGTGGCCGACGTGACCGCCGCGTACCCCGGCCGCCCCGGATATCCGGGCGTGCTCGAGGGACCCGTGCAGCTCGGGGTCGCCGGGCGGTACGGCCAGGCGATGGGCTTCCGCGACGCGGCGGCCGCCGTCCGGGTCGCGACCAACCCGGCGTTCGACATCGACGACGACGCCGAGGCCACCATCGAGTGCTTCGTCCGGCCCGACCCGGGCGCCGACGGGCCGGTGCTGACCCGGCACCCGGACCCGGACGGCAAGGAGCCCGGCTGGGCGCTGTGGATCGGCAACTTCGACGACGAGCTGGACCGCAACGTGCGGTTCACCATGAGCGACGGCGAGCACCTGATCGACCTGTGCGCGGACGTCAGCCTGCCGACCGACACGTTCACCCACCTGGCGGCGGTCCGGAACCGGGCCACCCTCACCCTCTACGTCGACGGGCAGGCACGGGACTTCCGGTTCCTGTTCCCGCTCGGCGCGGTGGTGAACACGGCGGACCTGCTCATCGGCGCCGCCGGCGGCGGTTTCCGCGGGGTGGTCGACGAGGTGCGGGTCAGCTCGGTGGCCCGCACCGGCTTCGCCCCGGCACTCGGCGAGGCCGACGAGCAGTACAGGCGCCGGATCGCGTTGTTCCGCCGCTGGACACTGCCGACGCCGGCCACCCTCGCCACCGTGCTCAACCAGCTGGCCGGGCCGATCGGCGACGACCCGGACGCCGACGACACGCTCGTGGTCGACGACACGAACGCGACGCTCGTCCGCGGCACCCGGCTGGTGCACGTCCGGCCGGTCGCGTTGCTGCCGGGGGAGAGCATCGACGCGGCCGGCCGGCGGGGGATCGCCGAGGCGACGGTCGTCGGCACGGCCGGCGAGGAGGACACCTTCGACCCGGCCTACCTGTTCCGCTACGACAACGCGGACGTCGACTTCCTCCCGCCGCCGGTCCGGACCTTCGCCCCGGGGGAACGACCACCCGACCCGCACCTCGTGCAGATCGGGGTCGCGGAGCGCCTCGACAGGCTGGTCACCCTGGCCGCCGCCGAGACGGAGCCGCCGGGGCGGCTGCTGCTCGACTCCGCCTACGACCCGCGCGCGAACGACCTGCGGGCCACCGGGCGGGCGGTGCTGCTGGGGCACAGTTCGGTGCCACTGGGCCGGCTCGCCGCGCTGGCCCACCGCGCCGGCTTCGACTTCGTCGCCTACCGGGCCGGCGCCGGGCGGGTCTACGCGGCCGGCGCGCCCGGCGACTACTTCGCGATCGACCTCGATCCCGTTGTCTCTGGACCGACCGACGTCCACCCGGACACGACCGTGACGCTCTCGCTGCGTCCCGCGCCCCCGCCGGACTCCTTCCTGCACTGGCTCGTCGTGCCCGGCAGCGGTGGCGGGCGGGCCACGCTGACACCCGCCGGCGGCGCGGGTTCCCCGCAGCGGACGGCGACACTGCGCGCCACCGCCGCCGGGCGGCTGGTGGTGAAGGTCGACGTGACCCGGGGCCGGCACACGGTGTCGGCGACCAGGGCGCTGCGTGCCGGCCTGACGGACCTGCCGGACGGGGGGACGATCACCGCGGACGGGACGACCGGCGTCGCGGCATCCACTGTGGACAGCCCGGGTACCTTCTTCCACCCGGCCTTCCTGGCGAGCCACGAGGATCCCCGGGTCGACTACGGCGGCGACGACGCCCACCGCATGCAGCCCGCCGTCGCGGAGCTGCTCGACGCCCTGCTCGCCGAGCTGACCCGGCGTGCGGCCGGCGGCCGGCTCACGGTCACGGCCGCGTTCGACACCGCGGGCGGGCCGGCCGCCGCGGAAGGCCGCCGGCTCGTCCTGCGGCACGGCGTGTTGACACCCGGCGCGCTGGCGAGCGCGGCGTTCGCGGTCGGGTTCGGCCACCTGGAACACACCGGTGCCGACCTCGTCGTCAGCCAGCCTCCCGGCCAGCTCGTCCAGGTACGCGGTCCGGCCGGGATCGAGCAGGGCGCGGTCATCGAGCTCGACGAGGGCGCGGACCTGCCGATCACCGCGACACCGACGCCGGGCGTCCTGGCCGCGGCGGGGCTGACCGGCCAGCTGCCGGGGGAGGGGCCCCGCCTCGGCTGGTCGTCCGGGACGTTCGACAACGCCGCGATCAGCATCGGGTCCACCACGCAGCCGACCGTCATGCTGCACGCCCGGTCCGCGGGCACCGCCTGGGTGCAGGCGAGCTACCTCGTCGGCGGCGAACCGACGCCGTACACGTTCCAGGTGCGCCCGCGGCCGGACCTGGACACCCCGGCGACCGTCATCACCAAGGACCAGCACGACCTGATCATGAACATCCTCAACGTGCTGCACCCGGTCGGCGTCGAGGTGAACACCGCCGCGATCCGCGCCCGCGTCGTCGAGCTGCAGGGCGACCTGTCGCGGGTCAACCCCGACTACACCTACCCGAAGTTCCGCGTCCGCGGCCCGCTGCCGCGCCAGGCGAGAGGGCCCGCTGATGGCTGATGTCAGCTTCACACCGACCTTCCACCACACGGAGTGGGTGGACGACGTCGACCGGGTCCGCGCCGACGAGCCGAACGGCTTCAACGCCCGGTTCAACGCGATCGAGGCCGACCTGCAGCAGCTGTCCGCCGTGGTCGCCCAGATCGACACCGCGCTGACCGAGGCCCGCACCGGTCCGAAGCAGCGGCGGCTCACCCTGCCGCCGGCACTGGCCCCGTCGGGCGGGGCCGGGCTGTGGGCGATCGGCTTCGGCGGCGCCGCGTCGGTCACGCCGGGCTCGAACGCGGTCGGGCAGCTGACGGTGGTCCCGCCGAACGGCGTGCGCCTCGACTCGTTCCGCGCCGTCGGGAAGGCGAAGGGCGCGGCGGTGGCGATCTCCCTGTCCCGCATCGCGATCACCGACAGCGCGCCGCAGGTGCTGGCGTCGGTGACGGGCGAGGCGAACCCGTTCGACTCGTCGGCGCCGATCGACCCGGCCGTGGCCACGACCGCCACCGGCACGTTCCGCTACTTCGTCAAGGCGACCGTGCCGACCACCCCGTCCGACGCCGTCGTGACGATCGCCGCCTTCCAGCTCAGCTACACGGTCCTGTGAACGGGGAGGGAACGACATGGCCGACGTCAGCTACATCCCGACGTTCCACCACACCAACTGGGTGGACAAGCTCGACCGGGTCGAGGCCGACGGCCCGAACGGCTTCAACACCCGGTTCAACGCCATCGGCGCGGACCTGCGCCAACTGTCCACAGTGGTCGGGCAGGTGAGCGCGGCGATCAACCAGCTGGACGAGCCGCCCGCGCCGCGACCGCAGCAGCTGACCCTCAGCCCGGTGTTGCACACCGTCTCGCCGAACCTCGGCTGGACGATCGACGACAACGGCGCGGCGCGGGTCACCCTGGGGCTGGGCGGCGGCACCGCGCTGGGTGTCATGAACCTGACCATGCCGGACCAGGTCCGGCTGACGAGCCTGCGGGTGCGGGGCAGCCGCGACGACGTCGCCGACGAGGGGACCGTCGCGCTGTTCCGCACCCCGCTGCGGGTCGTCCTCGGCGCGCCGCCCCTCGAGCAGGTGGCCACGGTGGACCTGACGCCCACCGGCGGGTTCGACCGGCAGTCGCTCGCGGTCAGCTCGGCGGCGGTGATCGACACGAGCACCTTCCGCTACGTCGTCAGGGCCAGGCTCGTCTCGGGTGGCGGCGTGTTCACCTCGGCGACGATCACCACGTTCCAGCTCAACTTCGTGCCCGTGTGACCGGGGAGAGTCAATGATTGGTGTTGCGTTTTCCAGCCCGGCGCCCGGCAGCAGTGTCGGCAGGACGTTCACCGTGACGGGGACGTGGTCCGACGACGGCACGGTGGACAACCAGGGCCACGACCAGTTCTCGCTGCTGCAGATCCTGGTCGACTTCGGCGCCAACCGCTTCCCGAAGGTCGCGGCCACGATCGGGGACGGCACCTGGTCCGCCACCGGATCCGTGCCGGCCGGCACCCGCCGCGGCGACGTGCTCAACATAACGTTCACCGCGGACGTCCTCGCCATCAGCAGCAGCGGTGACCAACCCGGCGGCTACCAGGTGGTCGACACCCGGCAGGTGGTGGCGGAGCAGACCCCGCCGCAGGTGGTCATCGACCCGTTCCCCAACGACCGGACCGTCAACCAGCTGCCGTTCCGGCTGCCGCTGCTGTCCGGCAGGGCACTCGACGCCTCCGGGGTGACGAGCGTGCAGTACGCGATCGACGACGGGCCCCGCAACGCGATGGACTCGGTCGCCGGCGACCCGGCGCAGGTCAACTGGTCGAAGGCCAACCTCGACTTCGGCGCCGGCGAGCACACCCTCGTCGTGTTCGCGACCGACTCGTTCGGCAACGAGGGCACGGCGTCGACACCGGTCATCGTGCGGCTCAGCCAGGCGCCGCCGCCACCCCCGCCGGACATCCCCGTCGACCTCACCTTCACCCCGACCTTCCGCCACACCAACTGGATCAACAACGTCGACCGCATCGAGGCCGGCGGCCCGAACGGCTTCAACGTCCGGTACGACGCGATCGACAGCGACCTGCGCCAGGCGTCCACGGTGGTCGACCAGATCGACGCCGCGCTGAAGGCCGGCGGCGTCCATGCCGGCGAGCAGCGGGTCACGCTCGGCGTGGACCTCGTCTCCCTGCAGAACCCCGGCCAGAACGGCTGGTTCTACGACGAGGCGGGTGCGGCGCATCCGGCGGGTGGCACCGGCGGCGGGACGGCCATGATGGGCCTGTCCCTGCCGGACGGCAGCCGGCTGAAGTCGTTCCGCGCCGCCGGCCTGTACGGGGGAGTCCCGCTCATCCTCAGCATCACCCTGGCCCGGGTGTCCCTCGCCGACGAGAACCAGTCGGACAAGCTGGCGGAGGTCGCGAGCGGCCCGGGCTTCACCAACCCGTACGACGCCACCGTGCCCGTCGACGCCGCGCTCGCCACGGTCGACAACACGTCGTTCCGCTACCTCGTCCGGGCGGACGCCCGGTTCGTCGGCGCGGAGGGCAGCGGCCCCACCACCCTGTCCACCGTGCAACTCGTCTACACCGCCATCTGAACCCGTGCGCGTCAACTGCCATGTGCCGATCACCCTGCGGATCGTCGGCGTGCCGACCGACGAGCAGCTGGCACAGCTCGGCCGGGCGGTGACCCGCGCGGTGGCGGCGCGGCTGGCCGAGGCCGAGCGCGTGCTGGCCGAACGGCACGGCCACCTGGGCGGCGCCACGCCGGACGTGCGGGAGCGGTACGACCCCGCACGCGAGGACGCCACGGGTTACGCCGTCCCGTCCTACCAGTCCGCCGGCGACCCGGTCGCGGTGCCGACCCAGCCGGCGAGTCCCGCCGCCGCACCGCCGTCCGCGCCGGTGCCGCCGGACCTGGACGCGAACGAGGCCAGGGCGCTGCAGGCGCACTCCCTCAGCGGGACGCTGCTCGACCCCACCCGGCCGGCCGAGCAGAACGAGGCCGCGGTGCGTGCGATCGCGCTCGAGATCTTCGGCTCCCTGGCGGCGGTGGACGCGATGTTCGCGACCCTGTCGCCGCTGGTCCAGCGGGAGGTCGACCGCCAGCACAAGAAGGAGGGCCCGGACGCGACGACCGAGCACCGCCTCCAGTTCTTCGTCCGCATGCGGCTCTACTTCGACACCTGGCACGACCTGCTCGACCACTTCCGGAACTTCCGGGAGGTGAGGCGACCGGCCACGAAGGACAGCGGCGAGGTCGACATCGTCCTGCACCGCGACGCCGCGGACCGGCTGGAGCGGGTGCTGAACCTGCTCGGCAGGCACCCGACGATCTACGGCGGGTTCCAGCTGCGCCACTTCGAGGAGGGCGCGATCCAGACCCAGGGCTTCATGATCCACGCCCTCGGGTTCGCCATCGACATCGCCGCCGCGGAGAACCCCAAGATCGGCTTCATGAACGCCGGCGCGCGCTTCGACCCCTACCAGATCGCGGCCGCCATCAAACCCGAGGCCGCGCACATGGACATGGGCAACAACTGGCCGGCCATCGTGAAGGCCATGGGGCAGCGGATGGCCGCGGACACGAGCACGCTCGCGGCCGATGACCAGGACCCCGTCGCGAAGCGGATCTTCCAGCTCTTCGAGCAGCAGTTCAACCAGATGCGGCAGGGCTCGCTCGGGTTCATCGGCACGATCTCGGCCGACCACCGGACGAAGCTGCTGGACGTGCGCACGCGGCACCTCGACCTGCTGCGCCAGCTCGCGGCCCAGAGCGGCCGGCGCCCGGTCGACGCGAAGGCCCTGGCGGACCTGCAGGCACGGCGGATCGCCGTCCTCCGCGAGATCCCTCCGCTGGTGACGGAGTGGATCAGCGCCCTCGACGCGGAGGTGACCCGCTCGCTCGCCAGGCACCCGGGCATGGACAGGCTGCGCCCGCCGGCCGAGATCCAGGCCGACCTCCAGCACGCCGAACGGAACCTCCGGCAGGCACAGCAGGACGAGCAGCGTGCCAGGGCGGCGACCGCCACGGCCGTGCGGCGCCGCGACGCCGCGCTCGCGAAGATCCGCCCGGCGGGGCGGGACTGGTCGCCGACCCCGGTCGACGCCCTCCGCGACGTGACGGCCCGGCGGCAGGAGGCCGACGACGCCCTGCTCGAGGAGATCTCCGCGCGGCGCCGGCGGGAGCGGGCCGTCGCCACCCGCGACCAGCTCAGGGCCGAGCTGGCGACGTCGGACACCGCGGCCCTGCGCAAGGCCTGGGACTGGATCGGCAAGGTCCGTGACCTGCGCGAGGAGCTGGCCGGCCCCGACCTGTCGACCCCGGCGGGCGTCGCGGCGTTCGAGGCGTTGACGACCGGGAACCTGGGCTCCGTCGCCCCGGCGGACAACCCGCCACTGCTGCGGCTGCTCGAGGTGGGCTTCTTCAACCCCAAGGGCGCGTTCGACCTCCAGTTCTTCGCCGAGATGGCACACAGCGGGTTCGTGCCGGGCGCGACCTGGCAGTTCGGCGGCGCCGACCCGATGCACTTCGAGCTGCAGGAAGGCAGGGACCGGATCAGGCCGCCCGGCACCCTGCCGCCGCGTTGAGTGGAGGGATCGTGCGACAGACCTACCACCTGCCGGCCGAGGTCACCGGCGCCGAGGACCTGCCGGCGACCGGCCGCGAGCGGCTGGCGAGTGTGGTGCTGGACGCCGTGGCGCGGGCGGTCCGCGCCGCCGCACCCGCTGACCGCACGGTCGTCGCCGTGCCGGACCGGCCGCCGGCCCGGGAGGCGTTCGCCCCGCACCGGGTGTCCGCCGGCGCGTACGGGGTGCCCAGCTACGACGCGGAGGGGCGCCCGGTGGACGTGCCGCTGCGCGGCGGGTCGGTCCCGTTCCGCGTGCGGGTGACCCGCCCGCTGGGCAGCGGGGAACTGTTGCGGGAGTTCGTCCGGCAGTACCGGGAGGTGGCCGGCGCCGAGGCCGGACGGCTGCTCGGCACGGAGCACTGGCACTGGACCGGTCCGCCGCCCGAGGTCACCGCGGCCGACCTGGCACGCGGGTACAAGGTGCTGCGGGTGGTCGACCACAGCCTGCGGCTGATCGACGCGCTGCCGACGCGGATCCGGGACTTCCTGTTCACCGCGGGGGCGCGGCCGGCCGGGCCGGCCGACTACCCCGCCGTGCTCCGGCTGGCCCGCAGGCTCGCCGCGCTGTCCGACGAGGAACTGGCCGGCTACCGGGCGAAGGTCGGCGGGCACACCACCGACTGGGGTGTGTTCGAGGAGTCGGTGGACCGTTACCTGGCCGAGGTGCGCCGGTTCCAGGAGGGCGCCGTCCGGGTGGAGAGCGCGAAGACCGCGTTGTACGGGATGGAAGGCCTGTACGCGCTGTACAAGGAGTGGAAGGCGCCCAGGTCACCGGCGGCCGCCCGGTTCGGGATGCCGGCCGCACGGCCGAAGGACGCCGAGTTCCGCGCGGCGCTGGCGGCGCACCACGTCGCCTCGCCGGAGGCGTTCGAGGCACTGATCGCCGGTTTCCTCGCGGCGTTCGAGGACCAGACCGTCCTCATCGGACTGGACCTCCTGGCCCGCTACGACCACCTGCTCACCACCGAGCAGGAACGGCTCCAGGCGCCGGGCGCGGCCGACCGGCTCGTCGCCGCGCTGGCCGCCACGCCGGCCAGGACGCTGTACGCCGAGGCCGCCGACAAGGCCGCCGGCGCGCGGGCCATCCGGCCGGACCCGGAGCTGCACCGCTACGTCGGCGACGAGTACGCGCTGAAGTCGCGGTGGGCGGCCGAGGCCGCGCGGGCGCGGGCCGCCGCCGACGAGTTGGTCACCGCGGCCGCGGCCAGCCCGGCGATCGCCGAGGCGGGGTTCGACCGGGCCGCCCTGGCCAGGGCGACGAGCGCGGCCGAGGCGCTGCGCGTGGTCTCCGACCACGTCGCCGAGCACCGGCACGGCATCGCCGTCACCCGCGCGAACCTCACCGGCGACCGGGCGTTCGGCTACGACCTGCCGCTGCTGCTGGCGGCCTCGATGCGGCAGCAGGACATCCGGCCCGGCACGGTCTACCACGAGATCGTCACCGACCGGATCGGCACGCTGCGGGCCCGCAAGGTCGTGACGGGGATCGTGCTGGCCGTGGTCACCATCGCGATCAGCGTCGCCACGGCCGGCACCGGCACGGCGGCGGTGCTCGGCGCGGCCGCGGTGTTCGGGCTCGGTGCCTGGCAGGCGGTGCAGGCGTACCAGGAGTACGCCCGCGGCCACGCCGCGCACCAGGCCGGACTGGTGGACGAGGACCCGTGGTTCGGCTGGGTGGTGGTGGCCGCCGCGGGCGCCGGCGTCGACCTGGGCGGCCTGGCCGCCGCGATCCGCCCGGTGGAGCCCGCCCTGAAGGCGTTCAAGGCGACCGGCGACGTGGCCAGGCTGGCCGCCGAGCTGAAGGCCGCGGGCATCGCGGAACGGCTCGCGGCCGGCATCGTGGCCGAGGCGCGGGCCACCACCAGCCTCACCGCGGCACTGCGGGACCTGAGCGCGGCCGCCGGCCGGTTCGGCATGGTGGTCGCCGGCGTGGAGGGTTTCGGCGCCGCGGTCAGGGTGGCGTACTTCGCGGCCAGGCAGGGCATCGTGTCACTGGACCGGTTCGTGCTGCGCCTGCGCGCCGCCCGCCTCGTCGCCGAGGGCGAACTGGGTGCGGAGGACCTGGCGCGTCTGCGGGTGTTGTTCGAGGAGGCCGGTGCCGCCGGCCGGCGGATGCGCGCACTGGGTGCCGAACTGGGGCTGTCCGAGGAACAGCTGGCCGCGGTCGTCGAGGCATGGGGCGCCAACCCGGCCTGGACCCTGGCCCAGGTCGAGGGCGAGCTGCGTGCGGTGGTGGCCGGCAGCGCCACGCTGTCCCGCCCGCTGGTCCGGCAAGGACTGCGGTTCCGCTTCCAGGCGGCGCCGGCGGCATGGCGGGCACTGGACACCATGCCGGCGGGGTACGCGGTCTACCTGGTCCGCGACGCCGGCGGCCGGGTGATCTACGTCGGCATCACCGGTCGTCCGGGTTGGGTCCGGTGGACCGAGCACCTGGCCGACAAGAGCGGCGAGTGGCTCGGCCAGGCGTCGAGGTTCGAGTTCACCGCGGTGGGGCTGGACACCGAGAAGCTGGCCCTGGCACTGGAACACGACCTCATGCGCGAGCTGGCGCCGCCGTTCAACAGGCAGTGGACCTACCTGGAACGGTTCGGCGGCCCACCGGCGGCCGTCGATATCCCGAGCCCCAACGCACGCATCGTGCTCGACCTGGTCCACGAGTAGCCAGGACGTCATGGTGGCCGTTGCCGAGGTGTGCATGCACCCCCCTCACGGAGTCCCTGCCCGACGTCCCGCCGGAGCCGTACCGACCGTAGCCATCCTTCGGGGGACGGTGGTCCTTCCGCGTTTTTCGCACCGACACCAACCTCATCGGGAGACCGGGCCACGGCAGTCCAGGCGATAGCCTGTGAAGCCGGATCGGCATGGGATGGTGGGATGGCGGACGTCCGGGTTCCGAGGTATCTCGGTCGGGTTCTGTCCGAGGACGGCACGCCGTGGGGAACGTGCTTCCAGGTCGCGCCGGGCATCCTCGTGACGGCCCGGCACGTGCTGGCCGACCTGGGCGCGGACAGGACCGGCGCGGTCGTGTCGCTCGACGGCCTGGCCGGCGGCCCGATCATGTCCGGCGAGGTCGTGCGCGTCGACCCCGATGCCGACCTGGCGGTGGTGCGCGTGGCGACCCCGCTGGACGCGGTCGTGCCGGGGTTGGCGCCCACCGACAGCATGCCGATGGCCGGCGAGGTCGTCGTGACCGGCGTGTCGGCGGTGGACGACCCGGGCCATGAGTATCGCTATCTCGACACGGTCGGCGCCTGGGGTGGCGGCACGACCCGCGACGAGAACGTGCGCCTCGGGCGTCTGGAGACGTCGGCACTGGTGCCGGGGATGAGCGGCGCGCCGGTGCGGCGGCTGGCCGACGACCTCGTGGTCGGCGTCGTCTCCGCCCGGTACAACAGCGCCGACGGCTGGCTCCGGGGCTCGGTCTGGATCACCCGGACGGAAGACCTGGTCCCGCTGCTGGCCGGTATCGCGGACGTGCCCCTCGTGGCGGGTGCACCGGGGCGGCTCAGCGGCCACGTTCCGCGCCTGCCGCGCAACTTCGTGCCCCGTGCCGACGAGCTGGACACGCTCGTCGGCATGGTGCTGGCGGAACGCGACGAGCCGGTCGTCGTGCACGGCATGCCCGGCATCGGCAAGACCGTCCTCACGACCGCGCTGGCCCGCGACGAACGGGTGCTGCGTTCGTTCCCGGACGGGGTGGCGTGGGTGTCCCTCGGCCGTGAGCGCAACCTCGTGCGTGGCCAGGCCCTGCTGGCCGAGGAACTCGGCGACGTCCTGCCCGCGTTCGCCGATCCACGGCAGGGCGCCGTGCGGCTGACGTCCTTGCTGGCGGAGCGGTCCTGCCTGCTGGTCCTCGACGACGTGTGGTTCGTCGAGGACTTGGAGGCCTTCGATGTGCTCGGCCCGCGATGCCGCATGGTGATCACCACTCGGGACGCGCGTGTGGGTGTGCCGCTCACCGCCGTCGACCACCGGGTCGGCGTGCTGCCCGAGGACCTCGCCATCGAGCTGTTGACGCGATGGGCGGGCCAGGACACCGATCACGAACGAGCCCGCGAGGTGGTCTGGGCGTGTGGGCGGCTGCCGCTCGCGGTGTCGATGATCGGGGCGATGGTGCGTGGCCGGGGAGACCGCTGGGACAACGTGCTCGCCAAGCTCCGCGCCGCCGACCTGGGCAACATCCGGCAGCACTTCCTCGGCTACCCGTACGACAGCCTGTTGAAGGCGTTGCGGGTGAGCGTGGACGCGCTGCCCGAGACGGACGTCGCCGCCCGCTACCTCGACTTCGCACTGTTCCGTGAGGACGTGGCCGTGCCGGAGGCGGTGCTGCTGATGCTGTGGCAGGCCGACGGCGTGCCGGTGCCGCGTGCGCAGGACGACGTCGACCTGCTCGTCGAGCGTTCGCTCGTACAGCGGGTCGGCGACGGTCTGCTGTCCCTGCACGACTTGCTGTTCGACTACGTCCGCGCGGTCCGGGCCGAGAAGGGGGACACACAGGACCGGCAGGGCCGGCTGCTCGCCGCCTACCGAACCCGGTGTCCACACGGGTGGCCGAGCGGCCCCGACGACGGGTACTTCTTCCAGTACCTGTCCCATCACCTCGTCGAGGCGGGCCAGGTGGACGAGCTGCACCTGTTGCTCGCCGACACCGACGCGGACGGCAGAAACGCCTGGTACGAGGCCAAACGCGCAGTCGGCGACGTCGCGGGGTTCATCGCCGACGTCGATCTGGCATGGAGCCTGGCCGGTCGCGTCGGGCTCCACCTCCGGTACGCGTTGGTCACGGCGTCGCTCAACAGCTTCGCCGACAACATGCCACCGCCGCTGCTCGCCGCCGTCCTGGTGCACGACCTGCAGCGTCCGCGTGACGTACTCACCTATGCCACCCGCGCACCCGACCCGGACCAGCGCTGCGCCGCGTTGGCCGCACTCGCCCCACATCTCCCGCTCGACCTGCTGGACGAGGCCACGGCGGTCGCCGAGGAGACGGGATGTGCCGACGTGATCGGCCGGCTCGCGGCCAGGTTCGCCGAGCTGGGCAGGACGAACCAGGGCCGGGCCGCCACCGACCGCATCGACGATCCGGTGCTGCGCGCGGCGGCCCTGGCCGGCATCGCCCGCCACGACAACGAGGTGGCCGAGGAGGCGATCCGGACCGCCGCGGAGATCACGGCCCGTGGCGCCCGGACCAGCGCTCTGTCCCGGGTGGCCGCGATCCTCGCCGACGCGGGACTGGCGGAGGCGGCAGTCGGGACGGCACAGCGGATACCCGACGAGAACAAGCGGTGGGACGCCCTCGGGCGGATCGCGGCCCACCTGCCGCCGCCGCTGGCCGAGGACGCGGTGACGCGTGCGTGGGCGGTCGCCGATCCGCCCGGGCGTACGCGGGCACTGCTGCCGCTCGTTTCCCTTCTGACAGAGCCACAACTGCGTGAGTTCCTGAACGGTGTTCCCGAGTTGCGAAACCGGGCCGACGAGGCCGTGGCGTACGCGGCAGCCGCGAGGTACCTGCCCGAACCGACGGCGACGGAGGTGCTCGAGCGAGCGCTGACGCGGGCGGCCGGCGTCAAGAACCAGGCCGGGCGTGCGGAGGCGATGGCAACGGTGGCCGCCGGCCTGCCCGAGCACCTGGTGAGCGCCGCGCTGGAGCGGGTCGACACCTGGCAGCTGCACCGGGCACCCGCCGTGGCGGCGCTCGCCGCCCGGCTCGCGGAGCTGGGCCGGCCGGAGCAGGCGGTCGGCCTCGTGGAGTCGACGCACCACATCGGTGAGCGTACGGAGATTCTCGCGGCCGTCGCGCCGCGGCTGCCGCGGGCGGAGCTGTCCCGCGTGATCGACATCGCCGGTGTCATCGGGGACGACGTCGTGCGTGGGCACGCTCTCGCTCGGCTCGTGCCACACCTGGTCGAGTCGGATCGCGTCGAGGACGCCATCGCGGTGATCAGCCGCGGCTCGTTCTTCACCGACGACGTGGTGACCAGCGAGGTCGTGATCGCCGGTCGGCTCGCCGAAGAGGACAGGGACCACCTCCTGGAGGAGGCGTGGTACGCGGCCCTCGAGACGGGTGGCCGCCAGCGTGCGATCTCACTCCGGGCGCTGGCGCCGAGCCGGCCCCTGGACGTGCTCGCCGAAGTCGCCAGGGACATCCGTCGGATGTTCTCGTTCCCCTTCGATCCGTGGCCGGACTTCCTGCACGCCGAGGACCACGCGGCGGTGCTCGGTGACGTCGCGGCCGCCGGCCACCTCGAGCCGGCCGTGTCCCTGGTTCGGGAACTCCGTGGGCCCGCCGACTCGGAGGTCAGCTATCCCGGTTCGCACGAGGAGGCCGAGTACGGCGCCTGGGTGGTCGCGCTGGTCCGGGCGGCGATCGTGGGCCATCTGCTGAAACACGTGCCGGACGGTTCGCGTGCCGAGCTGGCCGCCGAGGCGCTCGACTGCTTCGTTCCGGAGTGGACCGGCATCACCTGGGTGACCGGTGTCGGGGACGTCGAGGACACGGTGCTCGCGGTCCTCGTGCGCAACCTCCCGGACAGCATGGTGGACCGGGCGGCCGTGCTCGCCACGACGCGCGCGGAACACCGGGATCTCGTCCTGCACGAGACGACCGTCGCCCTGGCCGTCCGCACGGCCGGTGCGGACGTGCGGCAGGCTCTGGACGCCGCGCTCACCGCACAGCCTCCGTCGACGTCCGGTTCGATCCAGCACCACACCACGGTGTCGTTCTCCGACAACTCGGTCACCACCAGGTTCGGGTCGCTGAAGTACGACGCGACCGCCGCACTGCCCCGTATTGCCGGAGAACTCTCCCGCGCCGAGCTCGACTACCTGCTCACGTGCCTGTCCGCGCCGGCCTGGCAACGCCGACCCGGCCTCGACGAGGTGTACTCGGCCGTGGCGATTCGCCTGGCCGAGGTGGGGGACAGTGGCCGAGCGCTCGACCATGCCCTCGCCTTGCCCGGCCCCTGGCCCCGGTATGGCGCACTGAAGGCAGTCGCGGCACACCTGACGGGTTCGGAGTGGCTCAGCGAGTCGCTACTCCGCGAGCTGGCCGGCCAGACGCGCGCGAACCTGTTGTACGACCTCGCCGCCCTGACCCCGGCCCTGGTGGCGATCGGCGGCGACGACCTGATCACCGACGTCATCGCCGCGATCCACGACGTCGGGTCATGGTGGCCGTGACCACCTCGGTGTCGCGTCCGGAGTCGTCAGCGAGCCGGTGAATCCGCTAATGACCACGACGTGCGGGGCGACATACTCGGTGGGGGACGTGTCATGGCCAATCGGGGGTGTTGCCATGTGTGGACTGGTAGGGGCTCTGCTCGACGAACCTCGACTGACGGACGAGCAGGTCGCGGGTGCGCTGGAACGCATCGCGCACCGGGGGCCGGACCACACCGCGTGGTGGTTCTCGCATGACCGGCGCACGATGCTCGGGCATCTGCGCCTGAGCATCGTGGGGCTGGCGAACGGGGACCAGCCGCTGGTCAACGAGGCCGGCGACGTGCACTGCGTGGTGAACGGGGAGTTGTACGGCTACCGCGCGATCCGAACGGGGCTCGTGGCGGAGGGCCGGAAGTTCGTCACCGACTCCGACAGCGAGATCGCCCTGCGCCTGTACGAGAAGCTGGGCGGCGATTTCGTGCACCGGTTGCGCGGCGAGTTCGCCGTGGTGATCGCCGACGAGCGGCGGCGCTGCCTGATCGGGGTGCGGGACCGGTTCGGCATCAAGCCGTTGTTCTACACGGTCCGGAACGGGAGCGTCTACGTCGCGTCGGAGATCAAGGCGCTGCTCGCCCTCGGTGTGCCCGCGCGGTGGGACCGCGACGCGTTCTTCGCCGAGATGCACGTCGCCCGGCCCGCGGACCGGACGTTGTTCGCCGGGATCCACGCCGTCCCGCCCGGCTGCGTGTTGTTCGCCAGGGACGGCCGCGTGGAGATCCGCCGGTACTGGGACACGGCGTTCCCGACGCGGGTGGAGCTCGGTGCGGACGACCGCTCGGAGGCCGAGGTCGTCGCCGGGTTCCGGGCGGTGCTGGACGATGCCGTCGGTGAGCGGCTGGTCGCCGACGTCGAGGTCGCGAGCTATCTCAGCGGTGGCATCGACTCCTGTGCGGTGCTCGGCCTCGCGCAGCGCCGGCTCGACCGGCCGATCCGCGCGTTCACGATCACCTTCGGCGACGAGATGTACGACGAGGGGCGCCTGGCCCGCGAGACGGCCGAGTGGCTCGGCGCGAACTTCGTGCCGGTGCCGGTCTCGCAGCAGGACGTGGCCGACGCGTTCCCGGACGCGTTGTGGCACGCCGAGACGCTCGTCATCAACGGTCACGGGGTGGCCAAGTACCTGCTGTCCCGTGCGGTGCGCGACGCGGGCATCAAGGTGGTGTTCACCGGCGAGGGCTCCGACGAGATCCTGGGCGGGTATCCGCCGTTCCGTCGGGACATGTTGTTGTACAACACGGAGAACCAGCCGGTGGCGGACGTCGAGAAGATGCTCGCCGAGCTGACCGCGGCCAACCAGTCCTCACGCGGCCTGCTCACGCCCCACGGCGCGACCGCGCCAGGGCTGGACGTGGTCGAGACCCGGCTCGGCTGGGTCCCGTCGGCGATGAGCGCGCTGTCCACGATGGCCGCGAAGCTGTACCAGCTGCTCGACGAGGACTACCTGGCCGCGGGCCTGACGGCGAACCCCTACACCGAGTTGCTCGACTCGATGGACGTGCGTGGCCGGCTCACCGGCCGGGACCCGGTCAACCAGGCGCTGTACCTGTGGACCCAGGTCCAGCTGCCGAACTACGTGCTCACCGTCCTGGCCGACCGGATGGAGATGGCGCATTCGGTGGAAGGCCGGGTGCCGTTCCTCGACCACCAGGTCGCCGAGTACGCCGCGCGCCTGCCGGTCCACCACAAGATCCGCGGCATGCGGGAGAAGCACGTGCTGCGCGAGGCGGTCCGCGACTGTGTGCTCCCGGAGATCTACGACCGGCAGAAGCACCCGTTCATGTCCCCACCGGCCAGAGCGGACGACGACCCCCTGGCCGTGTTCTGCCAGGACACGCTGCGCTCCACGCTCGTCGAGCGGCAACCGTTCTTCGACCCGGTACGAGTCCGCCACATGATGGACCAGGTCAACGCGATGGCCCCCGACGACCGTGCCGCGTTCGAGGGCGCCGTGCTGATGGTGGTCAGCACCTGCGTGCTCACGCAACGCTTCGGCCTCGCCGGATGACGTGACCGCTGGGAGCGCCAACAATCTCCCCGTGCCCACAGAACGTTCGCCCAGGATGATCCTGCTGTGTGGACTTCCCGGCTCCGGCAAGACGACCTTGGCGAAACGGCTGGCGAGCGACGTGCCGGCCGTTCGCCTGAGTCCTGACGAGTGGCTCGTCGACCTCGGGGTCGACCTGTTCGACGAACCGTTCCGGGAACGCCTCGAACGGAGGTTCCGCACGCTCGCGCGGGACCTGCTTCGCCTCGGGCAGAACGTGGTCCTCGAGTCCGGCTTCTGGTCCCGTGCCGAGCGCGACGAGATGCGGGCCGTGGGGCGAGCGGTCGGCGCCCTGGTCGAGCTGCGCTACCTGGCGGTGCCGTTCGACGAGCTGGTCCGTCGGCTTGACGCCCGCGACAGCCCCGTGCTGATCCCCCCGGAGCTGCTGGCGGAGTACGAGCAGGTCTTCCAGGCTCCCGACGACGACGAGCTGGCGCTGTTCGACCGCGTGAACGAGTGATGCCCGCCAGCCTGGCGCGTCCCGGTGCCGAACAGGGGTCCTAGGTTCTGGTGCTGCCTCGGGTGACGAGCGAGACGGTGCTGACGACGTGTTCCGGGGTGGCGTGCTGGTCCTCGAGTTGTCGGCGCAGCAGACGCAGCGCCTCGGCCACCATTGTCGGGCGATCGGGGTCGATGGTCGTCAGGCCGGGGGAGAGGTGCTGGGAGATATCGAGGTTGTCGAACCCGACGAGCTGCACGTCGTCCGGGACGCGCAACCCGGCGTCGTGGAGGCCGGCCAGCGCGCCGATCGCCACCTCGTCGGTGACGGCGAAGATGCCGTCGATCGTCAGTCCGGCGGCGAGCACGTCGGTGATCGCGGCGCGCGCCTCCGCGATCGAGTAGTCGTGGAGGGGGAGCACGAGGTCAGGGTGGGGATCCAGGCCCGCGTCGGCGAGCGCGCCCGCCCAGCCGTGCGCGCGGTAGGTCGCCATCTCCGGGCGAGCCGCGGCGAGTTTGCCGCCCAGCACCGCGACTCGTCGTGCGCCGCAGGTGATCAGGTGCTCGGTGGCCAGTCGCGCGCCGGCCGCGTTGCGCATCTGGACGCGGTGGTAGCGGTCCGGCACGTCCTGCTCGCCGAGCAGCACGATCGGCAGGTCGGGATGGATCCGATCGAGGTCGGCCATGTCCAGTCCGACGGCGCCGAGCAGGACGCCGTCGTACTGCTGGAGCCGGGCGAGTGAGAGCGCGGAGAGCTCGCGTTCACGGCTCGCGCCCGACTGTTCGACGACGAGGTGCATGCGGTCCGCCGCCAGCGCGTCCGAGATCAGGGACGCCAACTCGCCGTAGTAGTGCAGGTCGAACCGGGGCACGATCAGGCCGACCGTGCCGGTCCGCCCCGATCGAAGGCGCCGGGCGGTCAGGTTGATCTCGTAGCCGAGCCGGTCGACGACCTCCAGTACGTGCAGTCGGGTGTCGGCCCCGACGTTCGACCGGTCGTTGAGCACGTTCGACACGGTCATCACCGACACGCCGGCTTCGCGTGCCACGTCGCTCATCGTGACGGTGCGTCGTCCCATGGCGGTCACTCTCCCAGCCCGGGTGCGGGACCTGGGCATCGGTGTCGGTCGATCAGTCACGAAATGGCGACGATGCGTGGTGTCCGGCTTGACGACGGGGTGGCGAGTCGCAACTCTGTCCGGCCAGGAAGTGTAACGATAAACTACGAAACTTTCGCAGCTCAAGCCCACCGACACCGTCGTACCGGAAGGCGACATGACGACTACGGCGATCATCAATCTGGACTTGCCTGGTCCGATCATCTCCCGGCATGTGTACGGCCACTTCGCCGAGCACCTGGGCAGGTGCGTCTACGGCGGGTTCTGGGTGGGCGAGGACGCGAAGATCCCGAACGTCCGCGGCATCCGCGCGGACATCGTCGAGGCGCTGCGGGCACTGCGGATCCCGAACCTGCGGTGGCCGGGGGGCTGCTTCGCCGACACCTACCACTGGCGCGACGGCGTCGGGCCACGCGGAGAGCGTCCGCGGATGGTGAACAGCCACTGGGGCGACGTCGTCGAGGACAACTCCTTCGGCACCCACGAGTTCCTCGATCTCTGTGAGCTGGTGGGCGCAGAGCCGTACGTGTCGGGCAATGTCGGCTCCGGCTCGGTGCGGGAGCTGGCCGAGTGGGTCGAGTACCTCACCCGCGCCGGCGACTCACCGATGGCCGCGTTGCGCCGGGCACACGGGCGGGACGAGCCGTGGCGCGTCCCGTTCTGGGGAATCGGCAACGAGGCCTGGGGGTGTGGCGGCAACATGCGGGCCGACCAGTACGTCTCCTTGGCCCGCCACTACTCGACGTTCGTGCGCGACCAGGGCGACAACAAGGTCTACCGGATCGCCGCCGGCCCGAGCGACGGCGACTACGCGTGGACCGAGACCGTGATGCGCTCGTTCGACGACCTGGCTGCCGACCCGGTCGCGCCGGCTGCGCCGTTCCAGGCGCTGTCGCTGCACTACTACACGATGACCGGTTCCTGGTCGGACAAGGGCGCGGCGACCCGCTTCACCGAGGACGAGTGGTACGTCGCGTTGTCCCGCGCCTCGCGCATGGAGGAGTACCTCACCCGGCACGGCACGGTGATGGACCGCTACGACCCGCACCGCAAGGTCGGGCTCGTGGTCGACGAATGGGGCACCTGGTGGAACGTCGAGCCCGGCACCAACCCGGGGTTCCTGTACCAGCAGAACACGGTGCGCGACGCCCTGGTGGCCGCGGTGCATTTCGACGCCTTCCACCGGCACGCCGACCGGGTGGTCATGGCCAACATCGCCCAGACGGTCAACGTGCTCCAGGCGGTGCTGCTCACCGACCCGGACTCCGGCGCGCTCGTGCGCACGCCCACCTACCACGTGTTCGAGATGAGCACGGGCCACCATGACGCGGCGTCGTTGGACGTCCACCTGCGCGATGTCCCGACCGTCGAGGCGGACGGGCGAGAGCTCGGCCTCGTCTCGGTCACGGCGTCGACCAAAGAGGACGGTGCGCTCGTCTCACTGTCCAACCTGGACATCAACTCCCCGGTCGAGGTCGTGCTCGACCTGCGTGGGCGCACCGCACGGTGTCGCGGCGCGCGGATCCTCACCGCACCGACGCCCGCGTCGCACAACACCCCGCAGGCGCCGTCCGCCGTGGCACCCGCCGCGTTCGACGGTGTGCGCGAGCACCCGCGCGGCCTGCTCGTCGAGCTGCCGCCCCACTCCCACCTCACAGCCGAGCTCCAGCTCACCTGATCCGCCGCGAAGCGGCAACGAACATCGGCCAACCAAAGGAGTCGTCAATGATGACACGCAGGGACCGGTCCAGGACGCTTGCCGTTCTGGCCGGCACGATGGCGGCAGCCCTCGCACTGTCGGCCTGTTCGGAAGGTCCGGCAGCCAGCGATTACAAGGAAGGCGATCAGTACACCCTCACCGTCTGGACCAACTACACCGGCGAGGCCGGCCTGGCCTGGTTCGACGGCGTGGCGAAGGAGTTCGAGGGCTCGCATGAGAACGTCACCGTCAAGGCCCAGCACATCCAGAACGAGAACCTGGACGGAAAGCTGCAGACGGCGCTGAGCTCCGGCGACGCACCGGACATCTTCCTGCAGCGTGGCGGCGGCAAGATGAGGGACATGGCCGAGGCGAAGCAGCTCCTCGACCTCACCGGCACCGCGGTCGACTCCCCGGAGCTGCACGAGAAGCTGGGCGACGCGCCGTACGAGGCGCTCACCGTCGACGGCAAGCTGTTGGCCGCGCCGCAGCTGGTGCAGCCCGGTGGCATCTGGTATAGCAAGGATCTGTTCAACCAGGCGGGCATCACCGAGATCCCGAAGACGGTCGACGACCTTGCCGGCGCGATCGACAAGCTCAAGGGCGCCGGCATCACCCCGATCGCGCTCGGTGGCAAGGACGCCTGGCCCGCCGCCCACTGGTACTACTTCTTCGCGCTACGCGAGTGCTCGGCAGACACCCTCGAGGCGACCAACGAGTCGCTGGACTTCGCCGACCCCTGCTACGAGAAGGCGGCCAAGGACGTCGTCGACCTGGCTGCCCGCAGTCCGTTCAACGAGGGCTTCCTGAACACGTCCGCGCAGCAGGGCGCCAGCAGCTCGGCCGGTCTGCTCGCCAACCACAAGGCGGCCATGGAGCTCATGGGATCCTGGGAGCCCGGCGTCGTCAAGGACCTCACGCCGACCAAGGAACCGCTTGCCGACCTGGGTTGGTTCCCCTTCCCCCAGGTGGCGTCCGGCCAGGGTGACGCGAACGCGCTCATGGGCGGCAAGGGCGGGTTCTCCTGCTCGGCCGGCGCCCCGAAGAAGCTGTGCGGGGACTTCCTCGCGCTGATGGACTCGGAGAAGAACCAGGAGAGCTTCTACACCGCGTTCGGTTCGATACCGCTGCACGTCGACGCCCAGGACGTGGTGAAGAACGACTACGACAAGCAGATGATCGAGGCCCTCAACGAGGCGACCTACGTGTCGGACTTCCTGGACACCAACTACGGCCAGAAGGTCGGCACCGTGCTGAACCAGGCGGTCGTGGAGCTGTTGACGGGGAAGACGGATCCCGCGGGGTTGGTCAAGGCGATCACCGAAGCGGCCGACCGGAAATAGGGACTCGACCACATGGAGACAGCCGCGCACGTGAACCGCGACGTGCCGGACACCGCGCGGACCGGGGACAGCGCCGCCGAGGCGCCGGCCCCGGCCCGGGGGACGGCTCCGCGCCGCCGAAAGCCCTGGCGGCGGTGGGCGGAGATCGCGTTGCTCGCCGGGCCCGGGGTCGTCGTCTTCGTCACGTTCGTGATCGTGCCCGTCCTCATGGCCGGGTACTACGGCTTCTTCGAATGGACCGGCTACGGGGTCCCGACCGAGTTCGTCGGCCTGCGCAACTACGAGCTGATCCTCACCGACACCGCGTTCCTCGAGGCGATGTGGCACAACGGGTTCATCCTGGTCATGTCGCTGATCCTGCAGGGGCCGGTGGCCATCGGGATCGCCCTGCTGCTGAACCGGAGGATGCGGGGGCGTTCCCTCATCCGCGTGTTGATCTTCGTGCCGTATGTGATCTCGGAGGTCATCGTCGCGATCGGGTTCAGCCTCATGCTGCACCCCACCGGTGCGGTCAACGACGTGCTGCACCGGATCGGGCTCGGTGGCCTGGCGACGGACTGGCTCGCCGACCCGGACGTCGCGATCTGGTCGCTGATGCTGATCCTGGTGTGGAAGTACATCGGGTTCGCGGTCATCCTCATGCTCGCCGGCCTGCAGGGGATCCCGGACGAGCTACGCGAGGCGGCCGCGATCGACGGCGCGTCGTACTGGCAGACGCAGTGGCACATCACGCTGCCGCTGCTCGGTCCGACCATCAGGATCTGGGCGTTCCTGTCCATCATCGGCTCGCTGCAGGTGTTCGACCTGGTGTACGTGATCTGGGGCCAGTACGTGGCCGACACCGCCGGGACGTCGACCATGGCGACCTACATGGTCGCCAACGGCCGGATCTCCGGCGAGTACGGCTACGGCAGCGCCGTCGCCGTGGTGATCTTCGTGGTCTCGCTCGTGATCGCGCTCGTCTACCAGCGGTTCGTGCTGCGCCGCGACACCGAGGGCGCGCTGACGGAAGGTGTGGCCTGATGTCCACTGCTGTCGCCTCCCGCACGACCGTTCGCCGGGACGGTGTGACCGGGCGGGGGAGCCTGGCCGCCTACCTGGTCGCGTTCCTCCTGGTCGGCCTGTGCCTGGCGCCCGCCGTCTACATCATTCTGGGTGGGTTCCGGACGAACTCCCAGATCATCGTGTCGCCGGCCGGACTGCCAGACCCCTGGGAGGTCGGCAACTACACCGGGCTGCTGACCGGCGAGGTCTTCTGGCAGCAGCTCGTCAACTCGGTGATCGCCGCGGTGGGCACCACGGTCGGCGTCGTCGTGCTCGGTCTCATGGCGAGCTTCGTGATCGCCCGCTACCCGTTCAAGGCCAAGCACCTGATGTACTCGCTGTTCGCCGCGGGACTCATGTTCCCCGTCACGGTGGCGATCACGCCGCTCTACATCATGGTGCGCGACCTCGGACTGACCGACACCCTGGCCGGGATCATCCTGCCGCAGATCGCGTTCGCCATGCCGACCACCGTGATCATCCTCGTGCCATTTCTCCGAGCCATCCCGAAGGAGCTGGAGGAGGCCGCCCTCATCGACGGCGCGAGCCGACTCGGCTTCTTCGTCCGGATGGTGGTCCCGCTGTCCCTGCCGGGCGTGATGACCGTGGGGATCCTGGCCTTCGTGGCGAGCTGGAACAGCTACCTGCTGCCACTGTTCCTGCTCAGCGACAACGACCTGTACACCCTGCCACTGGGCGTGCAGGCGTTCGCATCGCAGTACTCGATCGACACCGCACGCGTGCTGGCGTTCGTCTCGCTGTCGATGATCCCCGCCCTCGTCTTCTTCTCCGTCTTCGAACGCCGCATCGTCAGCGGCCTGACCGGAGCGGTGAAGGGGTGAGCGTCAGTAAGGCCAGCCGGGAACGTTCAGGCGGATGCTGTAAAGCCCGAAGTTCCCGGTGTTGCCGCCGCCGGACGGAGTTCCCGACGTGATGTACAGGGTGGTCCGGTCGGGACCGCCGAACGCGACGTTCGTGGCGTTGCGGCCGGCCGAGATCGTGCCGAGGGGCTGGCTGGACGGGGAGAACACGTGGACCTTCCCGTCGCCGTAGGTGGTCTGGTAGACGTTTCCCGCGCAGTCGACCGTGCCGCCGTCGGTGCCGCCGATGGACGCGAAGTCACTGCGGGGCCCGGTGCTGCCGTCCGCGTTGACGGGATACTGGTAGATCTTGCCCGAGGCGTTGCCGCCGACGTAAAGGGTCCTGCCGTCCGGGGACAACTCGATCCCGTTCGGCTGGCGGATCGTGTCGTCGATCAGGGAGACAACGCCGCCTGCGACGCGGAAGACGCCAGTCCTGCCAGACATCTGGTCCGGGCGGTTGGCGCGCTGGAAGTTCGGATCGGTGAAGTAGACCGTTCCGTTCGCGGCCATGGTGACGTCGTTGGGGGAGTTGAACAAGCGCCCCTGGTAGGTCGCCGCGATCGTCGTCCGCCGGCCGGTCGCCAGGTCGTACGAGGACACGCTGCGCTGGTCATGGGTCGCGGCGACGACGGAGGTGCCGTCCCGGCTGATCGCCAACCCGTTGCTGCCCGCGTTGCGGACGAACGTGGTGAACGTGCCCGTTGCCGGGGTGAACCGCAGGATGTCGGCGGGCTGGACGTTCTGCGGGCCGGCACCGTCGTACATGTTGGACAACAACAGCGTCTGCGTCGCGGCGTCCCAGGTGGGGCCCTCCAGGAAGTTGAACCCGTCCGCGATCTTGGTCGCGGCCAGGTTCGGGGAGGGCAGCGGGGGGCCGAAGGGTCCCCCGGGGCATGGCCCGTCGGGTATCGCGGCGGAGGCGTCGGTGACGCTCAGAGCTGCCAGGGCGGCCATGACCACGGCGATCGTTCCACGCTTCACTGCCACGCGTCCTCCTCCATGAGGATCGTTTGGGAGCGCTCCCAATAACTGTATCGAGGTAGGCGCGATGTGGGAACCCTCCAGTGTGGCCGGGTGGCCGGTCCCCGCTACTCGAACACTCCGTAGCCCGCGATGGCGTGTGCCCGGACGCCGTCCATGTCGAGCTCCACGCCGATGCCGGGAGTGTCGGGAAGCGTGATGTAGCCGTCCTTGACGATCGAGCCGCTCCCGTCGGGGGCGTGGACGTAGCTGTCCCACACCGCGCGTTCCTCGAGGGCGTGCCATTCCTGGACGTAGAAGTTGGGGATCGCCCCGCACTGGTGCGACGTGGCCATCGTGCCCAGTGGCGTGGACACCAGGTGCGGTGCGAAGGGAATGTAGTGCAGCTCCGCGAGGTTGGCGATCTTCTTGGCCTCGGCGAGGCCACCGCACTTCGGCACGTCCGGCTCGATGACGTCCACGGCGCCGCGTTCGAGCAGCTCGCGGAATCCCCACCGCAGGTAGAGGTTCTCGCCCGCGCAGATCGGCGTGCGGGTCTGCGCGCGCACCCGCACCAGCGCGTCGATGTTCTCCGCCGGCAGCGGCTCCTCGAGCCACATCAGGTGGAACGGCTCGAGCTCGCAGGAGATCCGGCACGCGCTCGGCAGGTCGTAGCGGGCGTGCAGGTCGATGGCCAGCTCGACGTCCGGCCCGATCGCTTCCCGGACGGCCGCCACCCGCTCGACCATCGAGCGCAGCTCGGCGGCGTTGATCGTGTGGTTGAAGGCGTCGAACTTGGCGGGGTGGTGGAGGTTGTCGATGTCGAACTTGATGGCGGTGAAGCCTTCGGCGACCATCCGTTGGGCCCGGTCGACGCATCCGGCGATCGAGCCCGCCGGGTCGTCGCCGTCGCCGCAGTCGGCGTAGAGGCGGATCCGGTCGCGGAACTTCCCGCCGAGCAGCCGGTGGACCGGCTGGCCCGCGGCCTTGCCCGCGAGGTCCCACAGCGCGAGCTCGATCCCGGACAGGGCGATCACGAACACCCCACCCTGGGCGCCCGCGAAAACCCTGCTCCGGCGCAGCTTCTCCCAGCACCGCTCGACGTTGCGCGGGTCCTCGCCGATCAGCAGCGGCGCCAGGAAGTTGATCATTCCGACGACACCGCCCGCGCCGGCGTCGGGGTTGGCCTCGCCGAACCCGCGCAGGCCCTCGTCGGTGTCGATCCGAACCAGTGTGGCCTCGCCGTGGTAGGCCACCACTGCCGTCGTGACGTTCACGATCCGCATAGCTCTCCCTGCTGCCCAGGTCGTGCCTACGAACGGACGGTCGCGAGGTCCAACTTGTCATATAAGCTGATGACATGCAAAGGGGACAGGAGTCTCCGGAGGTTGTGAAGATCCGGACTCTCCCGGTGCAGGTGGCGGCCCACCTGACCCGGCGCATCGTCAGGGGCGACGTCGAGGACGGCCGGGGTCCGTCGGAACTCGACATCTCCCAGGAGTTCGGGGTCTCCCGCGTGGTGGCGCGGGAGACGCTCAAGATCCTTGCCTCACTCGACATCGTCGACGTCGCGCAGGGCCGTCGCGTCGTCGTCCGCCCCCGCGCGGAGTGGGACTACCTGAGCCCGTTGCTGATCGAGTGGCTTCCCACGGAGATCGTCGACGAGCTGCTGCAGGAGCTGCACCAGATGCGGGCGCTGCTCGAGCCCGAGCTCGCCGCGATGGCCGCGGCCAGCATCACGGACGAGACGCTGGAACGGCTCAGGAACGAGCTCGACCGCATGGCGGCGCTCGAGGGGGATCCCGACGCCTACCTCGAGGTCGACCACGAGTTCCACATGGAGATCTGCCGGGCGGCGGACAACCGCATCCTCGACCGGATCATGTACTCCGCCCGCTGGCTGGGCACGGCCAGCCGGCGCGTCACCAACGAGGCGCCGGCCGGGCTGCGCCGCGCCACGGCCCAGCACACGGAGATCTACGAGGCGCTCGTGGCGCGTGACCCGGCGGGTGCCCGCGCGGCGATGCGCGAGCACCTGAGCAACAACTACTCCACGCTCCTCGCGGAGAAGGCGCGGCGTACCGAGCGGGGCACCCGCCGGCGCTAGCGCACCGCACGACCGAGATCCGGAACCGATGACGAGGACGGACGAGGCATGGCAGCACCTCCGATCCCGCTGGGGCTGATCGACGCACTGTCGGACCTCGCGCTCAACCCAATCTTCACCTCGGCGTCCTTCGCCGCATGAACGACCCGCAGCGTGGCGCTCGCCTCGCTGTCCCGGCGGTCGCAACGTCGCCCCGTCGGTACGCGTCCGCCCGACCGGACGCGAGAGAGGAGTGGGTCATGGAAGGGAAAACGGACTGGTCGAGGCGCAGGTTCCTCGGGATGAGCGCGCTGGGCGTGCTCGGTCTCGCCGCGTGCGAGGCCACCCCATCCGCGCCGAAGGTCGACGTCGGTGTGCCCCAGGCGCTGCTCGACCAGGCGAAGGGGCTCCGCGGCGGGTCCATGGGAATGCTCTCGCAGAAGCTGTACTCGGAGGCCGCCAACGAGGCACTGGACAGGTCGCTGCAGGTGTTCGCGAAGGCCACCGGCACCACGGTCCGCAACGACCTGGTCTCCGGCGACACCGGCGACATGGTCGCGAAGATGGACGCCGAGGTGAAGGCGGGCACCAGCCGCGATCTGGCCTTCATGAGCGACGCGCGGTTCGTCGGCCAGCTCCACAACCTCGGCGACCTCACCGACGTCACCGACGTGGTCGACGAGATGCGCAAGCTCTACGGGGAGCCCGCGGCGGAGGCGACCAACTACTGCGTGTTCGACGGGCGCTGGTACGCGATCCCGTACCACTTCATCGCGTCCGGGATGTACTTACGCAAGGACTGGTACAAGGAGAAGGGTCTCCCGATCAAGCCCCACTACACGTGGGAGGAGCTGCGCGACAACGCGTTGGAGGTCTCCGACCCGGGGAAGCGGCGCTACGGCTGGGGACTCACGGTGAACCGCTCCGGCGACGCCAACGGCTTCATCCCGAACGTCATCAACTGCTACGGCGGGGCGATCGCCGACAACACCGGCACGAAGGTGGTGTTCAACTCGCCGGAGACCGTCGACGGCGTGAAGTTCATGGGCGACATCTACACGAACCCGAAGTACGCGCCGATGCTGCCACCCGGGATCGGCAGCTGGACCGACTCGAGCAACAACGAGAACTGGCTGGCCCAGATCCTGGGGCTCACGCTCAACCAGTACAGCGTCTACGCCGACTCGAAGACCAAGAACAACCCGGTCTACGCCAACACGCACCCGTTCAACGGCGCCACCGGACCGGCGGTCGACGAGCCGATCGCGTTCGGCCAGTCCAACTCGTTCGTCGTGTTCAAGGGGGCGAAGAACCCCGACCTCGCCAAGCTGGTGGCGAAGTTCATGGTCAGCGGGACCGCGCTGCTCGGTGTCGCGAAGGAAGCACCGTGCCTGGTCAACCCCGCGTGGGACAAGGTGTGGGACTCCGACCCGTACTACACCGAAGGTGACCCGGCCTTCGCAGCGCTGCGGGAGCAGACCCGTGCGAAGCTCCCGATGAAGATCAGGACCGGCTACGCGTTCCCCCAGGCCCCGAGCCCCGGCGAGCAGGCCGCTATCGCCGCCTACCTGCTGACCGACATGATGCAGTCGGTCATCCAGGGCACCAAGCCGGCCGACGCCGTCGCCGCGACCCACGCCCGGATCGTCCAGGTCTTCGAGCAGCAGGGCTACAAGCAGTGACCACCCTGCGCCCGAAGACGACGCGGTCGGCGCCGGCCCGTCCGGCGCCGGCCGCGTCGTCCTCGCTCTCCCCGTCGCAGCGGCTGTTGGGGCGCGACTGGCGCCTCGCCGCGGTGTTCATCGGGCCGACACTGCTGCTGGTCGCGGGCCTGATCCTGTTCCCGATCCTCAGCTCGGTCGTCACCAGCGCCACCGAACGCCACGGTGCGGAGACGGTGTTCGTCGGGCTTTCCAACTACACCGCCCTCATCGACGACGCCCTGTTCCACAAAGGCGTGCTCAACTCGTTCGTCTTCACCGCGTACGCCGAGATCTTCAAGGTGACCCTCGGTCTCATCGCGGCGTTGATCCTGCACCACATGCGCCGCGGCCGGGCGATCCTCGCCGGGGTGATCCTGCTGCCGTGGGTGGTGCCGACGGTCGTCACGGCCTTCACCTGGCGGTCGCTGTTCGACCCGATCTTCGGCAGTGTCAACGTGCTGCTGACCGACTCCGGGATCGGGCCCGCCCTCGCGTCGATCGGGTTGGTCGACAGGTGGCCGGCGGAGTGGCTGTCCGATCCGGCGCTCGCGATGCCGGCGGTCATCCTGGTCAACGTCTGGAAGGGCGTCCCGTTCTTCACGGTGACTTTCCTCGCCGGGCTCAAGGCCATCGACAGCGGTCTCTACGAGTCGGCGATGGTGGACGGCGCCTCGGCGTGGCAGCGCTTCGTGCACATCACGCTGCCGGGGCTGCGCCACATCATGATCGTGACGGTGCTGCTGTCGTCGATCTGGACGTTCAACAACTTCGACCTGATCTGGCTGATGACCCAGGGCGGACCGGGGGACGCGACCGCCCCGTACGTGATGGTGGCCTACTCGAAAGCCATCCAGCAGCTGCAGCCCGGCGCGGGTGCCGCGGTCACGCTGGTGATGCTGCCGATCATCGGCGTCCTCGTGATGATCCTCGTGCGGACGATGCGGCGGAGCGACCAGCCCGGCGGGGGTGAGGAGGGGCGCAGGCGGCTGACCCCGGCTCAGCGCAGGGCGCTGCCCTGGGTGATCGTCGTGGTCTCGGTGCTCGTGCTGGTCTGGGCGTCGCCGCACATCGTGTGGAAGGCCGCGTTCGTGCTGGGCGTGTTCGTGGTGCTCGCGGCCGCCGTCGGACGGGTCGTCTCCGCGCTCGCCGCGCGGGGCAACCGGCTGGCCGCACGCCTGGTCGGCGGCGCCGGCACGGGGGTCGCGCTCGTGGGCCTGCTGGGGTTCGTGCTCGCCCCGCTCTACTGGATGACGGTCACGGCCTTCAAGTCCGACAACCAGATCGTCGCGCGCACCGACGACCTGTGGCCGACCCCGTGGACCACCGAGCAGTTCACCAACCTGTTCTCGGGCAAGGCGTTCGGCACCTGGTACGTCAACACGATCCTGGTGTCGGTGGCGTCCACGGTGATCGCCCTGGTCTGCGCGGCGCTGGCCGGCTACGCGTTGGCGCGGCTGAGGTTCCGGGGTGCGGAGAGCTTCACGGTGACGATCCTGCTCACCTACGTGATGCCGGGCGCGTTGCTGTTCATCCCGCTGTACCAGCTGATGAGCGGGATCGGGCTCAACGACTCGTTGTGGTCGCTCGTGCTCGCCTACCCGACGTTCACCCTGCCGTTCGCGACGTGGCTGCTCGTCGGCTACTTCTCCTCGATCCCGGCCGACCTCGAGGAGGCCGCGCTGGTCGACGGCTGCACGCGGTTCGGGGCGTTCATCCGGATCGTGCTGCCGCTGGCCAAGCCGGGCCTGCTCGCGGTCGCGCTGTTCACGCTCACCAACGCGTGGAACGAGTTCCTGTTCGCCTTCGTGTTCATCACCAAGGACGACTACAAGACGCTGCCCGTCGGCATGCAGTCGATGATCTTCGGTGACGTCGTGCCGCAGGGGCAGCTGGCCGCGGCCTCGCTGCTGATCAGCATCCCGGTCGTGCTCATGTACGGGTTCGGGCAGCGGTTCCTGACCGAGGGCCTCACCGCGGGGGCGGTGAAAGGTTGAGCGCCATCACCGAGGAGCACGTCGCGACGGCGTCCCGGCCGAGCAGTCTGCGCATCACCGACCTGCGAGTGGCCAACGTGGACGGTGTGCCGTTCCGCTCGTCGATCATCAGGATCGACACCAACCAGGGCCTCTCCGGCTACGGGGAGGTGCGCGACCAGGCCAGCGCCACCTACGCGCTCATGCTCAAGAGCCGGCTCGTCGGCGAGAACCCCTGCAACGTCGACAAGATCTTCCGCAAGATCAAGCAGTTCGGGTACCACGGCCGCCAGGGCGGCGGGGTCTCCGGCGTCGAGATGGCGCTGATGGACCTCGCCGGCAAGGCGTACGGAGTGCCGGCGTACGCGTTGATCGGGGGCCGGTTCCGGGACCAGATTCGCTGCTACGCGGACACGCCGTCGCTGCCCGACCCGCACGCGATGGGCGCCCGGCTGGCCGAGCGCAAGCAGCGCGGGTTCACGATGCTGAAGATGGACGTGGGCATCAACCTGCTGTGGGACGTGCCGGGGGCGCTGATCGCGCCCCCGGGCGCCCGCGCCGACCTCACGACGATGCACCCGTTCACCGGCATCCAGGTCACCGCGAAGGGCGTCGAGTATCTGACTTCCTATGTGGACACCGTCCGTTCCATTGTGGGCTACGACATCGCACTCGCCGCCGACCACTTCGGACACATCGCCCTCGACTCCTGCATCCGGATCGGCCGCGCACTGGAACCGTTCACCCTGGCGTGGATCGAGGACCTGATCCCGTGGCAGCTGACCGACCAGTGGCGCCAGCTCACCGCGGCCGTCGCCGTCCCGACGTGCACGGGGGAGGACATCTACCTGTTAGATGGTTTCCGGCCGCTGCTGGACGCCGGCGCCATCCGCGTCGTGCACCCCGACCCCGCGACGGCGGGCGGGATCGCTGAAACCAAGCGGCTCGGCGACTACGCGCAGGAGCGCGGGATCCCGATGGCGCTGCACCTGGCGGCGTCACCGATCGCGACGATGGCGTGCGTGCACCTGGCCGCCGGCACGGAGAACTTCCTCGCACTCGAACACCACGCGGCCGAGGTGGAGTTCTGGAGCGACCTCGTCACCGACCTGCCCCGCCCACTGATCCAGAACGGCTACATCACGGTGCCGGACACGCCAGGACTGGGATTCGGCGACCTCGACGAGGAACTGCTGCGACGCCACCTCGACCCGCGCGACCCGGTGTTCTTCGCCGAGACAACACACTGGGACGCCGAGTCGAGCCACGACCGGCTGTGGAGCTAGGCCTTTCCCTGCTCGGCGCGCCACCGCTCGTACTCGGGCCGGACCTCCTCGGACAGCGGGTAGTACAGCCGCATGTCACCACCCTCGGCCAGCCGGATCCGGGAGAACTCCTCCCATTCCGCGTGTTCCTGAGCGACGGCAACCAAAGCCGGCGCGAGCCTGACCGGCACCACGACCGCCCCGTCGTCGTCAGCCACGATGATGTCACCCGGCTCGACCAGCGTGCCACCACACGCCACCGGCACGTTGACGGCGGTCGGGACGATGTCGGTCTGGGCGTGGAAGTTCGGCGTGGCGCCCCGGATCCACAGCCCGAGGCCGAGCTTCTTCGCCTCACCGATGTCACGCAGGCACCCGTCGACCACCACCCCCGCGCCGCCGCGTCCCCTGAAGTAGGTCAGCATCATCTCGCCGAACACGCCGCTGCCCATGTCGCCCCGCGCGTCGACGACGATCATGTCGCCGGCCTGGGCGTGGTACATGACGTGCCGGTGCAGCTGCCTCTCCGGTTCGGCGTACTCGTCGACGGGGTAGAGGTCCTCCCGCTTCGGCATGAACTGCAGCGTCAGCGCCGGGCCGGCCACACGAACGCCGGGCGTCACCGAAACCGGCCCACGGATGAACGCGCTGCGGATACCCATGCGGCTGAGCTCGGCGCTGGCCGTCGCGCTGCCGATGGCCGCGAGCGCCGCACTGAGCTCGGCAGGCGGGCGAACGATGTCGTGCGTCTCGACCACGTCGGCAGCTCCCTCGCGCTGGCCGCAACTATCGGAGAGTTTCGACAGGATTTCGATCAAAGCGTAGCCCGGGAACCGCGCTCTGTCCGTTCCGGTGTTTTCCCAAGGGTGAGTCAGGACCGTGGAGGTCGGAGCAGGTCGGTGAGTTCGGTGTCGATGATCTCGGCGGCGTAGGGGGTGGTGTCCGGGGTGATCGGGCGCAGCAGGCCGAACACCTCCATGGACACCAGGCCGTGCAGGTGCACGAACAGGTCGAGCCAGACGGCGAGCACCTCGGTCGGTACCTGCCGGTCGTGCCGTGCGGCCCAGGCATCGAGCTGTTCGGCGGTGCCCGGCGCGAGGCGGGCGGCGCGCCGGCGCAGCGTGTCGGGGTCGAGCCGGCCTTCCGCGTGGGCGCGGGCGAGCAGCCCGAGAGCGAACCGGCCGATGCGGGTGCCGGCACGCACGGTGTCGTCCGGCGGCGCGACGTAGCCGGGGACCGGTGAGCCATACGCGAGCCCGAACTCGGCCGGGTGCGCAAGGGCCCAGTCCCGGTACGCGTGCCACACCCCGCGCAGTGCCTCGCCCACGTCGTCGTGTGTGCCGCCGGCTTCGACGGCGTCGGCGTGCGCGTCGAACGCGGCGACGATGAGGTCGGTGAGCAGTTCGTCGCGGCTCGGGAAGTAGCGGTAGAGGGCGGAGACGGCGATCCCGACGTCACGGGCGACGGCACGCAGGGACAGGCCGGCGGCCCCGGACCGGCGCAGTTCGTCGAGGGCGGCGATGCGGATGGCGGCGAGCAGCTCCTGGCGGCGCCGGGCACGCAGGCCGGTGGAAGGGGTCGTCACCCCACCATGGTCACACAAACGAGAACACTGTTCTTGACAAAGTCGAGGGAAGAGAACGATGCTCTTGTTGAGAACACTGTTCTCGATTCTGTACGAGCCTCAGAGGAGTCCTTCGATGACGACCATCGCCGCCCCACCGACCCCCGTCCGCGACCTGTTCACCAACCGATGGCTGCTGCTGTTCCTCGCCGCGTGGGCGGCCGCCACCGTCTACATCCTCACGACCGACCGGTCCGTACTGCCGCTGTCCGACCAGGAGCCGATCGGCTACTTCGCCGGCATCGCCGGCGGCGTGGTCAGCCTGGCGGTCCTGTTCCTCCTCGCCCGGCGCCACGCACCGCTGGACCACCGCACCGCCCCCGAGTTCCGCCATCCCGGCAAGGAGACCGCCGGCCTGCTGGCCTGGATGGCCGCGGTCCTCGCGGTCGGCAGCGTGTTCGACATCCGCGCCCACATCGCGTTCGTCGCACTCGCCCCGGGCGCGCAGGCCCTCTGGGACCAACAGACCCCGGCAACCGTCCTGACCTGGGCGATCGTCAACTTCCTCACCCTCGCCGTGGCGCCCTACCTGTTCTTCCGCTACCGGCTGGGCTACCGCCCCGACAGCATGCTGCTGCGGTTCCACCGCCCGATGGTGTGGGTGCCGTACTTCGTCCTCATCGGACTCCCGCCGATCCTCTCCACCGCCACCCCGGAGTACTACACGACCTCCGTCACCGGGCACGCGCTCACCCTGGTGCTGTTCACCCTGGGGTCCTTCCTGCCCGTCATGATCACGACCCAGTCGCTGCTGGCGCCACGACTCGCGGTCCTGGCGCGATCCTGGGTGACCGGAGCGGTCCTGTCCGCCCTCGCCTACGCCGCCCTCAACATCACCTCGGCGTTCCTCGCCTGGGACTCACCCGCACAGCTCGCCCTGTCCCTCGCCTGGTTCATGCAGGTCGCGTTCTGGGGCCTCGCGAAAGCCGTCACGACCCTGCGAACCGGCAACGCCTGGCTACACATCGCCACCACCCACACCATCCACCTCGCCGAGGCCCCAGCCGTCGCGACCACCTTCAACCTGCGATGACGGCGACCCTGCGGGCAGACCAACGCCACTGCCTCACAGGGATGATCGGCGAGAACCAGATCACCAGCACGGCGGAACTGTTCGAACCATGACCCGAGGCAACAGCTGGCCTGGCGGGAATCCTGACGAAGGTCAGATGATCTCGAGGTTGGCCATCATTCCCATGTCCTCGTGTTCGGCGTTGTGGCAGTGGAAGAGGTAGCGACCGCGGTAGCCGTCGAAGCGGGTGATGATCTCCGCCGCTTCGCCCGGACGGAGCGAGACGGTGTCCTTGAGGCCCGCGTCGTGAGGGAGTGGCTGCTTTCCGCCGCGTGACAGCACCCGGAACCCGGCCAGGTGAAGGTGGACGGGGTGGTGGACGTCCGCGATCAGTCGCCACACCTCGACGTCGCCGAGCCGGGTGGTGACGTCGGAGCGGGCCGGGTCGAACGGGAGTCCGCCGATCAGCCAGCCGTGGCCGCCGTGCATGCGTCCGGCGCGGAAGGAGAAGTCGCGTACTCGCGTGGCGTCCGACCGGCGCCAGACCGGCAGGTCGTGGGCGAGGACGCGGGGGATGCGGCTGTGGTCGGCGGCCTTGCGCGCGACCCGGAAGGCCAGCACGTCTCGGGTGCGGCCGGAGCCCAGCCGGTTGACGATCCTGACCCGGCCGCCGACCGGGACCTTCGCGAAGTCGACGACCACGTCGTAGCGTTCGGCCGGGGCGACCGGCAGGGACTGGTGCGTGACCGGCGCCGCGAGCAGACCCTGGTCGGCGCCGACCTGCACGAGGTCGAGGCGGCGCCCGTCGTCGGTGACCGCTTCGAGTTCGTAGTGGCGGGCGTTCGAGGCGTTCAGGATGCGCAGCCGATAGCGGGCGGCGTCGACCTCGTGTACCGGCCACGGCGCGCCGTTGACCAGGATCACGTCACCGAGGACCCCGGCGACGAAGTCCTCGCGAACGCCCGGCTGCTCCCGCAGGGTCGGGTCGAGGGACGGGTAGCTCAGGTTGCCGTGCTCGTCGAACGCCCGGTCCGCGATCATGAGTGGCAGCTCGCGCGCGCCGGCGGGCAGGCCGAGCGAGTCCTCGGCGTCGTCCCGGATGATGTGCAGCCCGGCGAGGCCGCGCCAGATCGCCGGGGCGGTGAAGTCCATCCGGTGGTCGTGGTACCAGAGCAGCGTCGGTCGCTGGTCCGTCGGGAACGTGTAGTCCCGCGTCGCCCTGGTCACCACGGCCTTCGGATCCCCGGGCATGCCGTGCATCGTGTGGGAGGCGGGCTCCCGCCAGTGCTTCGGCAGGACGAGGTCGGTCGGGTACCCGTCGGAATCGGCTGGGGTCCGTCCGCCGTGCAGGTGCACGACCGTCGGCACGGGCAGCTCGTTGTGATGGGTGACGGTGACCGGGCGGCCGCGGCGCGCCTCGATCGTCGGGCCCGGGAACGTTCCACCGTAGGTCCACATCGGAGTCCTGACGCCGGGCAGGACCTCCAGGGTCGCCTCGCGTTGGGTGATCTCGTAGCGGTCGACACCGCCCGAGGTGCTGACCGGCGCCACGACGGACGGCAGCGGCAACGGAACTCCGAATGCGGGCGGCAGTGGCACACCGCTGCGCAGCTGCTCGCCGGTGACGGCCGGGCGGCGCGCCAGGCCCGCCGCGGCCGTCAGCCCGGTGACCGCCACCAGCCCGAGCGCCCCGCCGATGCCGAGGAGCTCACGCCTGCGGATGCCACGAGGTTCAGACACCGACTTCCTCCGTTCGCGGCCGCAGCCAGACGGCGATGAACAGCACGGCGAGCGCGACGACGCTCAGTACGCCGAGGGGAAGGTGGAGCCACAGCGCGCCGTCCATCCCGGCGAGGTACTGCACCGTCTCCGCCGCCACCAACGCGAGCGTGGCCACGAACGGCCAGGCCTGGCGCTGCCGGACCCAGACCACGATCGCCACGACCAACTGCACACAGCCGATGGAGGTGACGACGTCGGCGCCGGTCGCGTGCCAGCGCAGCGCGTCGTAGTCGCCGCTCAGGTAGACCCCGGCGAAGACGGGCTGACCGAGGATCGCGACCGTGTGCGCGCTGACGACCGCCCGCAGTACCCGGGTCATTTCTGGAGAACGGCCTGGATCTCGAGGCTGACCGACACCTTGTCGCCGACCGCGACGCCACCGGTGGCCAGCGGGGTGCTGATGGTGATGCCGAAGTCGCGCCGGTTGATCTCCGCGGTCGCGGAGAAGCCGGCCCGCTGCCCACCCCACTGGTCCAGGCCGAACCCGTTCACCTCGACGGCCAGCGGCACCTGCCGGGTGACGCCGTGCAACGTCAGCTCGCCGTCGATGACCCAACCGTCGCCGGTCCGGCGGATGCCGGTCGAGCGGTAGCTCATCGTCGGGAACTTCTCGACCTCGAGGTAGTCGGCGGTGCGCAGGTGGTTGTCCCGCATCGCGTTGCCGGTGTCGATGGACGCGAGGTCGATCGTCACGTCGACCGACGAGTCCACCAGGTCCTCGCTGGTGGTGATCGTGACGTCGTAGGTGGTGAACCGGCCACGCATCTTGTTGATCATGAGGTGACGGACGGAGAAGGCGATCTCGGAGTGCGCCGGGTCGGCCTTCCACGTGCCGACCAGGTAGCCCGGGATCTCGACGGTCGCGGTGTTCATGATTTCCTCCATGGTCGTGGGTGGGATCAGGGCTCGAGGTCGACCGCGCCGCGGCCGGTCGCGACGTCGAGCGGGACCGAGACCTGGTCGTGCACGATCAGCCAGGCGCCGTCGATCTTCCGGAGGCAGTAGGTGACCCTGACCCACATACCGCCGACCGCCGCCCCGTTCCCGAGCGTGCCGCCGAGCCGAGCGAAGGCGTGCCCGAACGCCACGTCGTCGCCCACGGTGATCGTCAGGTCGCGAACCTCGTAGGTGACGGTGTCGAAGGACGTGAACACGGGGGCCCAGTTCGCGAGCTTGGCGTCGATCCCCACGTGCTGGAGCGGCGGCTGGACGTCGAAGGACACGATGTCCGTGGCGTAGAGGCGCCTCAGGCCGTCGGAATCCTTGCCCTCGATTCCTTCGACGAGCTGGGAGATGTGCTGGCGGATCGTGGTTTCGTCGTGGCTTCTCATGAGCCCCACGCTATGACTGAAAAGTTATCCTGTCTAAGATCTATATTGCTATGGTGTTATGACCCCGGAGGCATGATGGAGCTGAACTCGCTCAAGCAGTTCCTGGTGGTGGCACGGCTGGAGCACCTCAGCCGCGCCGCCGACGAGCTACACGTCGCCCAGCCGTCACTGAGCCGGACCATCGCCCGCCTGGAGAGTGAGCTGGGCGTCCCGCTGTTCGACCGGGGCGGCCGCATCCGGCTGAACGACAGCGGCAAACTCTTCCGCGATCACGTCGAACGTGCCCTGGGTACGCTCGACGCGGGCCGCCGCGCCGTAGCCGAGGCCGCCCGCGAGGGCCCGAGCACCGTCCGACTGGCGTCGGAAACCTTCCTCACCCTCACCGGCCCGCTGGCGGCGTACAAGCGCGCACATCCGGCCGTGGAGATCGAGCTCCACTGGTCGCCACCCGAGGACATGGCCCGCCGCCTCCGCGCCCAGGAGGTTGACCTGTGCGTCGCCTCGCAGCCGATCCACGCCGAGGGCCTGGAGTCGGTGGACCTGTTCGACGAGGCGGTGGGCGTGGGCACACCACTCAACCACCCGCTGGCGACCCGCACCTCGGTGACCGTCGACGACCTGGCCGACCACCCTTTCGTCACCGCCCGCGAAGGCCACTGGCTACGCCGCCTGCTCGACCGGCTCTTCGCCGCGCGAGGCCTCACCCCCAAGATCGTCTGCGAAAGCGACGAACACAGCGCCATAGCCGACCTGATCAGCGCGGGACTGGGCATCGGCCTCGCCCCCGCCTTCGCCCGCCGCAGCGTCACGCAGGCCCCCGTCGCCTGGATCCCCGTCGACAGCCCGGACTGCCGCCGCACAGTCACCCTCTACTGGGGCGCCGACAACCACCTGTCGACCACCACCCAACTGATGCGCACCACGATCACCAACTGGGACTGGATGTGAGCTTGTGGATCGTTGCGTCCCGACCATTGAGGAACGACTACTCACCGGCCGTGCCGCGCTCGGGACTGCTCCAGAAGTAGGAGGGCCTGCCCGGCACGGTCATCACCCCGTTCGGCCTCGACACCGCACCGTGCTGTCCTGACTGTTGCCGTCCGCGTCCGCGAGCAGGGCCCGGGCGGCCTCAGGCCGTCGCGATCGTGTGTACTGTGGACCGCGCGTGGACGGCGTGGCGGTCAACGGTGTCACCGTGGTGCGGTACGCGACCACCGATCCCGCGCGGATCAACCCCAACAGCTACATCGGGTTGCAGAACCACGGTGACACCGCGCCGGTGCGGTTCCGCAACATCCGCGTGAAGCGGGACACGCCGGTGTACGCGGGGATCGTGAAGGGGGTCGGCGGCCGCTGCCTGGACATCACCAACGGAGATCCGCACCAGGAGTCCGTGTGGATGTGGCCGTGCGACGGCGGTCACGCGCAGGTCTTCGCCTCACCGGGCAACGGCATGCTGCAGGCGGGCGGCCGGTGCCTCGGCGCGAAGGACGGCGGCACCGCGATCGGCACCAGGGTGATCCTGTCCACGTGCGTCGACACAGCGGTGCAGAAGTGGATCTTCCGCGGCACCGACTACGTCAATGTCCGCTCCGGCCGCTGCCTCACCGCGGACTCGGGTGACCAGCGGGCGCTGCTGCACCTGGCCGACTGCACGGGCCGCACCGAGCAGCTCTGGACCCCGCCCCAACAGGACGCGTCGTCAGGAAGACTCGTCAGCCCGCAGGGCCGGTGCCTCGACGTGGACAACAACGACCCGATGCTGGGCCGCGTGCACATGTGGGACTGCAACAACGGGATCGCCCAGGTCTGGACCGCCCCTGGCGACGGCACCCTGCGCGGCGACGGCAAGTGCCTCGACGTGACCGGCGGTGTCGTGGCCAACGGGTCACCGGTGGGCCTCTCCACGTGTGCGGCCGTCCCGTCCATGCAGTGGGTCATGCAGCCGGACGGGTCCGTTGTGCACCCACAGTCGAACAGGTGCCTGACCGCGGTCAACCCCGACCACGGCAGCACCCTGTCGATCACCGACTGCGGCACGAACGACCGTCAGAAGTGGACGATGACGGAGGAGTCGGTGTTCCAGGGCGCTGTCGTGGGCCCGGGCACGAAATGCCTGGACGTGGCAGGCGACAACCCGAACGGTGAGGACCTGTGGCTGTGGGAGTGCTTCGGCCCACAGGGTCAGGTGTGGACCGCCCCGGGCGACGGCACGCTCCGCGCCTACGGCAAGTGCCTGGACCTGCGCTCGCTGAACAACCTGACCCCGGTGATCCTCTGGCCGTGCGCGCCGGGCGTGGAGTCGCAGGTCTGGGGAGTGCGCCCGGACGGCACCATCGTCAACGGGATGGTCAATCGCTGCGTGGACTCCTTCAACGGGGCGACGACGAACGGCAACGACATCGTGATCTACGACTGCCACCGCGGCTTCCCCCAACGCTGGTCCACACCGGGCTTCCCGATCTGACCCGGCCGCCGAATGACGCGGAAACCGGCCCGTTCCGGCGAACGACTGTGGACGACAGCGCCGGAGAGGAGCAGTACACGATCCACCTCGCTCTCTGAACTCGGGTGGCCGCACCTCACTGCTCGGCAGGCCGTAGGGAGAACCCGGAGCGGACGTACTTCTGCCGTCAGTCTCGTGCCGTCGTGTCGGCCATCAACTGTTCTACGTAGTCGCTGAACTGGGCCAGGGTGGGGTACCGCAGTGCCGCTGTCATCGGCACCTCGACGCCCAGGTGCTCGCTCAGGTTCGCGGTGAGTTCCAGAGCGGTCATCGATGTGCCACCGAGTTCGAAGAAGTTGCTCTGTGGGATGGGGTCGGCGACTTCGAGTGCTCGCCGCCATTCCGCCTTGACCATGTCGGTCAGGCCGCGAGGTGTCTGCGCGGGAGGGGCGGAGGTGCGTGGGGTCGGCAGCTCGTCCCGCTTCACTTTTCCGTTGGGGGTCAGTGGGAAGGAGTCCAGGCGGAGGAAGAACGCGGGAACCATGTGGTCGGGCAGGGTCGTGTGGAGGAAACGGCGCAGTTCGGCGTCGGTGACCGTGGTGTCCGGTTGGAGCTGCAGGTAGGCGACCAGGCGAACCTCTCCTGACGGCGCGGTGTCGGCCCGGCACACCGCGTGGGCGACGCCCGGGTGCTGGTCGATGGCCTGCTCGACCTCGCCGAGCTCCACCCGGAACCCGCGGATCTTCACCATGTTGTCGGCACGTCCGATGAGCTCGAACGTCCCGTCCGGACGGTGCCGTGCGCGGTCCCTGGTCGCGAAGAGCGGTCCGTCTGGAGTGGACAGGAAGCGTTCCGCGTTGAGGTCGGGGCGGTTCAGGTAGCCCGGCGTCAGCGGCACGCCCCCGATGTGGATCTCTCCGCTCTCGCCGGGCGGCACCGGGTTCCCGTGCTCGTCGAGCAGTCGGGCGATCGCGCCGGGGACCACGATGCCGAGCGAGGTCTCGTCGGCATCGGGACGGTCGATGAGGTTGCACAGCACCAACGTCCCCTCGGTCATGCCGTAGGTGTGGTGCATCCGCGCGTTGGGGAAGGTGCGGAGGAACTCGCGGGCCAGACCGAGGGGGTAACGGTCTCCGCCCGTCGCCACGTTGCGCACGCTGCCGCCGTTGAGGCGGGCGTAGCGGATGAACGCCTGTAGCGCGGGGGTGATGAACGTCATGAAGGTGACGCCGTGCTCGTCGATCAGGCGGGCCTGGTGTGGCACGTCGTGTTCGAGACCTGGGGGCACGATGACGATCGAGCCGCCCGTCGCCAGTGGCCAGATGACCTGGCGTAGGAGGCTGACGAAGCTCACCGGTGCCTTGAGCAGGTGAACGTCCTGGTTGGACAGTTCGAAGTTGTCGATCACCCAGTCCAGCTGGCTGGTGTAGTTGTGGTGGGTGATCACGACCGGCTTGGGCACGCCGGTGGAGCCGGATGTCGAGAAGATGATCGCGGGGTCGGTCGCCGGACGCCGCGGCCGGTCCACGACCGGCGCCGTGCCACCGTCCTCCACCAGCAGGACCTGCCTGCCAGCCGGGAGCTGGCCGGCCTTGTCAGTGGTGGTGACCACGATCGGCGGTTCGACGGTGGCGAGCAGCATCTCCACCCGGCTCGCCGGGTCGGTGGGAGCGATGGGCATGCAGGTCGCACCGAGCCGCCACACGGCGAGCATCGCCGCCAACAGTTCCGGCGAGCGGTCCAGGAACAGACCGACGACGGTGTGGCTTCCGCAACCGGTGGCGGACAGCGCCGCGACGAGGCCCTCGGCGTTCGCCACGAGCTCGCCGTAGCTGAGCACGCCGGGCACGGCCGGCGCGTCCGGCGTCGCGAGCGCCTGCCGCCACACCAGATCGTCCACCCGTTCGCTGCTCTCCGGCGACCTCGCGGGAACGTCCCGATAGGAGTGTGTGGTCATTGTCGTCCTCTCCGCTCCTGGCTTCAGCGTGCCACAACCGCGGGCCCCGGCACGCAGTACAGGGAGGCGAGAGCGGTCTCCCTGCCGAGGTCGATCGGCTCGGTGGCGCTGGTCGTCGTCAGGGTGTGCGCGTCCGCCATCGCAAGGCTGAGCAGGCCGAGACCGGTCGGTCCGTGTCGGTACATCAGCCCGCGGAGCTCGTTCGCCCACGCCTTCGCGGCGCTCACCCGGCCGGCCACGTCGTGTTGACGCAGCAGCGAGAACAGGTGCCGGGTGTTCAGCGGTGCCAGCCGCGCGATCGTGGCGGCGCGGCTGGCACCGCTGGAGCGCGGCCACAGGTCGGCGGCCTCCGGCGAGCGGAGCCGGGCGCGGTCGGCCGGCGGTGCGGTACCGATCAGACCGGCCAGCAGCGCCGCGTCGACGAGGCACTTCGACAGTGCGAAGCCGGGCTGCCGTTCGCGGAAGTTGGTCCAGTACCCGATGCCGCCGGCGTCACCGACGGCGTACGCGTTGCGCAGCCCGGAGATGCGCAGCCCGTCCACGGTGCGGATACCGAGGTGGTGGTAGTGCTGCGCCACTCTCGCGTAGGTCTCCCGGCCGTCGGGGTGTGAGAGCCGAAGCGGCTGCCGGTAGGCCGAAAGACGGCTGGCCAGTTCCGGGAAGTGGTCGTGTGCCGCATGCCTGGCCAGCAGGTCGGTGGCATCTTCGTCGGTGAACGAGCTGCCGTCCTCCTTGGTCACCCGCACGGTGCTTTCGGCGAGCAGGTCGGTTTCCATGCAGCCGACCCGGGAGGCGCCGTGCGCGTCACTGTTGCCGAACGGATGCACCATGTGCAGGGTGCTGCCGTTGAGCGGTATCCCGCTGTCGAACGCGACCTCGTGGCCGGACCAGTGGATCTTCTTGTTGGTCGAGGAGAACAGCAGTCCGGCGGCGCTCCCGCTGGCCAGCACGTACGTCTCGGCGTCCAGCAATGCCGGCGTGCCGTCGGGTAACACGACCAGCGCCGAGCTGACCCGATCCCCGGCGACATCGAGACGACGGAGCGTCGCGTGGACGAACTCCACGCCGGCGCGCGTCGCGGCCCGACGCAGCCAGTCGAGCACCGACCGGCCCCGACCGTGGCCGGCGCGGTTGGGCGCGCCCCACTGCGGACCGAACCACTCCTGGCGGTCGCTGTGTGCCACGAAGCCGGGAATTCCCTGCCAGTGGGCGAGTTCGGCTACCAGAACCGTCGCGAACCGGCGCATCCGGTCGGTCACCACGCCGTCGTTGCGGCGCGCGAACAGGGCGACGATCTCGCCGACCGGGTCCTGACGCAGGTGCGGTTTACCGAGACGGATTCGCATTCCGGAAAGCTGTGTATTGCTCTCCGGGACGGTCTTCTCGACAACCAGGACATGCAGGTCGGGACACAGGTCCCGCAACCGAAGCGCTGCGAGCAGGCCGCTGAACCCGGCGCCGAAGACGCAGACGGTCGGCGCGTCGAGAAATTCCTTGTGTATATCGGATGAAGACGACAATCCCCGAACCGAGACCCCCATCGGTCCTCCCTCCAGTACTCCCAGTCTGCCGGAAGGTATCGATATCGGGCAACCTCCGAAAGAATTACCTGCGCGACATGGAAAACGACGTTCCGCAATATCGGCTGGACGTTCCGGCGTTACCTCTCGCTACGGCATAGTGGACAGGGTGGTAAATGGTGTCGAGCTGGCCACCGTGGCCGCGCCGGGCCGGCGGAACGAGGATTTCGCGGCAGCGGCGGACGGGCTGGCGGTGGTACTGGACGGTGTGACCCCGCCGATCGACGGCCGCTCCGGTTGCGTGCACGACGTGCCGTGGTTCGTCGAGCGCCTCGGCAGCACGCTGCTCGACCTGGCCGGCACGCGAGAGGACCGCCCGCTCACCGGCTGCCTGGCGGCCGCGATCGAGGCCACCGCCGCCGCGCACCGACGGACCTGCGACCTGTCACACCGACGTACCCCGCAGGCCACCGTCGCGATGGTGCGCTGGGACGACACGCGGGTCGAGCACCTGGTGCTCTCCGACGCCGCCGTGCTGCTCGGCAACCAGGGCGGCGCGGTGACGCCGGTGTTGGACCGGCGGCTCGACGAACTGCGGGCGCGGTCCGACCTCGCGAGGCTGCGCTCGGAGTCGGGCACGGCCTACCGCGCCGCGATGGAGGCCCTGCGCAACGCGCGGGGCGGCTTCCACACCGCCGCCGCGGACCCGGCCGTCGTCGCGCAGGCGGTCACCGGCTCGACCCCGCGTACCGCCGTGTCCGCCCTGGCCGTCCTGACGGATGGCGCCACTCGGTGGCGGGAGGTCTTCCACCTCGGCGACTGGGCCGAGTTGTTCGCGATCCTGCGGGCGGGCGGACCAGCGACGCTGATCGAGCGGGTGCGCACCGCGGAGGCCGAGGATCCGGATCAGCGGGACTTCCCCCGCGGCAAGACTTTCGACGACGCGTCCGCGGTCTACGTGGACTTCGGCTGAGCGGCGGGCACCACAGTCAACTCGTCGGGCACAGCGGTGCCCGACCGCCACGGCTGCCGCTGCCACAACACCCTGCGAAGCTCCTCGGGCTCGAGCCGGCTCGTGACCACCGCGTGGATCAGCCCGGCGTCACTCGGTTCGAGCGCGCAGGAGTCGACTCCGGCGACCGACTCCACCAACTCCCTGGTGCCGACCAGGTCGAGCGCGACACCGCTGTGGTGGCCGCGCCACAGCTCGCGTGCGGCGGGTAGCGGGTCGACCGGTGCATCGGCGACCTGCGCGTCAGGTTCCTCGCAGAGCGCCCTCACGGTGCGGAGGCAGTCGTCGACCAGTGCGGGCGCGGACCGCTGGAGGCTGACCGGTCGACGGGCGGACAGGCGCACCACCGGGTCCGGCGTGTGCGTGACCAGCACGACCAGGTCTGCCTTCGCCGATGGCGGGTCGACACGCACACCGGCCTCGGTGAACGCCGTGGAACCGGCAGGAGCCGGCGTGGTGGGGGCTGGATCGTCGGGCAGTCGCGGCACGTAGTTCAGTTCGAACGCCGGCTGGAACAGCACCCCGGCTGCGCGGACCGGGTCGTTCAGCCAGGCCAGCAGCGCGTTGACGTCATGCGGCCCCTTGTCGTACGTGGACAGGAGGGCCGACGCGACACCGGTCGCCCTGGCTCGCATCGTGTCCGTGCCACTGCCGTGGACCGGTACGAACACCGCCTGCGCGAGTTGGGCCGCCGCGCCGAGCTCGGCGCGCGTGAACCGGTTGGCGTAGGTCGTGCGGAAGACCTGCCGGTGCTGCCCGCAGAGCCGGCTGACCACGATGCTCACCACCGCCACCCACAGCGCGCTCGGTGTCATCCGCAGCTGCCGGCAAGCAGCCGACACCGCCTCCTGGTCGGTGACGCCGAGCGGCACCCGTGCCACGGACACCGGCTCGTACGCCTCGCGCTGGACGCCCGAGTACGTGCAGGACCGGGGCGCGCCGGCGAGCAGCCGCCGCCAGTGTTCGGTGTTGGCCAGCACGTCCGGGTCGTCCGGGCCGTGGGCGAAGTCGCGTGCCTGGGCCGGGGGCGGGTCGAGTCGGTCACCGGCGAGCAGGGCACGCAGGTCGCGGGCGAGAGCCCGCAGGCCGAGCGCGTCGACGAACACGTGGGACACGATCAGCTCGACGGCCGTCACCCGCCCGTCGCCGGCCTGGAAGCGGCAGCACGCGGCGTGCCGCGCCGGGTCGACCAGCACCGGTTCGTCCTCAGTGGACATCAGGAGGTCGTCCTCGTCGGACACCTCCTGCCAGCGGTCGTCGACCAGCCGGCTGCGCAGCGCCTCGTGCCGGCGAACCAGTTCACGCACCGCCCGCTCGGCGGCGCCGGGTGGCATCGGGTCCGGCACGGGCACCGTCACCCGCAGTGTCTTGTGCGGTCGTTCGGCCGCCGACCAGTTCCGCAGGTTGCGCAGTTGCGCGGTGTTGAGGGTGAACCGTTCCGGCACACGAGCAGCGTAGGTCACGACCCGCCGACGGGCATCATCGCGAGGGAGCCGGCCATTGAGCGTGGCTCACTTCTCCGGGTGGGGTTCCGGCGGCTGGTCGGTGACCAGTGACTTACCTTCGAGCCGGTACCTGGGACGCCGTCTCCGCCGGGGCACGTAGCCGTCTGGGCAGAGGCGGCGCTCGTCGGCGTGCTCCTCGCGGGTGGGCGGGGGCGAGGGGGTGTGGCCACCTGGCCGGACGAGATCTGCGAACCGATGCGCACGCACTCGTAATCGGGATCGACCGTCGACGGGATGACGTCCGGCCTTCTGCCCAGCAGACATCGTAGCTGTGTCGACGCACATCGAGAGGCCCGTGCTGCCTGATTTTTGTTCGCCGAGGACACGCGTCGTGGCGGACGTCCGTCCGGCCGTGGTGCTGCCGATTGGCCGATTCCGTGAGGGCGGTGGGGCGGGGAATGATGAAGGTGCGTCGAGATCCGGGGAGGCAGCCGTGGGTGTCGTTCGGTCGTATCCGTTCGGGCCGGTGGACCGGTTGGCGATCGATCCGATGTACGGGTGGTTGCGGGACAACGAGCCGCTGTCCCGGGTCCAGCTGCCCTACGGCGACGAGGCGTGGTTGCTGGTGCGGTATGACGACGTGCGGATGGTGCTGGGTGACGCGCGGTTCAGTCTGGCGGAGGCGGTCGTGCGGGACGTGCCTCGGCTGAACCCGCGGAAGGTCGGTGCGATCCTGACCAACCAGGACCCGCCGGAGCACACCCGGCTGCGGCGGTTGCTCGCGAAGGCGTTCACCGTGGCGCGGGTCGAGCGGTTGCGGGCACACGCGACCCGGATCGCCATGACGTTGCTCGACGAGATGGAGAAGGCGGGGCCGCCGGCCGACCTGGTGGAGTCGTTCGCGGTTCCGTTGCCCGGCCTCATGATCTGCGAGCTGATGGGCGTGCCGTTCGAGGACCGCGAACGGTTCCAGGAGTGGGTGTCGGCGTTCATGTCGGTCACCGCACTGACCGTCGAGCAGCGGCAGGCCCAGCTCGCCGAGTTGGCCGCGTATCTGGCCAGCCAGGCCGCCCGGCGGCGCGAGGCTCCGACCGACGACCTCCTCGGGGCGCTGGTGGTCGCTCGGGACGAGCAGGACCGGCTCACCGAGGACGAGCTGGTCGAGCTGAGCATGGTCCTGCTCGCCGCCGGCTACGAGTCGACCGCGAGCCAGATCGTCAACTTCACGTACACGCTGCTCGGCCACCCCGACCAGCTCGAGCTGCTGCGTGCACGACCGGAGCTCATGCCGGGTGCGGTGGAGGAGCTGATGCGGTGGGTCCCGTTGCTCGTCACCGCCGACACGTTGCCCCGCTACGCGCTGGCCGACGTCGAGTTGCCGAGCGGCCCGGTCGCGGCCGGTGAGCCGGTGTTGCTCGCCAAGCACGCGGCCAACCGTGATCCGCGCCGGTACGCCGACCCGGACCGCCTCGACATCACCAGGGATGCCAAGGGGCAGTTGGGTTTCGGGCATGGTGCGCACCACTGTCTCGGCGCCCAGCTGGCGCGGATGGACCTGCGGGTGGCGCTCACGGCACTGCTGGAGCGGCTCCCGTCGCTGCGTCTGGCGGTGCCGGCGTCCGAGGTGACGTGGAAGTCCGGTATGGCGGTGCGCGGCCCGGTCGCGCTGCCGGTCGAGTGGTGAACACCGTTGACTGAAGGGAGACCGCGTTGCGCGCCACGTTCCCGTTCCAGGATCTGCCGACTCTCGATCATGACCCCGAAGCTGTCGCGTTGCTGGCGGAGGGGCCTGTCGTGCGGGCGTCGATGGGACCGCTCGACGTGTGGCTCGCGCTGAGCTACCGGGCGGTGCGGCAGATGTTCGCCGATCCCCGGTTCAGCCGGGAGGCCGCGAGTCGTCCCGGTGGCCCGGTCACGACGCCGGTCGCGGCGAACCCGGTGCTCATCTCGAGTCTGGAGGGACCCAGGCACGCGCGGATCCGCAAGCTGATGGGGCAGGCGTTCACCCCAGCCATCGTCGAGCGGCTGGAGCTCCGTGTCCAGGCCATCGTGGACTCGCTGTTGGACGGGCTGTCCGGCCCGGTCGACCTCGTCGAGGCGCTCTGCTCGCCGCTGCCCACGATGGTGATCTGCGAGCTGCTCGGCGCACCCTACGAGGACAGCCCCGACATCCGCCGCATGTCCAAGCGGCTCTTCCGGAACACGATCACGCCGGCGGACCTGGCGGCCGCCGAGCAGGAGATGCAGGACTACCTCGCTTCGCTGGTGCGGCAGAAGCGGGCCGACCCGGACGACGCGCTGATCTCCGCGATGGTCGCCGCCACCGACGAGGGGGACCACCTCACCGAAGCCGAGCTGCTCGCGAACCTGCAGGGACTCCTCGTCGCCGGGCACGACACGTCGGTCAACCAGCTGGGCAACTTCTTCGTGACGCTCTTCCGCCACCCCGGCCAGCTCCAGCTACTGCGTGACGACCCGTCGCTGGCCGGTCGGGCCGTCGACGAGCTCATGCGCTACGTCAAGCTGGTCACCAGCGCCCAGCCACGCGTCACCACCGAGCCGGTCGAGCTGGCCGGCGTCGCGCTCCCGCGGGACGCCCCGGTCGTACCGGTCCTCAACGCGGCCAACCGGGACCCGTCCGTCTATCCGGAGCCGGATCGCCTCGATCTCACCCGGGACGCCCCACCACACGTCGGCTTCGGGCACGGGCCGCACTTCTGCCTCGGCGCACAGCTCGCCCGGCTGGAACTACGCGTGGCGCTCGCCACGACCATCAAGCGGTTCCCCGGCCTGCGCCTCGCCGTCGACCCGGACGAGCTGACGTACGACACCGGCAGCGTTCTGCGCTCGCTCATCGCCCTCCCGGTCGAGCTGTCCGGATCATGAGGCCGGTGGTCGCCCAGTGAGTTGGAACAGGCAACACACCGAGCTAGAGTGAGATGATCGCGGCGCACCGGCTGCGGCCCGTGATCGACCGCGTCTTCCCCTTCGAAGAAGCGCTCGACGCGGTGTCCCACCTGGCCGGCGGCGCTCACTTCGGCAAGGTCGTCATCAGCCACTGACTGATCACATCCGATCGTCAGCATCCGAACTGTCCAGCAACGGCGCCCACGCGTACCTGGTTGCGCCCGAACAGACACGGGTCACCCGGCCGACCCACGACCAACGCTACGCGAACTCGCGGCGGTGCTGAAACTGTAGGAGCGGTCGCGATCTATTCACCATAGAGACAGGGAACAAAGACAGGTCCGAGTTCCGTGCACCCCGCTTCGTGATGCTGCTGAACAGTTTCTTGATGGCGGTCCAGAAGCTTGGCATTCCGACCGGGCCGGCGACGGTGCCCGGCAGGAAGTTCGGAAAGCCGCGCAGCACCCCGATGTCGTAGCTGTCCCGTTGCGGTGCGCCGGTGTCGTAGCTGGAACCCCGAGGGCAGGCCGAGGAGGCCCAAGGCCTGCGGGCTGCGCTACCTGGACCTGGCCGCCCGTCTGTCCGTTCAGGCAGATTCATCGCCCCAATTGCCAACGGTTTTCCGTTCACTGACTCATTCAGTGATACTGCCCTGTGCGAGCCCATATCCGGCAGTTCCCGTCGCCGACAGCGATCCGCGCCGGGATCTCCGCCTGAGGAGGACTTTTGTCCGACAGATCGCAACATGTCCGCCCACCCTCGCGAGCTGGCCGGCTGGTCCGGTTGCTGGTCGCCGCTGTCCTCACCGTGACCAGCGCGATCGTCGTGGTGGTCGCCACCGCCGGCACGGCCCAGGCCAACGAGTACTACAACAGCCTCCACGAGGCGTCCCCGGCCAACGTCGACTGGATGAGCCGGGTGCCCGGCGACAAGAGCCTGGCCGACCTCTCCGTTCCCGGCACGCACGAAAGCGTCTCGTTGTGCGGGATCGAGTCGGAGGACGGTGACTGCGAGTCGATCTCCACGAGCATCACCAAGACGCAGCAGGACTTCGGCTTCGGCAGCGCCACTCTGGGCAGGCAGCTCGATGCCGGAATCCGAGCCCTCGACATCCGACTCCGGGTGAACGAGGACGACGGCCTGAGCTTCACCATTCACCACGGGCCGTATTACCAGCGGGCCAACTTCAACGACATCCTCCTCAAGCTCCGCGAGTTCCTCACCACGCACCCGCGTGAGGCGGTCTTCCTCAGCCTCAAGTTCGAGTGCGAGGGCGGCATCGCCTCCTGCTCGGACGCGGGCGGCTACGCCGACGACGCCTGGCGCCTGAAGGTCCTCCGGGGTTACCTGGAGGGCAAGCAGTGGACCGGCCAGGGGGACGAGTCGCGGCCGGCCACCAACTTCGGTGACCTCTTCTGGGGGCCGTCCGTGACCGGCTCCAGCCAGGCGGCCACTCCCACGCTCGGTGACGTGCGAGGCAAGGTGGTGCTCCTGGAGCTTCGCGGCACCCATGGCGGCTACTTCGGTGGTTATGGGCTGAGCCAGGTCCAGGCGGGCCAGAACCACGAGAACAACGAGTACGTGCAGGATGACTACAACGTTCCGCAGATCGACGACATCAACGACAAGTGGGAGAAGGTCCGCACTCACCTGCGCAGGACCAACGGGGTCTGGGACGCGAACCGCGGTGAGCAGGGATGGGTCTACAAGCCCGAGGCGATCTACCTCAACTACACCAGTGGCACCGGCTCGGGCGCGCACCCGTTCACCGTGGCCGGCGGCACACCGACCGCGAACGGCGTCAACGAGTTCCTGATCCAGTGTCTGCACAACACCGACGGCCGGTGCCCGGAGTTCTACCCGGGACGGCCGAGCAACTTCGGCGGCCGGACGTCGATGGACCGCACCGGCATCGTCATGATGGACTTCCCCGGCGGGCGGATGGTCGACGACATCATCGGGCTCAACACGTTCGGACCTGACCCCGACGACAACGGCGGCGTCGGCGACCCGATGGAGAAGCACCCCGGCGGTGACGACGGCGGCACCCGGCCGGGCGCGTCCGGCGACTGCCGCCCGGACGGGCTGACACCCACGTCCGGCGTCGCGACCCCGTACTGCAAGATCTACCAGAGCGACGGTCGCGAGTGGCTCGGCCAGGGCCGGCCGCGGCGGGTGGTCGCCTACTTCAACGGCGCTCGCACCGGCGCCGACGGCACCCCGCACTATCTGGTCAAGAACATCCCGTGGTCCAAGGTCACGCACATCAACTACGCGTTCGCCACGGTGGCGGGCAACCAGATCTCGGTCGGTCCGGCAGGCCCCGACAACCCGGCCATCGGCATGCAGTGGCCCAACCAACGCGGCGCCGAGATGGACGAGTCGCTGCCCTACAAGGGTCACTTCAACCTGCTCACCAAATACAAAAGGTTGCACCCGCGGGTGAAGACCCTGATCTCGGTGGGCGGCTGGGCGGGTTCCGGCGGGTTCTACGCGATGACCACGAACACCGACGGCACCGTGAACCAGGGCGGGATCAACACATTCTCGAACTCGGTGGTCAGCTTCCTGCGCACCTATGGCTTCGACGGCGTTGACATCGACTTCGAGTACCCGACGGTCCTGGACGACACCGGCAACCCCTCGGACTGGGGCACGGCCCAGCCGCGGCGCCAAGGCCTGCCCACCGGATACACCGCGCTGATGAAGACGCTGCGTGAGACACTGGACCGGGCCTCGGTGGCTGACAACAGGTACTACATGGTCACCTCGGCGTCGTCGGCCTCCGGCTACCTGGTCCGCGGCATGGCCAACCAGCAGGGCCTGCGCTACCAGGACTTCACCAACCTGATGGCGTACGACTACCACGGCACCTGGAACGACGTGGTGGGCCCGAACGCCGCGGTCTTCGACGACCACAAGGACCCCGAGCTGGCCGATCTCTACAACACCCCGGAGTACGGCGGCATCGGCTACTTCAACACCGACTGGGCGCTGAAGTACATGCGCGGCGCGATGCAGGCCGGGCGGGTCAACATCGGCGTGCCGTACTACACGCGTGGCTGGAAGAACGTCGTCGGCGGCACGAACGGCATGTGGGGCAGCTCGACGAAGAGCGGCTGCGAGCCGGGGACCGGTATCCGCCGGCCGTGCGGTGACGGTGCGATCGGCATCGACAACATCTGGCACGACAACGCGGCCGGCGGCGGGGAGCTTGGCTCGGGCACCAACCCGTTGTGGCACTCGGAAAACCTGGAACGCAACATCCTTCCGGACTACGCGCCCAACGTCGGTCTGACCCCGGACTCGGACCCGGCCGACCGTCTCAACGGCACCTACACCCGTTACTGGGACAACGCCACGAAGACGGCGTGGCTGTGGAACGGCGGCAAGCGGGTGTTCCTGTCCACCGAGGACGAGCAGAGCGTCGACGCCGTCGCCGAGCTGGTCCGCTCGACCGGCGCGGGCGGCGTGATGATGTGGGAGCTCGGCGGCGACTACGCGTGCCCGCAGAACGTGGACGCCGCGCACCCGTGTGGCATGGGCTACACGCTCACCACCCGCCTCAACGACGCGCTGGGCAACGCCGGCGCGTACGATCCCCGGCGCAACACCGGCAGCAGTGCCGCGGTGCCTGGGCAGACCGCCAACCTCACCGTTGACCTGGTGAACTACCCGACCCAGACCGCGAACCTGTGGCCGCTCACCCCGACGGTCCGGGTCACCAACAACACCGGGCGCACCATCGGTGGCGGCAAGGACACGAAGCTGTCCTTCGACATCCCGGCGTCCACCTCGCCCTTGATCAAGGACGGCAACTGGCAGACCGGCGCCCAGGGCGGTCAGTGGCAGATCACCACCGGGTCGACGTTCCACCGGATCAGCACCACGCTGGACTACTGCCAGATCATCCCGGCCGGCCAGAAACTCGACCTGCCGATCATCTACTACCTGCCGGTCACCGGGCCGGTGAACACCACGTTCTCGGTGGGCGGCACGTCCTTCGCGCCGGTCACCGACGGCCTGCGCGGTGTTCCCGCCGGGACGGTCCCGGCCGGCGGCTGTGGCGCCTCGGCGTGGAACAGCACCAAGGTCTACGACCCGGCCACGCAGCCGATCGAGCAGACCACCGTGACCTACAACGGCAAGGTCTGGAAGGCCAAGTGGTGGACTCAGAACAACGTCCCCGGCACGGGACCCGACCCGGACCACGAGCCGTGGAAGCTGGTGGGGCCGGCCAGCTGATGGTGCGCCAGCACGACGAGATGGCCCTGGGACGCGTTCCCCGGGGCCATCTCGCTGCCCGCCCGAACGGCCTGCGCAACCCCCGTGACCCCGTCTCAGATCCGGATCTCCTCTGGTTCTGACCGTTGTACCGATGGCGTCTGTCCCGGTGTGACGAGCATCCTGCTTCGGCGGGAACGTCGATAGAGGGCAGGAGGTCACCGTGGACCAGGCAAGCCGGACGCTCGTCGAGGCGGGGGTGGGGGAGGATCCCTACGGTGTCCCGGCCGCGGAGTTGCTGCCGCTGCGGTTGGCGGCGGCCGACGCGGTCGTCGCCGAGCGCAGGGGACAGGTGCCGATCCTGGAGCGGCGGGCGCGGGACGCGGGCGTCGACCGGATCGGGCGTGCCAGCGATCTTGTCCCGTTGTTGTTGCCGCACACCGCCTACAAGTCCTACCCGGCCACGTTCGTGGCCAGGAGACGCTGGACGGACCTGGCGCGGTGGCTGACCAACCTGTCCACGGCGGACCTGACCGGGGTGGACTTCGGCGGGGTCGCCGACGAGGACGAGTGGGTCGACCGCCTCCGCGCCGCCGGTCACTTCGTGCTCGCCACCAGTGGCACCACCGGCAGGTGCTCCTTCCTGCCGCACAGCGACGCCGACCACGACCGCAAGGTCGCCGCGTTCGGGCGGCTGCTCGGCTGGCCGTTCACTCGTCCTGACCGCGGTCGTGGTTACTTCTGGCTCGGGCCGCACCAGGGCGTGAACAGCATGGTGGACGCCGCGAACATCGGCGCGGAGCTGTGGTCCACTCCGGACCGGTCGTTCTTCCTCACCGAGGAACGGTTGCGGCTGACCGACGTCAGCAGGATGGCCGGCATGCGGCGGCGGATGGCCGACGGTACCGCGACGCCCGGCGAGATCCAGGACTTCGAGCAGGAACAGAAAGCCCGCACGGCGCGGATGACCGAGGGCATCGACGCGTTCATCGACCTGCTGCTGGCACGGCGGCACGAGCGGCTGGTCATCGCGGGTGCCTGGGCACAGCACCTGATGGTCCGCGACCGCGCCCGCGAGCTGGGTGTGCCCGACGGCGATTTCGACGCCGGGACGATCGTGAGCGCGGGCGGCGGGGTCAAGAACGTCGCCATGCCGGCCGACTACAAGGAGCGCGTGGCGTCCTTCTACGGCGACGTGCTGCGCACCGGCGCCTACGGCATGACCGAGCTGTTCCAGCTCATGAACCGCTGCGAGGAACTCAGGTACCACATCCCGCCGCCGGTGCTGCCGCTCGTTCTCGACCGCACCGGGGAGCGGCTGCTCAACACCGAGGACGTCACCGACGAGCTCGTGACGGGGCGTTTCGCGTTCGTCGACTTCTCCATCACCGGGCGGTGGAGCGGCATGATCACCAGTGACCGGGTCGAGTTGGACACCCGCCCGGTCTGTCCCTGCGGCCGGCCGGGACCGACCATTCTGGACACGATCACCCGCTACCAGACCGACGATGACACGATCGGCTGCGCGGGCACCGTCGAGGGCTACTTGCGGGGAGCGCTGACCGCATGACCACTGTGGACACCGCGCACGTGCGCCACATCGCCCGCGGCACGCCGGTCACCGGCGCCGGGCGTTCCTTCGGCTCGTTCGTCGCGCCCGCGCTGGACCTGGACGCCCTGGTCTGGCCGCGCACCGAACCCGGCCCCGCGTTCGACGTCCCGGTCGCCGAGGTCATGGCCGTGCTGGTCCGGCTCGGCGGCTGGCTCGCGCGGGATCCCGACGGGCTGGTCGAGGAGTCCCTGCGGGCGAACCTGCGCACCAACCCGCTTCCCGAGGTCGTGCTGCGGGAGGCGTACGCCGGCCTCGGCCACGCGTTCACCCGCCCCGCGATGACGCACATGATCGCCGGGGAGTTCGGCGGCCCCGAGGTGCTCGACGGCTGGGTCGCGGCCGAGTCCTCGTCCGGCCGGCGTGTGTGGGTGCGGGCGTTCCCGGCCCGTGCCGTGCACATACTGGCGGGCAACGCGCCGGGAGTGGCCACGCTGTCGCTGGTGCGTGGTGCGCTGACCAAGGGTGTCAACCTGTTCAAGCTGCCGTCCAACGACCTGTTCACCATGACCGTCCTGCTGACCGGGTTGCACGAGGTGGCGCCGGGGCATCCGGTCACCCGTTCGTTCTCGGCCGCCTACTGGCGTGGCGGCGACGAGTCGGTGGAGTCCGTGCTGTTCCGGCCGCAGTTCTTCGACAAGCTGGTGGCCTGGGGCGGTGACGCCGCGCTGCGCGGTGCGAAGAACTACCTCGGACCCGGTCTCGAGCTCGTCGCGTTCGACCCGAAGACGTCGATCTCCCTCGTCGGGCGGGAGGCGTTCGCCACCGAGGAGACACTGGCCGAGGCGGCCGAGGCAGCGGCCCGCGACATCGTCGTCATGGACCAGCAGGCGTGCGCGGCGAGCCGGTTCCAGTACGTCGAGGGCGACGCGGGCGACGCCGACCGGTTCGCCGCGGCACTGCTGCCCCGGCTGGGGGTGGCCAGGAGGTTGGGTTCGGCGGTCGGCAACCCCGTACCCGCACACATCCGGGACGAGGTCGAGGCGCTCCGTGACCTCGAGTCCTACGCGCGGGTGTTCGGCGGCTACGAGGGCGCGGGCCTGGTCGTGCGCAGCGAGGAACCCGTGGACTTCCACCCGGAGAACAAGGTGGCGAACGTCGTGCCGGTGGCCGGCCTCGACGAGGCGCTGGCCCGCGTGACCGTCGCGACCCAGAGCGTCGGCGTGTACCCGGCGTCCCGCAAGGCCGCGTTGCGTGACCGGCTGGCGTCCGCCGGCGCGGCCAGGGTCTGCACGCTCGGCGAGGTGTCCACTGTGGATCCTGGCCTGCCGCACGACGGCTTCTACCCCATGCGGCGGCTGGTCCGCTGGGTGACCGACGAGGGCTGAGCCCGGGCCGCCGACGGCGGATGCCCGAACTGGCGGCGGAACTGGGCCCGGAAGGTCGCGGGATCGGCGTAGCCGACCAGGTTTCCCACTCGCTCCACCGGGATCGACGAGCGGCGCAGCATGGTGTCCGCGGCGTCGAGACGCAGGGTGCGCAGGACCTCGCCGGGGCTCGCGCCGAGGACGGCCTGGCAGCGCCTGCGCAGCGTCCGCTCGGTCGTGCCGAGCTCGGCCGCGATGGCCGCGATCAGGTGCGGTTCGGCGTAGCGTTCCCTGGCCACCTGCAGGAAGCGGGTCGTCAGGGGGTCGCCCGGGTCCGCACGGCCCAGTTCCTGGTCGAGCCAGGCGAGGGAGTTCGGTGAGCTGATCCGCCGGACCAGCTCACGCACCAGCTCCAGCTCCCCGTCGGCGGTCGCGGCGGTGATCAGGTCGGGGGCCGCCAGCACCGGCAGCCCGGGGAGCAGGACGACGTCCGGGTGGCTCGCCGCGATCCGGCGGGCGGTCCGGTCGTCGGCGACCGCTCGGCGGCCGTCCAGCAGGCCCGCTTCGGCCAGCGCCAGGACGGACGCGCCGGCCGCGGCGATCAACGCGCCGCCGGCGTGCTGCCGGACCAGCCACGGCCGCACCGCCTGCCAGTCCGCGTCGTGCCCGCCCGCCGGCAGGAACACCGCCCTCGCCACGGACTCGCCGCCGACCCGGCCGTCCGCCGCCAGCCTCGGACCGGCCAGCGCGCGGACGGGACCACCGGTGGGGGTCAGCACGCGGACCCGCAGCCCGGTCACCTCGTCGCCCGACGGGAAGTGCGTGTGCCCGCCGTAGACGCGGTCCCGGTACCGGTCGCTCATGGCCACGGCGTCGGTGACCAGCCCGAGGCTGCCGAGCCGTACCCCGTCGAACGCGACCACGACGATCTGCTGTCGTGTCATGGGATTCTCCACTGGCCGAAGCACCGCCGCTCGTGGCCGCCCGGCCCGTTGCCCGGCGTGGGTGGGTGGGGGAGGCTGCCGTCATGGACTTCGTCGGACGGATCGCCGTGGTGACCGGCGCCGGCTCGGGCATCGGCCGGGCGAGCGCGCGACGTCTGGCCGCTGACGGGGCGCACGTCGTGGTCAACGACCTCCAGGCGGCGCAGGCCGAACAGACCGTCGAGGAGATCGTCGCGAAGGGTGGTTCGGCGGAGGCGGCACCAGGGGACGTGACCGCCGACGGGTATGTCGACGAGCTGGTGGACGGGGTCGTCGCCCGCCACGGGCAGCTGGACGTCATCCACAACAACGTGGGCTTCGGGAGCCGGGGCGCGCTGGTCGACGTCGACGACCGGACCTGGGCGCACGGCATCGACGGCAACCTGGGTGCGACGTTCCGCGGTGTGCGGGCGGCACTGCGGGTGATGTGTCCACGGGGGAGCGGTGTCGTGGTCAACACCTCGTCGCTCGCCGGTCTCGGCAAGGTGCCCGGCGTGATCCCGTACTACGGCGTCGCGAAGGCGGCGGTCATCCAGCTCACCAGGGAGGCCGCGGTCGAGGCGGGGCCGTTCGGGGTGCGGGTCAACGCGGTGGTGCCGGGATCCGTGCGGACGCCGGCGTTCGAGTCCTATCTGGGGGCGGACGGGCTGGCGGACTACGAGAGCCAGCTGCCGTTGCGCCGCATGGCGAGTCCGGAGGACATCGCGGCCGTGGTGGCGTTCCTGGCCTCCGACGAGGCGGCGGTCGTCACCGGTGTGGCGGTTCCCGTGGACAGCGGTCTGAGCGCGGTGCTGCACCAACCTCGCTGAGCTCACACCGCGAAACTACCTTCGGTGCGCCGCAACGGAACGGGAACCCGGTTCCGGTGCTTTCGGCGCCACGATGGGGGATTCTGGGTCGGTGCGAATCGGACTGTACTTCGACCTGCGCAACCCCGTGCGCTGGCGGCGCGATCCGGCGACCCTGTACGGCGAGTTCCTGGAGCTGTGCCAGGAGGCGGAGCACCTCGGCGTCGACTCCGTCTGGGTGACCGAACACCACGGTTTCGACGACGACTACCTGCCGGCCCCGCTCACGGTGCTGGCGGCGGTGGCCGCACGCACTGACCGCGTCCGGCTCGGTACGGGGGTGGTCGTGGCACCTCTGCACCCGGCGGCGTCGATCGCGGAACAGGCCGCGGTGGTCGACCTTCTCAGTGGCGGGCGTCTCGATCTCGGGCTCGGCGCCGGGTACCGGCCGCCGGAGTTCGAGCTGTACGGGGCGTCGATGCGGGGCCGGCACGACGTGAACGACGACCGCGCCAGGCAGCTCCGGCAGCTGTGGCGCGACGGTGTGGTGACGCCTCGGCCCGTGCAGGAGCGCCTGCCGATCTGGATGGGCTACCTGGGGCCGAAAGGGGCTCGTCGCGCAGGCTTGCTGGGCGAGGGGCTGCTGTCGGCGGACGCCCGCAACTGGACGCCGTACCGGGCGGCGATGGTCGAAGCCGGTCACGATCCGGCTGCCGGACGGATGGCCGGCGGCATCCAGGGTTGGGTCAGCACGGACCCGGAGCGGGACTGGCCGGTCGTGGCCGAACACCTCGCCGCCCAGGTCGACTCCTACCGGCGGCACGGCCGGATGGGCACCGACCTGCCACCCGCCCCGCCCGTTGACCCGGAACGGCTGCGTACCAGGGCGCCGCGGTCCTCATTGGACTACTTCTTCCACGGCACACCAGAGCAGGTCGCCGAGAAGATCCGGGAGTACACGGCGGGCGCTCCCGTCGAGACCGTCTACCTGTGGGCGGGTCTGTCCGGCATGACGGCCGACCGAACCGCCGAACACATCAGGACGATCGCCACCAAGCTGGCGCCCTTGTTGATCAGTCCGTCCGTAACACCAGCCCCTGGGCGTTGAAGAAGAACCCGCCCGGTGTCAGCAACGCCGTGCGCGCGTCCGTCACCTGGCGTGCGCCCGCGTCACCGCGAAGCTGGCGGACCGCCTCACGAAGGTGTCCCGCGCCCTGCGTGCCGCCCTCGGACAGGCTGCCGCCGTGGGGGTTCACCGGCACCCGGCCCTTGATCAGCACCCGGTTCCGGAGGTCGCTCCACTCCGAGGTCAGGAAGTCGCCGGCCTCGCCGTCACCGCAGAAGCCGTACGACTCGAAGCACCTCAGTGCGATCACACTGAACCCGTCGTACGGGAAGAACACGTCGAGGTCGTCGATCCACACGTCGCTTCGGGCACGCAGTGACCGCGCCACCACGGCCTGCCCGCTGTGCTGGAAGTCGGACATCAGGTGTTCCTCCGGGTGGTCCGCCATCCCCATGGCCAGTGCGTGCACGAGCACCGGACGCCGTGGTAGGTCGCGGGCGCGTTCGGTCGTGGTGAGGACGAACGCGTCGGCGCCGTCGACGGCCAGGTCCATGTCGTACAGGCACAGCGGTTCCCGGATCATCCGGCCGTCCAGGTAGTCCGCCAGGGTGAGGGGGTCCCGCAGCACCGCCTCGGGGTTGTCGGCCGCGTTGCTGCGACCGTTGATCGCGACCAGCGCGAAGTCGTGCCGGCTCCGGCCGAACTCGGCCAGGTAGCGGGCGGCCCACGCCGCGTACCCGATCGAGCCGTACATGCCCCACGGCTCCGACTCGCTGTGACCGTCCGGCATGCCGGCGGGGCGGAACCGGTCACGGCCCAGCCGGTAGACGGAGTGGTAGACGAGCACCGCCGTGCACGAACCGGCGGCCAGCGCGTGCACCGCCGCCGACAGGTGGTTCACGATCGGGGGCCGCGCCGGCGCCCACCATCCGATGCCGGTCAGCCCGAGGGCCGAGGCGACGACGGTCGGGTCGACACCACCGGTGTACAGGCCGCCGCCGACGACGGCGTCGATGTCGGCCGCGGTCAGGCCCGCGTCCCGGATGGCCTCGACGGCCGCGTCCACGACCATGGCCAGCTCGGTCACCTCGCCGCGGTCCCGGGCATAGGGCGAACGGCCGAGACCGGCGACAGCTACCTGGTCCTTCACAGCTCCCCCTCGGCTGCCCTGCCCGACGCTGCCCTGCCCGACGCTGCCCTGCCCGACGCTGCCCTGCCCGACGCTGCCCTGCCCGACGCTGCCCTGCCCGACGCTGCCCTGCCCGACGC